>LNFM01000176.1_pt1 | contig 159607 bp, 143 predicted proteins | sample 596031 | NCBI WGS metagenome assembly LNFM01 (sample SAMN04254537, study PRJNA301005) | activated carbon metagenome | isolation source: dual media filters at the Ann Arbor, Michigan drinking water treatment plant | place: USA: Ann Arbor | reverse complement strand
GTAGCGCTGCAGAAGACGCATTTTGTCGTACGCTCACCGACCAAAAACAAGGAGTAAATGGTTTATTGGCGATTGCAGCGCCAAACATGATGGTCAAACCAAACACAGTAATGTTTAACAAAGTGACGATTAAAGATGGTCGTCAAGCAGTACAAATGTTTGGCCCAGCACAACGCGGTGTAGCGATGGCAGTGATGGAGTGTGTGGAAGACGGCACCATTCCTGTAGAAGAAGCTGATGACGTGTATATCTGCGTAGGTGTATTTATTGACCACAAAGCAGACATGGATGACCGTATTCAAGACTGGAACTACCGCGCAACTAAAATGGCGATTAAAGCGGCCGTTGCACGTGAGCCAAAAGCGGCTGAAGTGTTGAAACATTACAAAGAAGCATTGCATCCATTTGCTGCAACTAAACAACGTCGCGTTGAAGATCACGCGTACGCATTAGCGATTGAGCAAATGAAATCACGCAACCCATTGACACCAAAACCAACGGTTGTGGACGCTGCTGATAAAGCCTTGGATCAAATGAAACAACGTAAAGGCTTAGTCGCACACGACTAATGGTGGTGACATCAATCTAGTGAGCAATCTTAGGCGTTACAGACGTTACGCCTTTGATTGCTAGCTACAGATGTTTAGCATGCAACATCAGGGTTGATGTTGAACAGATAGTTTTGATATGAAAGTATGCAATGCTAAAAGAAAAATACCAAGATGAACGGGAGTTTGAATTTACGGCGCAAGACTTTGCACGCGTACGTAAATTAATTTATCAGCACGCTGGTATTTCCCTCTCTGATGCAAAGACCGACATGGTCTACAGTCGCATTGGCCGCAGATTGCGTGCGGTGGGGCATGATTCTTTTAAGCAATACTTAGACGATTTAGAACAAAACCAAAATCCGGATGAGTGGGAAGCCTTTACCAATGCGCTAACTACTAATTTAACCTCTTTCTTTAGAGAAGAGCATCATTTTCCAATTTTGGCTGATCACCTAGTGAAACTGCAAAAACCCATACGTATTTGGTGTTCAGCAGCTTCTACAGGTGAGGAGCCCTATACCATTGCCATGACGGCATGCGAAGCCTTTGGCACACTCAAGCCACCTGTTGAAATTTATGCCACAGACATTGATACCAATGTGCTGGCCACCGCATCTAGAGGGGTGTACCCGTATGAGCGCGTGAGCAAGCTCTCCGAAAAACGTCGTCGAGAGTTTTTTCAAAAAGGCACCGGACAGAACGAGGGGAGTGTGCGAGTACGCAACGAATTAAGAAGCTTAATTACGTTTGCACAACTCAATTTATTAGATGAACAATGGCCGATGAAAGAGCAGTTCGATGCCATTTTTTGTAGGAATGTCATGATCTATTTTGACAAACCTACACAAACCAAAATTTTAAGCCGTTTCGTGCCGCTGATGAAGTCAAACACACTGTTGTTTGCTGGACATTCCGAGAACTTTCTCTATGTCTCAACTGCACTTCAGCTGTTGGGCAAAACGGTATACCAACTTAAAAATACCAGCGCTACTAGTCGCATTGTTGCACTTAAGCAAGGAGCAACGGCATGACTGTAATGCATGAAGAGGTCGCCACTACGCTGTATTTTGACCGCACCTTTGATTTAGATGCGGCCAAGATTTCACCTGGCGAATATTACTTTACCGACAAAAACATGCTCATTGTCACCGTGCTTGGTTCCTGCGTGTCTGCCTGCATTCGCGATACCGTGAGTGGGATTGGTGGCATGAATCACTTTATGTTGCCGGACAGTGCAAAGGCAGACAGGGATAGCCCGGTTTCAGAGTCTATGCGCTATGGCACCTATGCCATGGAGGTGCTGATTAATCAGCTTTTACGTAACGGTGCGCGCAGAGAAAATCTGGAAGCCAAAATTTTTGGCGGCGGCAACGTGTTACGTAGTTTTACCACCAATAACGTGGGCGATAGGAATGCAGCATTTGTAAAACAGTATTTAAAAGACGAGGGTATACGTGTGACAGGGGAAGACCTGTTGGATATTTACCCGCGCAAAGTGTACTTCTTTCCCAAAACCGGCAAAGTGTTGGTGAAGAAGCTGAAACAATTGAACAACTACACCTTGGTTAAACGTGAAGAAGCTTACTCAAGCAAACTCAAAACCAATGATGTGGGTGGTGAAGTGGATCTATTTTAATCAACTTCATCCGTAGGATTGTAAAAGCTGTGTTGATGACAACGACGCGAAATTATTTGAAAGTAATGTATGAAAACCAAAGTCTTAGTGATTGATGATTCTGCGCTTATCCGTAGCTTGCTGACGGAGATGATTAATCAGCAGAAAGATTTGGAAGTGGTGGGCGCTGCGCCAGATCCACTGATTGCGCGTGAAATGATTAAGCAATTGAATCCGGATGTGCTGACTCTGGATGTTGAAATGCCAAAGATGGATGGCTTGGATTTTCTAGAGAAGTTAATGCGTTTGCGTCCGATGCCAGTGCTCATGGTATCTACACTGACTGAGCGTGGCTCAGAGATTACATTGCGTGCACTAGAACTAGGTGCTACCGACTTTGTAACCAAACCAAAGACTGCAATTACCGAAGGCATGCGTGAATATTCCAACATTATTGCCGACAAAATTCGCACCGCCGCCAAAGCAAAAATAGCTTGTTTGCAACGCTCTGCAAAGCCAGCGGCACAGGGTGAAACCTTGGGCATGCTTAAAAATCCGCTAATCAGTAGTGAAAAGCTCATTATTATCGGCGCATCTACTGGTGGTACCGAGGCGATTAAATCGTTTTTATTACAAATGCCGTCCGATTGCCCAGGCATTTTAATTACGCAACATATGCCGGCTGGGTTCACCAAATCTTTTGCAAATCGTTTGGATTCCCTATGCAAAATCTCAGTCACAGAAGCGGTAGATGGTCAACGGGTATTGCCAGGCCATGCGTATATCGCGCCAGGTGATAAACATTTATTGCTAGCGAGAAGCGGTGCCAATTACATCACCAAACTCAGTGATGCAGAACCTGTGAATAGACACAAACCTTCAGTGGATGTGTTGTTTGATTCTGCAGCCACCAATGCTGGTAAAAACGCGATTGGCGTGATTTTAACCGGCATGGGTAAAGATGGTGCTGCAGGCATGGCTAGAATGAAGGAAGCAGGATCATTTAACTACGCACAAAATGAAGAAAGCTGTGTGGTGTACGGCATGCCAAGAGAGGCAGTAGCACATGGTGGGGTAGATGAGGTAGCGCATTTAACCGAGCTACCAAAATTAGTACTGACCTACCTCACGGAAAACAGCACTAGGGCGCTACGCGTTTAGTAAATAACAAACGCTAAATGCACAAACAAATATGTGTTTTTAGATGTACTTTAAGGTTTAGTTTAAGGATGTTTTGCCGATAATAAAGATAGGCGCACATTTAGCATATATATACATTTAATGAATAAACGGTAACGGAGTAAGACATGGCAAATCCCAATATGAAATTTTTAGTGGTCGATGATTTTTCTACGATGCGTAGAATCGTCCGCAACTTACTGAAAGAGCTTGGCTACAGCAATGTAGAAGAGGCAGAAGACGGTGCCATTGGTTTAAGTAAGTTAAAGGGTGGCGATTTTGATTTTGTCGTATCGGACTGGAACATGCCGAATATGGATGGTCTCACCATGCTACAAAATATTCGCTCAGACCCTGCACTTAAACATTTGCCAGTGCTGATGGTGACGGCGGAGGCCAAAAAGGAAAACATTATTGCGGCGGCTGGCGCAGGTGCTAATGGTTATGTAGTAAAACCATTTACAGCAGCCACGCTCGATGAAAAGCTATCTAAAATATTCGAGAAGCTTGAGAAAGCTGGAGCTTAACTATGAAGGCGCAAACAATTAATAAAAATACGCCGCAACCTGAAATTATGCCGCATATTCCACCCCATGATGAAATGCTGAGCCGCATTGGGCATGTGACCCGTGCTTTGCATGATAATTTAAGTGGCTTAGGTTTTGACAAAATGTTGGAACAAGTGGCGTCTGAAATTCCAGATGCGCGCGATCGTCTCAATTATGTGGCGCGAATGACAGAACAGGCTGCTGAGCGTGTGTTGAACGCGACAGATGAAGCAACGCCACTACAAACAGACATGGCAACCGCTGCCGCAGCGTTGGAAAAGCGTTGGACAGAAGTGATGGACAAGCCTTCACTCAAGTCTGAATACAATGCGCAGGTGCAAGAAACGCTGGCGTTTTTAAAGCTCACAGACAAAAACACAGCCGCAACCAAAGCATTGCTGATGGATATTATGATGGCGCAAGATTTCCAAGATTTAACTGGACAAGTGATTAAGAAAATTACGTCTCTGGCACAAGATTTGGAAAAGCAATTGGTACAAGTATTGGTAGATTTTTCACCGCCAGTACACAAGAAAGAAGACGATTCATTAATGAATGGGCCACAAATTGACCCAGTTAACACAGTGGATGTAGTGGCAAGCCAAGAGCAAGTGGATGATTTGTTAGATAGCTTAGGGTTCTAATAAAGACTAACTTAATAGCCAACTCTCACTACCGGTGGGAGGCTGGCTAACTCTTCGTCCGAGTACAACCTTCCTTGTGTAATAAACGCAAATCCGCTGCCACAATCTAAAGAGAATGAACCACTAGAGCCTGGCTGTGCATCCAAGATGGTGTGCATATTTTCAGCAAAGGTAAAGTGGCTGTCGCCCACATAGAACGTTGCTTTTTTCTCTGTACCTAATATTCCGAGCACAACGTCTGAAGGGCTAGGATGAAACTCATTTTTAGGCATACAGAGTGGGCCACTGCCTTCACAACAGCCACCCGACTGTAAAAAGATAATATCGCCATGTTCAGCCACCAGTTTATCTATCAAAGCGATAGCCGGTGGGGTTGCAGATACACGTTCAGCCATTTTATTTTCTCCGTGACATGAGGAAACCCTCATGGCTTAAATAAAAGGAGGCGAGAAATCTCGCCTCCTTTATCCATCATGACAGCATACTTAACCTAACAACTAGAAAAAGCCTAACTTATTAGGGTTATAACTCACCAACAAGTTTTTGGTTTGTTGGTAATGGTCTAACATCATTTTGTGGTTTTCACGGCCAATACCAGACTCTTTGTAACCACCAAATGCAGCGTGTGCAGGGTAAGCATGGTAGCAGTTAGTCCACACGCGACCAGCTTTAATGCCACGACCCATGCGGTACGCGGTGTTGCCGTTACGGCTCCAAACGCCTGCACCTAAACCAAAAATAGTGTCATTCGCAATCGCTAGTGCGTCTGCTTCGTCTTTAAAGGTGGTCACTGCGAGCACTGGGCCAAAAATCTCTTCTTGGAATACACGCATTTTGTTGTGGCCTTTAAGCAAGGTAGGCTCAACATAGTACCCGTCCGAAAAATCGCCACTTAATACTTTGCGGTTACCACCACACAACACTTGCGCACCTTCTTGTTTGCCAATGTCTATGTAGTTCATGATTTTGTTCAGTTGGTCTTGAGAAGCTTGCGCGCCAATCATGGTGTTAGGGTCTAACGGGTTGCCCTGTTTAATCGCGGCAATACGCGGCATCACGCGTTCCATAAACTTGTCATAGATAGACTCTTGAATCACTGCACGAGATGGGCAGGTGCACACTTCGCCTTGGTTAAAGGCAAACAATACTAGGCCCTCAATCGCTTTATCTAGGAATGCATCATCTTCTTGCATCACATCTGCAAAGAAAATATTGGGAGACTTACCGCCCAATTCCAACGTGGCTGGAATTAAATTGTTTGCTGCAGCAGTAGCAATGGCACGGCCAGTAGCAGTAGAGCCGGTAAAGCCGATTTTGGCAATACGTTTGCTGTTAGCCAATGGTGCGCCTACTTCACGGCCATAACCGTTGACGATGTTAATCACGCCTGGAGGCACTAAATCAGCAATGGTTTCTAATAAAATTAAGATAGAAATCGGTGTGAATTCTGCTGGCTTCATTACCACGCAGTTGCCTGCAGCAAGGGCTGGCGCCAGTTTCCATGCCGCCATTAAAATTGGGAAGTTCCATGGAATAATTTGACCCACTACACCCAAAGGTTCATGGTAGTGATACGCCACAGTGTCGTGATCAATTTCGCTGATGCCGCCTTCTTGTGCGCGAATGGCACCGGCAAAGTAACGGAAGTGGTCAGCACTGAGTGGAATATCCGCGTTCATGGTTTCGCGAATCGGTTTACCGTTATCTACAGTCTCTGCCGTCGCAATCAGCGCTAAGTTGGCTTCAATACGGTCGGCAATTTTTAGAAGTACATTTGCGCGCTCGGTGGTTGAGGTTTTGCCCCATTTATCGGCGGCTGCATGGGCAGCGTCTAATGCCAACTCTACGTCTTCTGCAGTTGAGCGAGCGGCTTTGGTATAGGCTTTACCGGTAATCGGTGTAATCACATCAAAATATTCGCCTTTGGTAGGTGCAACCCATTTGCCACCAATAAAATTGTCGTATTTGGCTTTATAAGGGATTGTTACACCCAAGCCTTTTAATATATCCAAACTCATGCTAACTCCTATAGTTTTTTTGTAGATAATCTAATATAACTAACTCGCACCCCATATGATTGAAAGTGAATTTCAATCGACCACTTAATTCGCCCAAAACCCTCACCAATAGAGGGTTTTCAATGTGAATTATCATAAAACATTAAACCTTACTAACCTGTAAATCAAGTACTTTGTGCATTAAACATTTAATTATTTGTAATATATAAAACAGCATTTCAATACACTTGTATAGCTTCCTTTTACGCGCTAGGTTATAGTGATAATTCAGCATTTACAGACTTAATCAGGCGGCTATTACAGCGAATATGATTGCGAATTCACCTCAATTTTTCGTCAGGGCACGGCAAGCGTTCAAACAGGCTGTCGAGCAAAACATTATCACGCAAAGTGATGAGACGCTTGGTAAGACTATTCTATCTATGTTGGTACTGGCAGAGAGTGCGGTCAGCATTTTTTGGATATTCACAATATCGGGTTTAGGAGAGGGTTACGCGCTCATGGCGATAACGCCTTATGTGTACTTGATATTCTCTTATTTAAGTTTGTTTGTGTTTTACCGCACACAACGCTACCACTACTTTATTTTTACACAACTTATCATGCTGCTAGTGATGCCATTCTTTCTACAGTGGACGATTGGCGGCTATCAAGCCGCAGGTGGTGTGGCTATTTGGGCCATCCTGTCTCCAATTGGCGCCTTGATGATACTGGGTACACGCAAATCTTTGCCTTGGTTTATGTTGTTTGTATTCTTGGCAGGTTTTTCATGGCTATTTAACGATTTATTCTCAGGCAACCTCATGCCCATGCCCGCAAGTGTCAAAGATACCTTCTTGCTGATGAATATCATTGGTACGGCATGCATTTTGTACGCGGCCATGAGCTACTTCCAATCGCAAAAAGAACGGACGTTGCGTGCACTAGCAGAAGAACAGGCACGTTCAGATAAGTTGCTTCTGAACATACTGCCAACCTCAATTGCGCAACGTTTAAAAAATCAAGATAAACGTATTGCAGACAGTCATGCATCGGTCACCATTTTGTTTGCGGATATCGTGGGTTTTACCAAACTTAGCACCACCATGGAGCCATTTGATTTGGTGAACTTACTCAGTGGTATTTTTTCTATGTTTGACATGCTGGCCGAAGGGCACAAGTTAGAAAAAATTAAGACCATTGGGGATGGCTACTTAGTGGTGGGTGGTGTGCCACTTTTTTTACAAAATCATGCTAACGAAGTTGCTGAGTTTGCTATTGAAATGCGCGCTGCACTCAGTGCTTTTAATCAAAAAACTGGGCACCAATTACAAATGCGCATAGGCATAAGTTCTGGCCCAGTAGTGGCTGGCGTGATTGGCACCAGTAAGTTCGCCTATGATATTTGGGGGGATGCCGTCAATATGGCCAGCCGCATGGAGCAGACTGGGTTGGTTGATGAGATACAAGTATCAGAGAGTACCTATCAGTTGCTTAAGGATGATTACGAGTTTGAACGCCGACAGGATGTGCAGATTAAAGGCAAAGGGTTGGTCGATACCTATTTGCTCAAAGCCCCGATTAAAAAATAACGCAACTATTTGGAAGCCAATCATAGATGCTATATAATCCGCTTCCCACACGGAGAGATGGATGAGCGGTTTAAGTCACCACCCTGGAAAGGTGGCACAGGGGCAACTCTGTCGAGGGTTCGAATCCCTCTCTCTCCGCCAAAATTCTTGAAGCAAACATTTCCTGATTTTTTCTGTGCTCCAGTAATATAACTAGTACGCACATTGTATTTCTGCACTTTTCAGCTTGATTTAAGTTTCACTCTGTAAATTGACCACTCTAGTTCAACAAAGGAGTGATTCAATGAAAACATCAATTTACAAATTAACAGTGGCTACAGCATTTGCATTTGCAGCCATGACATCTAGCGTATATGCAGATGACGATGATATTCAAGAAATGGAAGCAATCTCTAAACAGTTTGGATTTATTAGCTTAGACGAAGCCAAAACTAAAGCAATCGCAGCTAAGCCAGGCGTGGTAAAAGATGCGGACTTAGAAAACCGCAAATTTGGTAAAGGCTGGGATTATGAGTTTGAAATTGTGGATGGCGATGGTAAAGAGTGGGAAGTCAAGATCGACGCTAAAACCGGTAAAGTTAAAAGTGTAAACCGTGAGTGGTTTTAATCAATAATCAACATGTGGCAAGCATGGGCTGTTTGGCATATGTACAGTCCATGCTGTTAGCGTAATGGCTATAAACGTTATTTGAATTTAGCTTCAACACGTAAGCCACCTAAAGCTGCCGACCTACCAAATACTAATGTCCCGCCGTAGCTTTCAACAATATCATTCACAATCGCCAACCCTAAACCGCTACCCGGTTTAGATTCATCTGCACGAAAACCTCTGCGTGTGAGCAAATTCAAATCGTAGAGTGATGCACCCGGACCATCATCCTCTACGACAAACGAAGTACTCTCACCACCAATCACGGTCAAAGAAACGCGGTTACGACACCATTTGCAGGCGTTATCCAGCAAATTCCCTAACATCTCGAGTAAATCTTCTTTATCACCTTTAAACTGTGCATCAGCAATGATTTCCCAAGTGATGGTGACATTTTTCTCTCCATAGATTTGTCTTAGAGTGTTGATAAGTTCGGTAATGCTGAGGCTTAAGTTAGCTTGGCGACCAGGGCGGATGTCGCCAATTAATCTAGCCCGTTTTAATTCACGTTCTATCACTTGGTGCATGGCTTGGGTCGACTCGTAAATAGACAACTCCGCTTCTGCAGGGCTGCAAGTGCTTAGTTTTTCTGCTGTTTGGTTGAGGAGCGTAAGCCTTGTTTTTAGACTGTGCGCCAGATTACCAATCGATTCACGAGAGCGTTGATATTTGCTATCCATTGCCGTGAGTAAGCGATTAATTTGTGTAACCAAAGGCATGATTTCAGAGGGCGCTGCAACATCTAAATGGGTGGCTTCACCGCGTTCTAGCTGTGCAATATTAGCTTGTACTTTTTGTAGAGGCGCTAGCGCATTTAATATCATGTGGCGCTGAACAAATAAGATGATGGCTAATCCGAATATAGATATTGCAGCGTACAGCCATTGAAAATGACGGATATTTGCTTGCAGTGGTTGAATGTTTTCGGCCACTGCAATAGTAATGACATGGTTATTTTTTTTATAGCCATACAACATGACAAGCAAAGGTTGCTGCTCAGGGCCTGTTATGTTCAGTTTTTCACTCTTCCCAGCGGCAAGTGTATGGATATCAAGCGTTGAATCCCACAGTGAGCGTGAAATAAGCTGTTGTTGCTCTGTTGATACCACATAGTAATGACCAGAGAATTGGCGCTGGTAAATAGCGCCCATGCGGTTTGCGTCCAATATCATCTCGCCGTTAGGGCTAAAAGATAAAATTGCTAGCAAGTTTTCGCTCTCGCGTTGAAGTCTGTCTGACAGCTGATTTTCAGTGAGTGCACTGATGGCGTAACTTGCAATCATCCATTGTAATGCGAGTAATAAGACCAAACTGACGGTTAAGCTCCATGATAATCTGGCTCTTAGTGAGGTCATGCGCTATCACTTTCAAACACGTAGCCTTGGCCTCTTCTGGTCTTAATCAAATCCGCGCCAATCATCTGACGTAGTCGGTTTACGTATACTTCGATAACATTGCTATCTTTATCTTCATCATACTCATAAACGTGCTCGGTTAATCTAGACTTAGAGAGCACTTGGCCCGGGTGCAACATAAAGTAGCGAAGCAACTTGAACTCTGTGCCAGTAAGCTGATGCGTTTGCCCATTCTGCAACTGAATTTGCTGCTTGTCTTCCTCAAGTGTAAATTGTGCTGTACTCAGGTGGCCAATCGTCGCACCAATGCTGCGTTTAAGTACGGCATTCATTCTCGCCAGCAACTCATCAAACTGAAATGGTTTGCCAACGTAATCATCCGCTCCCGCTCTAAAACCATCCACTTTTTCTTGCCAGCTACCTCTAGCCGTTAAAATTACCACAGGCACTTGATTGTGTCGCGCGCGCCAACTTTTGAGTACATCAAGCCCATTCTTTTTAGGTAATCCTAAATCTAAAACAACTAAGTCATATGGCTCAATATCGCCTAGGGCTTCGGCATCAATCCCATCTCGGGATAGATCGACAGAAAAGCCCGCCTTCTTCATGGCCAGCTGTAACTGGGTGCCTAGCGTAACGTCATCTTCAACTAGCAAAACGCGCATAATTAATCTTGTTCCAGTTTGATTAATGTGCCCGTTTTGGCGTCTAGTTTGATTTCCCAGACGGTGCCTTGGCTATCCAAAAGCTCAACCTCGTATACATAAATGCCTTTTTTGGATTCCAGCTCTGTTTCAAGAATCTTGCCAGCTTTAATAGACTTGGCTTTGGTGTGAATACTTTCCAATGGTAGTATTTGCCCGGACGCACTAAGCTTGCGCGCAGTTGCTTGGCTAATGTCGGCCTGCACTGGAACAGGGTTTAGCAACACACCATAGCCAAAAACTAAGAAAGCAAATAGTAGTGATTGATTGCTTTTAATTTGAATGAAAATTTGTTTCATACTAAATAGTAAGTGAGTATGTTGAAAGTAGCCACAGTAAACCGTCAGGCTTAATTGAACATGAATATTGTAGTGAATTTGTAAAGATTTGATATGACTGTTGAAATAGTATTGTTGTTTGTTTTGGTGGGCGCTTGCGTAGGGGTGTTATCTGGCTTGCTAGGTATTGGTGGTGGACTGGTGTTAGTGCCTTTCTTTTCTGCTATGTTTGTTGCACTTAAGCTTCCGTCGGAAACAGTGTTTCATTATGCGTTAGGTACTTCGATGGCATGTATTGTACTGACATCAGTCTTTAGTTTAATGGCCCATCAGCGCAAACAAGGTGTGCTCTGGCACTACGTAAAATCGATGGCCTTGGGCGTGGTCTTAGGGGCGTTTTTGAGTACCTTTTGGGTAGCGAGTCTAAAAACGACAGTGTTAATGATTATTTTTTCTGTGTTTTTGGTGTTTGTTGCTTGGCAGATGCTCAGAAGTAATACTAGGCAATCGTTAGATACGTCACCGACAGCGGTATCAAAGATTGAGTTGCTGATGGTTTCAACATTGATTGGCGTGGTTTCAGCAATTGTTTCAATTGGCGGTGGGTCGCTAACAGTGCCTTATCTTGCTTACAGAAATGTACCTATTAAGCAGGCTATTGGTACTTCAGCCGCTTTAGGTTTTCCTATTTCTTTGGCTGGCACATTAGGGTATATCTATAACGGTCCTGCCATGACATGGCTGGACAAATTACCGCTAACCTTAGGCTATATTTATTTACCAGCAGTCATCTTGGTTTCTATCATGAGTGTTTTTACGGTTAAGCTAGGCGCAAATCTAGCGCATCAGTTACCGGTCAATGTCATTAAGCGGATTTTTGCCTGCTTACTAATAGCCATCAGTATTAAAGTTCTTTGGTCGGGTGTTTCATAATTTGATGCGATAATATTTTATGGTTTCTGTTCACCACTCATCTGCTACCTCACTAGCCGCCAGCAGTCACAATATTGCTGACTGGATAGAGAATGCAACCAAACGCTTTTCACAAGAGGAAATAGCGTTGGTTGAGCAAGCCTGCACACTAGTGATGCCATTATATGCAGGGCATCGTGAAATTACTGGCATTTCCACTATGGAGCACGTGTTGGGTGCTGCCACGATTCTGATTGATATGAATATGGATGCAGAATCCATAGTGGCAACCATTTTATACGCAGTGCCAGAGCATCTGGCAGATTGGCGGGAGACAGTAGATGCGCAATTTGGCCACGCGATCACTGGGCTAGTCGAAGGCGTATCGCGAATGGAGCAAATTCAAGAATTTAGTGTGATAGAAGGCTTACATGCGCCTGAGCGTAAAGAAGATGATCACGCACATCAGATTGAAAGCCTGCGCAAAATGTTGTTGGCAATGGTGGAAGATATTCGTGTGGTGCTGATTAAACTGGCAGAGCGTACCCAAGCCTTACGATGTTTATCAGGCGCGACGCCAGAACTGCAAAGGCGGATTGCGCAAGAAAGCCAAGGAATATTTGCCCCGTTGGCGAATCGGCTGGGTGTTTGGCAAATCAAGTGGGAGCTAGAAGATCTTTCATTGCGTTATCTTGAGCCGCAACTGTATAAAGAAGTGGCTAAAATGCTGGACGAGCGTCGCGTGGATCGAGAGCAATACATCGTCGATGTAGTCGCGCAACTCAAGGACGAGCTGAATCAAGCGGGAATCAAAGGAGAGGTCACAGGTCGACCCAAGCATATTTTTAGCATTATTAAGAAGATGAAGAGCAAACATCTTGATTTTAATGAGCTTTATGATGTCCGAGCAGTGCGGATTTTGGTCGATGATATTAAAGATTGTTATACGGCGCTTGGCCTAATCCATAGTTTATGGCAGCCAATCCCCGGTGAGTTTGATGATTATATTGCGCGCCCCAAAAGCAACAATTACCGTTCTTTGCATACGGCAGTCTCTGGCCCACGTGGTTTGGCGTTAGAGGTGCAAATTCGCACGTTTGAAATGCATCAACATTCAGAATTGGGTGTGGCCGCTCATTGGCGTTATAAAGAGGGTGGAAAATCAGACGCTAAGTTTGATGAGAAAATCGCTTGGTTGCGTCAAGTATTGGCATGGAAAGACGAGGTAGCTGACACTGGTGACTTGCTGGAGCAGTTTAATAGCGCGTTATTTCAAGACAAGGTGTATGTGTTGACGCCACAAGGCAAGGTGATTGATTTGCCGATGGGGGCTACTCCAGTCGATTTTGCTTATGCTTTGCATACAGATTTAGGGCATCGTACGCGAGGCGCTAAAGTGAATGGCAGTATCGTGCCGCTCAATACCAAACTGCAAAATGGTCAGCGTGTGGAAATACTAACCTCTAAACTTGGTTCGCCCAGTCGCGATTGGCTAAATGCGTCGCTGGGATATTTACAAAGTGCCAGCGCGCGTGCCAAGGTTAGACATTGGTTTAAGTATCAACACTTTGAAGAAAATGTGACGCAAGGGCGTGCAAAACTGGATAGGGAACTTCATCGTGCTGGGGCGGGTGCAGTCAATCAAGAGAAAATTGCACAGAAATTACAGTTCCACAAGTTAGAGGACTTTCTGGCGGCGATAGGGCGGGGAGATGTCAGTGAGCATCAAATTGCGCTGGCTATACAAGAAGAAGTTGCGCCTAACGCAGTTGAGTTGCCGAAAATTGCTAGCCCAAGAGTTGGAAGTGGACATGTATCCCAAACAGGGGTGGTGGTAGAGGGTGTGGGTAACTTACAAACCACCACAGCAAAGTGCTGCAAACCCATGCCGCCAGATACAATCGTAGGCTACTTAACGCGTGACCACGGTGTGACCATTCATAGGGACGTGTGTGCTTTTGTTGTACGTCTGCCAGAAGAGAGGCGCAATCGATTATTGGCTGCGCAGTGGGGCCAGCATCAAGTGGCGCGCACTGAGGTAAGCATTGAGGTAGAAGCCCATGATAGACAGGGCTTATTGCGTGATATTAGTGATTTGTTCTATCGTGAAAAGGTGAATGCTATGCAAGCAAATACCATGACGAGAAACCATTTTGCGCTTATGCAGTTTACACTTCAGATTGCTGATCGAGAGCAATTGAGTCGATTAATGGGCTTGATAGGAGGCATCCCAAGTGTCATTTCTGTGAGGCGACGCATCTAGTCGCCCCCCGATACGTTACGAATGAAGTGGTCTAGTGTCAGTTGGCACTGATACAGCCGATGAAGCAAAGCTCCCAATCACAATCGCCAGTAAATGATAAACCGAAGGCACAAGAGGAATCGCGCTGAGGGCTGGTAAAAATTCAAACGCAATTGCAATCAACGGAATAAACCCTAACCATGATTTGCCAATTAGTTTGCCTCGGATAAAGCAGACGTAGCACAACATCAACATCGAACCCATATGCAAAAGTAAGGGCAAAGTCAGTATGTTCATACCCAAACTGCCACTGCTGATTGTAGAGCTTGAGTCAACATAAGTAAGATAAGCTGGAATCATCAATAAAACGTATGTAACGATAAACACAGTTGTATTAGCTAGCGCTTTATTCATCATTAAGTACCTCCAGTACTTGTTTCCATCATCTATATTGATTTGATTAAAACTTTCAAAACTTTTAACTTGATGCACAGATGCATCATAAGTCGTATATTTAAATTAAATAAGTCCCTGTAAATGAACATAACTGTTTCCAATAGGGATACAATCAATTGATGTACGATTTAAACTTAATGATTATTTTTGCGCATGTAGTGAATGAGCAAAGCTTTTCTGCTGCGGCAAAAAAGCTGAATGTATCTCGCTCGTCCGTGAGCAAGGCTGTGGCTAAATTAGAACATGCGCTAGGTGCAAGTTTACTCAATCGAAGCACTCGTCACTTAAGCTTAACTGAGGTGGGCACAGCCTTTTTTGATTATTGCACGCGTATTAATTACGAAGCTGATCAAGCGCATAGAATGATTGAGAGTTTAAACACCCAACCCCGAGGTGTACTGAAAGTTGCGGCCTCTGTGGCATTTGGCACCCTGCATATTGCACCTGCCATTGGTGATTTTATGCGATTACATCCTAAGTTAGATATCGATGTGACCATCACCGACAGAGTGGTCGATTTAACCGAAGAAGGATACGACGTAATCATTTCCGTGATGCGAGATTTGCCACAGGCATTGGTTGCAAAAAAGTTGGCGCCTATACGCCGAAAACTGTGCGCTACTCCCAGCTACTTTGATGAGTTTGGGACCCCTTTAGTGCCACAAGACTTAGTAAAGCATAACTGTTTGGACTATATCCACTCTGGGGATAAAGGGCTGTGGCGCTTTACAGGTCCGAGTGGAGAGGTCTCGGTGCCTGTATCGGGCAGGCTACGTATCAATGACGACGAGGCACTTTCACAGGTGGTACTAGGTGGTTTTGGCCTAGCCTTACTGCCAACGTTTATTATCGGTAAGGATATTCAGGCTAAGCGTCTGAAATCCGTATTGTCAGAGTACATTCCTGTAGAGCAACACGTATATGCACTTTACTTACCTAAACGAAACTTACCCCTAAAGATACGGGTGTTGATTGATTTTTTAGCAGAAAGATTTGGTCATGAGCCTTACTGGGATATGGAGTGATTCTTTTACGCAGTTCTGTCTACATTCAAGCAATCACTTAGCCTATAAGTTGTAGGGGCTAGTTGTTTGCGATGTTGCAGTTTGCTCCCATCCATTTACCCTGAATATTAGCTTGTTCATTGATTGGGTTACCCTGTACCGTGCCATTGAAAGTGGTCTGACCATTGAAGTGTTGAGTATCCGTCAGCGTTCCGTGTGCTTCGCCGCTTCCTTCTAGCTGTGGATTTTTACAGACGTAGTTCATCCGATATGCGTTTCCGTTACGCGTAATATTACCGACTGTACAACCTGCTTGATTTTCAAATGTACTCGGTACAATTTTTTGTTTGGCCATCTCAGGTGTTACACATGTGGTGGATTTTGCTGCACCATCTTTAATGTCTGGTAGTTCAACCCCATACTCTTTCGCTAACTCGTTGATGTTTTGCATCTGATCTGGTGGCAATTGAGATGTTAAGCTTAACAAGTTTGAGGTAGTGGTGATTTCCCATAAACCTGGCTTAATTGAAATTTCCGCAGCGTTTGCGGCGGCCGTAAATAACAATGTTGCTAGAGTCAGGCTAATGTTTTGAATTCGCATGGAGTGCCTTGTATCAATTGATATAAAGATATGAGGTATAGAATGCCAACTAAGTTCAGCCATATCTATGCTTGCATTTACAGACCCCACAGCATCAATATGCATAATTCAATGTGTTGGTAGTTAGGCCGAGAATCACTGTCGTACGTATGGCCTAGTCAAAATGGTGCATGCAAATCTAGCTGATACTGGTTTTTACCTCTGGTTTTGGCTTTGTACATCATTTGATCGGCACGTTTAATAGCATCATCAAAGTGCTCAGAAGTGTGGTGCCAGACAGAAATGCCGATGCTACAACCAATATGATTGCCGATTTGGTTGACGCCCTGAATAATTCTTGCCGCAATTTGCGCTAGTACTTCTTCCATATGATGTTCGTTCAAGTGTAGGCAAACGATGAATTCATCGCCACCATAGCGTGCAGCCCAGTCATTGTCTCTGATTGATTGACGAATGACATGCGCTGTTTCCGTCAGTACCTTATCACCCTCTATATGACCATGTTGATCATTCACTTGCTTGAAGCCATCCAAATCAATAAATACAAAAGCTAACCTTACGTCGGGCGACTGAGACAAAGATTGTTGTATGTCTTCTAGCTTCTCATAAAAGTAGGCTCGGCTAGGCAATTGGGTAAGCGTATCGTGTTTGGCGTCGATTAATGCCTCGCGCATGGCCTGTTTTTCTTCCGCAAGCGCTTTAATGTTTTTGTAGGAGATGATATGTTGTTTTTTCATTGCATCATGCATTTTGGCTAAACGGTTAAATTCTTTTACTGGGCCAAACTTAAATGGCTTAACACCATTTGCATGCGTGCCTTCGATAATATCGTTTACATGCCGGCTTAAGTAATTAGCCAAGAAAATTGACAAGCCAATAGTCACGAAAATGAGTAGCAAGCAGAAACCTGCCAGTTGTAATAGTGCTTGATTGATATCTTGATTCAAGGTTTTTTTAGGAACGCCAATCGCTACATATAAATCCCAGTTATTCACTTTGACTAGCGAAGCTTTTACCTCAATGTTTTCTGTGGTAACTGCATCAAATATGGCATTGGTTGGGTTTTGCAACGCATGTGTAAGATCGGCATTGGGTGGTTTACCAACATGATTCTCAGGGTCGTGTGAGTGCGACATAATTGTGCCGTTGCGATCGAGCACCCATACAATCCAATCAGAAGAAAGATTTTGATTGTCGATTAACTTATCTAGAATATCAATGGGGTAAATCATGCTCAGACAGTAAGCAACTTTGCCTCCCTGAAACACTGGTACACCCACTGCAAATAGAGGTTTGTTATTTAGCGGTGATTTGAATAATGCGGAAACAGTCGGGTTGCCCGTATCAAATACTGTGGCAATTGAAGGAAGGTCGCTCGCATGAAATTGTGGACTGCCAAATGGACGCTTTGTAAACAGCACGACATCACGGTTAACATCTATAAGCGTGATAGCAATTGCTTCTTTATTGATAATATTAAGGCGAAGAGAGTGCGTGTAGAGCGCTCTCAAATCAGTATTAACAGCGGCATCACTGGTGGCGATACCATCTAAAAATGCAACGGATGAGTTTATTTTTTCATCGAGATTACTGGCAATGGATTGCGTACGCTCAATTAGCTCTCGATTGTGTAATTTTTGCTGGGTATCGCCTAAAGCATGAATTAGATATACGGCATAGATAAACAACGGTAGGCTGCCAAAGAATGCAATCAGCACTAGCCAAGTTTTCAAACTGACTTTTATCTTTCTGAATATCATCTTGCAATACTCTGCCTATACAAGAGACAAGAATACTATAGACCTATAGTGATTAAGTTTGCAATCACATAGGCATAAATGCTTTAGTTTGTGAGATTGACAGACAGCTTGTGTCTTTGCATAAAGGCATCCACCTCATCAAGTAGACGGCTATTGCCTCTGAGTGGTTTTGCCAGTTTTACCACCATATCGATATGCCCATAGTCTGGGAACTCTACCACCTCCACCATGCCTTGATGCTGCTTTATTTCTGCAGCCAAGTTATACGTGTTGTGTGGCCAGACAACGCCATCTTTTAACCCAACCAAGAGTAATAGGGCAGGGTTCTTGCCATCCACAAAGCGAATGGGCTGTGATTTCCACTGTGTTTCTTCTGACCCGAAAATCTCTTTAAGTCTGGTTGATTTTAGCGGAAGAAAATCATACGGGCCAGCCAAACCAACATAGCCTCTAAAGTCCTTGGGCGTGAGCGCTACTTGACCTAAGTAATGAGTATTAATTGCTAGCATGGTCAATAAATGCGCACCTGCGGAGTGGCCGACCATGAAAATTTGATCAGGATCACCACCGTACTCTGCAATATGTGTTTTTACCCATCTGGCTGCGTACGCAGGGTCTTGCATTACCTCTGGAAATTTAACTTCTGGATAAACGCGATAATTGGGGATGACAGTCACATAACCACGCGAGGCAAACGCTTCTGCCGCAAATAAGTAATCTTCTTTTTCGCCAGACTCCCAACTACCACCATAAAAGAACAAAACAACCGGTAATTTATTGGAAGCTTGATGTTTTGGTATGTAAATATCTAGCTGCTGGCGTGCAACTGAGCCATAAGAAATGTCGCTTTTTACTGTGTGCCCGTTGGAGGGGATTAAACTGTTTAGCACTTTCACTGGCGAGCACGCAGTGCTGGCAAAGGTTGCTATTGTGACCATTAGCGGTGATAGTAATCTGGATAGTCTCGAAGTCATGGTGAGTGATTATGCATTATTGTGGTTGATGGGCGGGTGACAAAAATAGTAGCTTTTATCAGTTCGCCTCTCATTGGTTCTGTTTGGCTTGATTAAGTTCTAATTAGAGATGTTGTATCAGATTGTATTTAGGTTAGTAGCGGTTTATTTATCACATACACAATTGCCGGCTAGTACTATTAACACGCGATTCGTTAGTGTGGTATCATTGTTAACAATTGATGTTGTGTATGAATGTGTCATTCACACTAGTTTTCCCTCCTCAAGGGGTGGCCCCATACTTTAGTGTGGGGTTTTTTTTGCTTATTATTTAGCCAGTCCAAACTTATTCAATGCATTTATTTGGCGTTGATGTAGCCGTGAAAATACAAGAAGTGCCGTAATTGCCCCTAATAACGCACAAAACATATCAGACTGCGTATCCCATGGGTCACCTTGTGTGCCTAAAAATTCTACCGCGCCTTGACCAAGCGCAAGCGCCGCTGCCCATTCAATCAGCTCATACGTTGCGCTAATGGCTAGCACAATACAAATGACCACAAAAACTCGCATGACTTTATGGGTGATATATTGATGTCTGATCAAAATTTCTCTGGCTGCAATTGCCGGAACCAGCCCTTGAAAAAAGTGACCAATCTTATCGTAAGGGTTACGTGAAAGTGAGAGCCAATCTGCAATCTCAAAGCCTAATGGCACTCTGGCATAGCTGTATTTAGCGCCTAAAAGTAGCACCAAGGCATGCAAAAAGATACCTAAATATAACAAGGGTGTGAGCGGAAAACGACGATATGTCAGTATTAATAGTGGCAACACAATCATGACTGGCAATGCTTCCATCAACCATGTTCCTAAATCGTATGGTTGAATGCCCGATACAATAATTGCTACACCAGTGGCAAATAAGCCAAACTGGAGCAAATAAGGTGCGCGAGATTGATTCATGAAATGCCGCCTAATTAAAACCTGATTTTAACTAGGTTTGGTTAATGTTGGCAGACAAATTAACCGCTTTAATATTCGCTGGTGCTTAAATGGTACTTAATCACATTTAATACAGCGGAAAATACCATGGCGTATTCCATGATGGTAATGGCATACAGCTGTTGTTCGGGAATGCCCGTTAGCATGTGCACACCCAGCATCAAAGCGTTAGCAATAACGCCAATCAGGATGATTAAGCCAATCACACGATTCCTTAAACTAAACACATAAATTTGAGCAATAAACAGCAATCCAATCAGGCTTTCTATGCTGAATGTTTGTTGAATATGAATATTGGTAAGGATAAGTGCAATATAGAGGCTAACTAGCGTTATGGCCCCTGGTAGCTTAGTTGGCATGCCTTCACCATTATGTCTAAATGTGATGGCAAACCATGCATGTGTGATAAGCGCGTATAGAAGTTTCATCTTAACCTCGATTCATTAAACAGACCATAAGAGATGCGCGTTGCAAATGCTTCTCCTGTGATACTGTTAACGGCAGCTAGAGGCAAAAATTAAATGCTTCTTGCGCTGTTAGCGCGTGTTACAAGTAAAGCTAAGCAATCTGTTGATTAATAAATATCATCAAGCGAGACAGTATCTTCATCAGCAGAGTAGTGTTTATTGCCAGTACTCATTCCACTGTAACTTTCTTGATAATCATCAAATTCATCGCCAGCAAAGTCTTCCAGCATTTGATCGATCACTTTAATTTTGTCTACTTTTTTTACATTGTCGGTTGGCATTTCGTCATCCTTTCAACTTGCGTTAAGTTTGGTAAGCGTTTTATGCGTTACTTAATTACATAAAAGCATATTGCATGCCAAACATTACAATTTGATTGAAAATGACTGTTTTTGCCGATAAACAGCGTTAAAGGCTAAAAGTAAGCAATAAAAACACTGCTTAAATCGCAATTCAAAGTGTGATGATGTGTGCTATGTGCACCATCATGCATTGGGTACCACTGACAATTTTTAGTCACATGCGCTTGTAAATGGACAGTTCTTAGAAAGAGCATAAAAAAAACAGGTAGACATAGCTACCTGCTTTTTTTGCACTTTTGCATCTACACTAGATGCTTAACTAAACGTTATATTTTTTTTGTTGCGGGTTTTGCAGTTTGATTGTTGTTAGCATCAATATTTTTAATATTCTTGTTTGCTGGTGCTGCTGCAGGTTTGGCAGGAGTTACAGGTTTGTTATTGTTAGAACGCATATGTGGCGCCACATTCACAGCTTCTTCTTTGGTGCAGCCACCCATAACTGTGTTGCATTCTGCAAACGCAGTATGTGAAGTTAATAATGCAGCTGCAGTGAGTAAAATACCTAATTTCAATCTAATCTCCGTTTATTTAACTGGTTTAACAGGTCAACCCTAGCTAAGTCTAAGGGGTTAATCTTGTCGGCTTTTATATGCCATAATATCCATAGCAGGTAAAAACAGCCGTTATTATAAAGCAAATAATATGCCAACACATAGTCAAGAATCGGCATCTTTGCCTTCGTATCCCACCTTGTATGAAGCCTTTTTGTATTGGCTCAAATTAGGATGCATCAGTTTCGGCGGGCCAGCCGGACAAATCGCTATCATGCATCATGATTTAGTCGAGCAAAAAAGATGGATTTCAGAGCATCGTTTTTTAAACGCATTGAACTATTGCATCATATTGCCTGGGCCAGAGGCGCAGCAGTTGGCTACCTATATCGGTTGGTTGATGCATCGCACTTGGGGCGGCTTGATAGCGGGAGGGTTATTTATATTGCCATCCCTAGTGTTGCTGATATTGCTGAGTTATGGATATTTAAGGTTTGGGCACTTACCAGAGATTGCAGGTGTATTGTATTTAATCAAAGCAGCAGTGATTGCGATTGTATTATTCGCTGCGCACAGAATTGGCACGAGGGCGCTTAAAAATAGTGCATTTAGGCTCATCGCTCTGACTTCATTATTAGCTATTACGTTATTTTCCACACCATTTCCCCTCATTATATTAGTAGCCGGCCTCATAGGTTTCATAGGGCACCACTACATGCCCAGCTGGTTTAGTGTTCGTGCAACAAAACATCATGCAGAATCCGCGAGCAAGGGTATGGCCTTAATGGATGATGATACGCCTCTGCCTGAACATGCAAAGTTTTCGTGGGTTAGTTTCACTAAAGTGTTGTTAACGGGATTAATTTGTTGGATAAGCGGAGTGGCAGTATTGGTTGTCTGCTACGGTTGGCAATCTGTGTACAGTCAAATGGCATTGTTCTTTAGCAAAGCCGCTTTACTCACGTTTGGTGGTGCTTATGCGGTGTTGCCCTATGTGTTTCAAGGCGCAGTTGAGCATTATCATTGGTTGACCTCTGCACAGATGATGGATGGTTTAGCCCTAGGAGAGACCACGCCTGGCCCGTTAATTATGGTAGTCACTTTTGTGGGGTTTGTTGGTGGTTGGACACAAAGTGCTCACATGGATCCATTCAATTCTGCTGTCATAGCCGCCTTAGTGGTGACATTATTTACGTTTTTACCTTCTTTTGTTTTTATTTTGCTGGGTGCACCGTTTATTGAGTCTACCAAACATAACCTAAAGCTAGCTGCTCCGTTGGCGGCCATCACAGCAGCTGTAGTGGGCGTAATTGTGGCACTGGCTTTATTTTTTGCTTGGCATTTGTTTTTTCCAGCGACGCAAGTAAGTCCTGATTACCTAGCTATGCTGTTTTCTGCAATAGGGTTTATTGGATTGTTAAAGTTCAGGTTGAGCGTAATTCGCTTGATTGGCTTATTTGCTGTGGCAGGGCTGGTCTTGCAGCTGATAAAAGTGATTTAATCTAAATGCCATTGCTAGTTAAAAGAACGAAAATCTCACTGTGCAGTCTACAAAGTGTTGATATTGATAGGATGTGAAATGAACCCTCAGCTTTTTCGCCAACTAACCAAAGCGATTGTAGGCACTGCAATGTTTGCAACTGCACTAGGAGTGACTACTGTGAGCGCTGCACAAGCCAGTTGTGATGGAATCTATAACCAGCAATTAACTACATTGCAAGGATCCAAGCTAAATCTGTGTGATTTTCAGTCCAAGCCAATATTGGTAGTGAATACCGCTAGCAAATGTGGTTTTACCCCACAGTTTGAAGCGTTAGAAGGACTTTACAGTCAATATAAAGATCAGGGGTTGCTCGTGATCGGATTTCCATCCAACGATTTTAAGCAAGAGCCTGGAGATAATAAGCAGATAGGGGATTTCTGTAAGCTTACTTATGCAGTAAAGTTTCCGATGATGAGCAAGAGCAGTGTAACTGGCTCAGCGGCAAATCCACTATATCAACAGCTGATTGCTAAGACTGGTCAATCGCCTCAATGGAATTTCTATAAGTATTTGATATTGCCAGGCGGAAAAGAAGTATTTGCATACGATAGTATGGTGCAGCCTGATTCAAAAGAAATTTTGGGTAAAATTAAACCCCATTTAAAAGCAACTAAGTAGTAGGTTCGAAATTAAAAAGCCACGCATGTGCGTGGCTTTTTAACTTCAATGGTTTTGTATTAAGTATAAGTTTAAGCTGCGGTTTTTGCTGGCTGTCTGATTTTTTGCATGATAATCGCAGACAGTTCCTCTACAGAGCGGCTGGTAGAGTCAGCCCATGTAATGCCAGCGTTACGCATTAAATTCTCAGCGGTTGCCACTTCCTTTTTGCAGTTTTCTAGAGAGGCATAAAAACTACCGGCACGGCGTTCATTCCGTACAGAATGTAAGCGCTCTGGTTTAATGGTTAGGCCGAAGATTTTATCAATATGCTTGTGCAAAACCTCAGGCAATGAGCCACGTTCAAAATCTTCCGGAATCAATGGGTAGTTAGCCGCTTTAATCCCAAACTGCATGGCCAAATAAACGCTGGTAGGGGTTTTGCCGCAACGGGATACACCAATCAAAATAACTTGCGCTTCTTCTAACCCAGAGTTGGTCATGCCGTCATCATGATTCAGCGTAAAGTTAACCGCTTCCATACGCTCATGATAATTGCTACCCATCACACTGTGTGCAATGCCTGCGCCCGTCAGCGGTTTTTGCTGTAGCTCTTCACCCAATGGATCTATAAACACATTGAATAAATCAATAAAGTACGCGTCAACTTCTTTGAGTGCCTGGCGTAGTTCTAAATTACCCACAGACATAATGACTACCGGACGAATCTGGTCTTCTTCGGTTACTTCATGAATCGCTTGCTTCGCCAGTTTTACTTTATCCAGCGTATCGGTGAACGGCATGCGCACTTGCTTAAAGTGCGTTCGAGGAAAATGTTCCAGTAATTTACCAAGCGCACCAGCTGTAATGCCTGTGCCATCTGAAATAAAGAAAACAGTACGATCCAAAATAACCACCTGACTATTTTTTGGTCAGACGCTGCCAAGTAGCAACAACGGTATCTGGGTTTAATGAAACGGATTGGATGCCTTCTGCCACCAGCCATTCTGCAAAGTCTGGATGGTCGGAAGGGCCTTGGCCACAAATGCCTACATATTTACCTAAACGATTGCAGGTATTAATCGCCATTTTTAGCAATACTTTTACTGCATCGTTACGTTCATCGAAGCCATCTGCCAAGATGCCAGAGTCACGGTCCATGCCCAAGGTTAATTGGGTTAAATCGTTAGAACCAATCGAGAAGCCATCAAAGTATTCCAAGAACTGTTCTGCAAGCAGGGCGTTAGATGGAATCTCACACATCATAATCAAACGTAAGCCATTCTCGCCACGTTTGAGCCCATTGGAAGCCATAATTTCTGTCACAGCACGCGCTTCATCCAATGTGCGTACAAATGGAATCATCAACTCGACGTTGGTCAAGCCCATTTCATCACGCACACGTTTCATGGCTTGGCATTCCATGGCAAAACACTCTTTGAAGTCTTCTGCCATGTAGCGTGCAGCACCGCGGAAACCAATCATTGGGTTTTCTTCATCTGGTTCGTAAATCTCACCACCCACCAATTTTTTGTATTCGTTAGACTTGAAATCAGAAGTACGCACAATCACCGGTTTTGGATAGAACGCTGCAGCGATAGTCGCAACGCCTTCAGCCACTTTATCGATATAGAATTGTTTTGGTGATGCATAGCCGCGCGCACGGTTTTTAATCGTGTCTTGAATCGCTTTTGGCATTGCATCAATATTCAAAATAGCTTTTGGGTGAATGCCGACCATGTTGTTAATCACAAACTCTAAACGTGCCAAGCCAACACCATCATTAGGCGTTTGTGCAAAGCTAAACGCCATGTCTGGATTGCCCACGTTCATCATGATTTTGCAAGGTGGTTTAGACAATGCACTGTTGGCCTGTGTGTTGACTTCAAAGTCCAGAGCGCCATGGTAGACAAAGCCAGTTTCACCTTCGGCACATGACACAGTCACAATCTCGCCTTCACGCAGCAAGTCTGTCGCATTCACGGAACCTACAATGGCAGGAATACCCAGTTCACGCGCAATAATCGCCGCGTGGCAAGTACGTCCACCACGGTTAGTCACCAAAGCGCTTGCGCGTTTCATCACCGGTTCCCAGTTAGGGTCCGTCATATCGGCCACCAATACATCACCTGGTTGCACTTCGTGCATTTCAGCTGGGTCTAATACAATGCGCACTGGGCCAACACCAACTTTTTGCGTAACAGCGCGGCCAGCCACCAAAGGCTTAGCGGAGTGTTTTTGCAATTTGTAGGTTTCGGTCACATTATTGTGTGCTTCTTGCGATTTCACAGTTTCCGGACGGGCTTGCAAAATATACAGTTTGTTATCCAAACCGTTTTTGCCCCACTCAATATCCATTGGGCAGCCATAGTGTGATTCAATGGTCATGGCATAGCCTGCCAATTCCAAAATATCTGCATCAGTCAATGAATAACGGTCTGAATCTGCTGGGTCTACATCCACAGTATGTGTGGATTTGCCAGCTTGTGTTGCATCTGAGAACACCATTTTGATGAGTTTAGAACCCATGGTGCGGCGTACGATGGCTGGTTTACCTTGCGCTAACAATGGCTTATGCACATAGAACTCATCTGGATTTACGGCACCTTGCACCACTGTTTCGCCCAAGCCATAAGATGAGGTAATGAATGCCACATCTTTAAAGCCAGATTCAGTATCAATGGTAAACATCACACCGGCACAGCCGATATCGCTACGCACCATTTGTTGTACGCCAGCAGAGAGTGCTACATCTGCGTGCACAAAGCCTTTGTGTACGCGGTAAGAAATCGCGCGGTCATTATATAAAGAGGCAAACACTTCTTTAATAGCATGGGTAATATTGTCTAAGCCATGAATATTTAAAAAGCTTTCTTGCTGACCAGCAAAAGAAGCATCTGGCAAGTCTTCTGCAGTGGCGGATGAACGTACCGCAAATGTAGTGCCTGGTGCAGATTTTTCAATTAGACGGGCATAGTTTTCTGCAATCGCTGTTTGTAATGCAGGTGGAAATTGTGCTTCCATAATCCAGCCGCGGATTTGTGCGCCACATTTCGCCAATGCTTGTGTATCATCTGCATTAAGTTTATCAAGTAAATCATTGATTTTTTTATCTAAATCACCTTGCGCTAAGAACTCTCTATAAGCATCGGCAGTCGTGGCAAACCCTGTAGGAACACGTACGCCTTTAGCACTTAATTGAGAAATCATTTCACCTAGTGAAGCGTTTTTACCCCCAACAGATGGTACATCGCTATTACGTAGATTTTCAAATGGAATGACATGGCTAGACATACGAATCCCTTAAAATTGTTCTAACACCTGCACAAACTTTGCGTTTGGAATCAGATTTACATTGAATATGGTTTAAACTCTTGCCTAGGCATTATGCCAAATTAGCCCAATGATGTCACGTTGCTTGATTAGTCTATATAGACTAAAACCATTGAGCAAAGCTTGGTATAGTGCGATTGAGTACCTTAGCCATTTCATTTTGTTTAAAGCACTATGCATACACATTCAAATCAGCGACAAGTCGAAATTACCACCTCTGCAAGATTGCATATGGGATTTTTTGATTTGAATGGTTCGCTGGGTCGGCGTTATGGCAGCATGGGGTTAAGTTTGAACGCGCCACAGACGCGTATACAGGTATCCGTTGGTGATGCGACCGCTGTGCCAGACTATTTAGAACGTAGCAAACGTGCGTTATTACAGCATTTTGGCATTCATGCCCCTGTCTCTATTCAAGTTCTTGAGGAAATACCACGCCATGCGGGTTTAGGCTCGGGCACGCAAATGGCGCTTGCGCTAGGTGTCGCGATTGGGGAGTTGTTTGACTTAAAACTGAGCTTGCGTGAGATAGCACAATGTATTGGAAGAGGCGCACGGTCAGGCATCGGTGTTGGCACGTTTGCGTCGGGTGGGGTGGTGGTGGACGGCGGTGTCAATGCGAGTAAGCAGGTTCCACCGGTTGTTGCGCAGCATCCATTTCCTGAGACTTGGCGTATTTTACTTATCTTTGATAACCAATATATTGGTGTGCATGGCCCTGCAGAGACGCAGGCGTTTAAAGTGTTGTCTGATCAAAGTTTGGGGCATACACAGCAGCTTAGTCATCAGGTATTGATGCAGGGTTTGCCAGCACTAGTGGAACAGGATATGAGTGCGTTTGCTAAAGTAGTGTCGGCTTTGCAAATCTATAACGGTGATTATTTTGCACCTGTACAAGGTGGACGCTATGCTAGTCGCTTGGTTTCTCAAGTGCTCAATGATCTCAATGCGCATGACATTCACTGTGCAGGGCAGAGTTCTTGGGGGCCGACGGGCTTTGCAATATTTCCAGATCAAGTGACAGCAGAGTTGCATATGCGGCGATTGCAAGCAGCGTTTCCACATCCTCAATTAGGCTGGCAATTATGCTCAGCAAACAATCAAGGTGCGCGTATTATTGTAAGAAATAAGGGCGAATAGACGGGTTAATCACCGCTTTGAATGTTGTGCGTTGCGGTTAAAGTTGAGCATGTAGGAATAAAATAATCGATAGTATTCTTGAGATAATCTATTAAAGAAGATAAATGATGAATAAAATCAGTATATTGCATTTAGTCACTGCTGCTAAAAATGCTAGCCCATTTGATGTCAACATGGCGTTTGATGCAGGCTATGAAAAAATCATGCCTTATACCAACGTGTTGTTAAATGAAGTCATCGCCTTAACGCAGGATGCTATTTTCTCTAGAAGTCCTAGCGGTATTAAGCAGGAAGCCTTCTTTTTTGGAGGTCGCGATATTCATTTAGCGTTGGATATGCAAAAAACAGCGAGAAGCGCAATGTTTAAACCATTTGAAATGTCTACCTTTTCAGATCCTTCAGGCGCCTTTACCACAGCTGCAGCCATGTTGGCCAAAGTAGATGCGCATTTGCAAAAAAGTCAGCAGTCATTGGGGCAGCAAACCATTGCAATTTTTGGCGCAAGCGGCACTGTCGGCTCTACCGCAGCATTAATCGCAGCGCGTCAAGGCGCAACAATACATATGATGGCGCATGCGGATACAGCCAGCATGCAAGCCTATGTTGATAACATGCAAGAGCGCTACGGAGTAGAGCTAAAAGTGATGGATGGAAGTAATCCATCAGCTAAAAAGGCAGCTTTAGATCAGGCCACCGTTGCTTTGTGTGCAACGCCAGCAGGCATACGAGTGTTAGAAATAGATCAGTTCGCGAAATCCACTTCATTAAAAGTAGTTGCCGATGTAAACGCAGTGCCGCCATCTGCAATTGAGGGTGTGGATGTAATGGCAAACGGAACGCTGATAGCGAATACACAAATTGCAGGATTTGGCGCACTGGCGATTGGTCAATTGAAATATGTGACTCAGCACAAGCTCTTACAGCGCATGTTGAGTAGCGATGTGCCTATGCATATCGATTATCACGATGCGTATGAGTTTGCCTGCGCAAATGCAAAATAAACCAATAATTATTATCGCAGCCATTTCTAGTCGGCCTTATGTGAAAGCCGCTGTAGACGCTGGTTATGATGTGATTGCCATAGACGCATATCTAGATCAAGACACGCAATCTATGGCAAAGCAATGCTATTACGTGCCATGCGTCAATCAGCAATTTGATGCGCAATCTATGTTGGATGCTATATCACTCGTGATTGATGCGCATGAGCAACAACCACTGTTCGGATTGAGCTACGGCGCCGGCTTTGAAGCGCAGCCAGCATTGATAGCGGAAATACAATCTCGATTACCATTGCTGGCTAACGCAGCTAGCACGGTTAAGCAATCTAAGGATCCCAAAGCTTTCTTTCAATTCTGTCAGACACATGGTTTTGTAACGCCAGCAATTGCATTGATGACACCACCCAATCATATAAATGAGTGGCTGATTAAAACGATTGGCGGAAGTGGTGGTGCGCATGTTTGTTTTGCGCAAAGCAATACGTCAGGATTGGCAATAGACCAGTACTATCAAAAGTTTCAACCAGGTGTCTCCGTTTCGTGTTTGTTTTTAGCGACTGACTCGGGCGTAAGTATCATTGGCATGAATGAGCAATGGGTGGATGCAGAGATGGGCTTGCCATTTAAATATGGAGGTGCGGTTAGTCATCATGCGCTAGAAGCCAACGTATTGGCAGAGTATTCACGTTTTATTACGTTGGCCACTGCTTATTTTGGACTCAAAGGATTGAATAGCGTTGATGCGTTATTAGACGGTGAGCGGCTTGTTTTCTTGGAGATTAATCCTCGATTAAGCGCAACACTTGATTTGTATGCTACACAGGAGGGCTCTTTATTCGCATCTCATGTGGCGGCATTTCAATCACGAACTGTGACCTTGCCCAAAGTGTTAAATCATCCAAAGGCACATCATATTGTATACGCAAAACAAATAACCAAAACCCAAGCGCATCAGGCTTGGCCAGACTGGGTGTGTGATATACCAAGTCAACAACAAACATTTGATGTTGGCATGCCGATTTGCACAGTTGTATCTGTTGCTGATACCGTGCATGCAGCTAAACAGCTAGTGAAATTAAGAGCAGCTAGCCTATAACAATAATTTTACGGGGTGTCATTATGCAAAACCAAACCAATTCATCAGCTACTAGTATTCATGCACTTACATTGCCTATTGTCGAGCGAATCGTTGCGCATGCAGATGCGTTGCAAGTAAAAGTGTCAAAACATGAAACAGGTGCAACTATGATCGATGCAGGCATTCAAGTACCTGGAGGCCTAGAAGCAGGTCGATTGATTGCCGAAGTATGTATGGGTGGGCTAGGACAAGTGACCTTGCAAAACAATACTACTTTTGCCAATTGGCCTCTAAGTGTCAAAGTGCATGCCATGAGTCCAGTGATTGCCTGCTTAGGCAGTCAATATGCTGGTTGGGCATTGTCTCATGAGAAATTCTTTTCTTTGGGTAGCGGCCCTGCGCGTGCCATTGCGCAACGTGAAGATATTTACAAAGAGATTGCTTATGTAGACGCTGCAAAGCAAACTGTACTCGTTTTGGAAACTGATAAGGTGCCACCTAAAGAGGTGATTGAGAAGGTCGCCCGTGATACCCAAATACCTGCAAACCAGCTGACATTTATTTTGACACCCACACGAAGCTTGGCAGGTACGGTGCAAATTACGGCACGTGTGCTGGAAGTGGCGCTACACAAACTGCACACCGTTCACTTCCCATTGCACCAATTAGTGGATGGGTATGGTGTTGCACCGATTCCAGCCCCATCCCCAGACTTTTTGACAGGGATGGGAAGAACCAATGATGCTATTTTATTTGGTGGGTTTGTGCATTTATATGTGAAGTGTAAGGATGAAGAGGCGGAGGCTTTAGCCAAAGCATTGCCTAGCAGTTCTTCTAAAGACTATGGCCGACCATTCGCAGAGGTTTTCAAATCGGTCAACATGGACTTTTACCAAATAGATCCATTGTTATTTTCACCTGCAAAAGTGGCGGTGACAAATTTAGAAACTGGGCGCAGTTACTTTGCAGGTCAATTCAATGAGGCTTTATTGGAAAAGTCTTTCAATTAAAATACAATAAGTTATAAATAAAAATTAAAGTTATACATTAATAATGAGAGTCCCCATTATTACCGATGAGGCTGCCCAACAGGGCGGCTGGCATGGTATTGCCCTTAGTCAAGCATTTGCAGCGCGGGGATGTGAGGCCGTGTTTGTTGAGTTGCAGGACTGCATGATTGATTTGTCTGGCCAGCAACCTTATATTCGCATTCCCCACTTTGAGCAGTTGCCAAAATGTGCTTTTATCCGTGGCATCGCCGCCGGCACGTTGCAGCAAGTAATCACACGTCTTAATATTTTGCACATACTCAAGATGCAAGGTACCTATGTTTACAATGATGCCAAGTCGATAGAACGTACTGTGGATAAAGGGATGACCAGTTTTTTGTTGAGACAGCATGGCATTCCTACACCAGCAACATGGGTGTGCGAGTCTAGACAACAAGCCCATGAAATTATCCAGTCAGATTTGGAGCGTCATCCTGCGCTAGTCATTAAGCCATTGTTTGGCTCACAAGGGCAGGGCGTTAGGCTCATTCAATCTCATGATACATACCCATTGCCACGCGATATGTTTGTAGATGGTGTTTACTATCTTCAGCAAAAAATTGAAACAGGTGCTCATAATTATGATTACCGCGTATTTGTGATTAATCATCAAGCGGTGGCTACCATGCAAAGAAGCGGTGAAGGCTGGTTACACAATGTTGCTAGAGGTGCACGATGTACAGCGATACATGATCAAGACATTGCATTGCTAGCTGAACAAGCATCTAAAGCTTTGGATATTGATTATTGCGGCGTAGATATTATTCGCGACGCAGATGGTAAACTTTGGGTGCTGGAATTGAATAGTATTCCTGCATGGCGCGGCTTGCAAAGTGTGTGCGACGCAAATATTGCGCAATTACTGGTGGATGATTTGATTAATAAAACCTAAATCTAACTCTCACGAAGTCTACTTATCAAATTCAAATGTTGATCCAGACACCTCAACAATTACAACAGCGCTGCGCACAAGCCTATAAAAATGCTTGCTTGGCCGAGTTAGAGGCACTCAAGCCGGGGAACGTCCATATTTTTGCTGATGGGCATGGCATGGTGGTGGAGCAATTTATCAGTAGTGCTGAAGCTTCTGTGGGCTATATCTCTGAAGCAGACTTAAGTTTGGGTCAGCGTATTTATAGAGCCATTGAAGCAACTCAGCAATCAGTCGGTTGTAATACTAATCTTGGTATCGTATTGTTATGTGCGCCACTATTGCAAGCGACATTAAAACAATCCTCATCTAGTTTTCAAGAGCGTTTGGCTGATGTGCTGGCAAGTACCACAGAAGACGATGCGCAACATGTGTTTGATGCCATTCGATTGGCAAGTCCAGCAGGTCTAGGGCATAGTGAACAACACGATGTTCATCATAAGGCTGATTGCACTTTACTGGAAGCCATGCAAGCGGCTGCCATGAAAGATTTTGTGGCGCTTCAATATGCGAATGGATTTCATCAAATTGCTACCGAAGGGTTGAGCCACTACCAACAGGCTCTTCAACGCTGGGAAAGGCCTGCATGGGCAACAACAGCGTTGTATTTATATTGGCTAGCCCATTACGCAGACAGTCATGTCGTGCGCAAATATGGGCATGAAGTTGCAGATGCTTTAAAGAAAGAAGCGCAGCTACATTACCTAGAATTCTTAAAACAAGACAACCCAAAACTGTATCTTCCGCAGTTGCGAGCGTTTGACCGCGAGTTAAAAGAGCGGGGACTTAATCCAGGCACCAGTGCCGATCTCACCGTTGCCACGCTGTGCTGGCATCATTTAACTGAATAGCCGATTGGTCTAGCTGGATTAGCAACTCTACAGCAGTGTGGTCGCTGTACCTGCTAGCATTAATTCGATAGCATTTCATGATAACAAGCCAGCTTCGCTAGTATTCAATTTAATTTGTTGTATAAGTTGTCCATGCATCTTAGGCAAATTAAGCTATAATGCTAAGCTTAAATTTTTGGCACAATCAAGCGAAGCAATTTTCTAGGAGGATGCAATGGCAAATTTATTAGACCAACTTAAAGCAATGACCACAATCGTGGCTGATACCGGTGATGTAGAAGCAATTAAATCAGTGAAGCCAGTGGACGCAACAACTAATCCATCACTTGTTTTAAAAGCAAGTCAAATCCCAGAATACGCACCATTGATTGAGACAGCAATTGCTTACGCAAAAGCGCAAGGTGGTTCAAAAGAGCAGCAGATCGAAAACGCAGCTGACAAACTGGCTGTATTAATCGGTACCGAAATCACTAAAGTAGTGCCAGGCCGTATTTCTACAGAAGTGGATGCACGTTTGTCATTCAACCAAGACGCAATGGTAGCGAAAGGCCGCAAATTAATTGCGCTTTACGCAGAATCAGGCATCAGCAAAGATCGCGTGTTGATTAAATTAGCTTCCACATGGGAAGGCATCAAGGCCGGTGAGATTCTGGAAAAAGAAGGTATCCAATGTAACCTCACATTGTTATTCGGTTTCGGTCAGGCTCGTGCTTGTGCTGAAGCTGGTGTATTCCTGATTTCGCCATTCGTTGGCCGTATTTTAGACTGGTACAAAGCTAAAAACCCGGGTACAGAATACACACAAGAAACTGACCCAGGTGTAGTTTCAGTTCGCGCAATCTATCAATACTACAAAGAACACGGTTATAAAACTGTTGTGATGGGTGCATCATTCCGCAACACAGGCGAGTTAATCGCTTTGGCTGGTTGTGATCGCTTAACAGTGTCACCAAACTTGTTACAAGATTTGGCTGCAACTGAAGGTACTTTGGTTCAAGTGTTGAAAGACGGTGGCAAGACAAAAGAAGCTCCAGCTAAGATGACTGAAGAGCAATTCCGTTTTGAATTAAATCAAGACCCAATGGCAACTGAGAAATTAGCAGAAGGCATCCGTGGCTTCGTTGCTGACCAAAACAAACTGGAAGCAGCATTAAGCGCAAAACTATAATTTTTGCGTTGAACGGCCAAGACCTTAACTGGTCATATCGCTGTAATTAAACTGCTTTAACATTGACATAATTGAGCAGGACACTTAACATAAGCGTCCTGCTTAAATTCTGTATTACGCTAGAAATTAGCATTTTAGAAAAACACATTATTAACTTTGGAGAACACCATGGCTAAAACCCAAATGGCATTAGATTCATTAGATTTCGACGCAACAGTTGCATTAGCAGCTACAGTTGCTCCACACGTGGACATCTTAGAAATCGGTACACCATGCATCAAGCACAACGGTATCAAATTAGTAGAAACATTACGTGCTAAATTCCCAAACAACCAAATCTTAGTTGACTTGAAAACTATGGACGCTGGCTTCTACGAAGCTGAGCCATTCTACAAAGCTGGTGCAGACATCGTTACTGTATTGGGCGTTGCAGATATCGGTACAATCAAAGGTGTAATTGACGTTGCAAACAAATACGGCAAAAAAGCACAAGTTGACTTGATCAACGTTGCTGACAAAAAAGCACGTACACAAGAAGTTGCAAAATTAGGCGCACACATCATTGGCGTGCACACTGGTTTAGACCAACAAGCTGCTGGCCAAACTCCATTTGCTGACTTAGCATTGGTTTCTGGTTTGAACCTAGGCGTTGAGATCTCAGTTGCTGGTGGCGTTAAAGCTGCAACAGCTGCTCAAGTACGTGACGCTGGCGCGACAATCATTGTTGCTGGTGCTGCTATCTACGGTGCTGCTGATCCTGCTGCTTCTGCTGCAGAAATCACAAAAATCGCTCACGCTTAATTCAAGTGTATCAATAAGTAATTATTGATATGAGCAATTAAAAGTCCCGACTCAGCAATGTGTCGGGATTTTTTATTATAAAAAATCAAACTGATTGAAAATTAAAGGATTAATACGATGGATCATCAACAATTTATTTTAGATAACTTAACACGTATCACCAATGCCACAGACAAAAGCAAAGCGGCTGAGTTGTTAAAGTTGGTAGAAGGTGCTGGTCGTACTTTTATCGGTGGAGCTGGCCGCTCATTGTTGGTTTCACGTTTCTTTGCGATGCGTTTAGTACACGCTGGTTACAATGTGAATATGGTTGGTGAGGTGGTGACGCCTGCAATTAAAGCTGGCGATTTATTAATCTTGGTTTCTGGCTCTGGTGGTACGGAAACATTGCTCCCATTCGTTAAAAAAGCAAAATCTGTGGGTGCTAAATTGGCAGTGATTTCTATGAAAAAGTCTTCACCTATGGCTGACGTGGCAGATTTAGTTATTCAAATTGGTCAAGATGATAGCTTCCCACTGACTAAAGGTATGCCAATGGGTTCACAATTTGAGCTGTCAACATTGATTTTCTTGGAAGGTGCTATCTCTGAACTGATTTTTGCAAAAAATCTGACAGAAGAAGGTATGCGCGCGATTCACGCAAACCTAGAGTAATCCAGATATCTGCTAAAAAAGCTCGAGTTTACTCGGGCTTTTTTTACGCTTCTAAGAGTTGTTGCAATATTTGGCTATCAATCTGTTTGTTATGTAGTGCAGTGGCAACTAATGCGCCATGGACTCCTAGAGATTGTAGTTTTTCAATGTCATTGTGGTTGCTAACACCCCCAGCTGCATATAGGTGATGTCGATACGATAACTGTACCATGGGTTGCAGCGTGCTGCTTGCAATGCCTTGCTGAGTGCCAACATGATTGAGTGTCATCACAATGACATCTTCCGGCCAGTATTGATGGCTTTGTATGAATTCTCCCGGACCTTTATAGCCGCTTGGCATGTAGTCTAGTGACAATACGACTTTGTTTGGCATTGTATTGAGTAAAATCTGATATTCCTCCAAACTTTGTATACTCTCAGTACCAATGACCATTGACGTGTCAGGTGATTGCCATAACGTTACATCCATTCGGTTACGAATACCCGCATCTAGCCAAATCTGGAGTTTGGGAAATGCCTGTTTAATCTCTGCAATGATTGCTTTGTGATTGACGCTTGAATTGCGCCTTTGTATGGCGTTTAAATCAGCTATATAGAGCGTTTCAAACGGGTAAATCTCCATAAAAGCCTTTACAATATCTAAAGGTTTGTTGGAGGTGGTCAGTGAAGAAACAATCGGTTGATAGTGTTGGCGTTGCCCTTGTTTGGCATGCACCACAACACCCTCTAATAAATCAATCACAGGAATAATACGCACAATGAAATCACAACGAACACTATTTGTGTGCGAGTTTATCACTGGTGGTGGTTTGGTGGGGACAGATTTGCCGGTTGGATTAGCGAGAGAGGGTTCTTTGATGCGCGATGCGCTATTAGACGACCTTATTGGTTGCGGCGACTGGGATATCATCACTACGTACGATGTACGTCTGGATGCGCCTTTAGTAGGTGTGAGAAGTATTAAAGTTGAGAACGGACAAGATATTTGGGCAATATGGCAGCAGTGTATGAGTGTAGTAGACGCGGTTTGGGTGATCGCGCCTGAAACCGACGACGTATTGCTTAGGCTGGCTAAATTGGCGCAAACAAGCCAAGCTCTGTGGATAGGGGCTGGTATTGAAGCCATTAAAGTTGCCAGCAACAAGTATTTGATGGCTCAGGTATTAGGTGATGCAAAGCTACCTATCATCCCGAGTTATTTCTATGATAATTGGGGAGCAGAACATGCGGGGCCATGGCTAGTCAAGCCAAATGATGGCGCTGGGTGTGAAGCTACTTATGTGCTGGATGGTCAACAAGCCGTAGATGATTGGTTTGCTAAGGATCACCAAAGAAAAACAACACACATTATTCAGCCTTACTTAAAAGGCATTCCCGTCAGTATTTCTGTATTAGGTCTTATAGACCAAGCCATGGTACTCAGTTGCAACTTACAGTCTATTGATTTAGAACAAGGACAGTTGAGTTACACCGGTGGTGTAGTGAATGGAGCCTCCGAATATTGGGCGCAATTGAGTGAATTGGCTAATCAAATCAAGGCTGTAATGCCAGATTTACTAGGTTATTTTGGGGTGGATGTACTGATAGATGTGGATAATCAAAAACCACTAACCGTGGTTGAAATCAATCCTAGACTCACCACAAGCTACGTACATTTACACAAGGCGATGGGCTGCAATCCCGCACATTTAATCATGAACGCTATGTTGAGCGAAAATAGCGACCTATCTATCGTGAGTAGAAATCAAGTGGAGTTTGGTGTTAAACATGCAGTATAAGATTGGTTGGGATATTGGTGGTGCGCACCTTAAAGCGGTGTTGTTAGATGCCGATGGCGTGGCTTTAAAAGCTTATCAACTTGCTTGTCCGTTATGGAAAGGGTTGCTTGAATTAGAACGTGCCATGACCGAAATGTATCATCTATTACAACAGCCAGAAGCGATATCGTTGGTGACGATGACGGGTGAGTTAGTTGATCTTTTTCCTAATCGAGAAACCGGTGTGTGCGAGATTGCCAAAGTGGTCAATACGCTGTTAGGCAGAAATGTTATGTTTTATGCGGGCGCTTCAGGTTGGGTAAACTTCGGTGAAGTTGGCGCAAATGCAGATGCAATAGCCTCGATGAATTGGCATGCAAGCACTCAATATCTGTCACAATTTATGAGTAAGGGTTTGTTTATCGACATTGGAAGTACGACCACTGATATGATTCCAATTGAGAAGGACCCTTTAGCCGCTATTGGTCAGACCGACGCACATCGCATGGCAAATCATGCCTTAATTTACACAGGCGTGGTAAGAACGCCGTTGATGGCATTAGGTCAAACCATAATATTTAAAGAGCGGACATATTATCTGGCGGCTGAATATTTTGCGACCACCTCTGATGTGTATCGTATGCTGCATCAGTTGCCTGTAGATGCTGATATGGCGGATACGGCGGATGGTAAAGGTAAAACGCTAACTGATACGGCGAGACGCCTTGCACGTATGATAGGCCATGACATGGAAGAATACCCAATGTCAGACTGGGCGGCTTTAGCACAATCATTTAAACAATTGCAAAAGAGCTTACTAATGCAAGCTATTCAAGTACATGCCAATCAAAATAAGCTGCCAATATTGGCTGCTGGGATTGGCACGTTTTTATGCAAAGAACTTGCGGGCGAGTTGGGATTTCCATATTTTAGCGTAGCCGATTTTGTGCACGCGATTGACAATCGAACACATCAGCAGGCTGTCAATTGTTTCCCTGCGTATGCGGTAGCTAGGCTGGCAAGTTAATGTCTTTAATTCAACATGCTTTACCTTACCACCACGATTCTGTGGTGCTGTTTGAAAAGATCAGGCACATGCGTTGGCCTATGTTACTAGACAGTGCACAAATGTTAAATGCAGAAACTGACAAGCCATCCAGCCAATTTGGCCGATATGATATTTTAGTGGCTGACCCAGCCATTACATTTGTGACTACCGGCGCGCAAACCACGATTACACATGCGGATACGCATAGTGTTTCTGAAGAGGACCCATTTGCTTTGATTAAAGAGGCTCTGCGCAAAACACCAAGCGCGCATAGCAACTTTCCCTTTACTGGCGGGGCGTTAGGTTATTTTTCATATGACCTAGGCAGACGCATAGAGGATTTACCAGTCATTGCGCAAAACGATACACAAATGCCGGAAATGATGGTTGGTATTTACGACTGGGCAATTATTGTTGATCATCGGGAAAAGACCACACATATCGTTTCACATCAGTTTTACACTAGCCAAGACAGTTGGGATAATCTTTGCGTGCTTTGCACAAGCGTGCCGCAATTAAAGCCAAGTGGTTTTTCAGTAGAGACTGACATTGTTTCGAATTTTGATGAGGTTACATATCAACGGGCTTTTGCTAGAGTACAGCGCTATATTTATGAGGGCGATTGTTATCAAGTCAATCTAGCACAGCGTTTCTCTGCAAAAGTGGCTGGAGATAGTTGGCAGTGCTATCAAACACTCAGAAGTGTCAGTCCAGCGCCATTTATGGCTTATATGGATTTAAGCTATGGTAATCAACAGACTTTGCAAATACTGTCTGCCTCGCCAGAGCGCTTTTTGCAATTAACTGGACAACAAGTAGAGACGCGTCCAATTAAAGGGACACGCCCTCGTTATAAAGACCCCGATCAGGATTTACGCAGTGCGATTGAGTTAGTCACTAGCCAGAAAGATCGTGCCGAAAATGTAATGATTGTAGATTTGTTGCGTAATGACATCGGTAAAGTTTGTGAGCGCGGTAGCGTGAAAGCAGAGAAGCTATTCAATTTACAAAGCTTTGCTAATGTACATCACTTAGTGAGTTTTGTGACGGGGAAGCTAGATTACCAATACACAGCGGTAGATCTATTGAGAAGTTGTTTTCCTGGCGGATCTATTACTGGGGCTCCCAAACTGCGAGCGATGGAAATTATTGAAGAACTTGAGCCACACCGTCGCGGCGTTTATTGTGGTGCGATAGGCTATATTGGCTTTGATGGGGATATGGATATGAATATCCCAATTCGTACTGCAGTTGTGACTAACGGCTCGATATATTTCTATGCGGGTGGGGGAGTGGTTGCAGATTCTACGTCCGAAAAAGAGTATAAAGAGACATTAGATAAAGCATCCAATTTCTTTACTGTGATGGATGCTTTAAAGCGACGAGGCAACTCTCATTAGGGGCATATCTAAATTGCGTATCGCTAATGCTTCTAAACAGACTGAAAATGAATCAGTTTTAAATTTAAATAAAACTGTAAATACACAATAAGAGTAATCAATATGGCTGAAAGGGAGTGGCCGTGTGGATCATAAAATTAGGGGGTAGCCTACTCGGTACAGACGAGTTAAGGCACTGGTTAGCCTTGGTCGCGCAACACGGAGATGGTCGTGTTGTGATTGTTCCAGGTGGAGGTGTATTTGCCGACACGGTGAGAGCAGTCTATAAACAAGTACCTATGAGTGAAAGCTGTGCACATGCTTTAGCAGTGAGTGCGATGAATCAATTGGGTACTCTACTCATTGACCAGATGCCTGAACTCGTGCCAGCGCATAGTGAGTTGGAAATCGCAGAACGTAGCTGGCAGCATCGCGGCATTGTATGGATGCCAAGTCAAATGGTGATGTCAGATGGGGATGATATCCCACATAGTTGGGATGTCACTTCAGATAGCTTGTCACTTTGGTTGGCCAATAAGGTTTCGGCGCAACATTTGCTGTTGATTAAATCGCAGCGTCCTGAGCCAAATGCAACGCTCTCCACACTCACCAAGCAGGGGGTAATAGATTCTGCCTTTTCATCTTTTACTAGCGGCAGTGACGTAAAGCCTTGGGTGGTCTACAAGGGAGACTACACAGCCTTTGTAGATGGGTTCCACGAGCCAGCCTTGGCGCAAGTGGGACATTTGCTAATATAGCTATTTAGCGTTGTAAGTCTTTCTCAAACCTACCGTAGTGCAACATAATGGTAGGCAAAATCAACAAATTCAAGATGGTGGAAGTGATGAGTCCGCCCACAATAATGGTGGCCATTGGGCCTTCAATCTCACGCCCAGGTTGACCGCTACCTGCCGCTAACGGTAGCAATCCCAGAGCAGTGACCAATGCGGTCATTAATACAGAAGGTAAGCGCTCCGAAGCACCACGAATGCAAGTTTCTAGGTTCCAAACGCAATCTTCTTCATCCACCAAGTGCTGAAAATGAGACACCATCATAATAGAGTTGCGCAGCGTAATCCCAAACAGTGTTACAAATCCGACGAGTGAGCCCAGTGAAATCCAACCGCCTGTGAAGAGTGCAGCTAACACCCCGCCAATCAATGCAAATGGTAAATTCGCAAATGTCAGCAGTAAGTTGCGCAACTTGCCAAAAGCAATGTAGAGCATCAAGAAAATGGCGACACCTGCCAATAACGAATGCACAATTAAATCTTCTCTCGATTGCGCATTCGCTTCTGCCTCACCAGTAAACTCTAAGTAGTTGCCTTGGCTTAATGTAATCTCATCTTTGATGCGTTTTTTCAATTCATTCACAAAGCTTTCTTGATCCCGGCCTTCAACGTTTGCCGTAACTGTCTGAATCCGTTTTGCGCCTGAATGTAATATTTTGGAGCGACCGTTTTCTTGCGTGATAAATGCAACGTCTTTAAGGTACAGCAACTTACCATCAGGATTAAACAAAGGAATACGACTGATATCGCCGATATCGTCACGCGCATCTAAGTCAAGCAATACACTCAACCCAACAGCACGGCTACCCATGTATATTTGTGAGACAGGAACGCTTTCATAGGCTGCTCGCACGGTATCAAGCACATCGGTTGGGTGTATACCCCAAATGGCTAACTGGTCAGGCCTTAGTCGGATGACTACCTGTGGTGTTCCGGGTGGAGATTGTACTAAGACATCCGTTGCACCTTTGGTAGTACTGAGTATGCCAGCGATCTTTTGCGCATCTCGGTCTAGTGCATCTAAATCGTTACCAAAAATGTTAATCACTGTGCTTGCAGCGTAACCAGAAATCGTTTCTTCAATGCGCTCTGTGAGAAATGTGTTAATGGCAAAGTTGGCCCCCACGAATCCTACTTCAGCAATACCGTCGTCATCGTCATCGTTAGGGTCGCCTGCAAGCGCCTCGCGAATATCATTAAGGATTCGTGTTTGTTCTTCACCAGAAAGCGTGCCTATCTCAATTTCAAATTCACTGTAATGTGTTCCAAAAGTATCGGCGCCATTTTGAGCACGACCTACCCATTGGGTAACCGATTTAACCCCCTCAATGCTGCGGATGACTTTAGACACACGTTGACCTAAGCGCAAAGACTCTTCTTCAGAAGTGCCAGGCACAGCGGTCATGTGCATAATAAAATGCCCCTCGTGCAGTGCCGGGATAAATTGGTTTTTAAATAGGGGTAGCACACCAAGCCCAATTGCAATCATGATGAAGCTGATTGCGATAATTGCTTTGTAGTTTTTTTCTATCTTGTGCAGTAGTTTTACGTATCGTTGTTTGATGTACTTGATAATAGGAGAGTCTTCAGTCTCTAATTTTGCATGTCCAAGTAGCATATAACAAAGGGCAGGGGTGAGCGTCAGCGCTACCACCAACGATGCCAAAATCGCTGCTATATAGGCAAAACCTAGCGGAGCAAACAGCTTGCCAGCAACGCCAGAAAGTGTGAGCAGAGGCATGAACACCAGAGCTACAATAATGGTGGCGTACACCACAGAACTCCTCACCTCCATGGACGCCTCAAATACTACACGGTAGATTGGGTGTGGTTTTTCTAAACTGCGGTTTTCTCGCAAACGCCTAAAGATGTTTTCAGTATCAATAATTGCATCATCCACTACTTCACCAAGTGCAATGGCTAAGCCACCTAATACCATAATATTTAGGCCAACATTGTAGTAGCTCATTACTACAATCGCCGTTAATAATGACAATGGAATCGCTGTCGCCGAAATAAATGCTGTGCGTGCGTTGAACAAAAACAAAAACAAAATCGATATAACGAGAATCGAGCCAATTAAAATATCAGTGCGTACACCATCAATGGCCGTTTCGATAAAGTTGGCTGGTCTGAATAAGCCTTCGTGTAGCGTAACATGTTGTGTCTGTAGATTGGGTTTGAGCTCTTGTAATGCAGACTCAATCGCCAAGGTAACTGCGTGTGTATTGGCGCCTAATTGACCTTGAATAGATAAATAGATGCCTATTTCTTCGTTGATTGCAGCAGCACTGATAGAAGGTGCGGCCCCTTCAACTACGCGACCAACATCACCTAATCGAATCGTCACACCGTTTCTGTGGAATAGGGTGGCTTTTGCAAGCGTGTTGACATCGGTTGCTTGCCCTTGTGTGTTAAGAATAATGCGCTGATTGCTATTTTGTATGTAGCCTGCACCGCTAACCCCGGTTGCTTTTTGGGCTGCCAATACCACATCCTTGATGTTGAGCTGGTAGCGCACCAGTTTGTCTGGGTCAATCTGTATTTGAAATTGTCGCACCTGACCACCAAACACATTGACATCTGCAACGCCAGGAATGGCGAGTAAATGCGGTGTGATAGTCCAATCGACCAAGGTGCGCAATTGCATCAAATTGAGCGTTTTGGATGTCACGCCAAACCCTAATACAGTGCTAGCTGATGAAGTGAGTGGCGTGATGCTGGGAATAATCCCTTTAGGTAATTGGCTGGTTAACGTGCTTAAGCGTTCAGCAACTACTTGTCGATTTCGGTAAATGTCGGTTTTTTCGTCAAAAATGACAGTCACAATCGATAAGCCAGGAATGGATTGTGAGCGAAGGTTAATCACGCCTACAGTGCCCGATATGCTGCTTTCAATCGGTTGAGTGACCAGCATTTCTACCAATTCTGCAGATAATCCAGGAGATTCAGTCTGAATAATGATCTGTGTGGGAGAGAACTCCGGGAATACATCTAAATTACTGCGAGTGAGACTGTACATCCCATACAACACAATAAGCACGGCTAGCCCAATAATCACGCCATAAAAACGTATGGAGAAACGGACAATCGATGCCATCATGATGGCATGCTTTCAAGCAGCGACATTAACCTTATGCTTCCCTGATGACGGACAAATTTACAGGAACTGAGTACATTTTGGCTAAGGTCACTGCATTTAATATTTGTGAAGCAAATATTAGCCTGCGACGAAACGAGGATAAATTTCATCAAATTAATCCTCATTTTCATTTTTAATCAAATATTTAAACTCTTCAGACAGTAGTAACTGAGCGCCACTCGTAACGACTTGGCTACCTTCAGGAATCCCTCGATTAAACCATCCTTCCAACATTTCCGTGTCGGTTGATATGGGTTGTCTAACAAATTGATTGTTTTGTTTTTTTACATAAATCCATGGCTTTCCGCCATGCCAGACCACTGCACTACTCGGGATCAACACACCGTTATCTCCGCCATTCGTCATGTCTTTTTGTATGACATTCACGCGCATGCCCACACGTAGCGATTCAGCTGGCGCACTATAGTAATAGGTTTTGCCAATGCCACTAATATCAGCATTGGTGGCTGGAGAAATATACAAAGCTTTGACTGTAGATGCGCGTTCATTCAGAGAGGAAATTTGAATGCTACTGCCAGTGGTCGGTGTATTTGCGGTAGCAGGTAAGCTCACCTGTACCAGCACGTTTTGCCTAGTCAGCAGTCGATTTAAATCCGGGGCAACTTGACCTCCAGTGATAAGTTGTGCCAATGATTCGCCCCACATCAGCTGCACCGAAGATCTTAAATTAGCTTGTTGTAATTGAATCGCCTGAATTTTTGCTTGATTGGCGTTCATCATAGCTTGCGCTTCTTGAACAGCGCTATCCGAGACATTTTTGTCATCTTCATTCAATGTTTTCAGACGATGTAACTGGGCTTGTAACTGCTGTGTACTACTTCTGGCAATGTTGAGTTCAGTCGTCAGTGCCACGTATTGCGTTTTTGCCTCTATCAGCTTGTCAATCGCTAGTACACTACCGAATGTTTTAATGCTGCCTTGATGGGTGATGGGTTGAATTTTACTGGTTGATATTCCGCTGTTGGTTTGTGTTTCCGGCGTTAACTCTACCACGCTGATACCATCTTTCTCGCTCACTAAGGTAGGACTTTCAATTTCTTCCTCGTGTTCACCTTGATAAGCTTCAAACTCGTCCTTGCCATAAAATACCAACACCCAAAATAAGGTAATGATAATTAATGCCTGCAAGCCAATAATCCAAATGATTTTTTTGTTCATGGTCTGTTACCGTGCGTTGAGTTGCGTCATTGAAGTCGTTTCAGTGAGCGGGCGTTGTACCACATTTTCTAAAAAAGCATGCTGTCTAAGCATTTCAAACGCTGTGGTGCTCACGTCTTGCTCTGCTAAGTGTAAGTTTAACTGGGCTTGCGTAAGCATTACACGATCAACCAAGCCGTTATCGAATTGCTTTTGTATTTTCTGCACATGCGCTCGTTGCGATGAGAGCATCTCCTTTGCGCTCAAATGACTTGTTTTTGAAGCATCATATTGTGCCCATGCTACATTGGTCTGTGCAATGACCGAAGCCTGAACTGCCTCAAATTGAGCGCCTTCAATCGCTCTGAGTTGCTCAGCCTCCTTGATTAACTTAGGTTGTTGTTGCAATAAATTAAGTAGCGTGGCAAACCCCAATGACCATACGCGATCCCCGAATTCATAAGCATAACTAGGCGAAAGCGAAATGTCCGGTATTTGCTTGGCCACTTCAAGTTTTAGCTTAGATTCAGAAGCGGCATAGCGTGCAAGTGCACGGCGTATGTCAATCCTGTTGATTAACGCATCGGCTTGCAAAGTTTCTGGAGATAATGTTGCATTATGATTGGCGCTTAAATCCTCGTTTGCGTTTGCAATGGGAATGCGCTTAAACTCTGAAACGCTCAAACCAACGTCGGCTGCTAATTTTGCAATCAAAATCTCAGTCTTAGCATTCGTATTACGCAGTAGGATCTGATTTTTTTGTTGCATCAGCTGGTATTGCGAAAGCTCGGTATTGGAACCCATACCTAAGGCCACACGCTTTTGGAGCATGCTAATCAGTTGGTTGTAACTATCAAGTTCTATCTGCAGTAATTCAGAAAGACGTTGCTGTTCATAATAGGAAATTAAATCTAATTGAATTCGGTGACGCAGATTCCAAGCGATTTCGGCAGCATCCATCCTTGCTACTTCTGCTAAATTCTCAGCTTCTTCTACTTTGATTGCACGTTTAGATGTCGTTTCAAACGGAATATCAATCTGCAATGTATAGGACATTGGGTTAATGTCGCCGTTTGCGCGATCACTGCGGCCAATCCCACCGCTGACACCAATAGCAGGTTTGTTGGCTACCGTTTGTATAGAATACTCAGCAAGTGCGAGCTTTTCTTTGGAAACGGCTAAGTCTGAATGGAAAAACAACGCAGCACGGTGAAGGGATTCGATATCCCAAGACTGAAGTTGTGTCTGCCCATCAACACCAAGCCTAGAAAGGTAAGTGATGAACTCGGGGTTATTAATACTTTTTTGAGATAGCTTGAATGCTAATTGCTGTGCATCAATGGGCTTTGCAAAGTAGGGGATTTGCTGACAGCCCAGTAAAATGCTTGAGCCAAGGGTTGTAAGCAGTACAACGCGAAAAACAGGATACATAGCCTAAAGCTAACACCAGAGACTTAGTCGTCGATCGTGGCGTGCACTGCAGTTAAAGCATCTTGCAGTGACTCTTCAGGCAGTTTGTTAATAGTAGTTGCAAGCAAATCTGCCGCTTCGACCGTACGAATGGGCAAATCTTCTGTATTTAACTCAGCAATTAGGCCAGCCGCTGCGCCAGCAATAATTAATAAGGTTTCACGCTCTTTCATTAAAAGCTCTAGTTCGGCTCGCAACATGCTGTTTTCTGCGATTTGTTGGGTGTTTGGCATAATGGTCTACTTAATATCTAACAAATAATCGTTTTATTCAAATTGATTTAGCATAGTGCAGTTTAAGTCCTTGGTTTGTCAATGCACAGTTAAATGAATCAGCTTTGTTGATAGGTTTTGTTTTCGGAATTAATAAAGTTGAGATACAATAACGTTTTAGCGAATGTGTAAAAACAAACGCATGCGAAAGTGGCGAAATTGGTAGACGCACTGGATTTAGGTTCCAGCGCCGCGAGGCGTGAGAGTTCGAGTCTCTCCTTTCGCACCAAAATATAGTAATACCATGATAAACGGCTTCTCTTAGGAGAGGCCTTTATTATTTATACGGCAAGTTTTTCTATACGCCGTCTAAGTGACAGAAGTTATTACGCCGTTGAACTTTTAATAACTGTATACGCACAGAGTAAAGGATATTTATGCAAATGATTCAAACGCCTAATGCACCAGCTGCCATTGGGCCGTACGCACAAGGTGTTGTGGTTGGTCACATCTTGTACACTTCGGGGCAAATTGCTTTGCGTCCAGATGGTTCACTAGAAGATGGTGATATTACTGCGCAAACTAAACAAGTCATTGCTAATTTGACAGCAATCATTCAGCAGGCGGGTGCAAATTTGGGCAAAGTAGTAAAAACTACGGTCTTTTTGAAGAATTTAGACGATTTTGCTGCAATGAATGCCATTTATGGCGAAGCGTTTGGCACGCATACGCCTGCTAGATCAACTGTGCAAGTGGCTAAATTGCCGCGAGATGTATTAGTGGAAATTGAGGCTATTGTAGATTTGTCCTAAACACAGGGTGCATATGGACTAAAGTCTAAATCATGTCTGACGTGGTGTGAGTATGCTTTAAATATTGTGCATAACAACTTTTAAGCTTGAGTTTATTTCATGGGCGACATGTGATATATTTTAGTGCTATTTTTGGTGTCTTAATGCTCAGTATGCGATAAGCAAATTTGTTTTTCGCAGAGTGATAAACGCTTCAAACGATTTACTTACAGGCACGATTACAAATAGTCGTGCAATCATAACCAACCGTTCATTTGAACGACTTTTACAGGAAATGCAACATGGCAGTATCTGTTGAAAAAATCAGTAATTTAGAGCGTCGCATGACGATTAAAGTACCTCTAGCTCCATTAGAAGGTCAAATTAGACAACGTCTTAGCCAGATTTCGCGCACAGCAAAATTTGCTGGTTTCCGTCCGGGTAAAGCACCAATTGGCTTGGTAAACCAACATTATGGCGATCAAGTTCGTGATGAGGTTTATTCAAAAGCAGTAGAAACTAGTTTTGGTGAAGCGGTAGAAGAAAATAAGCTACGCGTGGCTGGTTTTCCAAACATTGAACACAAGCCTTTTGCAGAAGCTGCACAAGATTTTGAGTACATTGCAACGTTTGAAGTGTTTCCTGAGATCAAGTTAAATGACTTATCTAAGGCAAAGATTGAAAAGCCAACTTTGGAAGTGGCAGAAGCCGATGTGGAGAAAACACTAGACGTGCTTATCAAGCAGCGCGTGACGTTTGAACCTGTGAAGCGCGCTTCGAAAAAAGGGGATAGTGTTAATATCGCCCTGATTGCCTCCATAGATGGTAAAGAAGTTGAGAGAACTGCCGATAATGGTATAGATTTGGTGCTTGGTGAGCCTGGCCGTATGGCTGAGTTTGATGATGCATTGATTGGGGCTAAAGCAGGTGTTACTAAAACATTTGAAATTCAGTATCCAGCTGATCATAACCCTGCACAATTAGCTGGAAAAACTGTCAGCTATGAAGTGACATTTAACAGTGTTTCACAGCCAGTACTACCAGTCGTGGATGCAGATTTCGCAAAAAGCCTAGGCGTGGAAGACGGTAATGTTGACACGATGAAGGCGGAAATTAAAGCCAGTCTTGAGCAAGAAGTTGAAAAGCGTATCAAGGCGCGAGTGAAAGAGTCCGTATTTAATACGTTAATTGAGCAAGTTGAGATAGATGCACCTAAAGCAGTGATTGGCTCTGAAATTAACCGCATTATGCAAATGACTGCGCAAAATTTACAGCAACGTGGAATGGATCCGAAAGCCATCCAATTAGAGCCAGCGATGTTTGAGCAACAAGCAAAACGCAATGCAACGCTGCGCATGATTCTGGCTGAAGTGGTGAATGCAAATAACTTGCAAGCGACACCTGAGCAAATTCGCGCTATGGTTGAAACGTTTGCGCAGAGTTACGAAAAACCAGACGATTTAGTGAATTGGTACTACGCTGACGTAAAACGCTTGGATGAACCTGCAGCACTGGCGACAGAAGAGAATGTGGTGAATTGGGTACTCAATCAAGTGAAAGTATCCAACAAAAAAATTAAATTTGATGAATTAATGGCGAGTGCATAATGGTGAAAGGTATGAGCGGTCTGATGACAAACACAAGAGAAATCTATGAACCGCAAGGCTTGGGTTATATCCCAATGGTCATTGAGCAAAGTGGACGAGGCGAACGCTCATACGATATTTACTCTAGGTTGCTGAAAGAGCGGGTGATTTTTATGGTCGGGCCAGTCAATGACATGACCGCCAACCTGATTGTTGCGCAATTATTGTTTTTGGAAGCGGAAAATCCAGACAAAGACATTTCTCTTTACATCAATTCCCCAGGTGGTTCTGTGACCGCAGGTATGGCAATTTACGACACCATGCAGTTTATTAAACCGGATGTGAGCACTTTATGTATCGGTCAAGCAGCCAGTATGGGCGCATTGTTGCTGACGGCTGGCGCTAAGGGCAAGCGCTTCTGTTTACCAAATTCACGCGTGATGATTCACCAACCGTTAGGTGGTTTTCAAGGACAAGCCTCAGACATTGAGATTCATGCCAAAGAGATTTTGTATCTTAAAGACAAGTTAAACAAAATCATGGCTCATCACACTGGTAAATCGGTTGATGCACTTGCCAATGATACTGATCGTGATAATTTCATGAGTGCAGAAGAGTCAGTGAAATACGGATTGGTTGATAAAATGATTTCAGCACGCTCGGACGCGGCATAATCACAATTCATTTTTGTAGTTGAAATTAGGAAACACGCATGGCAACTAAAGCTGAAGGCGAAAAATTATTATATTGCTCATTTTGCGGCAAAAGTCAGCACGAAGTAAAAAAGCTGATTGCGGGGCCATCCGTATTCATATGCGACGAATGTGTTGATTTATGTAACGATATCATTCGTGAAGAAATTCAAAATTTAAACGATATCAAGGCTACAGATAAGTCGTTGCCGACACCGCAAGAAATTTGCGCTATCCTTGATCAGTATGTGATTGGTCAGGTACAGGCTAAGAAAAATTTATCTGTTGCGGTATATAACCATTACAAACGCCTTGGACATAATCATATTTCTGAAAACACAGCTAAAGATGATGTGGAAATTCAGAAAAGCAATATTCTTCTAATAGGACCTACTGGATCAGGTAAAACATTACTTGCGCAAACACTTGCGCGCTTATTAGACGTGCCGTTTGTGATGGCAGATGCCACCACCTTGACTGAAGCTGGTTATGTGGGTGAAGACGTTGAAAATATCATGCAAAAATTGCTACAGAAGTGTGATTACGACGTTGAAAAAGCGCAACGCGGTATTGTCTATATTGATGAGGTTGATAAGATTTCTCGTAAATCCGACAATCCTTCCATCACCCGAGATGTATCAGGCGAGGGCGTACAGCAGGCATTGTTGAAGTTGATTGAAGGTACGGTAGCTTCGGTTCCACCACAAGGTGGACGTAAGCATCCAAACCAAGAATTTGTGCAGCTTGATACCACTAACATCTTATTTATCTGCGGTGGTGCTTTTGACGGGCTTGAAAAAGTGATTCGTCATCGCTCTGAAAAAGGCGGTATTGGATTTGGTGCGGAAGTTAAAAGCAAAGATGATGTGCGTCAAGTGGGTGAAGTGTTGCGAGATGTAGAGCCGGAAGATTTGATTAAATTTGGTTTAATCCCTGAATTTATTGGCCGTTTACCTGTAGTTGCTACGCTAGAATCATTAGATGAAAAAGCATTGATGACGATTTTAGTGGAGCCTAAAAACGCACTCACTAAGCAATACGTCAAGCTGTTTAAAATGGAAGGCGTGGATCTGGAGTTCCGAGAAGCTGCCTTGCATATGATTGCGAAAAAAGCTCTAGACCGCAAAACAGGCGCTAGGGGCTTACGTTCAATCTTAGAGCATGCTTTACTAGACATCATGTATGAGTTGCCCTCTATCGAAAATTTAAGCAAAGTGGTCATAGACGAAGGCGTCATCAATGAAGAGTCTTCACCAATTCTGATTTACTCAGAGCCACAAAAACGCGTAGAAAATGCAGGTTAATGCAAGATTTCTTTGATTAACCTATTGATATACTCAGCAACTAGTATATATTTAAGTCGTAATACTTGAACTAACAAAGAATGTTCCCCATTTAAACACAGAGATGACCAGCAACTGCTGCTCTCTCTGTTTTCACTTGAAAGAATTTATGACCGAACAAACTTTGCAAGCACAACCCGAAGAACAAAAAGAGTTAATACCTCTTCTACCGCTACGCGATGTCGTCGTGTATCCCCATCTTGTTATCCCATTATTTGTTGGGCGAGCGAAATCAGTTAAGGCTTTAGAGATTGCGTCTGACACCAATAAACAAATACTGTTAGTAGCACAAAAATCGGCAAATAAAGACGACCCTGACGCTGATGATTTATATGAAATTGGCACGATGGCCACTGTGTTGCAAATGCTCAAATTACCTGATGGTACGGTAAAAGTGCTAGTAGAAGGTTTGCATCGTGTGCGTGTCTCTGGTTTTGTTGAGACCGAAGAGTGCTTTATGGCTTATGCCGATAAAGTTGATCAAACGGACGATAATGACAGCGAAGCTGAGGCTTTGATGCGTACTGTATTCACGCAGTTTGATCAGTACGTGAAGCTGAATAAGAAAATTCCTCCTGAAATCCTGACATCATTGGCAACCATCAATGACCCTGGCAGGCTTGCTGATACCATATCTGCGCATCTGACATTAAAGCTGGAAGAAAAGCAAAAAACTTTAGAAATGCTTAGCGTGATTGAGCGCCTAGAGCATTTGCTTTATTTGATGGAATCCGAGATTGATATCCTGCAAGTGGAGAAGCGTATCCGTGGCCGCGTGAAGCGTCAAATGGAGAAGAGCCAGCGCGAATACTATTTGAATGAACAAGTGAAAGCCATTCAAAAAGAATTAGGCGAGCATGATGAAAACGCGGAGATGGAAGAGCTAGAGCAGCGTATTAAAGACTCTGCAATGCCCAAAGAGGCATTGGCCAAGGTGAGCGCTGAACTTAAAAAACTTAAATTAATGTCACCCATGTCGGCAGAAGCTTCGGTGGTGAGAAACTATATTGATACACTGGTTAATTTACCTTGGAAGAAAAAAACCAAGATCAGCAAAAACCTAAAGGCAGCGGAAGCTATACTCGATGCCGACCATTATGGTCTGGAAAAAGTGAAAGAGCGTATTGTCGAGTATCTTGCTGTACAGCAACGAGTGGGCAAGCTTAAAGCGCCTATTTTATGCTTAGTTGGCCCCCCTGGTGTTGGTAAAACTTCGCTAGGGCAAAGTATAGCTAAAGCCGTTAACCGTAAATTTGTGCGTATGGCACTGGGTGGTGTGCGTGATGAGGCTGAGATTCGTGGCCATCGTCGGACTTATATAGGATCTATGCCAGGTAAAGTGCTACAGAGCATGACCAAAGTAGGGGTGAAAAACCCGTTATTCCTCTTAGATGAGGTGGATAAGATGGGGCAGGACATGCGCGGTGACCCGTCATCGGCCTTACTTGAGGTGCTGGATCCAGAGCAAAACCATACATTCGCCGATCACTATGTAGAAGTCGAATATGATTTGTCCGATGTGATGTTTGTGGCAACTGCTAACAGCATGAATATACCTGCGCCATTGCTAGATCGCATGGAAATTATTCGTCTTGCTGGCTACACAGAAGACGAAAAGGTAAATATAGCGCAGCGTTATCTTTTCCCTAAACAGTTAAAAGCGCATGGCTTGAAAGCCACAGAGATTAATGTGCCTGAAGCTGTGATTCGCGATATAGTGCGCTATTACACTCGCGAAGCAGGCGTTAGACGACTTGAGCAGGAGGCCGCAAAGATTTGCCGCAAAGTTGTAAAAGAACTGCTACTGAAACAAGAGAAGTCTAAATCAACCGCAAAAAAAGTGAATGTGACGACCAAAAACTTGGATCAGTATCTTGGCGTAAGGCGTTATGACTTTGGCGTTGCTTCTAAAGAAAACCAAGTGGGTCAAGTCACTGGTTTAGCGTGGACCTCGGTGGGTGGTGAGTTATTGACCATTGAAACCGTTGTGTTGCCTGGTAAAGGTAAAACCATCACCACAGGTAAATTGGGCGATGTGATGCAGGAGTCAGTGCAAGCGGCAATGAGTGTAGTCAGGAGTCGCGCAAGTGGCTTGGGCATCAATGAAGACTTTTATGAAAAAAAAGATATTCATATTCACTTGCCTGAAGGCGCAACACCCAAAGATGGTCCTAGCGCAGGTATTGCAATCACAACTGCCTTAGTTTCAGTGCTAACTGGTATTCCAGCACGTTCTGATGTTGCAATGACTGGTGAGATTACTTTGCGTGGTGAAGTGCTTCCAATTGGTGGATTAAAAGAGAAGTTATTGGCTGCACATCGCGGTGGCATCAAAACCGTTTTAATCCCAGAAGCAAACGAAAAAGATCTTACTGAAATTCCCGACAATATTAAAGCGCATCTGGCGATTCACCCTGTTAAATGGATTGATCAGGTATTAGATTTGGCGTTAGAAACAGCACCAAAACCGTTACAGGCTAACGCTGAAGCGATAGCAAATGTGGCAAAAGATGGCTCAGATGAAGCAAATCAACTGACCACGCATTAAATTAAGGCAAATAACCAGAATTTAATCGTTAAGTTCTTGACATAGGCTTTTGTCACTTGATATAAAGCTAATACAGGAAGGCCTGTAACATTTTTTAAAAACAACCTTTGAGGGGATACACGTGAATAAATCAGAATTGATTGATCAAATTGCTAAAGCAGCAGGAATTTCTAAAGCTGCCGCTGGCCGCTCACTAGATGCAACAACAGAAGCAATTACAAAAGCACTTAAAAAAGGTGATTTGGTAACTTTAATTGGTTTTGGCTCATTTTATGTTGGAAAGCGTGCAGCACGCTCTGGTCGCAATCCTCGCACAGGTGCAACAATCAATATCAGCGCAGCAAACTCTCCTAAATTTAGAGCTGGTAAAGCGCTCAAAGATGCTGTAAACTAGCGTTTTTACTGATTAAGTAATTAATCAGTCAGTACTGCAAAGTTTATAGAGTTAAGTTTGTAAAGTGTTGCAGGGTGCTTAGCTCAGTTGGTAGAGCGTCGCCCTTACAAGGCGAATGTCAGCGGTTCGACCCCGTTAGCACCCACCAAAACCTACAGACATGTCGCTTAAAATAATTGAGAGTGCTAGTTATTAGCACTCTTTGTTTTTAGTGGGACATAGATATAAACAGCAAACAACTGGAGTGGTAGTTCAGTTGGTTAGAATACCGGCCTGTCACGCCGGGGGTCGCGGGTTCGAGCCCCGTCCACTCCGCCAATTAATAAAAAAGCGAATCTACATGGTTCGCTTTTTTATTTTCTAAAATAGTCAACAATTCGTACAATTCACAGTCACATGTTGGTATGTGTAATGATTGAGCTGAAATCGCTCTGGGCTTGTGATATATTGTTGGGTTAATGGGCTTTGCCCGCGATGATTGTTTATTTAACTGTTTAAGTTTGATTGAGAGACGTAGTTGTTATGTTAGACGCCATTAGAAAGCATACACAAGGTTGGTTAGCCAAAGCAATATTAGCCATTATTACAATTCCTTTCGCTTTATTCGGTATTGACTCTTACTTGAATCAGGCAGGTGGTAATGTTGCAGTAGCCACAGTAGCAGGTGAGAAAATCTCGGTGCAAGAATTTAGCAATTCAATTGAGAATGTTCGCAATAGACTTCAATCTGAAGGACAGAAAGTAGACTCTGCTTTGTTAGATAGTCCGGAGTTGAAGCAGTCTGTTCTGGATGGTTTGATTACTCGACGCTTAGTCAATAAAGAGGTGCAACGTGAGCACTTTAAAATTAGCGATGATCAACTTAATCAACACATCTTGAGCATGCCTGAGTTTCAGGATAACGGTAAGTTCTCTGAGGATTTGTACCAAAAAACGTTAAAGCAAAACAAGCTGACTGCTGCTAAGTTTGAAAATAGTATTCGTAGTGACATGGTGACTCAGCAAGCACGTGATGGCGTAGCTAAATTAGCGTTTGCACCAAAAGCGATTGCAGAAAAAGCATTGCAGTTTGCTTTCCAGCAAAGAGAAGTCACAACATTAGATGTAAAAGCGGCGGATTACATTAAGCAAGTATCGGTAACGCCTGAGCAAGTGAAGCAATATTACGAGCAGCATAAGGATAAGTTTAAAGTGCCTGAGCAAGTAAAATTAGAATTTGCTTTATTATCTGCGGCAGGTCTTATGAGTCAGGTCAGCGTGAGTGATCAAGAGGTGAAGGAGTTTTATGACGCGAACGTGGCTAAATTTCAAGGTGACGAACAACGTCAAGCGAGCCATATTCTAATCAACTTTGGACAAGACAAAGAAGCCGCAAAAGCTAAAGCGACTAGCATCCTTGCGCAAGTGAAAAAGAATCCTAATAGCTTCGAAGAGCTTGCCATAAAAAACTCCCAAGATACTGGGTCTGCTACTAAGGGTGGTGATCTAGGTAGCTTTGGACGTGGTGCGATGGTAAAACCATTTGAAGATGCTGTATTTGCGATGAAGGTTAACCAAATCAGTGAGTTAGTTGAGTCTGAGTTTGGCTACCATATCATCAAGTTAAACGGTATTACTGGTCAGTCATCTTCGTTTGACCAAATGAAACCTCAGATTAAAGCAGAGTTGATTTTCCAAAAGGCACAAGCTAAGTACGCGGAGCTGTCAGAAGATTTTAGCAATATGGTCTATGAGCAATCTGGCAGCTTAGCGCCAGTTGCACAAAAATATAATTTACAATTGCAAACCTCTGCGTGGATGAGCCGCGAAGATGGTGCTAAATATTTCAAGAGCGATAAGCTAATGGCTTTGGTGTTTTCAGATGAAGTGTTAAAAGAAAAGCGTAATTCTGAAGCCGTAGAAGTGTCACCGAACAATTTAGTATCAGTGCGTGTGATGGATTACAAAGCAGAGGCGCCACGTACTTTTGATGAAGTAAAAGGTGGTATTGAAGCGGTATTGAAACTAGAGCAAGCCGTAAAATTGGCATCAGAGAAGGGGGCATCTACTTTAGCTGAGTTGAAGGCAGGTGATGCTAAGGAATCATTGGACTGGATTTCACCTGTGACCGTTGATCGTAAAAATGCGCAAGGTTTATCGAATGGAGTGATGAATCAGGTGTTTAAAATCAACACTGATAAACTCCCGGCTTATGCTGGTTTTATGGATGATAATAAAACTTATGTGATTGTAAAAGTAATAGCTGTGAGCAATCAGCTTGGTGATGATGAAGAGTTTAAGAATACAGCTATTGCTGAATATGAGGCCGCTGTAGCTGCTGAGTATGTCAGTGCTTATGCTGCATCACTTAGAGCAAAAGAGGATATCAAGGTAAATACCAGCGTACTGTTTAATAAGGCTGAATAATAGATTTAAGACATGTAAAAAAAGCTGATGTTACATCAGCTTTTTTTATTTCTACGAATTGTTCAGAGATGTAACTTTAATCTATTTGACCAGCTGCGGTGATGTTCATGCCACCATCGACATAAGTGATTTCACCAGTAATACCTGATGCCAAATCACTACATAGGAATGCCGCAACGTTACCAACCTCATCGATAGTTACATTACGGCGCAAAGCGGCATGGCGCTCATTAAAACCAATCATCTTATCGAAGTCCGCAATGCCTGATGCTGCCAGCGTTTTGATGGGGCCTGCAGAAACAGCATTAACTCGTATGCCACGTGGACCCAAACTTTGCGCTAAATAACGCACATTAGCCTCTAAGCTGGCTTTAGCTACACCCATGACATTGTAGTTTGGCATTGTGCGCTCAGCGCCTAAATAGCTAAGGGTAAGCAAGCTGCCACCACGGCCTTGCATCATTGGGTATGCGGCTTTGGCCAGCGCAGAGAAGCTATAGGAACTAATGTCGTGCGCGATACGGAAATATTCACGGTTAACGGCATCCAAATAATCACCATCTAGCGCCACTTTAGGCACAAAGGCTACAGAGTGTACTAAGCTATCAAGACCGTCCCAATGTTTAGCCAAAGCTGAGAACAACGCTTCAATTTGTGCGTCATCTGCCACATCACATGGGAGCACAATAGTGGAGCCGAAATCCGCGGCCAAATCTGCTACGCGTTGTGAGTGTTTTTCCATTTGATAGGTAAATGCAAGTTCGGCGCCTTCACGTTTCATAGCGGCGGCAATGCCATATGCAATCGAACGGTTGCTGAGCAGGCCAGCAATAAGAATTTTTTTACCTGAGAGAAAGCCCATAATCTATCCTAATTATTGATTGTCGGTGATAGGTCCACTCGTGCTTACTATCACGTAGGATAGATAAGGTTATCGATTAGAACCGCTTCTGGGGTCAAGCGCATCGCGCAACCCTTCACCAAGCAGATTATACCCTAACACCGTGATTAAAATCGCCATGCCGGGGTAGAGTGAGAGCCACCAAGCAAACTGAATATACTCTTTGCCATCGGTGAGGATGTTGCCCCATGACGATTGCGGCGCCTGAACACCGAGTCCCAAGAAACTGAGGCCGGATTCCATCAATACAGCGCTGGCTACGCCCAATACTGCACTGACAATAATCGGTGTGAGGCTGTTAGGTAGCAAGTGCGTGAAAATTAGGCGCATATCTTTTGCACCAAGCGTGCGAGATGCTTGTACAAATTCTCGTTCAGCCAAGCTTAAAAATTCCGCTCGCACTAGTCGGGTTACGCCCATCCACGAGGTTAAGCCAATGACAATCATGATATTGATAATAGAGGGCGTTAGGAAGGCAATAACGGCTAAAATAAGAAAGAAACTAGGGATAGATAACATGATATCCACCAAGCGCATAATAAGCGTATCCACCCAACCTCTGTAGTAGCCTGCCAAAGCGCCGAGAAATATGCCGATAGCCGTGGAGATGCCTACAGCAACCAAACCGACCAGTAGTGAGATACGACCACCGTGCAACATACGGCTAAGAACATCTCGGCCGAGGCCATCGGTGCCCATCCAATGGCTCCATGACGGGCTTAATAGAATGGCTTTTACATTGATCTCATCCGGATCATATGGAGAAATCACAGGAGCGAGCATGGCTAGCAAGAAAATGGTCAGGATAATGATGAATCCAGCCAAGGCAAGCGGGTTAGATAATGCTTTTTTAATCATCTCAATGCGCATACTTAGCCTCTCACCACACCGCGTCTTACGCGTGGGTCTGCCCATGCATAGGATACGTCTGCGATTAAATTACCAAGCAAGGTTAAGGCAGAACCAATGGTCAACACACCCATCACCACAGGGAAGTCACGCATCAGCACCGCATCATAAAATAGCTTGCCCATGCCAGGGATTGCGAAAATGGTTTCTGCAATCACAGACCCACCAATTAAACCGGGAATAGAGAGGCCCACAATTGTAATCAACGGTAGCAGGGCATTTCTGAGCGCATGCGTATAAACTACTTGATGCTCGTTGAGGCCTTTGGCGCGTGCAGTAGTAATAAAGTCTTGGTTAAGTACATCTAACATGCCATTTTTCACAAACAGTGTAATGCCAGCCAGTCCAGTCACAGAGGGAATCAACACTGGCATAATCAGGTGACTCACGCTGTCTTTAACTTTATCCCAAGTGTCTAACGTATCGTAATTGAGGCTATGTAGCCCGGAGATAGGCAACCAGTTATTCATCACACCTAACCAGTACATCAATAGGAGTGAAAGCCAAAAGCCAGGAATAGAAAAACCAATAAAATTAAACAGGGTGATAGAGCGGTCTTGCCAATGTTGATAATGTTTTGCTGCAATCACACCTAATGGAATAGCTAATAACAGGGTAATGATAAGCCCAAGAATATTAATCATGAGCGTGACAGGCAACGCTTCCTGAATCATGCCTTTGGTAACATTGCCATCTTTGTCTGTGGTTTGCCAAAACACTGGTTTTTGATGGCCGGCAAATGAGTTGCCAAAATCCAATTGCACCATACGTTTTAGCCACAGCCCATATTGCACTATCACCGGTTTATCCAAATTATAGAGTTCACGCAGCTTTTGTCGTGACTCTTCCGACGCTTTAGGGTTAAACGCAGCTTCGTTGTTGGTAATGTCGCCCGGCGCCAAGTGCATGATAAAGAAAGAAATAAGACTAATACCGACTAGCATTGGTATCATCCACAACACGCGTTTAATCAGATAAGTTAGCATTTTATTGCGCGCTCATTTCATTTCTTCTAAGTGGCTCAGGGATATACCATTTATGTGAATCATAACCTACGCCTGCCGGTGGAATGGGGTTCACGATGCCTTGAACGCGCTTATGCATAGCCGTTAGCCCGTAACCTGCAGATAAATACACAATCGGGCAGTCCTCTAACAACACTTTGGAAAACTCATGGTAGATGCGCATACGCTTATCGGGATCCAACTCAGTACGGCCTTGTTCTAACAGTTTATCAATCGTTGGATTGTTATAGCCAATAAAGTTGAACTGCCCTGGCGCTTGTTGGCTGGAGTGCCAAATATTGTATTGGTCAGGGTCTAGTCCCAACCCCCAGCCAAGCACCACGACATCAAAATCACCGGTTTTGATAAAGCGGCTAATAAAGCTGGCCCATTCAATGGCGCGGATATTCACGTCGATGCCAACTTCTTTCAATCTACGTTGAATCAGCACAGCTGATTTTTCGCGTTCTTTGTTTTGATTGGTGATGATTTCAAAGGCAAACGGTTTACCGTCTCGCTCTACAATACCATCGCCATCCGTATCCACAAACCCGGCTTCTTTTAAGAGTGCTTTGGCCTTGGCCGGGTCGTATGGGTAAGGTTGTAAGCTGGGGTTGCTCCAACGTGTGCCGGGCTTGTATGGTGAAGCAATGTTAATACCCAAACCCAAGTACACACCATCGATAATTTCCTGTTTATCAATGGCGTAGTTAATGGCTTTGCGTACACGTGCATCGTCAAATGGCTTGTGTTTGAGATTAAAGCCCATGTAGGTATAACTATTGCCTAACTCTTTGTATAAGTTAAGGTTTTTCTGTAACTCTGGGCGTGCGGGAATAATGCGCGAATATTTAATCGGGTCTAATCCCATGGTGTCGATATTGTCTGCCATCAACTCTAAAAATTGCGCTGAGTTATCCGGAATAATACGCGTAATCAGTTTGTCGATTTGTGCTGGCCCCAATACGCTTTTGGCGTTACGCGATAGCTGTATATTTTCACCATTTTTCCAAATATCAAGTTTGTAATAATTGCTGCCAACAGGTTTGCGCGCAAATGCAGTGGTATGTAAATCCTGATCTTTTAACAGATGTTTTGGCAGAATTTGCAGCCCTGACCAGCTATCGAGTGCAGGCGCATAGGCTTGGTCATAGGTCACAGTAAATGTGAGTGCGTCGGGCGCCTCTGCTTTTTTGACAAGCTGATAATCGGAAGCGTAGGGGCTGCGTGTTTTTTCGTCTGTCACCGACTTCCAAGTAAACAGCACATCAGCGCTGGTTATTGGCCTGCCATCAGCCCAGCTTAAATTTGGTTTCAATTTAAAGGTAATGGTTTTCTGGTCATCAGAGATTTTCCAACTTTCCGCTAAATCACCTTCTAAATCCAACGTAGCATTGTATTTAAGCAAGGCATTGAAAATGTTAGAAGCAATAGCGGCAGATGCAGATTCGCCGGCCACCATGTAAATTAGACCACTGGGCTCAGCTGTCATGGCACTAATCATAGTACCGCCAACAATACTGGGGTAGGGTTTTGAGTAGTCTGGGGATTGAGTGTCTTGCTGAGGGCTACTACAGGCTATGATGACAAAGCTAAATGTCAGCAGGGATGAAACTTGAATGGCGCGTTGTAAATGGCGAATAGGTTTTATTGCCAACTTTACGTGTGAACGACAAATACTAATGAATCTTGCTAGAAACCCGATTTCTACGATGTGACGTACTAGAGGACTTTTTCGATTTTGATTTAACATATCGTGAAGATTTGGTCTTGTAATTGGATTTATATTTTTTAGTAGTGTAACGCTTACCAGATTTATTAGTTGAAGCTTTCAATCCCGTATTATTGGTTATAACTTTTATAATTTGTCCCGCTTTTAAACCGCGCGCACTAATACCGTTAAAACTTAGTAAATGGCTTTTATCAACATTAAACTTATCTGCAAGACTAGAGATGGTGTCACCACGTTTAACCTTGTATCTGATTGTTTTGGTGTTGTTAGGTTCATTTTCTACATTTGTGCGCACCTCTGCAAGGCTTGTGTCGTAATTAATGCTTGATTGACCATCTGTATTGAGGTCACTTGCATTGGTTGGCACTAAAAGTGGGCCTGCATAAGCAATGTTCTTTTTAGATGAAAGATTGTTTACTTGTCTTAACTCACTCACATTAATGTTGAATTTTTTTGCGATATAGTCAATACGCTCACCACGTTTTGCAGAATAAGTTTTCCAACTCGTGAGTGGTTTGTCGTAGTTTTGCAGATTTTCTTTAAATCTATCTGCAGCCCATGTTGGCAATAATAGTTGGTGAACTTCACTATTCGATACAATGACTGGGCGGTTATAGCTAGGGTTGAGCGCGCTGAATTCTTCAAATGAAATTTCCGCTAATTCTGCCGCCAATTTTGCATCAATTTGTTTAGGGGCTAGCACACGCGCAAAGTAAGGACGGTTAGGAATTTCGACTAAACTCAAGCCATACTCATCTGGCTTAAAGACGATATTTTTGATGGCCTGCAGTTTTGGAACGTAGTTTTTTGTTTCCACTGGTAAGCGTAAGTGCTGATAGTCAGTAGGCAGACCTTGCTTGCGATTTCTTTCAATGGCGCGTGCAATCGTGCCTTCACCAGCATTGTATGCAGCAAGCGCTAAATCCCAAGAGCCAAACATCCCATGAAGCTTTTGCAGGTAGTTCAATGCAGCATTAGTGGCAGCCGTGACATCACGACGCTTGTCTGTCCAATAGTTTTGTTTTAAACCGTAATCTTTGCCTGTGGCTGGAACAAATTGCCAAATCCCAGAAGCGTGACTGCGTGAGTAAGCTTGAGGGTTATATGCGCTTTCAATCATTGGTAATAACGCGATTTCAGTAGGCATACCTCGCTTTTCAACTTCTTCCACAATGTGAAACAAGTATTTCTGGCTGCGCTCAAGCATGCGTTGCACATAATCGGGGCGTGATGCGTACCAGTTTTCATGTTTAGCCGTATATTCAGAATCTATATCTGGCATGCTAAAGCCGCTACGAATCCGCTCCCAAATATCATCTTGGCCAATATAAGTATTATCATCATGCTCGCTGATAAACTCTTCAATAGGGTCTGCAGTAAGATTGCTGTCAATGTGATCATCTAATATCAGCATTTGATCACCAGCAACATTGGTTTGTGGCGTTGCCGCAATGGATAGCGTTGGCAGTATGAATGCCAGAAGGACGCCTATTAATAAGCTGGATTTGAGCAAAGCGTGCTGCTTAATGAGGTGCTGTTGAAGGGAAGTCATAACGCGCAAAAGTGTAGTGTCCTGCCATTGCATTGAAAAGATGACTGAATACTAACGGTGATTATTAGATGAGTCAAGTAAAAGTGTTACTTATACTAAGTAATTTATCTTATTGATTAATAATGGTTTCTAAGCTGACGGATAGCAGTAAAAATATCAATTTCAGCACTTGATTTTGCACCAGAATTTTGCATGATTTCATGATGTGTGCAACGCAAGAAGGGGTTGGTCTCAAGTTCCTCTGCTATGGTGCTAGGTAAAGTGGGTAAGTTGTGTTGGCGTAGTTGCGTTACTTTGATTTCTCTAGACTTTAGTTTCTGATTGCTAGGTTCTAGCATGCGAGCAAACTGGATGTTTTTTACTGTGTACTCGTGTGTGCAGAAAACTTGGGTGGATATTGGCAATTGTTTTATTCTATTCAACGAGTTGAGCATCTGTAGCGGTGTGCCTTCAAACAGTCTGCCGCATCCAGCGCCAAACAAAACATCGCCGCAAAACAAATAATTATCATTAATGTAAGCGATATGATCCAGCGTGTGGCCAGGTAGCCAAAGTACTTGAAATAACTCGCCAATATCGTTAAGTTGAATGCTGTCACCTTCTTTAACTGGAATATGCTCAAAGGGATAGGATCGATAGCCTGGTGCATAGACTGGTACTGGGAATTGGAAGCGTAGTGCTTGTACACCACCAATATGGTCATCATGATGATGCGTGATCAGTATTGCCTTTAGCGCCCAGTTGTTTTCTTTTAAAGCTTTTAGTACTGGCATTGCGTCACCAGGATCAATTACCACGACATTGCGCTCATGCACTAAAAGCCATATATAATTGTCCTCAAATGCTGGAACTGGAACGATGTTGATCATGTGTAGAAATGCAAAGAAAATACGGATGAGTAATGTTTCTATGGTTGTGGTTTTGTCTAGCCTTGTCAACCGATAAATGCATATAGATACACAACAGAATTGGTTAAACACGCCACTTGGCCAGTATATGCTGACAAGTGAGCAAGCGATTTACGACCAACACGTAGCGGATATATTTGGATTCAACGCATTACAAATTGGTTTGCTAGAGATGAATCTTTTGCAGCAATCTCGCATTGCGAAGCGTTTACATGTGGATATTTCAGCAGGTGATGTGTTGTGTGAGAGTGAGTATCTGCCTTTTGCATCATCAACCATTGATTTGTTGTGTCTACCGCATGTTTTAGAGTTCAGCCAAAATCAACATCAAACCCTAAGAGAAGTGGAGCGCGTATTAGTGCCAGAAGGGCATCTAATATTGACGGGATATAATCCGATGAGCGCCTGGGGGATGCGACGCTTGATGTCCAAAAAACAGCACTATCCGTGGTGTGGTGCAACGCTATCGTTAAAACGTATTAAAGATTGGTTGGCGTTGCTAGGGTTGGAGTATGTGACAGGTGGAACACAGGCGTTCATTCTTCCTATCAACGATGACAAATGGATTGCCCGCCAGCAGTGCGTTGAGCGTGTCGCTTCAAAGTGGAGTCTGCCATTGGGGGGTATTTATTATATTGTTGCAAAAAAACGAGTCGTGAACATGCATTTAATCAAACCCAACTGGAAAAAGTCATTAGTCAAATCTGCGCTTGTGCAAACACAACAGAAAACGAAACCGAGTCAAAAAATCAATGGGAAAAACGCGCAATAAGTATGGATGTGAACATGGTTGAAATTTATGCGGATGGGGCATGCAAAGGTAATCCTGGGCCCGGCGGATGGGGGGCATTGCTTCAATTCGGTAGTCAAGAAAAAGCATTATCGGGTGGCGAGGCCATGACAACTAATAATCGCATGGAACTTACTGCGGTGATTCGCGCGCTGGAAGCCATTAAACGGCCATGCCAAATCAAAGTTTATACAGATTCCGTTTATGTGCAAAAAGGGATGACGGAATGGATTGCAGGCTGGAAGCTACGTAATTGGCGCACTGCTGATAAAAAACCTGTGAAAAATGACGATTTATGGAAACAATTGGATGTGCTTGTGCAGCCGCATCAAATTGAATGGATATGGGTAAAAGGGCATGCTGGTAATGCAGGCAATGAGCGCGCAGACGCATTAGCAAACATGGGTGTGTTAGAGGTCGTGGGGCAATAGAATGAGGCAAATATTTTTAGATACAGAAACTACTGGGCTATATCCTGACCAAGGTCATCGAGTAATTGAAATTGCTGCGGTGGAAATGATCAATCGTCGACCAACCAATAATCATTTTCATGTCTACTTAAATCCGGAACGCGAAATTGACGCTGCTGCGCAAGAGGTCCACGGTATAACCTTAGAGTTTTTGCAAGATAAACCATTATTTGCTGCAATTGCACAAGAACTGGTCGCGTTTGTACAGGATGCCGAATTGATTATTCATAATGCACCGTTTGATGTGGGCTTTTTAAATGCAGAGTTTGGTCGTATTGGGCTAAAGCCAATTCAAACTATTTGCGATAGAATCACTGATACATTAAAAATGGCTAAAGAGGCTAGGCCAGGCCAACGCAACAATCTGGATGCATTGTGTAAGCACTTTGGTATTGATAACTCCAAACGCACATTGCACGGAGCTTTGCTAGATGCCGAGTTGTTGGCTGAGGTTTACATGGCCATGACGCGTGGCCAAGATAGCTTGTTGATAGACCTGCAGCAAGTAAAAGAAGAGCAAGCCGTGACTATAGAAACTAGCTCGGTCAAACTAAGAGTGCTGCAAGCAGATGGTGATGAGTTGCAGGCGCACAGGGTTTACTTAGATGGATTGAAAAAAGCTGGCGCAGAACACTGGTAGTGGAAGCATATAGTCGCTACGTTGAACGAATTTGATTTGAAAGCAATGGAAATAATATGAAAAATTGTATCGTTGTAACAGGTGGTGCTGGTTTTATCGGCAGTAATTTCGTCAATGAGTGGGTGAGATTAGGGCTTGGCAAAGTGGTTAATCTTGATAAGTTGACTTATGCAGGTAATTTGGAAAATCTTTCTGAGATTCAACACAACCCAGATCACGTATTTGTACATGCAGATATTGGTGATCGGGAAGAGGTGCGCAAGTTATTAAGCATTCACCAGCCGCGCGCAGTGCTGAATTTTGCAGCTGAAAGCCATGTGGATCGCTCGATTCATGGCCCTGATGAATTTATTCAAACCAACGTTGTAGGCACATTCCACTTGTTAGAAGAGGTTAGAGCGTATTGGAATCAATTGGGTAGCACCGATAAGTCTGAGTTCCGCTTTCTGCATGTGTCTACTGATGAGGTGTATGGCTCTCTGTCTGCAACTGATCCAGCGTTTAAAGAAACCAATCCTTACGAGCCGAATAGCCCTTATTCAGCTTCAAAAGCGGCTTCAGATCATTTGGTGCGAGCTTACCATCACACCTACGGCTTACCAACATTGACGACGAATTGTTCTAATAATTACGGGCCATATCACTTTCCGGAAAAACTAATCCCATTAGTGATTCATAATGCGCTCAACGGGAAACCACTGCCAATATATGGTAACGGTAGCAATATCCGCGATTGGCTGTATGTTACAGACCACTGCAGTGCAATCAGACGTGTACTTGAAGCGGGTAAAGTGGGTGAAACTTATAATGTTGGTGGCTGGAATGAAAAAACCAACCTTGAGGTGGTACATACGCTGTGTGATATTTTGGATAAAGAGAAACCAAAAGCTCAGGGCAGTTACCGCGACCAAATTACATTTGTGTTGGACAGACCCGGCCACGACCAGCGCTATGCGATTGATGCAAGCAAAATTGAGCGTGAATTAGGTTGGAAACCAGCAGAGACATTTGAAACGGGTATTCAAAAAACAGTGAAATGGTACTTAAACCACCCTCAATGGGTGAGCAATATTACCAGTGGTGAGTACAAAAACTGGGTCAATCAGAATTATTCCGAACGCGGTGAGGAGTTAGCATAATGGCTATGAAAGGCATCGTACTTGCCGGCGGTTCTGGCACGCGCTTATATCCAGTCACACAGGTGGTATCAAAGCAATTATTGCCTGTATATGACAAACCTATGATTTACTATCCGCTATCGGCACTCATGCTTGCTGGTATTCAAGATGTGTTAGTTATATCGACACCACAAGATACGCCGCGATTTGCCGAGCTACTCGGTGATGGCAGTCAGTGGGGTATGCATATCGAATACAAGGTACAACCATCACCAGATGGTCTGGCGCAAGCTTTTATTCTAGGAGAAAGCTTTATTGGCAACGATCCATGTGCACTAGTGCTGGGTGACAATATTTTTTATGGGCATGAGTTGGCATTGATGGCACAGAAAGCAGCAGAACGGACACAGGGTGCGACTGTATTTGCTTACCCTGTGCATGACCCTGAGCGTTATGGCGTTGTAGAGTTCAATCAAGCGGGTCAGGCCATCAGCTTGGAAGAGAAACCAACCAATCCAAAATCGCGTTATGCGGTCACAGGGCTTTATTTTTACGATAATCGCGTAGTTGAGATTGCTAAAAATTTAAAACCATCCCCACGTGGTGAGTTGGAGATTACTGATGTGAACCGTCAATACCTAGACTGGGCAGATTTGCATGTGGAAGTGATGGGGCGCGGTATGGCTTGGTTAGATACCGGCACACACGAGTCATTACTGGAGGCAGGATCATTTATCCAAACCATCGAAAAGCGTCAGGGTTTAAAAATCGCATGTCCAGAAGAAATCGCTTACCGTAAAGGCTTTATTGATGCGGCTACTTTAGAAAAATTAGCAGCAAAATATGCTAAAAATGGCTACGGTCAATATTTGAAACAAGTGTTAACAGAGAAAGTGTTTTAATGAATGTGATTCAAACGCGTATTCCCGAAGTATTGGTGTTTGAGCCCAAGGTGTTTGGTGATGATCGTGGGTTCTTTTTTGAGAGTTTTAATGCCAAGCAATTTGAAGATGCTGTAGGACAATCTTTTGATTTTGTGCAGGATAACCATTCCCGTTCAGCCAAAAACGTATTACGTGGTTTGCACTATCAGATTGAGCAAGCACAAGGTAAGTTGGTGCGTGTCTCGGAAGGTGAAGTGTTTGATGTGGCGGTGGATATTCGCCGAGCTTCCCCCACTTTTGGACTATGGGTAGGTGAGATACTTTCTGCTGAAAACAAACGTCAAATGTGGATTCCTCCTGGTTTTGCGCATGGGTTTCTAGTACTGTCTGATTTCGCAGAGTTTTTATATAAAACGACAGATTTCTATGCGCCGCAGTTTGAGTGTGGCATTCGCTGGGATGATAAAGAAATTGGTATTGAATGGCCTAGCGATGCCAGTCCAATATTGTCAGCTAAAGACGCAGCAGCCGTTAGCTTGCGTGACGCCAGAACGTTTCCTTAAAGACAGCTTGCCTCATGAAAATTTTAGTGACGGGGGTGCATGGCCAAGTTGGCCATGCGTTATTGAAAACACTTGAAGGTGATTATGAAATTGTTGCGCTCGATAGAACGCAACTGGATTTATCAGACACTGACGCCATCCGGCGTGTGGTGCAATCAGTAAGACCAACGCTGATTATCAACCCAGCAGCTTACACTGCTGTCGATAAAGCAGAGTCCGAGCCTGCGCTTGCACATTCCATAAATGCTGTTGCACCGGGTGTGATGGCTGAAGAAGCGGCCAAACTGAATGCCAGCCTGATACATTTTTCTACTGATTATGTGTTTGATGGTAACAAAGAGACACCTTATGAGGAAACAGACGCTGTAAACCCTCTCAGCGTCTATGGACGTACTAAATTGGCGGGGGAGTTAGCCATTCAGTCAGTGGGGCTGCCTCACTTGATATTACGTACTAGCTGGGTCTACGGGCCACACGGTAAAAACTTTCTTAAAACCATGTTAAGGTTAAGCGCAGAGCGTGATCAATTAAAAGTCGTTGCTGACCAATGGGGCGCACCGACCAGTAGCAACGCGATTGCATATGCAGTTAATCAGTTACTGAATGTTTGGGAGATGAACACAGCTTCGCAGTCCGGCGTTTATCATTTTACCAACAGCGGTAGTACCACATGGCATGGATTTACATGCGCTATTCTAGATGCATACGAAGTGCAGGCAGTGCGTTTAGGGTTGCCTCCGTTAAAAGTTAAGGCAAATTCAGTGGGCGCAATTACGACAGCGGACTACCCGACACCCGCTGTGCGTCCGCACAACTCTAGATTAGATCAGGCTAAATTGAATCAGACGTTTGGTGTGACACTGCCGGCATGGGAGCAATCACTGCAAGCAGTGATGCAGCAGATACAGGATTTTGATTAGCGGACGGCGTCTGTCCAACTGTTAGGCGTCTCGTATAGGCGTACGCGCTCAAGCGTGAGGTGGTTGCCGTACACATCTTTGTATTGTGCTTTAAGCAGCCTGAATGCTTCTGATGCCATGTTTTCCGCCGTAGGAATAGTGGGAAATATCACTGTTTTGTGATTGGGTAAACTGCTTAAGAAGTCCAACACGACTTGGTCACCCTCGTACACGATAAAAGCGTGATCCCATACATCGACTACCGTTTCACGTGCAATTTTCTTTACATCAGAAAAATCCATGACCATGCCGTTTTCGGAAGCGTGATCTTGCTGAATGATATCGCCAGATAAAGTGATTTCTATGGCATAACGATGGCCGTGTAAGTTGCGGCATTGGCTTTTGTGATCAGGGATGCGATGACCCGCATCAAATTCAAGGCGTGTAGTGATTTGCATAGGCGAAATTATATCAGCTCACAGAGTTAATTTTGGCCCATTGCACAAATTCGTCAAATGGCATGGGCTTCGAAAAGAAGTAGCCTTGCGCTTTTTTAATACCAATTTGATTAATCAAATCTAAAGCAGCTTGATTCTCTATACCCTCTACCAGCACTTCTTTGCCTATGCTTTCAGCTAGCGATGCCATCGACTGTACAATGCTGAAGTCTTTGTTTGATAGGTGAATATCACGTACGAACGACTGATCTATTTTGATAAGCGAGATGGGCATATTGCGTAGACGTGCCATGGAAGAGTAGCCAGTACCAAAATCATCTAACGCCAGCTTAAAGCCGTTGTCAGTAATTTGTTGAATCGTACCTAATGTGGTCTCATTTTCTTCCAAAATACCATTTTCTGTAATTTCTAAAATCAAATCATCAGGTTTAATTTTCCAAAACTGACTACTTTGCAAGATAAGCAAAGGTAAATCTTTGTCGTATAAATCCTCAGCGCGCAGATTCAGCGTCAAGTAAACGGACAAGTGATTTTTGTTAATCAGTTCATGGGCTAAACGACACACTGAGTGAATCAGCCAGCGCGTAAACATTTTGCCCAAACCGACTTTGTTGATAATCTCAACCATCACGTTTGGGTATATGCCCTTAGTTTTTGCATTTGGCCAACGTAGTAATACTTCGGCACCTACACAATGCCTTTCAGGCAGGCCGACTATAGGCTGCAAATATAGCTCTAAATCTTCATTGTTGAATGCCTCTGTTACATCTAGCTCCAGCTTTTTCTGACGCTCAACTTCACTTGAAATAGCGGGCGTGTACATCACCACATCGATATGATTTGCCAGCGCATGATTCAGTGCAATGCGAGCGAAATCATAAATACGTGAATATTCGGCTAAGCTAGTTCCTATGGCAGCACCAATGACAGGCATAACGATAAATACTTGATGGTCAACATTGATCAATTGCTCAAAGCAACGATGGATTTTGGAAGCCAATAAATTTAGTTGTGTAGGATTTATGGTTTTTTCAATTAGTACATTAAAAAACAAAGCACCGGATTGATAAATGGAAAATTCGCCAGGAAAACAAGTGGATAGTAGCTCAGCAACTTTAATGCTGAGTGTAGGTTGTAACACGGGGGATACCGAGTTTGTGCCACGTTCAATAAGAAAACGTATGGAAAGTAAACTTAACGGTTCGCCACTACCGCGATTGCTACAGTGTTCGATTTCTTGCAGTAACAAGTGCGTATTCGGTAAGTTGGTTACTGCGTCATGATTCAATAGATAGTGAATTTGATTATGTTCGTAGAGGTGTAGGCTTTCACCCAAAATTTCAAATAGATACAAATGAAATTGCTGGCTGATATGTGGCTGTGTATCGTTTTGAATATGCAAGCAGCGCAGTAAATTTGTAATGGTAGTGATGGCAGTGTTGACCTGTGTCGCAGTCACCCAACACTCTACACATTGATTGATACGTACACAAAAGTCGCCCCAATTAATAACACTTGGCCATGTGGCAATTAGCACAAAGAGTTGCTCAAGTGCATCGTTGCGCTCATCTTCTGAGGTTTGGCGGAATAAGTGCTCTAGCTGTGTTAAATCAACTTGATAGCTCTTTGTGAGGGTTTCTGTATCTAATTGATATTGCTCGGCTTTTAGGCTTAAATTTTCAATCGGATATTCAATATCGAAAGCACGCAGATAAGGCGTGTGTACGTCATCTTCAATAATATTGGCTAGAGGCATGCGACACTATATGTAAAAGTCGTCTGCTTTCATGCCTAGGCTATCAGCAGAAACAGCTTTGATAATTTTATACACATCACCATCAGGGGTTGTAGGGGAGTTCAGTAAATCCAAAGTGACAGGAAATTCATTTCTAGTTCTATCTGGCGCTAGCACGACCATGACTCTGGGTTGCAGGCGACGTACTTGATTTTGTTGTATTACCACTGCAACCTCTCCAGTGTTTAGCTCAACCAATGAGCTTACTGGGTAGATTCCAAAAAATTGAATCAGTTGATCAACCAGATTCCCAGAAAATGCTTTGTCGCGCATTTGATGGATTTCGTCTAATGCTTGCAAGTTATGCATGCTCTTGGCGTAGCTTCTATCCGTGGTAAGTGCACAATAGGTATCTATCAATCCAGCAATCTGCGCGCGGATCTCAATGTGGTCACTGTCTAATCCATCCGGATAGCCGCTACCATCAAAGCGCTCGTGATGCTGTTTGATAATATCAATCACGGCACCAGGAATATCATCTGTTTCCGATAGTATGCGAAGACCTTCTTCGATATGCAGTTTAGCAATTTCATACTCGGTTGGTGAGAGCTTGGTATTTTTGTGCAATATACGTTTAGGAATTTTCACTTTACCTACGTCTTGCAACAAGCCAGCCAAGCCCATTTCTTTGATTTCAAGTTTAGGCAATGCTAAAAAACTGGAAAACGCCATCATATTAATCGATACATTCAGCGCTTGACCATAAGCAACATTGTCAGTGTCTTTTAGTTTGGCAAGCCACATCAATGCATCCGGCGTACGACTGATACTGTCAACCATATTGTCCAACACTTCAGATACAGTGCTGATATCGAGATTTTGCTTATTGGCGATAGCCTCAAAAATCTCTTTTGTCGCCAGTTGTGATTTTTCGAATGTGGGATAGATAACAGCCATCTCTTGTTCTACCCGAGGCACCTCATTTTGGTGGACATGAATCCGGTACATTTCGGATTCGGTAATGCCAAATGGATCATCATCGTTGGCGGTACCGTTTTGGGTATTCTTGAATTTTTCTTTCTTGTTGCCAAAGAGGCCTTTTAAGAAACCAAATGCATCACCATTCTTTCCATTGGCAACATGGTCGCTCCCATTGCCAGCTATAGCCTCCCCGTTGGTAGCTGGCTTAGCGCTTACAGAACTTACATTGAATATGATGCCATCTTTAGTTTGTGTAATAGCGCCTTGTTTAATAGCACTTAAAATTTCAAAAAAACTCGATTGTTGTATGGTTTTTTTCTGATTATTTGAGGTTTTCACCATCACCTTGGGGGTGGCGCTAAAAGCAGGTTTTGATTTGGCGGAGCTAGGTGCGGATTGTTTGACAAGTATGGGAGCGGCCTCTCGTTTGATAGCCACACTTTCTCTGGCTTTTGCACTGAACTGATCACCGATGGATTTGGTGCGGTCAACATATACAAACTCACAAAGCTGCTTTAAGGCTTGTAATTGCTCATCATTTTCAATGACAAAGCCTTGTAACAAAAATGGGGATTCCAGCCATGGCCTATCAAGATCTGCCACGAACATGCCGTACTGTAACTGACTTGAAAAAATCTTTTCTTTGCTGATATCCATTTTTATAGTGATTCAGTTTTATGTTGATTCAGTAAGCACCTTGATATGTGCAGCTACAGATTCTGCAAGGTATTGTAGATGATAACCACCTTCAAGGCATGAAATTAACCTGCCCCTGCAAAATTTTGAGGCTTGCTCAGTGCTATATTGTGTCATCCAAGCAAAGTCGTCAACCTCTAACGCTAAATTAGCTAATGGATCCTGGCTGTGTGCGTCAAATCCCGCAGAGATCAATAGCACTTCGGGCTTAAATCGGTTGAGTGCTGGTGTAAATTCATCTACCACAGACTTTCTAAAGCCCACACTATCAGTGCCAGCTTTCAAGGGTATGTTGATCATGCGGTCGGTTCTTGTGTTGGCGCCTTTGTGTGGGTAGAAAGGATGTTGAAATGTAGAACACAGCATCACAGCTGGATTGTCTCTGAAAATATCTTCTGTTCCATCGCCATGATGCACATCAAAATCAATAATCGCAACGCGTTTAATAGTGTAATGTGTGAGTAAATGCATGGCTGCGACTGCAACGTGATTGAATATGCAAAAGCCAGCGCTGTTTTTTTGCCCGGCATGATGTCCGGGAGGCCGGGTACAGCAAAAAGCATTTTTCACTTGGCCCCTCATAACTAAGTCGGTGGCTAATATTGCAGCACCACTGGCGCGTAAGGTAGCTTCTAAGCTATGTGGACCCATTGCAGTGTCCGCATCTAACCTAACTAAGCCAGCCTTGGGAGATTTCGCGTAAATACTGTCTACATATTCTGCTTGGTGCGCTAGCGTTAATTGCTGTCTAGTGGCAAGCGGTGCATCAAAGTACTGCAAATTTTTGTGAATAGGCGAGTGCATGACTGCCTGTTTAATGCTGTTAATACGGGCTGGCGATTCAGGATGTTGGCCATCCATGACATGAAGCAAGGTATCTGGGTGAGAGATAAATGCTGTTTTCATGATGTGTTGCGATGCAACTCCTCAGTTAATTGCTGATATTGCGTCAATCGATTAGGCGCTATCGTCAAATTCAATTGATGGAGGATAGCACAATCAGGTTCATGCAGATGCCTACAGTTATTAAAACGGCAGTGGCCCAAATAGGGTCTGAACTCAATAAATGCTTGCTCTAACTCTAGTTGTGAGATGTGATACAAGCCAAACTCTTGCAGGCCGGGTGAGTCTATCAGGCTAGAGTCTGCATCCAGATGGTAAAGGCGGGTAGCCGTTGTTGTGTGCTTGCCGCTGTCCAAAGCTGCACTAAACTCTTGTGTGCGTGCCGCCTCATGGGGCAGCAAGGCATTAATAATGGTAGATTTCCCCATGCCTGACTGACCTACCATTACGCTTTGCTCGCCATGCAAAAAAGGGAGTAATGGTTCAATATTTTGCGTAGCGCTAAGCGATAGCGTTTGATAGCCCAACTGTGCATATTGCGCTAACTTTTCAGTAGCATCACTGTTTGCCAGGTCGCACTTATTCAACACGATGAGTACTTTGATACCCGCTGCCTCTGCAGCTACTAGACAACGATTTAACAGTGCTTCGTAAAAGCTAGGTTGCGTGGCAAGTACAATCACAATTTGAGTGACATTAGCGGCAAGCAGTTTGCTTTTAAAAGCGTTACTTCTGTAGAGCAGGGTTTTACGCGGGGTGATTTTTTCTACAACACCTTCGTGATGGTCAGTCAGTGCAATTTCGACAATATCACCAGAAGCAATGTCCGTTTTTTTTCCGCGCGTCACACAACTGATGCGGTGTTTATCTTCAAGTTCGACTTCGTAACGTTTGCCGAATGCTGCGACCACTAATCCTCTAAGCATGCATTAGGGTTACTTGAAATGGTAATACTGTTGGTTTAAGTAAGCAGCCACGTTAACTTCATCTTCCTCGAACCATTTTAAATCCAGCATGGTATTGCAGTTGCGCACTTGTGCAACCAATCCGGAAGGTGTTTTGATTTTTCGTAACTCGCGTGTGTAAATTTCAGACCCATCACCGCCAAAACTGGATGCATGACAATTAATGCAATGCGCATTAATCAGTTTTTTTCCAGCAACCACATCCGCGTTTTTGAACAAATCATTGGCCTGCAAAGATGTTGATGCCAGCATTACCAATATTGTTATGAGTAATTGTTTCATTTTTAGTTAGCCGCGATTCCCAGTGTAAGCAGCCAACTTAGCAATGCGTATGCTTGCAGGTGGATGTGAATCATAAAATGCTGAGTGCAAAGGATCTGGAGTAAGTGTGGATGCATTTTCTCGATACAGTTTTACCAAAGCATCTACGAGATATTTTGCGTCAGCATGTTTTGCAGCATAATCATCTGCCTCAAACTCGTTTTTCCGTGAGTAACTAGCCATCAATGGGCGGAGTAAAAACAGAAAAGTAGGGGACACTAATAAAAATAAGACAAGTGCCATGTAATCACTTGGCTGATACACGCCCAAACCAGCATAAAACCATGACTGATTGATCAGCCAACCCAATAAAGCTAATCCAACTAAGCTTACAAAAAACATCATGGCAATACGCTTAATGACATGGTGATGCTTGAAGTGGCCTAACTCGTGCGCAAGTACAGCTTCAATTTCATCAGCATTTAATTTGTCTAACAATGTGTCGAAAAATACCACACGTTTGCTACTGCCAAAGCCTGTAAAGTAAGCGTTACCATGCCCAGAGCGGGTAGAGCCATCCATGACAAATAAGCCCTGTGATTTAAAACCACACTTAGTTAATAAGGTTTCAATTCTGCTTTTCAGAGATAGATCTGCAAGTGGCGTAAACTTATTAAAGAGTGGTGCGATAAAGGTTGGGTAAACGGCAAGCATCACGATATTGAAAACACTCCAAATGGCCCATAAATAAAACCACCAGTAATCGCCAGCACCTTGCATTAACCATAAAGCGACAAATAAAATTGGTGCACCCAATGCCAAGCCAACTAAGCCATGTTTAAACATATCGCTAAAGAACATAGCGGGTGTCATTTTATTAAAACCAAAACGCGCATCAATAGTAAAAGTCTTATAGTAGTCAAAAGGCAGCTCTACAAGCGTGCTCACCAGCAGTGCGCTACAAATCACCAACGCACCACGAATAATTTCTTGATTAGGTAACCATTGTGTCCAAACTTGATCAATCCACTGCAAGCCACCACCTATAGTTAAAACCAGTAGCAAGACTGCTTGTGCAACAGTTTCTGCAATACTGAGTCGTGATTTAGCGCTGGAGTAATCTGCCGCTTTTTGATGTGCATCTAGCGAGATCGTATGAGCAAATGCATTAGGTACCTGATTTCGATGTGACTGCACATATTGAATATGACGATTACCTAACCAAAGTCTCACTAAGGTGGTCAGAGCCAATAAGCCGACAAATACGAGTGTTAATGTTGATGCCATGTTCTATAAATTTCACTAATTAAGTTAAACTAACACTATTGTGAAGCATCCATTCTAAAATGGTTCACAGACAATATAATTAACCCGCATTTTAATGGAAATCATGATGGTAGCTAGTAATAACAACGTGAATAACGAAAATTTAATTTGGTTGGATATGGAGATGAGCGGTTTATTGCCAGATTCTGATCGTATTTTAGAGTTGGCTGCAGTGGTCACCGATGCTAATTTAAATGTGCTTGGGGAGTCTCCAGTATTTGTGATTCACCAAAGTGATGCGGTGTTAGACGGCATGGATGCTTGGAATAAAGGGGCACATGGGCGTAGCGGATTGATAGACAAAGTGAAAGCCTCTACCGTTGATGAAAAAATGGCGACCGAGCAAATGATTGCTTTCTTAAAAGAATACGTACCAGCTGGAAAATCACCTATGTGTGGCAATTCTATCTGCCAAGACAGACGCTTCATGGCACGTTACATGCCAGACCTCGAAAGTTACTTTCATTATCGAAACTTAGATGTCAGTGTGTTTAAAGAGTTGGCGCGCCGTTGGAAGCCGGAAATCTATAGTGGCTTTAAAAAAGCTAGTAAACATGAGGCGTTAGCTGACATTTACGAGTCTATTGATGAATTAAAGTACTACCGCGAGCACTTTATTGTGAAGTAATAACACGCTCACACACAAAAGGCACAAAAAAAAGGACATCTTTTATGATGTCCCGAGGGAGGAGAAGTTAGCTTTGGAGAAGCTTAGTTATACATAAGCATCAAGCATGCCAACTTGAGACTCCCTAGTTTAATAATTTTTTATACAGTTCTACGTAAGCATTGGCGCTGTGTTTCCAACCTACATCTTTTTTCATTCCATTTTTTTGTATTTTTTTCCAAGTTTTTTGGTCGTTCCATATTGACAATGCTTGTTTGATTGTGACCAAAAGTGACATCTTGTTGACATTTTCAATCACAAATCCTGTGGCAGTATTATTTTTAATGGTTTCATCATTAGTGTGACAAATTGAATCTGCTAAACCGCCTGTGTTAGATACAACAGGAGGCGTGCCATAGCGCAAACCGTATAACTGATTCAATCCGCAAGGTTCAAAACGGGAAGGCATGATAAATATATCTGCGCCAGCCATGATGAGGTGTGAAAGTGGCTCGTTATAGCCTATTGTCACGGCTACCTGATTTGGATATTGCTCTGCGTATGCCAAAAACTGTGCTTCAAACGATTTTTCACCGCCACCCAGCACTGCAAATTGGCAACCGAGTTCAATGAGCTCCGGCATTGACTCAATCAAAATATCTAATCCTTTTTGATGAGTTAGTCGACTGACGATACCAAGTAAAGGCTTTTTGCTGTCAGCAGTTAAATGAAGCGCTTCCTGTAGAGCTGTTTTTACCTGTGATTTGCCCGCCAACTTCTTTTCTGAATAGGTGCTAGGTAGATAAGGATCAGCTTCTGGATTCCACTCATCAGTATCTATGCCATTTAAAATACCAGTGATATCTTTGCTGCGTATTTGCAGTAATCCTTCCAAACCAAAGCCAAAAGCCTCCGTTTGAATCTCAAGTGCATAAGTTGGGCTGACAGTCGAAATCTGATCGGCATAAAAAATACCCGCTTTTAAGAAAGAGACTTGTTGGTAGAATTCAAACCCATCTATTTGAAAATCAATGGGTGATAGCCCAAGCGATTGAATCCAATGTTGCTCAAAATTCCCTTGAAATGCGATGTTGTGAATGCTGAGTAAAGTTTTGGCATCCGTAATACCTTGTTGACGCATATAGTAAGGGGTCAGGCCTGTTTGCCAATCATTACAGTGCACAATGTCGGGTACCCAACTCCAAAAGCTTTGATAAATGCTCAATAAACTCGCAACTTTGGATAATACGCCAAAACGCATTGGGTTATCTGACCAATCATGACCGTGAGGATGTGTGTAGGGGCCGCCATCACGCTCGTATAAACCAGCATGTTTAATAATAATGACTTCCACCTTGGTATTGGGAATGGTTGCACTGATTAATTCGCAACTGATATTGTTGAATACCTCCAACGTTCCTAAATGCGTTTTGTTTTCAACTTTTTCCAATACTGAGGTGTAGCCTGGAATAAGACACTTTACGTCTACGTCCGATGTCTTAAGCGCTGCGGGTAGTGCGCCACTGACATCGGCAAGACCTCCAGTTTTGATCAGCGGGAATACTTCAGAACTTACAAATAAAACGCGCAAAATATTCTTTCTAGGATTAGAGAATCAGCTGATATTATATTTCTAAAAATAGATTGATGAATCAATTAAAAGGTGAAAAATGATAAATGCATTTGTTGCAGTAGGCCTTGGTGCAGCCATTGGGGCTTGGGTGCGCTGGGGGTTGGCTATTTTATTAAACGCTAGCATCATCCCTATGGGCACTTTGGCCGCCAATTTAATAGGTGGTTATTTGATGGGCTTGGCGTTTGCGGGTCTTGTGCATCTGCCACAGTTGAGTGCAGAGATGAAACTATTTATTACCACCGGTTTTTTGGGGGGCTTAACCACGTTTTCTACGTTTTCTGCCGAGGCGTTTCATCTAATGCACCGCGAGCAATATGGTTTTGCAATAGCGCATGTATTGTTGCATGTGCTTGGTTCGTTGCTGATGACAGCCTTAGGATACTTAACGGTACAGTATTTGAGAAGCTAAAAAAAGGGCTCATATTCATGAGCCCTTATACCTTATAAACCGTCGTGCAACCTAAGTGTTTAGGTTGTTTAATTTACTTCTGCGTTTCTACCATCACTAAAGGTGCATCTTCAGTTGAGGCTTCTTGCGTTTTTTTCCAATTGGCAGTTTTGCGTGGGCCCTTTGGTTTGGCTGGCGTTGCTGCCGGTAACTCTGCTTTTAAATCACCTTTGGTTTCTACTAGTTGCAAACCGTTATCAGCTAAATTGGTAGATAACTCTGCTGCTTTAGACTTAGCTGGCTTACGCGCAGGTTTTTTCTTCTCTGCTTTTGGCGCTTCAGCTTGAACTGTCTCGGTGGCTGGCACGGACACTGTTGTTTCAATAGTCGTCACAGTCTCTGTAGCTTCAACGTTAGTTTTAGGCTTGTTTTGTGATTTTCTATTACTTGGCTTTTTAGCAGCAGTTTTACCTTCAGTTGCAGGTGGATTTGTTGCTTCTTGCGCTGTAGCCACAACTTCAACTTCTGCAGCTTTTGTTTCCACTGGCGCTTGAGTCACTTCGGCAATCGTTTCAGCCGACGATGTCACAGCTTCTGTTGTCGTTGCTGTTGATTGTAGATTGTCTTTGTTGGCTTCATCACGTGGACGACGATCACGGCGGCCGCGACGGTTGCGACGACCAGAGCGTTCTTGACGTGGCTGACCTTGCTCATTTGTTGCATCTGATGCGTTGATTGCTTGATCATTCGTTTTTTCAACAGCAGTGTCTGTGTCTATACGTTTTTCTACAGGCGGCTTGTGCTGTTGCTGTTTATCTTGACGTACTTGCGCTTGTTCTTGACGTGGCTGTTGTGGCTGCTCGTTTCGGTTACGCTCATTTGGTTGGCGATCAGCACTATTTTTCTCGGATGCGTTACGGTCGCGGTTACGATTTTTGTTTCTATCCCGATTACGATTACGATCACGGTCGCGTTGTTGCTCGCGATTTTGTGTGCGTTGCTCTGCCGGTTTTTCTGCTTCTGGTTTAGCTTCTTCACTGATACCAAATAAGGCTTTAATGCGACCAAAAATAGAAGGTTTTACTACGGCTTCCACTTTTTCTGGTTTGGCTTCTACAATCGGTGCAGCTGTCGCTGGTGTAATGCCTTTGACTAGTGCTTCTGGTGCGCTTGGTTTACTTTCTTGATTCAGGCTGGTTATGTAGTCTGTCTCAGATGGTAGTTCCACCATTTTGTAGCTGGCGCGAGAAGTTTCTTCATTCACATCATCATGCTTGATACGGATAATGTTGTAATTAGGTGTTTCCATATGAATATTGGGAATCAAAATCACCTCAACGCCCATACGCTGTTCAATTTTATGGATATCCGCACGTTTTTCATTCAGTAAGAACGTCGCTGCTTCCACTGGTAATTGGACTTGAATAATGGCGCTATTGTCTTTCATTGCTTCTTCTTGCGTGATACGCAAGATATGTAAAGCGGTAGATTCAATACCACGGATGTGACCTGTGCCGTTACAACGCGGGCAGGTCGCGTGGTTGGTCTCGCCTAAGCTTGGACGTAAACGCTGACGGGAAAGCTCTAATAAACCAAAGCGAGATATTTTGCCGGTTTGCACGCGTGCACGATCGTAATGCAAAGCATCACGCAACGCGTTTTCCACCTCACGTTGATTGCGTGGGTTTTCCATGTCAATGAAGTCAATCACAACCAAGCCGCCTAAGTCGCGCAATCGCATTTGGCGAGCGACTTCCTCAGCAGCCTCTAGGTTTGTATTAAAGGCTGTCTGCTCAATATCGGAGCCTTTAATAGACCGGCCAGAGTTAACGTCAATCGATACTAAGGCTTCCGTGTGGTCAATGACAATCGCGCCACCTGAGGGCAAGCGTACTTCGCGTGAGAACGCTGTTTCAATTTGGTGTTCTATTTGAAAACGGGAGAATAGGGGGATTTCATCTTGGTATAGTTTAACGCGCGCCACGTTGCCAGGCATTACGTGGTTCATAAACTGAACAGCTTGCTCGTGGACATCAACTGTATCAATCAAAATTTCGCCAATGTCCGCGCTGAAATAATCACGGATAGCGCGGATGACCAAACTGCCTTCTTGGTAAATTAAGAAAGCGCCAGGTTGAATATGAGAAGCCTCTTCAATCGCTGTCCACAATTGTGTGAGGTAATTCAAATCCCACTGCAGCTCCTCTGCATTACGACCAATACCAGCGGTACGAGCAATAATACTCATGCCATTGGGCACTTCTAATTGCGCCATGGTGTCACGTAACTCGTTACGCTCTTCACCTTCTACGCGACGCGATACACCACCTCCGCGAGGGTTATTTGGCATCAATACCAAATAGCGGCCTGCCAGTGAGATATAGGTGGTTAATGCTGCGCCTTTATTACCGCGCTCATCTTTATCTACCTGAACAATCAGTTCTTGGCCTTCTTTGATGACGTCTTGAATACGTGCGCGACCACCTTCAGGTTTGTCTTGAAAGTAACTACGTGAGATTTCTTTGAAAGGTAAGAAGCCATGACGGTCAGTACCGTAATCGACAAACGCTGCTTCAAGTGAGGGCTCTACGCGAGTGATAACCCCTTTGTAGATATTGCTTTTGCGCTGTTCTTTCCCCGCGTGTTCAATATCCAAATCGATGAGCTTTTGTCCATCGACAATTGCAACGCGCAATTCTTCTGATTGCGTTGCATTAAATAACATTCTTTTCATTGTGAGCTCCAGTGCATAACTTGAGCAGACATATCTGTGGGCAATCTAATGCGCTGATCGCTTTGTTAAGCAAACAATTGCTTAACCGCGTTACTGTTAACGTCATGTGGTCGTCGCTTTGGTGATTAAACCATGCGTTATGGCGCTGACACTAGCTGGATGATGGCCAGCGAAATAATCGCGTTTCCCGATTGTATCGATGCGATTAATTTAGTTTCATCTACGACTGCACTAAAATTAATACCCGTGCAGGGCATTAATTCGTTAAAATTCAATATTCAGCAAACTTTAGTCACGCTTTGATTTTTAATTGTCTGCGTTGGCTATGGCATAAATTTTACGTATCGCTACTTATTGGCGAGCGGTATTAACCAAGTATTTGTTGTCACATTTGTTTCTAAAAACGTCATGTTTCTTAAAACATATTCTCAAGCGCGCTTTCAAAGCATGCATTCTATAAGAACCCTGTCAGTATAGGCTAGAAGTAGTATTAAAGCAAAGTATGAACACATTAAATGAAACAAATGCAGCACAGTCTGGCGAGGTATCTTCAACAGCCTCTGCACAGTTGGTGATTGACGAAGCGTCTGCGGGTCAGCGCATCGATAATTTTTTACAAAAAGTGTTGAAGGGTGTGCCTAAGAGTCACATTTATCGCATATTACGTAGCGGCGAGGTGCGGGTTAATAAGAAGCGGATTGATGCAGATTTTCGTTTGAGCTTAGAAGATATTGTGCGTGTGCCGCCAATTCGTGTAGCTAGTGTTCCACAGCAAGCCCCGACTGCAGTGCCTGCTACCAGTAAATTTGAAGGTGCGATTGTGTATGAAGACGACGCCATGTTGGTGATCAACAAACCGGCTGGCTTTGCAGTACACGGAGGCAGCGGTGTTAGCCGTGGCGTCATTGAACAGTTGAGATTAGAGCGTCCACAAGCCAAGTTTCTAGAATTGGTACACCGTTTAGACCGTGATACCTCTGGCGTATTGATGTTGGCTAAGAAACGTAGTGCATTGGTGGCTTTGCATGATGCGATTCGCAATAACCATATGGATAAACGCTATGTGATGATGGTGCATGGCGTTTGGACAGAAAAGAAGAAGCATGTCACGCTAGATTTACAAAAATATGTTACAAATGAAGGCGAGCGGAGAGTTAACGTAGTGACTGACCCTAAAAAAGATGTATTAGGGGCGGCGCAAATGTCTGAGACCATTTTTTATCTGAGCAAGAACATAGGTGAGTTCTCGTTGTTAGAAGCAAAATTGATTACAGGACGTACACATCAGCTTAGAGTGCAGCTCGCGCATCTTGGCTTCCCCATTCTGGGGGATGATAAATATGGTGACTTTGCATTGAATAAACAGCTGCTTAAACGTGGGCTTAAACGTATGTTTTTACATTCCTCTGAAACAAATATACGTCACCCTATCTCCGGTGACAAACTTAAGCTGCAAGCAGCATTGCCGCTAGAACTCAAGAAATTTATACAGCAACAAGAAAAAGAAAGTAACCAAGAATAGATGCAGAAACAATATGATTTAATTGTGTGGGACTGGGACGGTACGCTTGCAGATTCCACAGGTATGATTACCAATGCTATCGTAACAGCCGCGGCGCAAGTAGGGTTGCCACCGTTAGATCCGGCAAAAGCAACGAGCATTATTGGATTGGGTTTAAGAGAGTCTATCTACGCACTGTATGGGGATTTGCCGGAAGCGCAGGCGCGTGAATTGGCCGCTAATTACAACACAAACTATTATGCGGGTGAGAGTGAGATTCCATTGTTTCAGGGAGCCTCAGAAACCATTATCGAACTCAATAAACGTGGATATAAGTTAGCTGTGGCGACGGGTAAGGGTAGAAGAGGTTTGAATTTAGCGCTATCGCATTGTGGTTTGACGCAGTATTTTCATGCCACCAAAACGGTGGATGAGTGTTTCTCTAAGCCGCACCCTCAAATGTTGGATGAGTTGATGGATGAACTGGTGGTGATGCCAGAGCGTACACTCATGATTGGCGACACACATTATGATATGCAGATGGCCAAAAATGCAAGGGTGCATGCAGCTGCAGTGACCTATGGTGCGCAATCGACAACACACCTCAGTGCTTACAAGCCGGAGCAAATGTTTCATCAATTTAATGAACTGAGTACTTGGCTTCTAAGTCACGATGATTGATATTCGATTTAAAAGTACTGATTTGATTGAAAAGTCTGAAGGTTTGCGATTTAATGTACCTCAGTATGGTGAGCGCGCAACTGGATTTATAGTGCGCTTTAATGGTAAGCCTTATGCATACCTAAACCAGTGTGCGCATGTGCCAATAGAACTGGACTGGCAGCATGGCCAGTTTTTCAACCTGACCAAAGATTACATTATTTGCGCCACCCATGGTGCACATTATGAGCCAAGTTCAGGGCATTGCGTGCTAGGGCCTTGTAAGGGGAAGTCGCTGAAGCCGATACCAGTGCAGGAAATCAATGGTGAAATTATTATTCATTTAGAAAGCTTAAGATAAGATGACGACAGAGCATAATCCTAATAATACTCATGGTAATGAGCAAAATTGGGCGCAGACTACTTTAGAAAAAATTGCTTTATCAGGGTTGGCGGAACAGAAATCAGCACGTCGCTGGTCCATCTTTTTTAAATCCCTTACTTTTTTGTATTTATTTTTCTTGCTTCTCCTTGCTATAGGCTGGTTGGGTGATGGGAAAACGCCATCTAGTGCGCACACTGCATTGATTGAGGTTAAAGGAGTCATTGAGCCCGGTGGTGAGGTGAATGCGGATTCTGTGATGGGCAGCCTAAATGATGCGTATGAAAATAAAGGTACGAAGGGTATCATCCTCCGCATCAATAGCCCAGGCGGTAGTCCTGTGCAAGCGGGCATCATCAATCAGGAAATCAAACGTCAGAAAAAATTGCATCCAACTATTCCCGTATATGCTGTTGTTGAGGATATTTGCGCATCTGGGGGCTACTATATTGCAGCAGCTGCAGACAAAATCTATGTGGATAAGGCCAGTATCGTTGGCTCAATTGGCGTGCTGATGGATGGTTATGGCTTTACCGAAGTAATGAAAAAAGTAGGGGTGGAGCGCCGTTTGTTAACCGCAGGTGAAAACAAAGCGATGTTGGATCCGTTTTCTCCGGTGAACCCTAAGCATCAAGCCTATGCGCAAAGCATGTTAGATGAGATTCATGAGCAGTTCAAAACAGTCGTACGTGAAGGGCGTGGAAATCGTCTAAAAGAAACGGATGAAACCTTCAGTGGCTTGTTTTGGAGTGGTGAACAAAGTATTAAAATTGGTTTGGCAGATGCGTTAGGTAGCGCTGATTACGTTGCAAGAGAAGTAATTAAACAAGAAGAGATTGTGGATTTTACTTATCAAGAAACTGTTGTAGATCGCTTTGCCAAGAGACTTGGCGCTAGCATGGCAGAGAAGATAGGTATTACGAGCAAAATTCAACTACGCTAACAGCTTGCCTTAGTGATGCATTTTAAAATGCATCACTAGAGTAACAAGTCTTTGTCATTGAGATTCTGACAATTCCCCAACAACCTAACGCTTATCAATTTACTAAGATTAATCAGCCAATACACAATGCCTAGATTGATAGCCGGAATCAAACATTTAGCAGTGCTGTTGTTGGGTATTCTGCTGTCACAATCTGTCAACGCAGCGCCAGAGCGTTTGCAAGGCGTTTGGTATGTTGTCAATACTTCTGCAATCACTCAGCCTAGCCGAATTTTTTTAGACAGTCCTTTAGATGCGCGCTTTCCTGTCTCGAAAGACATTAATTTAACAGGTGGCCATTACTTACATATTGCGTCAATTGATATCAAGCAATCGGGTGATTATGTATTGGATTTTAAAAACACCACCACGATAGGTCATTTTAGACACCAACTTTACGATGCTCAGAATAAGTTAATACTCTCATTAGAAGGGGGGATTGAAAGCAAAGCGCTTAATCCTTTTTTCTTAAGGCATGGGCGTGAGATGACGCTCGACAAAGGTCGTTACACGATTGCAACTGAGCTTGTATCGGCTAATTATTTAGCCCTTCCAGAGCCTTACATAGATGAAAAATTGCATTATCAACAGGACATTAAGTCAGGAAATGTCGTTACGCTCATTGGATTAGGCGTATTTTTAGGGTTGGGTATCTATTACGCTGCGCTTGCAATGAGCAGAAACCGTTGGGCTGAGGCAATGTATGCTGGGTTCATATTGGGAAACCTCATTTTCAACAGTGCTGCACTATTGGTGTTGGCCGATATTTTCGGCATTCACTCTATTTTATGGGTCTCTATGCCCATCCTTTTTTCTAATATTGCCTATATTGTGTTTGTCATTCATTTGCTTGAGATTAAGTCAAAAGGCAGGCAGATACTGTATCGAATAGGGATTGGTCTGATTGCAGTGATGTTGGTATTTCTAGGTTTTTCGGTTGTTTATCCTAATTGGGCTTTAGAGCTTTGCAGGTATGGCGTTACCATGTTTTTAAGTTATGGTTTATTGACCGCTATTTCAGAGAGCATGCGTAAAAACCCTACTGCCAAACGCTATTTAGTTGCCATCAGCTTATTTTTTGTGATGGGGCTTGTCACTGTAAGTTTAAGTAAATTAGATCATCATTTCACTTTATACATCGAGCACATGGGGTTGGTGAGTGTCGCTATTGAAGTGGTTTTATTGGCATTGGTCTTGGCGTTTCAGTTTTCACAATTAAAAGAGGATAAAGATAAGGCTTTAGTGGCACTTGAGATGAGTGTTAGAACGGCGCTTTCGGATGCATTGACTGGTTTGCCTAATCGGCATGCCCTCGTCAAGGATGTTGTCGACTTGCCTGTTTACGGTAGTCTCACATTTATTGATTTGGATGGTTTGAAGATTTATAACGATACCTTTGGACATGCGCGAGGGGATGATTTGCTGTGCCACTTTGCACACGGCTATCATAAGAGTTTAGGCGACGATATCAAATTGTATCGTCTTGGTGGTGATGAGTTTGCAGTTGTCAGTCTCAAAGGGAATATTTCTAATGTGGAAAGTGCGTTAGAAGAGGCCTTGGAGATTTTGAAACGAAACGGGTTTGAATTTGCAGGGGCGAGTTTTGGTCACGTATACGGATACGAGGCTGAAAACATAGCGTTACTTATGCGTATTGCCGACACCAGAATGTACGAAAATAAGCGGGCACGTAAACAGGCCCGGGCGGTTGAATCAAAAAGCAGTTTTGCTTAATACCTCAGTAAGTTAACAGCTTTTTACCACCGCTTGCTAAACATCATATGAAAGAATGCGCCCTCATTGCGCACCTCCGCGTCGTTTCCGAACAATGCACTATCGTAATTGACTGTTTTAGGAAGTAACAACTCAATCCCGCTAGTCAGTTTCCATGTTTCGTCTAACTGACGAGAAAACCCAAAGGTGACATGATGCTCTAATATTGCAGCCAGCAATGGGCTGGCATTATTGTCTGGCACAGGATTCTTGCCATAGTTATAACCTGCATATAACGTGGTTTTGTCATCGTAAGTATAGGCTGCACCTAATGCATATACCATCTGGTTATGCCAATGTTGTGGAGTCGTGGTCGTAATGGTTTGAGGCACCGAAAGGCTATTTGGGTCCGTAGCCGTTGTGGTGACGTCTTGAATGGCATCTGCCCAATTAATCCAATTAATTTTTGCTGATAACAACCAATCCTCATTAGGTTTAAACGCAGCGCCAATCGCGACCTCTCGCGGTAAGGCAAAGCCCTTTATACTTAACTCATCGTATTTAATGCTACCCAACCCAGCACCAGAGAAGTTAAATTTGGCGGTGCCACCGGTGAGTGGTAGTTTAGTTTTTTCGGTATAGCTGGCACCCAATACCCACTGATCGGTGAGTCTGTATTGCGCACCAAATTTAAATCCAAAGCGTACGGTTTCAGCACCTTTGTTCTTAAATCCTACAAAATTGGGTGGTGCGGAAGTGTGATAAAAAAACTCTTGTTCAATGCTGGCGTAAATCACGCTGACAGTAGCGCCGAGCGAGAGTTTATCAGTGACTTGGCAGCCAAACCCAGGCGTGATTTTCACAATGCCAAACAATGAACTCATTTCATCGTTGGTACCAAACGCATTGTTAATGTGCTTAAAGACAGCACCTGCGCCACCTTGCGTAAAAAAACCCACACCAGCAGTGCAGGGTAGATTCTCTAACGGTTCGGCATAGCCACCGCCAGCAAGCAATGTATAACGGTTATCCGCGTGTTGGTCATTCAACGCATCTTGATGCGCTAAATCTGTGGTGCGTAATAACTGGCCAAAACCATCAAATGCTTTGGTTTTAATTTGTGCGAGTCCAGCAGGGTTGGTATTCAATGCACTAGTATCTCGTGCTACAGCAGTATCTGCACCACCCATCAGGCTAGATTCGGCGCCAAAACCTATTAAGTTAATGCCATTGGTTGCATAAGCGGTTGTGCTTAGGTTTAGGCCAAGCACACCCATTACTTGCCATAATGATGGTTGTTTCATGGCCTAAAAATATTAACGCTTAGCTGGTTGAACCGATTTTGCGTAACTAATAAGGCCGTTGGTTGAGCCGTCAAAATTATTGATGGTATCGCCATTCATAAGCAGTGGCAGGATTTGCTGTGCAATTTGTTTGCCGTATTCCACGCCCCATTGGTCATAACTATTGATGTCCCAAATAATGCCTTGAACAAATATTTTGTGTTCATATAAAGCAATTAATTTGCCCAATGTATATGGCGTCAGCTTGTCAAACATAATAGACGTAGTAGGGCGGTTACCTTGGAATACTTTATGTGGTAACAGTTCTTCCAGTGCATCGCCTGACAACCCTTGTGCTTCAAGCTCTGCGCGTGCTTCTTCTCTGGTTTTCCCCAGCATCAATGCTTGCGTTTGCGCTAGGAAGTTGGCTAACAAAATTTTGTGATGCTGATCGCCATTGCTACCCACTTGATAGTGACTATGAATTGGCATTAAAAAGTCAGCTGGTACAGTTTGTGTGCCTTGATGGATTAGCTGATAGAACGCATGTTGGCCATTTGTGCCAGCCTCGCCCCAAATGACAGGACCTGTTTTGTACTTCACATCAGTACCGTCACGGCACACAAATTTACCGTTACTTTCCATATCGGCTTGTTGTAAGTACGCCGCAAATCTTGCTAAACCTTGGTCATACGGCAATATGGCATGGGTGTCCACATGAAAGAAGTTGTTATACCAAACACCAATCATCGCCATGATTACTGGCATATTTTGTTCCAGCGGCGCTGTTTTAAAGTGGTTATCCATGGCATGGCCACCTGCGAGCAGATCCTCAAAGTGATCCATCCCTACATATAAAGCAATGGATAGGCCGATTGCAGACCACAGTGAATAACGACCACCCACCCAATCCCAAAATGCAAACATATTGTTAGTATCGATACCAAACGCTTCTACTGCTTTTGCGTTAGTAGACAAAGCCACAAAGTGTTTGGCCACATGCGCATTGTCTTTGGCGGCTTCTAAAAACCATGTGCGTGCTGAAGTAGCATTGGTCATGGTTTCTTGCGTGGTAAATGTTTTAGAGGCGACAATGAATAATGTGGTCTCAGGGTTGCATTTTTCTAACGCACGCATCAAATGCGCGCCGTCAATATTCGAGACAAAATGCACATTTAAATTTGGACTTGCATAAGGTTTTAGCGCATCGCACACCATCACTGGGCCTAAATCTGAGCCGCCGATACCGATATTGACGATATCTGTAATGGCTTTTCCGGTATAGCCAGTCCAGCTGCCACTACGTACTTTTTCGGTAAAGCTACGCATTTGCGCCAGCACAGCGTTGACTTCGGGCATCACGTCGTTGCCATCTACATAGACGGGCGTATTGCTTCTGTTTCTTAGTGCTGTGTGCAGCACGGCGCGGTTTTCAGTGATGTTGATTTTTTCGCCCGAAAACATACGGTCACGCCAATTTTCAATCTTGGCTTCTCTTGCCATTTGAAACAATAACGTTAATGTCTCGCTGGTAATACGGTGTTTGGAATAATCCAACAGTAAATCTTCGTGGCTTAAGCTGAATGTGTCGAAACGCTTAGGATCTGCATTGAATAAGTCACGCATATGCTGCGTAGACATGATTTTTTGATGTTGGCAAAGAGATTGCCAGCTAGGGTGTTGTGTCAGTGTCGCCATTTATATTCTTATGATCATTAAATTATTTAAATCAAAATCTACTTCGGTTGTTTACTTTAAAGTTAAGATGATGCCGGCCAACGGTGGTAATGTGAGCACGATTGAGAGCGGCTGGTTCATCCACGGTACATATTCAGTTTGTATGCCTGCATTGTTACCCAAGTTACTACCACCATAACAGGCTGCATCGCTATTAAATAGTTCGTGATAACTGCCTTCTGAAGGTACGCCAATACGGTATGACTGTCTGGGTACAGGTGTAAAATTAAGCACTATTATAGCAAAACTATCATCAGTTCCGCGTCTGATATAACTGATAATCGATTGATCTGCGTCATGACAATCAATCCAGCCAAATCCTCTAGACTCAAAATCTAGGCTATGAAGCGCATTCTGATTGTTGTACAAGTGGTTTAAGTCTTTACACAGTTGCTGTATGCCGCGGTGATAAGTATTACCTTCGTAATCCTCTTGTAGTAAATGCCAATCTAAACTCGTATTGACGTTCCACTCTCGACCTTGCCCAAATTCGTTACCCATAAAATTGAGCTTTTTGCCGGGGGAGGTGGCCTGCAATGTCATTAACAAACGCAGGTTTGCAAACTTCTGCCAAGCATCTCCTGGCATTTTGTCTAGCAGTGATCGTTTACCATGTACGACCTCATCATGTGAGAACGGCAGAACAAAGTTTTCGCTGTAAGCGTAAAGCTGGCCAAAAGTCAGCTTGTCATGATGATATTTCCGATGTACAGAATCTTCTTCCATGTACGCTAGGGTGTCATTCATCCAACCCATATTCCACTTCATACTAAAGCCAAGACCGCCAGTGTAGACTGGACGCGAGACAGCCGGCCAAGCGGTAGACTCTTCGGCGATAGTTAGCACGCCAGGAAAATCTTCCCCCACCATCATGTTTAATTGTTTCAAAAACTCAATGACGTCTAAATTCTCACGCCCACCATACTTGTTGGGCAGCCATTCACCAGCTTTGCGTGAGTAATCTAGGTAAAGCATTGAGGCTACCGCATCTACACGCAACCCGTCGATATGAAACTCTTGTAGCCAGTAGTAGGCGTTACTCATCAAAAAGTTACGCACTTCATTACGGCCATAATTAAAAATATAAGTACCCCAATCTTGATGCTCACCTAACCTTGGGTCTTCATGCTCATATAGCGCGGTACCATCAAAACGCGCCAGTGCCCAATCATCTTTGGGGAAGTGGCCGGGTACCCAGTCCAAAATCACGCCAATATTGGCTTGGTGAAACGTATCAATCAAATAGCGCAAATCGTCTGGTGAGCCAAAACGGTTAGTCACACCAAAGTAGCCAGTGGTTTGATAGCCCCAAGATTCATTCAGTGGATGCTCAGTAATTGGCAGCAGCTCAACATGGGTGTAGCCCATGTTGACCACGTGCGGCACCAGTGTTTTAGCCAGCTCTCGGTAGCTTAAAAAATGGCCCTGCGCATTCCGTTGCCAACTACCCAAGTGCACCTCATAACAATTAAATGGGGCATGTAGCCAATCATTAGCCTTTCGCTGTTGCAACCAAGACTGATCTGACCACTGGTGTTGGCTTTGGCTTACCTTAGCAGCCGTGCCCGGTTTTTGTTCAAACTCAGTACCATACGGGTCTGTTTTGACAAGAATATGACCAGTATGGCGATTGCGTATTTCAAACTTGTATAAATCGTACGTAGTGAGATGAGGGATAAAGATTTCCCATACACCGCTGCTACCATGCGCGCGCATGCTGTGGATGCGGCCATCCCATTGATTGAAGTTGCCAATCACGCTTACACGCTCTGCATTGGGCGCCCATACTGCAAAACGTACGCCCATAACACCTTGTTGGCTTCGTGTTTGCGCCCCAAGTGTTTTATAGGCTTGCTTGAGTCTGCCTTCGCCAAACAAATAGAGTTCGTCTTGGGTAATGGATGCTTGGAAGGTATAAGGGTCGTACGCTTCAAAACTACGTTTGCCTATATCTACTTTTAGCAAACAGGGGGTACTGATTTCAACTTGGCTGGTGTATTCGAACAATCCTTTGCGATGAGAATGCGTGAGTGCTACCCAATCGCCACTCACTTTAACGTGCACATGATCTGCGTGTGGATTGAATACTCTTAAAATGAATTGATCAGCAAGCGCATGCACACCCAGAAAACTGAAAGGGTCGTGATGGGTAGCATCTAATACTCTTTGCAAGTTGAGTTTATCGCTATTAGTGATAGAGCTGGATTGTATATTTTTTACCAAAATTTTCTCGTTAATTTTTGTGAATTAAATGTGATAAAGTAAGTTCTAGCGCCGTCAAGGTGATTATAATGCAGTTGTAAGGGTTTGAGATGTAATTCGATGTGATAGTAACGAGCTAGGTTAGGAAATCAAGATGTCATCATCCATTCAAGAAGAAGAACGTAGAAAAGTTAATCGGCGGCAAGAACGTCCCTCTGATCGATTTATTAGTAACCTCACAAAAAACACCGTCGCTATTATCTTGGCGGGTGGTCGCGGTAGCCGTTTAAAGAACCTCACCGATTGGCGAGCGAAGCCCGCTGTACAATTTGGGGGTAAATTCCGCATTATTGATTTTCCGCTCTCCAATTGCATTAACTCGGGCATTCGCCGCATTAACGTGGCTACCCAATATAAAGCACAGAGCTTGATTCAGCATATCCAGCGTGGTTGGGGCTTCTTACGCGGTGAGTTTAATGAGTATGTGAATATCATCCCGGCGCAGCAGCGCTTGAGCGAAGACTGGTACAAAGGTACGGCAGATGCCGTATATCAAAATATAGACCTGTTAAGAGAGAATGGTGGTGAGTACATTCTGGTATTGGCTGGGGATCATATCTATAAAATGGACTATGGCAAGATGTTAGCTACGCACGCTCGCAGCAATGCGGATATGACGATTGCTTGTATTAATGTGCCGTTGGAAGATGCTAAGGGCTTTGGTGTGTTGGCAGTGGATGAGTCTGACCGTGTCATTGAGTTTGCAGAAAAGCCGGATAATCCAAAACATATCCCCGGCAACACGGAACAAGCATTTGCAAGTATGGGTATATATATTTTCAATGCCAAATTCTTATATGAGCAGTTGATTCGTGATGCGGGTGAGAAAAAGTCTTCACATGACTTTGGCGGCGACATTATTCCGTACATCATCAATAAATACCGCGTGCAGGCGCATCGCTTTACTGATAGCTGCGTAGGTGCATTGGACGATAACTATTATTGGCGCGATGTGGGAACCATAGATGCTTACTGGGAAGCCAATATGGAGCTCACTAAAGTGGTGCCGGAGCTGAATTTATACGATAGGGAATGGCCAATTTGGACATACCAAGAGCAGTTGCCACCGGCTAAATTTGTCTTTAATGATGAAGGTCGTACTGGTAAAGCTACAGATTCATTAGTGTCCGGTGGTTGTTTGATTAGTGGCTCATGCGTGACCAGCTCAGTGCTGTTTTCGGATGTGCATGTTAACGACTACTGTACGATTGAGGGTTCTGTGGTGTTGCCAAAAGTGACGATTAACAGAAATGTGGTGCTTAAAAATGTGGTGATAGACCGTGGCTGTGAAATTCCAGAAGGCATGAAGATAGGCGTGGATTTGGCATTGGATGCTAAACGTTTCTATGTGTCTGAAAAAGGTATTGTGCTAGTAACACCGGATATGTTAGGTCAAGATCTATATAGAGTTGTATAGAAATCAATTAATTAATAGATTAACTTAAAGTAAATTGTAAGGAATAAAACGCTTGCACATGCCAACTTCTTCTAGATTGTATTTGAACCTGTACTGGCATATGCACCAGCCGGATTACCGAGATTTAAGCACAGGCGAGTACGTATTGCCTTGGACATATCTGCATGCCATGAAAGACTATAGCGATATGGTCTATCACTTGGAGCAGAACCCTAAAGCCCGTGCTAGTTTTAATTTTGTGCCAATTCTGCTTGAGCAGTTGGTGGATTATTCCGAACATTTTTCAACAGGCAAACTACGCGACCCATTGCTTGCCTTACTCGTCGAGCCTGATTTAGAGAATATTTCCCCCGAGCAATGTCGACTGATTGTCGAAAGTTGCTTTAAATCGCATCATGAAAAGATGCTTAGTCCTTTCCCACACTATCAGCGTTTATTGCAGTTATTCCAACTGATTGAGCCGGTTATGGAGAATAATGACTTCCATTATTTATCGGCACAGTACAAAGCTGATTTGCTGGTGTGGTATCACTTGGCATGGTGTGGCGAGAGCTTGCGACGTGAGAATAAGCTAATACAACACCTGATGCAAAAAGGGTTACTATTCACGTTAGAAGAGCGTCAGCAGTTACTTGATGTGATTGGTACGACCATTAAAAACCTAATACCGCGCTACAAAAAATTGATGGAAAAAGGGCAGGTTGAACTTTCAACCACGCCTTATTACCATCCAATTTTACCTTTGCTACTTGATTTCACCTCGACCAAAGATGCAATGCCAGATGCGCCATTGCCAGAGCATGCGCGTTACGATGACGGGGTAAACCGTGCTCGCGCACATATTGAATCAGCTCGTAAATACCATCAAGAATTATTTGGTAGCTTACCCAAAGGTATGTGGCCGGCAGAGGGTGCTGTATCACATGGAGCCTTATCGCTATTGGCGGAACACGGTGTGCAATGGGCAGCCACAGGGCAAGGTGTATTAGCCAACAGTTTAATTAAATCCCACCTGAGTGCCGAAGACAGGCATCAGTACTTGTACCAGCCATACAGAGTCACCAATGGCAAAAATGATGTGCTGTGCTTTTTCAGGGATGATGCGCTGTCTGACAAGATTGGCTTTGAATACGCCAAAATGCATTCTACCGATGCCGTGAATGATTTTATGCGTAACTTAGATGAAATTTTGGCCGCAACCCCCAAAGGCCAATGCAAAGTGGTTAGCGTGATTCTGGATGGTGAGAATGCTTGGGAATATTATCCCTATAACGGTTATTACTTTTTAAAAGAGTTGTATCAGGCTCTAGCCAATCACTCAGCCATTACTATGACTACCTTTAGCGACATTATTAAGATGCAACATACCGGACAATTACCGCCAGCAAAAATATTGCCGCAAGTATCCGCGGGAAGCTGGGTGTATGGCACCTTTAGCACTTGGATTGGTAGTGAAGCCAAAAACTTGGCTTGGGATTTGTTGTGTAAAGCCAAAAAGGTATACGATCAAACTATTAATACATTGCCTACCGCACAGCAGCAGGCGTGCGAGCGCCAGTTAGCTATCTGCGAAGGTTCAGACTGGTTTTGGTGGTTCGGCGATTACAACGCTTCTGACAGTGTGAAAAGTTTTGACCGTTTATACCGACTAAACTTAATCAACTTGTATCAGTTGTTAAAACAGGCAGTGCCAGAGAACTTGCATCAACCTATTAGTCAAGGCGGTGGCAATGCCGAAAACGCAGGCACTATGCGTAGAGGACAGGATACTTAATGGTGCAATCATGTCAGCAGATACGGAGTGCAGGTGTACTTTTACATATTAGTTCATTACCCGGCGGCGATTTAGGCAAAGATGCCTTTCGCTTTGTTGATTTTCTAGCCGCCAGCGGTGTTAGTGTGTGGCAAACACTACCTATCAACATGCCGCATAGCGATAACTCACCCTATCAGTGTTTATCTGCCCATGCAGGTAATCCGGCATTTATTAGCTTAGATAGGTTGGTAGAGCAGGGCTTGATTACGATTGAGCAAAGTCAAGGGTGCCGTATTGCAGCGCTTAAGGCTGCTCATACTGCCGCTAAGCATTTGCCAATCTATGATGACTTTATCCAGTTTTGCCAGCAACATCAAAATTGGCTCAATGACTTTTCTTTGTATTTACTGTTAAGAGAACAGCGACATCACCAAGGTTGGTTTGATTGGCCGAAACAACTTAAAAATCGTGCGCCGCAAGTGTTAGAAAAGCTGAAAAATCAACACGTAGATGAAATCAACCAGATTCAATTCGTGCAGTATTTGTTTTTCTCGCAGTGGGCAGCGCTAAAAACCTATGCCAATAGTAAGCAAGTACAGTTGTTTGGCGACATTCCTATTTTTGTAGCGTATGACAGTGCGGACGTCTGGGCGAAGCCGCATTTATTTAAGCTTGATGAAAACATGCATATGACGGTAGTGGCTGGAGTGCCGCCAGATTACTTTTCGGCCACCGGCCAGCGCTGGGGAAATCCGCATTACCAATGGGATGTCATGGCTAAAGATGATTATGCTTGGTGGGTGGCACGTTTGCATACACAAGCTGAGCTATTTGATTTGATTAGAATTGACCATTTCCGAGGGTTGGAAGCTGCTTGGGAAATCCCCGCGCACGAAGAGACTGCCATTGGTGGTGCTTGGGCCGTAGCGCCCGGAGATGCACTGCTGGCAAGCATTTATCGGCATTTACCGCACATTCACTTGGTTGCAGAGGATCTAGGTGTTATTACGCCTGAAGTCGATGCACTAAGACAAAAATACGCTTTACCAGGCATGAAGATTTTGCAATTTGCGTTTGGTGGTGATGAATCCAACCCTTATTTGCCGGAACATATTGACGTTAATAGTGTTGTATACACAGGCACACATGATAACGACACTACGCTGGGATGGTATCGTCAAGCAGAGGCGAATGTCATAGAGCACTTGCATCGCTACTTGGGTAGCACCACGCCAGATATGCCTAAAGCGTTGATTGATTTGGTGATGTATAGCCAAGGTTATTTGGCAATTGTTCCCATGCAAGATGTGCTAGGTTTGGACAGTGATAGCCGGATGAACACGCCTGGTACGATTGTAAACAACTGGCTTTGGCGATTTGAGTGGTCTCAATTGACTTGGCAACACCAACAAGCGCTTAAAGAAGTGGTTGAAGCTTCAGAGCGAAGCGTACATGGCTAAAGCAATTGGTATTGATGTAGGCGGCACCAACTTAAGAGTGGGGGTGTTTGATGACCATCAATTATTACAAGAAACGCGCTTTCAAGCTGATTTTTCCCAGATATGTCACACATGCGCACCACAGGAGGCATGGGAGAAAATCATCTCTACCACTGCTGAAGGTATACGTAATGTACTGGTGCAGTTTCCGGAAGTACAACATATTGGCATTGGCTTCCCTGGTTTCATTGACCCCAAAACACAGACAGTCGCGCAATCTCCAAACTTTCCCGGCCTAAAGAATGTAAATTTAGCGCAAGATTTGGCGCATGTGCTACAGAAAAAGGTAATTGTAGAGAACGATGCACTTGCTGCAGCTTATGGTGAATATTGCTTGGCAGATAAGCCAGCCACTGGCCTCATCTATTTGGGCTTAGGTACTGGCTTAGGTGGTGGTTTTATTCACTCAGGCACTCCGTTTGCAGGGCACCATGGAGTTGCGATGGAGGTAGGTCACATCATTGTTGAGCCTAATGGTCGTTTGTGTGGCTGTGGTAATCATGGCTGTGTTGAACAGTATGCTTCAGCCAGTGGTGTGATGATGAGTTATCAATTGTTGACGAACCAACGTTTGAACGCTCATGAAATTGCCCAGTTAGCAGATGGAGGAGATGCCTCAGCTTTGGTTGCCTATCAGCAAGCTGGAGACAGTTTGGCGCAGATGTTGGCTAGTGTTGTGAAGGTGCTGGATGTTCCCACTATTGTGATTGGTGGCGGTATGGCGCATGCATGGCATTTGATGCGTGCGAGTTTTGAAAGTAGATTAGAGGCTGACTTAATTCCGGTGCTGCGCGGAAAGTTGCTGGTGAAACCATCAAAAACTGGAGATATCGCGGGAATGCTTGGCGCCTCTCTGCTGGCTAGGCATTGGTAAGGTGTTGACTTAACGCCCAAGCAACGTGCTCTCTAACAATAGATTCGTTATCGTTGACACGCGTTTGCAAGGCTTTAATTACCTTTGGTGAGGTTTCTGCATTACCTAAACCTACTGCAATATTGCGTAACCATTGTATGTAACCAATTCGGTAAATAGCACTCCCAGCCATCTTTTGCTGAAACTCTGCTTCGCTCCAACCGAAACAAGTGACCAAGTCTATGTCATCAAGGCCGTGACGCACATAAAAGTCACGCTCTTGAGTGATTTCTGCAAATTTGTTCCAGGGGCAAATCAACTGACAGTCGTCACAGCCATACACACGATTACCAATCAATGGCCTGAATTCTTCGGGTATCGCTGATTTTAATTCGATGGTGAGGTATGAGATACAGCGACGCGCATCTACTTCATAAGGAGCGACGATTGCTTGCGTGGGGCAGATATCCAGACAAGCTGTGCAAGAGCCGCAGTGCGCACTCGCTGGTGGGTCAATCGGTAAAGGTAAGTTGGTGTAAATCTCCCCCAAAAAAAACCAAGAACCATGGTCTTTATTAATGAGCAATGTGTGTTTGCCGCGCCAACCCAATCCAGCCTTTTCTGCCAGCGCAACCTCTAGTACCGGTGCACTATCGGTGAATACGCGGTACTCGACTTCTTGCGTGGCTGCCTGTATTTTGTCGCATAGTTGCTGTAATTTTTGGCGTAGTACCTTGTGATAGTCACGACCTAATGCGTATCTGGAAATAAATGCCTTACTTGATTCACGCATGACTTGCCAACTATCTCTGGCATTAGGTGGCTTGTAATCTAATCGAACAGAGATAACACGGCAGGTATTCGGGACTAATTCTTGCGGACGGGTGCGCTTGGTACCATGTTTTGCCATATAATGCATTTCACCATGAAAGCCTTTTTCAATCCAAGCTTGATGCGCTTGTTCGGCACTATGCAAGTCAGTATCCGTAATGCCAACCTCTGCAAAACCCAATGCTTGTCCCCATCGCTTAATGTCGACAGCCAGTTGGGCAAACGCGTTATCTGAGTGAGTATGCATGGATAAGCGTGATTTTACACAGGTTTTAAGGGATGAAGCGGCTACGCTGCAAGCAGGTCAGCGTTTTTCTCGTTATTTGCCTACAGGATTTACAGTGTTTTTACATGGTGATTTAGGTGCTGGTAAAACAACCTTTATCCGTGGTGTGTTGCAAGGATTAGGTTATCAGGGTAAAGTTAAAAGCCCTACTTACACTTTAGTAGAGCCATATGAGCTTCCGGATGTTACACTCTATCATTTTGATTTATATAGGTTAATTGACGAAGAAGAGTGGGAAGAAGCCGGGTTCAGAGACTATTTCAACGCGAGCAGCATCTGCATGATTGAATGGCCGGAAAAAGCACAATCGTTGCTTCCTTCGGCCGATATAGAAGTGCATTTGCTACATCAACCCGATGGCAGGGAAATACAGTTTCAAGCCAACACTGCTGTTGCAAAACAGGTAATACAACAATTTGAACAAGATGATTAAGTACTTAGGTCTAACGATAGTAATATGGTTGTTTACGCTATGCCAAAGTGCATATGCCGCAAACTCCATCACTGCCGCGCGAGTATGGCCTGCTCAGGATTACACACGTATCACCTTTGAGGCACCATCACCCATCAAACATCAGCTCTTGATTTTGAAAAATCCACACCGTTTAGTACTGGATATTGAAGATGTTGAGCTTAATCCCATACTCAAAACGCTCTCGGATCGCATTTTATCTAGTGATCCTTATATCAAGCAGATTCGCACTGGGATGTTTAAGCCAAATGTATTGCGTATAGCGATTGATTTGAAGGCTGAAGTGAGCCCAAACGTATTCGCGCTTGCACCAGCAGGGGATTACAAGCACCGATTGGTGGTGGATATCTATCCGGATAAAGACCCAATTATGGCGATGTTGGAAAAACGTGATAATGAAAAAAGTGAAAGTGATACGTCTAAGCCTGTCGAAGAACCATTACCCTCAGTTACTCAGCAAGAAGCCGAACTGCCCAATATCGAACCCGCACAAGAAGCACCCATCGAACCGCTTCCAGAAACACATCCTGCTGAGACTGTTGCTGTAGCACAAGAGCCAGCCTTGCCAGAAGAAAAGCCAATAAAGCCAGAATTTAATAAGAAAAAAGAACGTGTCATCACGATTGCGATTGATGCAGGTCACGGTGGTGAAGATCCTGGTGCACGCGGCGCCAGTGGTACGCATGAAAAAGAAATTACTTTGCAAATTGCAAAAAAACTCAAAGAGAAAATTGATGCAGAAGACAACATGCGTGGTGTCTTGATTCGCGATGGGGACTATTTCATTCCACTGCAAGGGCGTGTAATCAAAGCGCGCAAGCTCAAAGCGGATTTATTTATCTCCATTCATGCCGATTCATTTACTAATCCTGCGGCGCGCGGCTCATCGGTGTTTGCGCTGTCTGAGCGCGGTGCAACCAGTGCCAGTGCACGTTATTTAGCTAAAAAAGAAAATGAATCTGATCTGATTGGTGGAGTGAGCTTAGGTGGGAAAGACCCAGAGTTGGCTAAAACTCTATTGGATTTATCGCAAACAGCCACTATTAATGACAGCATCAAGCTGGGCAAAGCGGTATTATTGAAAATTGGTGAAATTAATAAGCTGCACAAGAGTCATGTAGAGCAGGCTGGTTTCGCTGTTCTGAAGTCGCCGGATACGCCTTCAATTTTGGTGGAGACTGCATTTATCAGCAATCCAGAAGAAGAGCGAAAATTGAAGGATGATGATTACCAAAATAAATTGGTAGATTCGATTTTAGCGGGTGTGAAAAAATATTTTGCGGCTAATCCAGCCTTAATCAATAAGTAGTGCCAATCAATATCTCAATCAAAGTTGACTGGCTTAACGTCGATATTTAATCAACTCACTTTCACGTTGCGTCTCACCATAGCCTGTCTGTACCCGTAAGGCACGCTGAATATAATAGCTAATACGCTGACGTAAATCAGATACGTCATCTCCATCTACAAATGTGTGTGGAAATTTAAAGCTAAGCCAAGCATACAAACTCAAGTTATGGCTCAGCAACTCCGCAGCTTCTAAATGCTTGGGAGCACTGCCAGCGAGCCAATCCGGTGCAATCGGCAAATGGCGTATCTGCGATTCCGCCACGCTTTTTAAACATAGTAAGTAGTAGTCCCGCTCAAAAGCCACATTCAAGGCAATGGGTGCACAGACAAATATATATTTATCTTTCAACGACATGCTGGGCGCATAGGCGTCCACCAGTAGGGCTTGCTGAATTTGACCAGTCAACGGCGCCGCTGCAAACAGTGTGTGTTGTAAACGGCTGCGTTCTTCAAGGTAGGTGAGTATCTCAGCTATCTTACCGGTATGCAGTTGCTTCCCTAATGCTTCAATTTGATGAAACCCAATGCTAATTGGCAGTTTACTTAAATTGGCATCATCATTAGTCGTTAGCATATGCTCAATATGAATGTGCTCGTCAGCTTCAAATACATTCACGTACCCTGTGGGATACAGGCCAAAACGCCCAGCACGCCCGGCAATTTGTCTGACTTCAGTAGCGTTTAGCAAACGTGATGCCACACCGTCAAACTTATGTGTATTAGCGAATATTACACGACGGATGGGCAGGTTAAGCCCCATGCCTATAGCATCGGTCGCCACTAAAATATCTGCTTGTCCAGAATTAAATCGTTCAGATTCGGCTCTACGCACTTCTGGTGACAATGCGCCATAAATGCTGGCAACGCTAAAGCCCCATTGTCGAATCCGTGCTGAAAATGTCAGCACATCCTTACGACTAAAGGCAATGATGGCATCGCCTTTCTGCAACTTTGATTTTAACTTGAGTTTGCTATAACGCTGACCGCAAATACTTTCGTCTTCTAACACCAAAGGCGTAAGGCGAGCTGTTTCAGTGACTTCATAAGTTTCATCTAGCGACTCTATAGCGGCAATACATGGCGGGGTAACAGCATTAGAACCACAAATAAACACACGTTTTCCCGGTACACCTATCAGTGCTTGAGTCCAAGCAGAGCCGCGGTCAGGATCTTGTAACATCTGGATTTCATCAATCACAGCCACCTCAACCATGTTGGATGGATTCATCATTTCAATAGTGGAAGCCGTATGTTGCGCACCCGTCATCAATATACGCTCTTCCCCCGTAATCAGATTACAGGGTACGCCTGCTGCCACCAAACGGTCGCGCACTTCCATCGCCAACAGGCGCAATGGCGCTAAATACACACCAGATTTCGCTTGGGTTAAAGCATTCAGCGCATGATAGGTTTTTCCAGAGTTAGTAGGGCCCACATAAAAATGGTGATGGCGTCGCAAGTTACGCGCTTTGCTGAAGCTTTGTGCAAACCCATGTATGCCAGTAGTGTGGGGGCTATGCGTCATAAAGCTTAGCTTGTGTTAAAGCGAGTAGAATACCAAACATCACCCCAAAACCCGATTGAATAACAATGAAAAGTGAGAAGGTTGATATGGAACTTACGTTTTTAGGCGCAGCGGGGACCGTGACAGGGTCAAAATATTTACTTAAGTCAAATGGCTTTCAGCTGTTAATTGACTGCGGTTTGTTTCAAGGTTTAAAACAGTTGCGATTAAAAAACTGGGCTGCTTTACCAATTCAACCCAGTCAGGTAGATGCAGTGGTGTTGACGCATGCACACATTGACCATTCTGGTTACTTACCTCTGTTTGTTAAAAATGGGTTTTCTGGCAAGATTTATTGCAGTCGCGCCACGCATGATTTGTGCAAAATATTATTACCAGACGCCGCGCATCTGCAAGAGGAAGAGGCTGAATATGCCAATCGGCGTGGTTTTTCCAAGCATCATCCGGCATTGCCTTTATATACCCAGGAAGATGCCGAGCGTGCTTTAGCTTTATTTGAGCCGGTAGCATTTGCGCAAGATATCCCAATGGGCAATGACACGCATATACGTTTATTACCTAACGGCCATATTCTCGGTTCTGCCAGTGTACGAGTCGCTAATTCAAACACCTCAGTTGTATTCTCTGGTGATATTGGACGACCAAATGATATTCTTTTGCATGCCCCCACACCAATCGCTCCTGCAGATTACCTTGTGCTGGAATCTACCTATGGCAATCGCTTGCATGATAAGGCTGACCCTAGATTGCAGCTTGCTAGCGTGATCAACAAAACCGTTAAACGCAAAGGTGTTGTGCTGATTCCAGTCTTTGCGGTGGGTAGAGCACAAGAATTGCTGTATTACATTCATTTGTTAAAACAAACTGGCGAAATTGCAGATGATATTCCCGTTTATCTGAATAGCCCGATGGCTGTAGACGCGACCGCCATCTTTACGCAACACCGAGGTGAACATAAATTATCACCTGAGCAATGCCGCGCAATGAGCCGATGCGCACATATGGTAAATAGCGTTGAAGAATCAAAACGCTTAAATGAATTGAAGGGCCCGATGATTATTTTATCCGCCAGTGGCATGGCTTCTGGAGGGAGGGTAGTGCATCACCTCAAGGCCTTTGCACCTAAATCAAACAACACTATTTTATTTGTTGGGTTTCAGGCTGCAGGTACACGAGGGGCCGCCATGATAGACGGTGCTGAGAGCATCAAGATTCATGGTGAATATATTCCAGTAAAAGCCAAAGTTGAGGTGATTTCAAATTTATCCGCGCATGCGGATTACGAAGAAATTTTAGCGTGGTTACAACCTATGCAAACGGCACCCAAACAAGTGTTTATTACCCATGGTGAGCCAGTGGCCGCAGATATGATGCGCAGGCATGTGGAGGAGCGTCTGAATTGGCGTGCGACTGTCCCTGAGTACCTAGACAAAGTGACGCTAAGCTAATAAAAATAACCTCAATATGTCCAAGTGGTGATTCAAACAAGTAAAATAGCGTGATGCAAATACGTCTTTTACCTGACCAGCTCATCAGCCAAATTGCCGCAGGTGAGGTGGTTGAGCGACCAGCCTCAGCGCTTAAAGAGCTGTTGGAAAACAGCTTGGATGCTGGCAGTACCGATATTCAAGTATCACTCGTTCAGGGCGGCGTGAAGCAGCTAAGGGTAGCTGACAATGGCAGCGGTATTGCGCAGGAAGACCTTGCACTGGCGCTCACACGCCATGCCACTAGCAAAATCTTCAGTCTAGAAGACTTGGAGTCGGTGGTGAGCTTAGGTTTTCGTGGTGAAGCGTTGGCTAGCATTGCTTCGGTCTCGCGTACGCAAGTGAGTAGCCGGGCGCAAGCCACCAAACACGCTTGGCGCATTACCTCTAACGGTAGCGAAATCTCTGACATCGAGCCTGCCGCATTAGATGCAGGCACAGTCATTGAAGTGAATGATCTATATTTCAACACACCAGCCCGCCGAAAATTCTTAAAAACTGAAGGTACAGAATTTGGTCATTGTGAGGAGGCTTTTCATAGGGTAGCGCTATCACGGCCCGATGTTGCTTTTATGTTGCAACACAATGGCCGAGCACTTAGCCGCTATGCCGTGAGTGCGCCGGAAAAACGCTTTGCAGAAGTACTGGGCGCTGAGTTTGCAGCCGAATCAATCGCAGTAGATGAAGCCAGCGCAGGTTTGCGCTTATGGGGAATTGCAGCTAAGCCCACATATAACCGGAATAGTCGTGATACGCAGTATGTTTATGTCAACGGTCGTTTTGTACGGGACAAATTGATTAGTCATGCCATCCGACAAGCCTATCAAGATGTGCTGCATCATGACCGTCATCCTGCTTTCGTGCTGTTTTTAGAGCTCGATCCAGCCTTGGTGGATGTCAATGTCCACCCCAGCAAAACCGAAGTGCGGTTTAGGGATGGACAAGCCATTCACCGTTTTATTTTTCATGGCTTGCACAAAGCGTTGGCCACGCCTACGGGTGTCTCCAATGCAGTCACTGCTAGCCAAGCGCAATACAATCCATTTTCGCAACCAGCTACAAATAGCAACGGGCAATCTGCATACCCAACTTATCAATCGCAGATTAATCTAAGCGCAAGCGAGCCAGCCAATTTCTATCAAACTATGTTTGCCACAACACCTGCCAGCATCAACGATACACGCGAATTTGCTAGTCCGGTATGTTACGCCGAGAGCCTGGAAGACGTTGCAACGACTCAAGAGGAGTTTCCACTTGGGTTTGCCGTGGCACAAATTCATGGTGTGTACGTGCTTGCCCAAAATAAACTGGGCTTGGTGGTGGTAGATATGCATGCTGCGCACGAGCGTATCATGTACGAAAAGCTAAAAGATGCGCTGGACCACAAGCAAGTGCCAATGCAACCATTGTTGCTGCCGATCAGCTTTAATGCGGACAGATTAGAAGTGGCTACCGTGCAGGATACGTTAGCCAGTAATACGGATAGTTTGCAGCGGCTAGGCTTTGATATTGCTGTGCTTTCTCCAACTACTTTGGCAGTACGGGCAGTGCCTACCATGTTGCAGCATGCTGATGCCGTAACGCTAGCACGTGATGTATTACGTGATTTGCGTGAATATGGCGCGAGCAGGGCGCTCACAGAGCGCAGAAACGAATTACTGGGTACTATGGCATGCCATGCAGCAGTGCGTGCTAATCGCAACCTTACAGTGCCAGAAATGAACGCATTACTGCGTGATATGGAAGCCACTGAGCGCTCTGGGCAATGTAATCATGGCCGCCCCACTTGGTTTCAGGTATCCATGCAAGATTTAGATAAAATGTTTATGCGTGGCAAATAAACACGCCAACACCGTAATATTGATTAGGAGGCGATATGACAGACGAACCAGCAACTCACGAACGCGTGTATAGCGAAGCAGAAGTGACGCAAAAACTACAGGCGGAATTGCCCCATTGGTATTTAGAAGATGGCTGGATAAGACGCAAATATAAAACAGGTAGCTGGAAAGGCACGCTGATGGTGGTGAATACGGTGGGGCATCTGGCCGAAGCCGCTTGGCACCACCCAGATTTAACGGTTTCGTATGCATTTGTGATTGTGAAGTTATGCACACATAGTGCAAAAGGCATAACCGATAAAGACTTTGAGTTGGCAACCAAAATTGAAGAAGTGATTCAATGGCAACCTAACAAGCAAGGCTTTAAAGGCCAGCCTTCTGCCTTAGAAGGCACACCGAATGAAGACCAGCGCTTTAAATACATTAAATACGATTAACCTATTATTACCTGATTGCGTAATTTTTGATGTCACCATTACCACCCGCTATTTTTTTGATGGGCCCAACCGCGAGTGGTAAAACCAATGCTGCTGTTTACTTAAAGCAGCATCTGCCTGTTGAACTGATTAGTGTCGATTCTGCTTTGGTGTTTCAAGACATGAACATTGGCACCGCCAAGCCAGACCAAACCACGCTTGCAGCAGCCCCTCATTTTTTAATTGATATTATCCCGCCCACCAGTGCTTATTCCGCAGCCAATTTTAGAGAAGATGCCTTAACCTTAATGGCGGAAATTACAGCAAGGGGCAATGTGCCTGTGCTGGTCGGTGGCACCATGTTGTATTTCAAATCTCTGGTCTCTGGCTTAAGTGGCTTGCCTGAGGCGAACCAGCAAATTCGTGCACAGATTGATGCAGAAGCCGCCCAAATAGGCTGGCCTATGATGCATTCCAAATTAGCCAACATCGATCCTGAAACTGCAGCAAGATTACAACCGAATGACATGCAACGCATTCAACGTGCATTAGAGGTACATGCCATTACTGGTGAAACCATGACGCAGCTGTATGCTAAGCAATCGACACAAAGCTTCCCATATCGGGTGCTCAAATTAGCACTCATCCCCAGTGACCGTGGCGTATTACATACGCGTATTGCCACACGTTTTCAGCAAATGCTGAATGATGGCTTGGTAGAGGAGGTGAAAGGATTGCTAGAGAAATATCCAACACTGACCATGGACAGCACCTCCATGCGTTGCGTAGGCTATCGCCAAGTATTGGAGTACATGCAAGGGCAATACCCATTAGAAGAGTTGTGTGACCGTGGCATATTCGCCACTCGTCAATTGGCTAAGCGACAACTGACTTGGCTACGTGGCATGGATGACACAGTTGAGCTCGATTGTTTGGATGCACAACTTAATGAGCGGGTATTGCAAAATGTTAAAAGTTTCTAGTTGATAGATTTAGCCTACTTGTGCTTGTTTAGTTTAATTTTAAAAATTAATTGTAGTTTCAATATTTAAGATATTGAAGGATGTGAATAGATGAGAAAAGACAGTAATTGGCAGGTATTTATAGACGTAATTAACGGTCTTTCTTTGGGGTTGCTATTAGTAATTATCAACTTATATTGGGTAAATGACAGTAGGTTAATCAGTATTCACAATTTTGTAATGCCGATAACTGATTGGGTGATTTCGCCTATATTTTTTGTTAAATGGATTGTTGATGTTAGTAACAATCCTGACCTGACACATGCATATTTAGTAATGGTCTACTTTATTTTCTTGCTAATATTTTGTAACAATTATATTTCTCTATTTCGTCCTTTTTCAGGATTCCCAAGTAGGGGCTATTATCTTACCTTGGAAGGGTTTACTGATTTTCTAGAAGACCATCTTTACTCATCGACAAATATACCAGTCAGCCTAGGATTTTTAAAGTATCCGTCAAATCGCAGTTCTAACAAGGGTGAATACGTAAAAGTTGATACTTTCAAAGAGCTAATACAACTGTTCTTTAAGAAAGTGGGGGTTCAGTATTTTGGGTTTTATATAATCTCTGGATTCTTATTCTTTACATGGGTTGCACATGACAGTGTAAATAGTAACGAGTTGTCAATATTGCCTTTTTGGTTGGCTGTTATTATTTTTTGTTACGCTCAAGTGAGATTTATATTTGAGTTGTTAGCTCTGCTTCCGAAAATTCTTTTTGATAGACCCATTGACGCTTAGGGCGTTCATTCTTGCTTCTAAAGCGCCCTAAGCAGGTTATATCGTCGAAAGGCTAACTGTTGATAGGGTACTTCACTAGATGCAAATGATAGCCATGCTTTTTAATGTCTGCGGTAATGTCTGATTTCGCATCAAGCTCAACCGCGGCTCTTTCAAAAATCAATTTAGCATAATCGGGGTCGGGGACTTCCACTTTTGAAACATCGCTATTAGCGAGTACTGAGATGTATTTATTTGCGCTACTGGCACTTTTATAGATATCTACTTTCATGACACGCTCCTTTTTTCGGTTTGAGTCTTTTGAATGAGGCAATGGATGAAGATACAACGATACTCTTCATACACGTATGACGCATTTGATGTTGTGTGAGTTCCCTAAGGCTAGGGCAAGCTTTGAAACGACAGCTTACATGGTTATTAAATATAAACCATATAAAACAAGTATTTAAAATTATCTATTAAAGTCTTTAATTAAAAGCTTGTTGTATACGTGTGCCTGCCTCTACGCATTCTTCAAGTGATGCCACCAAGGCCATACGAATAAATCCTTGTCCTGGGTTAACCCCATGGGCTTCTCTCGCTAAAAAGCTGCCTGGCAACACGGTGATATTTAAATCACGGTAAAGCTGCACGGCCATATCGGTATCTTGTTGTTGAGTTTGCACCCATAGGTAAAACGCTGCATCCGGTTTTGTAGTCTTCCAAACCGCATTCAACATCGGCGTAACCGTATTAAATTTTTCGGCATACAATCTGCGGTTTTCAATCACATGCGCTTCATCATTCCAAGCAGCGATGGATGCAGATTGCACTGCAGGGTTCATGGCGCAGCCGTGGTAGGTGCGATATAAGGCAAATTGTTTGATGATGTTTTTGTCGCCTGCGACAAAGCCGGAGCGCATGCCAGGCACGTTAGACCGTTTGGATAAGGAACTGAAAACTACTAGGTTGGTGTAGTCTCGGCCTAGTAAATGCGCTGCTTGCAGCGCACCAAGTGGCGGGTTGCCTTCTTCAAAGTAAATTTCTGAATAGCATTCGTCCGCGGCAATCACAAAGCCATAACGGTCGGATAGCTCAAAAATGGTTTTCCATTGCGTTAGTGTCATCACCTTGCCAGAAGGGTTGCCAGGGCTACAGACATAGGCTAATTGAGTGCGGCCCAACACGTCTGCAGGTACGCTTTCAAAATCCATCACATGGTCTTGCTCGGCAACTTCGCTAGGCAAGGTGTTTAAAAAGTAAGGCGTTGCACCCGCTAAAAAGGCAGCGCCTTCATAGATTTGATAAAACGGGTTAGGGGATATCACCACAGGATTTGGTTTAGAACCATCAATGACCACTTGTGCAAACGCGAACAAAGCCTCTCGGCTTCCTGTCACAGGTAAGATTGCGGTTTCTGGATTGAGTGCTGGAATGTTGTAGCGACGCGTTATCCAATTCGAAATCGCCTCTCTTAAGGCCAAAACGCCAATAGTCGTGGGATAATTAGCCAAGCCGGCTATATTCTGAATAAGTGCATCCTGAATTAACTTAGGTGTGGCATGTTTGGGCTCACCAATCGATAAATTAATCGGTTTAAGTGCGGGATTGGGGGTAATACCTTGAAACAAATCGCGCAATCGTTGAAACGGGTAGGGCTGGAGTAACTGTAAATGTGGGTTCATAGGTGCGTATTATAGTGAGCAATAACAATAAACAAAACTTTTTTGCAGTGTTTGGCCTGCTATTTGGCGCGGTGTGCTGGGGGATTATTTGGTACCCATATCGCCTGATGGCAGACGCCGGCTTTTCCGGTGTGGTGTCGAGTTTTTACACTTACAGTATTGCGGTCCTGGTTGGGTGCTTGATCTTTGCTAAGCGTTGGCGCGGCGTGTTGGCCTTGCCAAAATCCGCTATCTTTTTATGCTTAGCTGCCGGTTGGACCAATTTGAGTTATGTGCTGGCCGTGATTGATGGTGAAGTGATGCGCGTGATGTTGCTGTTTTACCTCTCGCCATTATGGACACTTGTTCTTGCGCATTATTGGCTGAAAGAGCCATTTCACCGTTTGGGCATTATTGCAATTGTAGTGTCACTCTTGGGAGCGCTCATCATGTTGCATGATTTTGGTAGTGGCAACTGGCCTATCCCGCGCAATCAGGCAGAATGGCTTGCGTTGTCGTCCGGGATGGGATTCTCGCTCACCAATGTAATGACCAGACATGCAACCTATTTGAGCGTACAAGCTAAATCAATGCTGGTTTGGGTAGGGGTATCTGGCATGGCATTAGTACTATTACCCCTGATGGGGCAAACTGTACCAGCCGTTAGCGTTTTTGATGCAACGCAATGGCAACTCATGGTATTGATTGCCGCACTTCTGATGGCGGCTACCGTGTTTGTACAATATGGCGTGACCAAAATTACTGCTATGCGTGCTTCTGTATTGTTCTTGTTTGAGTTGGTGGTGGCAGCCGTGGCCTCATACTATTTGGCGAATGAGGCCATGACTTGGAACGAATGGCTGGGTGGTGCCCTTATTATTGCTGCCGCGTTGATTTCGGCACGGCAGCATAGCGCAGTGGAACAGGGTTAAGCCTAAAAGCTTTTGTTACTTTCTGCCGCAAAACGGATTTTGAGTGATAAATCGTTACGTGAGTCAGCATTGGCCAATGCATTTTCTTCGTCAATTTTGCCGTTTGCATATAAACGGAACAGTGACTGGTCAAACGTGTTCATGCCGATGTCGTTATTGTCCGCCATGATGTCTTTGATTTCACCCAGTTTTTGCTTTTGAATCAACTCGGATACATAAGGGGTATTAATCAATATCTCGCTAGCAGCAACGCGTTTCTGTGATTTGGCTGAGACTAAACGTTGCGAAATGATACCCACCAAGTTGAGTGAAACGCTCAACAACAAACCTTGTTTAATTTCAGGTGGGAAGAACGAAATAATGCGCTCCAGCGCTTGGTTAGCGTTATTGGCATGCAAGGTAGCCAAGCATAAATGGCCAGTTTCTGCATAGGCCATGGCCAGTTTCATGCCTTCCATATCACGAATCTCACCAATCAGAATCACATCTGGTGCTTGGCGCATGGCGTTTTTAAGCGCGTTGTCAAACGAAAGGGTATCAATACCCACTTCGCGTTGATTCAAAATCGATTTTTTATGCTGGTAAATAAACTCAATGGGGTCTTCCACGGTAATGATATGCCCAGTGGCATTTTCATTACGGTAGTCAATCATGGAGGCTAGGGTGGTGGATTTACCTGAACCCGTAGCACCCACCATCAACAGCAGACCGCGCTTACGCATAATCAAGTCTTTAAGTACCGGCGGCAAGCCTAGCTGATCAAAGGTGGGGATTTCTGTTTTGATGTGGCGGATGACCATCGCCACTTCACCGCGTTGTTTAAACACGTTGACGCGGAAGCGTCCAATATCGGTCTTGCTGATGGCAAAATTACACTCCAGTGTTCTTTCGAACTCTTGGATTTGCTCTTCGTTCATCAAGGAATAAGCAATTTCCTTAATCATGCCAGGGCCCATGATTTGGGCGTTGATGGGAAGATTTTCACCTTCGATATCGATATGAATTGCGGTGTTGGTACTAAAGAAAATATCTGAAGCGCCTTTATCGACCATGAATTTCAATACAGGTGAGATATCAATGACAGCCATGTTGCCCCTAACTTATGCTTACTTTTGTGACGATATAGTCCGTGTATTAATGCTCACGGAATTTTATTATAAACGTGAATATACGCAGTTTCTAAGCCTTGCACAAACCCCTTGGGGTTAAACAGTTGCGATTTACGTGATTGCAGTTGCGTTTTGATGTTATTTAACAGCGTACGGTCTTTGGCAAGCAACTCTGCACGCGCCACATAAGTATCCAAATTATGGGTAATTAAGCTATCTAACTCTAATCTGTTTAATAGGCTAGCCGCTACGCGTGACGGAAATGTTTCACCCATGCAGGTTAATACTGGTACATCCATCCATAAGGCATCACTGGCGGTGGTGTGCGCGTTATAGGGCAGGGTGTCTAAAAACAAATCGGCATGAGTATGGCGAGCTAAATGTGCCTCTATGGGTACTCTGGGGGCAAAAATAATACGATGTTCAGACACATCGGCTTGTTTGGCATAGCTAAGTAAATTGGCTTTTGCCCATGGGTTGCATTCTAGTAACCACAATACACTGTTTGGTACTTGCTTAAGCAGTTGCATCCAAGTGGCAAATATTGCCTCTGTGATTTTGAAGGTTTGGTTAAAGCTACAGAATACAAACGCATCCTCAGGAAGCCCTAATGCAGCTTTGCTAGGTGTGTCTAATAGTGGTCGTTGCGCATTATTGGGCTGATAGCATGGCAAATACAGGCATTGCTCAGCAAACTGCCCAGCGTCTGGCGCAATTGTTTTGTCCACTAAAATATAATCAAACACGGAACCTTGTTTAAGTTTACCCATGGTGCCTGGGTAGCCCAACCAGTTAATACTAATGGGGGCAGGTTTTAGCGTAACGATACTTGTGCGACTATGCTTAGTGTAGCCCGTTAGATCCACCAAGATATCAATGCCGTCCGCTTGTATCTTTGCTGCAGCCTGAGGGTCTGACCACTGGCGAATGTCCACAAAGTGATCGACATTGGCAGCGATTTGTTGACGTTCCGCGCTGTTGTCGTCTGGCCCATAGCTGTAGGCATAAATCTCAAATTGCGTTCTATCATGGCTGGCTAAAAGCTCGGTGATTAGAAAGGCTAACGGATGCAGCCTGAAATCGGCAGATAAATAAGCCACCTTAATCTTTGTGTTAGATGGTTTTATGCCCGAATGACTTGCTGTTGACTTTGGTACTGCCTGCAGATGACCAAATTGTTGTTGCGCCCATTGGCTTGCACACTGCAATTGCTCTTGCGCTGTGGTATCTGGCATGGCGAGCAGTGCAAAAGGGGCGATTTGTGCGTTGGGGTCACGTTTTAATACATTTCTTAACTGTGCAATTTCTTCATTTAATCCATGCCAATCGCATGTATGCTGCTTTTGATGAATCAGGTGCGTCAAGGCATGGTGTAAAGTGGGTTGTATGGCAAGCGCCTGTTTGTAGCAATCAATCGCTTCATCCAGTTGCCCTAAATCACGCAGGGCATTCCCCAAGTTATTGTAGGCATCAGCATCATGGGGTTGATACTGCAAGGATAACCTAAAATGCTTAACAGCATTTTTGGCTTGGCCCAGAGCAATATAAGCATTACCCAGATTGTAGTGCGCAGCTGCGTTATCCACTTGGATGTGGATACATTGCATGAAGTAATCCGCTGCTTGCGTAAAACGTTGTGCTGCAGTCTCGGTATTGCCTAATTGCAACAATATTTGCGGATGGTTCGGTGCCAGCTTCAATGCTTGTTTATATGCCTGCAAAGCCGCTTCGGTGTCATTGTGCGCTAAATATTGCCCGCCAAGTTCATAATAAAGCCCTGGGTCGTTGGGTGTTTGCTTGATTGCTTGTAATAGTTGTTGAATTTGCATGCGATAAGTTTACCTTAAACGTTTAGATTAACCAGTCGCTTTAGCCCCAGTGTTTTTAGTAGAAAACGGTTTGCATCAATTGCATGTGCAAGCGATAAAGCCACTGGCAGAGGATCACCGACCAACCTGCTTGCCAGCAGTTCTGCACACAATGGCGCAGTTGTGAGCCCTTTAGTACCATGCCCTACATTGACATAAAGACCACTATGCCAAGGCAGGTCTTGCGCAGATGTTTTATGTTTAGGTGGTGATGCAGTCAGCGCTGTTGCATTTAGCAGTTGACCGACTAAAGGCAAGTAATCTGGGGTGGCACATCTTAATGCAGCTCGGCCTTGCAATGGCTGATGTTTTAACCCCACAAGTTGTGGTGACATATGCGCTAGCATGTCGATATTGCTTAGGTTATCTGCCTCTCTTATATCAAGGCTTGTATCTTGATTGTCAAATGTTGCGCCCACACAATGTGAGCCTTGTATGGCGGGTGTAAGGTAGCCCTCCGTACACAACACAGTCTTCAGTGATGCGCTTTGTGGGTTGGCAGAAACTGTAGTCATTTGCCCGCGTACCGCGCTAATTGGCAAATGGGCAGCAGGCGCTAATTGTAGGGCTTCATTTGCGTTTGCAATCACCACTGCATCTGCGCTTAAAGTCTGACCTTGCTGTGTATGAATCTGCCATTCAAGTTGCTGTTTTGTGAGTTGTGCTACACATGCTTGAGTAAGCACAGTGATATTAGTGTGCTGTAGCAATGTCCGACAGAATGCTTGAGGGCTTATCCATCCTGCATTTGGAAAATACAAGCCAGCATGCGAGAGTGGCACGCCCGCCAATGCGGATGCCTCTGATGCATCCACGTAACGCCCAATTTCTGAATCTAGGTCACGCTTTGCGATTGCTTCAATTCGGGCGGTCTCTCTTGTATTGAAAGCTAATTGTAATAGACCACAACGTCCTAAATCGGGGTGCTCAAGTCCCAGTTGCGTTAATAAACGCAACGTATAGAGGTAACTGCTTAAAGCGATTGCATCTGCAGTATTAGGATTAGCCGCTAAACGTGGGTAAAGCACACCCACAGGGTTACCAGACGCTTCTTGCGCCACGGTTGCATGACGCTCTAGCAACGTGACTTTAATACCGCGATTTGCCAAAGCATAAGCGGTAGCGCAGCCTGCAATTCCACCGCCAATAATCGCCACAGTGTTTGGCGATGGGTTAGCTTTAAGCGTATTTTCACTTGAAAAATGGCCATAGAGCATTTCACGTTTTTTGCCATAGCCAGTGGCTTTATTAACAGCAAACCCATGCGCAATTAAGGCTCGCCTAACTACGCCAGCGCTGGTAAAAGTGGCAAAAGTGGTTGTATTGTGCGATAAACGCGCCATGTGCGTAAATAGGGCTGGTGCCCACATTTCAGGGTTCTTGGCAGGTGCAAATCCATCCAAAAACCAGGCATCAACAGGGGTTTGAATTTCTGGCAGGCAGGACTGAATATCGCCGATATGCAGTGTGAATACAATACGACCTGAGAACAGTGAAAAGCGATGTACGCCTTCAGACAGCGCAGAATATTGCGCTAACAATGCTTGTGAAACGTTGGCTAAATCACTCCAAATGGCATGCGCTTGTTGCATCTGCGCTAAGGTGAGTGGATATTTTTCTGAGCTGATAAAGTGTAAACTTGCTGTACTTGGCGCAGTGCTTAACCATAATTGGCATGCACATAAAAAATTTAAACCGGTGCCAAAACCTGTTTCTGCAATGGTAAAGGAGGGTTGGCTTAAATGCTGCCAACGTTGTGCAAGTTGGTTGTGCTTGAGAAAGACATAGTCTGTTTCTAATAAGCCTTGCTGAGGGTTATCCGCGCTTGTCGAGAAATACACATCTTGAAAGCGTAATGAGTAAGGCTGACCATCGCGCCAATCTAATGTTTGGCTTGTTTTGTCTTGATTTTTTACAGTTGTGGACATGTCGGCCAGTATAGCAACTTAGCCTTGTTGATAGGCAGTTTGTGCTAGCTTGGTGATGCTTAATTGCGAACTGTAGCGCGTCTATTGTCCGGTTTAGCTAACAGCAAATGGACATCACCCAGCGCGCGTTCAGCAAAGCCACCTTCGCAGTAACATAAATAGAATTCCCACATTCTGATAAATTCCTCAGAATACCCAAGCTGGCGCACTTCTGCGAGTTTGGCAAAAAAGTTTTCTCGCCACATGCGTAGGGTAGTGGCGTAATGTGGGCCAATATCCTCTAGATCGTATAAACGCATATCTGTGTTACGCGTAATGCTTTGCAACATGGCGGTATTGGATGGAATATTTGAACCAGGGAAAATATATCGTTGGATAAAATCTACGGATTGAATGGCTTGCGCATAGCGCTGATCTGCAATGGTGATGGCTTGAATCAGCGCTAAGCCGTCTGGCTTAAGCAGGCTGCTGACTTTGGCAAAGTAGGTATCGTAAAACTGATGCCCCACTGCTTCAATCATCTCAATCGATACCAACTTATCGTAAGTCCTAGTTAAATGGCGATAATCTTCCAGCAACAGGGTGATGCGGTCTTGCAGATTATCGGCTTCCACACGCGACTTAGCCAGTGCATACTGCTGCTGGGAAATCGTGGTGGTGGTGACTTTGCAACCGTAATGTTTGGCTGCATAGATAGCAAAACCACCCCAACCGGTACCAATCTCAATCACATGGTCAGTTGGTTTCAAATCCAGCTTGTCGCAAATCGTTTTTAACTTGAGCTCCGAAGCTTGTTTAAGCGTATGTGTCTCAGCATTAAACATGGCGCTGGAGTACATCATGGTGTCATCTAAAAACAATGCAAACATGGCATTACCCAAATCATAGTGGGCAGCAATATTCTTGCGGCTACCCTCGGTAGTATTGCTGTTGAGCCAATGCAGTAGCTTCAATAATGGTTTGCTCAGCCATTGGTAACCACCTTCTAAGCTATCCATTACCTGCTGATTAACAGCCATCAAACGTACCACATTGGTCAGGTTATCCGTTGTCCAATAGCCCAACATATATGCCTCGCCGGCGCCTATGCTACCTCCAAAGGCAATCTCGCCATAAAAGCGTGGGTCATGCACATGAATGATGACTTGGATTTGCTCAGATTGCCCAAAGCAATGTTTCTCTGCGCCATCAATCAGCGTGAGTTGCCCAGTGCGGATGCCTTGCAGGCGTTTGAGAATTTGTGATTTAGCCAAATCTGCCACCCATTTGGCGCGGCTTTTCGCTTTAAGTGGGGTGGTCAAGGTTTCTTGCAATTGCGTTTGGGTCGTCATATTTATTTACTGACAGGGTTAGGATGTGAATAAAAAGGCACGCGCTTTAACCAAAGTTTGAGTGCATTCCAATAGATAGCAGCCACCACTTTCATGGTCATGAACGGATACTTCATCAATGTCCAATGCAGTTTGCTTGGGGTGATCGACTCTTTATGAAGGTTAAGCGTGGCATGAAACATGGTCTGACCATCTTTAATGTTCTTCATGTGCACGAGTAGTTGTGTGTCATCAAGCTTAAAGCGCCAGTCGTACTCAATACCCATCGGCATAAAGGGGGAGACATGAAACGCTTTGGAAAGTTTAAATACCGCCAAGCCATTGTGTTGTGAAGCTTGGTTTGATTTGGCTGCAAGTGAGTGCACATAGGCGTGATCTTCACCCCACGGGGTATTGGTGATGTGGCTCACAATGGCTTGTAACGTTTTGCCATCAGCCTCAAAACAATAATAAAAACTCACCGGGTTAAAGCAGTGTCCAAAATAACGCATATTGGTCAGTAAGCGTATAGCCCCGCGCGGCGCATGCCCTGTGGCCTGTTCTACCAATTGACTAACGGCTTGTTTGAGGGGTAATGCAGGGTCGCCGTAATAATCAGCGCGTTTAAACCATGCTAGATTAGGGGTTAAATACGACCACCAGCGTGTTTGGTCAAACAGGTGTGGCAGTTCGTCCAAATCAAGGTACATCATAAACACACGGTAAGTAAAGCCATGTGGTTTGGGTGCAAAGCGTTGATGCGTAACTTGCCCTGTGTAAATGGCGCTAGCCTGCATGCTGGGCTTGCTCAAAATGTTTGAGCGCAGCCAATGCACTCATCACACCGTCTTCATGAAAACCGTTGCGCCAATAAGCCCCCGCGAAGCCAGTACGGTTTTGACCACTAATTTCAGAATGTCTGGTCTGTGCAATAGCCCCCTCTACGGTATACAAAGGGTGCATGTAACGAAGACGCTTGATGACTTTGGCTGGATTAATCATATCCGTATGATTTAACGTGACCAAAATGGGCTCTGGGGATTGCAAACCCTGCAAGATGTTCATGTTGTAAGTGACTTGCACCTTGCCAGTGGGCTTGTCAGTAATGTGGTAATTCCAAGCAGCCCAGGCCAATTTACGTTTTGGCATTAGGCTATGGTCATAGTGCAGATAAATGGTGTTTTCTTGGTAAGGGATAGCACCTAATATTTCACGCTCAGCCTGTGTGGCGTCTTTACCCAGCATGGCCAGTGCCTCATCGCTATGACAGGCAAAAAACACATAATCAAAGCTTTGTTCCGCTTGATTCACTGGCTTTACTTTCACTGAGTTTTTGAGTCTACGTACGCTCTCAATTGGGCAATTACGTTTGATATTGGATTTGAAGCCGGCGGTTAATTTCTCTACATAAGCATGTGAGCCGCCCTTAATCACGCGCCATTGCGGGCGATTATTCACAGTGAGCATGCCGTGATGATGGAAAAAACGCACAAAAAAACGTGCAGGAAACTGCATCATTTGTGCAGCATCGGTTGACCAAATCGCAGACCCCATAGGCACAATGTATTGATGAATAAACTGCTCACAGTAGTTGCCTTGTGCCAGATAATCACCCAGTGTAATTTCCGTGCCATCTTCCAATAACTCAATGGCTGTTTTATTAAACCGCAAAATGTCGCGAATCATGCGGTAAAAACTTGGTTTAAATAGGTTGCTACGTTGAGCAAACAGGCTATTTAAGCTGGTGCCGTTATATTCCAAACCACTGCGCTCATCCCGAACGCTAAAGCTCATATGGCTAGGCTGCCACTCTACGTTCAGCGTTTCCAGCAATTGTAAAAAATTGGGGTAAGTGCGGTCATTAAATACAATGAAACCTGTATCGACCTGATAACGTTGGCCAAACAGAGCAATGTCATGCGTGTGCGTGTGACCTCCAACGTAATCATTTGCTTCAAATACAGTGATGTCGTGTTGTTGATGCAAGTGGTAGGCTAAGGTATTGCCTGCAATACCACTGCCGATGATGGCGATTTTCATGGTGCTAACGCATTTCTAATAATTGTTATGGGTATTTCTTTGATTCTCGTATATCAGTGGGCACGGTACGTAAGTTCCAAATTAAACCCAATGCGGCCAGAATGCGCAAACCATAATAGGTAAAATCTATTTCCCACCAATAAAAACCTTGTTTGGCCGCGCCAGGGTAGTGGTGGTGGTTATTGTGCCAGCCTTCACCAAGTGTCAACAGTGCAATCAAAAGGTTGTTGCGACTATGATCGCGTGTCTGATAACGGCGTTTGCCCCACACGTGGGCAAGTGAGTTCACGCTAAACGTAGCGTGATACAGCGCCACTGTGGAGATCACAAAGCCCCATACCAGTAACTGTGGGCCGTTGGTATTAAGATGCGGTGCGTAGGAGGCGAGTAGCTCACCAAACACATAAATGGCAATGGCAAATGCAATGGGCACCAAAATATCAAAACGGTCTAAAAATCTAAGCTCGGGAAACTTTGCTAACTCTTTTACACGTTCAAACTTGGTGGCGAAATTGGCGCTGGATAAAAACCAACCCATATGGCTCCAAAAAAATCCATGTTGTACGGGTGAGTGCGCATCGTCTTCTTGGTCTGAGTGCACATGGTGGTCACGATGATGCGCAGCCCACCACAAAGGCCCACGCTGCACCGCAGTAGCACCAATGATGGCAAATATTAATTGCCCTAAGCGCGAAGTTTGAAACGCTTTGTGTGCAAAGTATCTATGGTAAAAACCCGTGATAGCAAACATACGCAATGCATAAAGCACTACTGCAAACGCAACCGCAAACCAACTCCAACCGACCCAAATCAGGCTAAGGCATGCGATATGCAATCCTACAAAAGGGATGACCCGCCACCAATCAATACGATGCGTTTCTGAATCACGTAATGTGCTGGCCACTTCGTTATCAAACCAGCTCAGTATAAATTTAATAGGTGTAAGACTACGCATGATGTCGATTAAGTAGATTTGTCAGTCTTGGTGGCAGGCCAGGATTGCGGTACTTTTCGTAATTTGGAGGTTTCGTAACCCATGTCTTTCACTGCTTTAACCATAGCCTCATAATCAGTGTCCGCAATTTGTGGCGTTCTGGCCATAATCCAAACATAATCACGTGCGTTTCTAGCAATAATTGTGCGTTGATAGTCTGGGTCCAAATAAGCAATTCTAAAGTCTGCCTTGATTGGCCAAATAAATTGCATCCCCCAAATTGCATTACCAGTATTGGGTACTACAAAACCTTTAGGGTGATACTCTTTAAAAGGGCCATCAAAAGCGCCTTTGTAATAAGTGAAGGTGGTGGCAATGGTGCCATCGGCATTTAATTGGTAATTTTCAATCGCATTGTAAGCTTGTGTTTCTATCATGGTGGGAATGGCCGCAATCACGTACCAATCACCCATGAATTTGGGTAAATCTACTTGTTGTACCGGTTTAATCTCGTTCATGGCATTACCTGCGCAAGCGCTTAAGCAACCTAATAAAAAAATTGAATAAATTACTTTAAAAAAATTATTTAACATGTTGATTTATTTCAATCTATAATCAATGATGTAGCCTTCTGGCGTGGTCGATTTCAACGCTACCCAATCATTGGTCTGGTCATACCACAAATCAATGTTGAGTTTGTTTTTTCCGTTCAGGGCACCCATGATTTTGTAATGGGTAGTGTCTGTAGGACGGCCGCGCACTTGGATAGTTTCGTTACCAATAGATTGAATTTTTGTATCTAAATACTCAGCGTTTTGAGGGTTAAGCAGCTTTTTTTGCGTCAATATCTTGGGGTTCCAGTAGGCAAATGTCATGGTGCATGCTGGTAGCTTTTGTGAGACTTTGTTATAAGCCACTTCAAAAGCGTCCTCTTTGAGTTTAGCCTCTACATCCATCACCACTTTGTTTTCTACCGTGTGCGCACTCAATTTGGTTAAACAGTCGTTTTGCCATGCCTCTTGTGCCGAGTGCACGTAGTCATAGGCATTAATAAACAGTACTTTTACCTTAAAGTTGGCCTTGCTGGTCAACTGACTATCATTCAGTGAGAAGGTATGTGTGCCTATCTTTTGTTTATCTAAATACACATCAAAAGCCCAATCTTTACTGTGCGCATTTAAGGTGAATAGCGCCATGGATAGGAATAGGGTTTTAGTCCACATGTTTTGGCATCCCTGGAATAAAGGCGTTGGTGGTTTTAATGTAGTGCAAATATGCAGGACGGCGTTCCGTGATGGTACTTTCTAGCAAGCTGACACCACTCACTTTAAGTAAAAGCAATGTCATTAAAATAGGAGAGAGGATCGCCCACCAAGCACCGGCCGCCAGCGCAAATAAGAAAAAGCCCCACCAAACACAACATTCGCCAAAGTAGTTGGGATGGCGGGTGTAGCGCCAAAGCCCCGTGTTAAGCACTGCGTTTTTATTGGCAGGGTTAGCCTTAAAGTGGCTCAATTGGTAATCACCCACAATTTCCCAATACAGACCAAATAACACCAACGCAAGCGCAATGTAATCCAACGCATTGAACGGTGTATCACCGTCTAACGCGCCATAAATTGATAAGCTAATCACCCAAGCCAACACCGCCTGCAAACCAAAGACGATGTAAACACTTTTAAACCAAAAGTTAGGTTCATTGTTTTGACGAATCACCACATATCGTTGATCTTCGTGTCCTACGTTACGCCATGCAATATGGATACACAAACGCACACTCCAAATGGTGAGTAGTGTTAGCACCAACCAAATGCGGGGGCTAGATTGATAATTCAGCAAAGCCACTGAGTAACCAGCCAATAGAAAAAACAAGCTCCACATGCTATCTACATGGCTGACTTTGTCGGTAATTAGGCTCAGCATCCAGCCCGTCAGCGCAAATAAGCCAATAGCGTAAAAGCTATATAAATAGAGTGACCAATTAAACGTGTGCATACCCATCAAACTTTTTTGATAAAAACATTAATAGCGGTGTTAATAAACCCCAACCAACTGCCAATACGATATGACTGCTTGGTGTAATGGTAAGTGTCACTGCCCCCAGTTTTTCAGCCGCCATATAAGCCAGTGGCCCGCCAATAGCGCCAAACAGCACCGCAACCACATAACGATGACGCATCCAACGTAAACTGGCATTTAAGGTGCTTGCAAACACCACCCATAAACCAATAATCCATACCGGTACAATAGTAGGTGACCAGCCATTGGCCTGATAATGCACCACACCGTGATTAAGGATAAGCTGATCAAACGTTGCGCCAATCACACAGGCAACCAACATTAATTGCAGTTCTTTAACTGGATTGGCAATAAATACTAACTGAATGCCCGCCAGAGATGCTGCAATCACAAACCCAAGCCAAGGCATTTGATTGGCGGCACCTAGTACACAGGCAAACCAACCTAGTTGAAACAAAACAAAGTTAAGGACTACGCGCTTTGTCGACATTATTTCTTCTCAAATAAATAATGACTGACCCACCACTCTTGGCCTTTGTTGTAGCCAAACAGCTCAGCACAAGCCATATAAAACATGCGCCAGCGGTTACGCCATAACTCTACATTGTCTGCGCCATAAGTGTTGGCTAATACCTTGGTAATAGCATCATGGTGTTTGTCCATATTCTCCAGCCAAGCGTTGGCGGTTTTTTCATAATGCGTACCATCCCAGCGCCAGCGATTAATCAGCTTTAAGTGATCTTGAAAGTAGAGTGGTAGATCATCACTTGGCATCATGCCGCCACTAAAAAAGTATTGGCTCATCCAATCATCATCACCTTGCACTTCAAAGGCATAAGGTGTGTTGCGATGCACAAAGATATGCTTGAAAAACTTACCACCAGGTTTTAACCATTTAGCCACCTTGCCATACAATACTTGGTAATTGCGCATGTGCTCAAACATTTCAACTGAGACAATACGGTCGTATGTGGAGGGTGCTTCAAATACATTCATGTCCGCAGTGATGATTACCAAATTGGTGAGTCCTCGCGACCTTGCGGTGGCGGTAATGTATTCACGCTGGGAGTTAGAGTTTGAAACAGCGGTAATGGAGGCATTGGGGTATTTTTCCGCCATCCAAAGCGAGAGCGATCCCCAACCGCAACCCAACTCTAAGATATGCTGACCATCTTGCAAGTCTGCATGGTCGCAAGTTTGATTCAGTGCCAATACTTCTGCTTCATCCAGTGTTAGCGTATCCGGCATCCAAAAACAACTGCTGTATTTGCGGCGTGCACCTAAGCAGTAATGAAAAAATTGCTCAGGTACTTCATAGTGCTGCGCATTCGCCAGCTCTGGCAAAGGAGCAATCTGTTCAGATGCGTTCATTTGCGCAATAAATTGCATTAAATGTGCCATCGAAACTTCGCAATCATCGGCGTTGATTTCTTTTAAGCGTTTTTCTGTTAGCTGTCTAATGCCTTTACGCACTAAAGCGTCAGGTAGTTTTCCAGCTTCGGCAAGCTTAATTGCTAAACTCATGAATTTAAACCTTTTTTTATAATCGAATATTGGTTGATACGCAGCTAGATTTGCTTATTGAATGAGCCAATCACTGCAAAAGCATTTTTATGAGGTTTTACGATTGAAAAAGTTGCAGTGCAAACAACAATAGCCATCATCATATACTAATTGGGTTAATTTTTAATACGCTATCAAATATTCTACTTAAGCCCTCAACTTACCCCTATAAATCTGGTGTTCTGAAAAAAGATATTCAACTCACCAAGCCATATCATTTAGCTAGTGAATAATCACCCTTTTATGTTGTATACTGCTCTGTATACATTTTGGAAGGTTGCCACCATGAACGTTAAACTTTATGCAGGTATGTTGTTAGCCGCCAGCTTAACTATTACCGCATGTACCAAAAACCAACAGAGTAGTACCCAACAGGCCGATTGGCCAAGCTACGGGCGAGATCTAAGTGGTCAACGTTTTTCACCCGCCACACAAATTAACCATACCAATGTTAAAAAAATGGCAGGAGCCTGGCAATATAAATCAGGTATTAAGGCTACCTTTCAAGCCACCCCAATCGTGCAAAATGGCATCATGTATTTGTCGCTTCCCTACAACCATGTGGTGGCACTCAATGCTAAAACCGGTCAAGAGTTATGGCGTTATACCCATGATAGACGCAAAGACTGGCAGATGTGCTGTGGGCCAGCAAACCGTGGCGTGGCCGTGGCGGATGGCAAAGTGTTCATAGGCACAGTAGATGCGCGCTTGATAGCATTGAATGCCCAAACTGGCGTGAAAGAGTGGGATATCGATGTCGTTGAAAATGCCATTGTGACAGAAGGGCAAGATGCGCTCGATAAAAACGACCCAAACAGTGCGCGCAAAGTCACTGGGGGTACCGGCATCGGCATTGCCATGGCGCCTATCGTGTATCAAGGGAAAGTGATAGTGGGCATTACTGGGGTAGGCTATGGGTTACATATTGATAACCCCAGAGAAGATGCACCACTAGGTGCAGTCATCGGGGTAACAGGGCGCTTTGGTCGCCCTGGTTTCTTGGCTGCTTATGATGTCAACAACGGTAAACGTGTTTGGCAGTTTGATACCATTCCAGCCCAAGGTTGGGAAGGGCAGTTTACACAAACCACTAAAGATGGTGCCAGTTTTAATCGCGATATTGCGCAAGAAAAAGCAGATCTAGCTAAATACCCGGATGCATCCCGATTTGGCGGAGGTTCTGCCTGGAGCACGCCTGTGGTTGATACCCGCACCAACACGTTGTACTTTGGCACTGGTAATCCATCACCACAGATGAACGACATTTCACGCCCGGGGGATAACCTTTACACGGTTTCATTGATAGCGCTAGATACCGAAACAGGTCAGCTTAAATGGCATTACCAACAAGTACCGCATGATTTATGGGGCTATGATTTAGCGAGCCCGCCCGTGCTATTTGATTACACATTGAATGGCAAAAAAGTGGCTGCTGTCGGTCAGGCCAGTAAAACTGGCTGGTTTTTTATCCATGACCGCATCACTGGCAAACTACTCAAGAAAACAGATGCATTTGTGCCGCAACACAACCTTTTCAACAAGGCAACCTTTGAAGGCACGGTGGTGTATCCAGGTATTTTGGGCGGTGCCAATTGGTCACCGGTGAGTGTAGATGAGGCGCATCAACGTGTTTACATTGCAGCGATTCATGCACCCATTAAATACACGCTTCATGAAACCCCCAGCAAAAACGGTAATGCCCCTATCCGCTATGCTGCAAGCGAACCTACCAATGATGCCCGCTGGGGCTTGCTTTCAGCAGTTGATTTAGTCTCTGGCAAAGTGCTCTGGCAAGTCAAAACCGCTCAACCATTAGTGGGTGGTGTATTAGCCACAGCTGGCAACTTGGTGTTTACGGGGGAGGGCAACGGTCAATTCAATGCCTATAACACTGAAACTGGTGAGATGGTATGGCAAGGTAAGTCAGCTTATGGTGTAAACGCACCACCTATCACTTACACCGTTGACGGTACCCAGTATATTGCAGTAGCCAGTGGAGGCAGCTCTATTTTTGGGTACAAGCAAGGGGATGCAATCTTGGCATATTCAATCAAAACTCAGAAAGATTGAATCAATATTTTTGTTATCCTCATATCAAATTTGGTTATTAACAACCAGTATGGTGGTTGTTAATAACCACTTATTTGGTTGTTCACACCCATTCGTCATATAAGCTATTGATATAGAAGCAAGAAAAATTCCCGCATTGCTAGGAATGAAATTTGCTCTGAACTAACTCTGATGTAATGGATAGTTTAGTTCGCATGATTAAGAAATTCATAATAGCTTCGCTCTTGCTAGTCTCGGCCACAATTGGGTTGGCAGGAAATCTTAAAGAGATGGAGCAGGGTTACGACATTGAGTTGTTTCTCGGTCATTCCATCCCTTTTAGTCTTCCTGAAGAGCCAGAGACAATCGCAATTGGCGACCCATCCATTTTTCAAACGGTAACAGTTAAATCCAAACAAATTCTGCTAAACGCTACCAATGTTGGTACCACCTCTATGACAGTGTATGGAAAAAGTGGGGCGGTCTATCAACACTATGTAAAAGTGAAGCTAGACCCAACCAGAACTGCTATTGAGATGGAGCAGTTGGCTATACAAGCACGTAAAGATGCCGCCGGGATGGCCGCCAAGCGTAATGCAGAGTTTGAGACGGAACAGCTTAGGATAAGGCAGCGCAATGAGATGGCAAGTGAGTATATTGCTCGCTTGAAGCCGTTAGTAAATGCTTTGGAAAAAAATGTCAGTGTCGATAACCTAAATGGTGTGATTCTCCTAAAAGGTACGGTGAATAATGCAGCAGCACATGCCAGAATTATTTCTTTAGTCGATAGGTTTTTAAGTACAAACATTGAAGCAGACTTTAAGGTGATTTCTGATGCCGGCGGTATCCTTGCTGGAAATCTAGATGAAAAAACACAATTTGAACCGCCACTACAAACGCTAGCAGTACCAAGAATTGCTGTGGGTGGTGCCGGCGGCGGTGGAGGCGGTGGAGGCGGTGGTGGTGGTGCAGGAGGAAGGGGGGGCGGATCTGCTCAAGCGCTCAGACAACCACTGATGGATCCTAAAGGCAATTTGGGGCAAAACCTCAATCGCGCCGATGTGGTCATGATTGCCGATGGTAAGGCGATTAGTATGATTAAAGTTGCCAAAACCCCCAAAGTTGAGATTCAGATGAAAATTGTTGCTGTTGATCGTGACAAAACAGATCAGATGGGGATTGATTGGCGATTGACCTCAATACTAACTAACGGCGGCACTACCACTGGCATTAGCATAGGTAGTCTATTAGGAAGTGTTGCAGGCGGATTGCCCAGTGGTTTAGATAGTGCATCTGGCACATTGAATACCGGCGACTCAACATTGGTTGGCATTGGCAATATTATTGGTTCTGATAAACAGATTGGGCTCACAACATTTCTTCGTTTTGTTGAGGAGAAAGGTGCTGCAACAACACTCTCAGAACCTTTATTAACTGCTGTTAGCGGTGAGTCAGCCAGTTTCCTGGTGGGTGGAAGCATTCCTATTCCAGTTCAAACATTGTCCGCAGGAAGTGCTACTCAAAACGCTGTAGTTGCCACCAATGTCAATTTTATCGACTTTGGCTTGAGATTGATTGTACGTCCAACCGTGCTTGAAAATGGACGAATTTCAATGTTGCTTGATCAGTCTATGACTGAACCTGACAATGGTGTTCGCATTCAGCTGTTAGGTACTTTTATCCCTGGATTTAGACAAAAAAGTGTCAGTACCGTTACGGAGTCTGCCAGTGGCGAGACTTGGGCTGTCGCCGGCTTGCTCTCTGAAGAGGATTCAAAAGTGTTGCGCAAAATTCCTGTATTGGGGGATATGCCAGTCTTTGGATTTCTGTTTAGAAACACTGATGACCGTGTAAATCGCAATGAACTGATGATTATCATCACGGCTAGAACGATTGACGGTGTTAACCAAACCACGACCAACTTTGATGGGGAAGGTAGACTTGCGCCAAGCAATTCATCTCAATCCCAAACGAATAATGCGTTGGACGATGCTATTTATGATGATGAGTTAAGTGTAAATAAAACAAATGAAGGCATGCCTGAAAATAAAAATAAGCCAAAAAATGAGCCCTTAAATCAGGGTAACAGGGGTAAAGGGGCCTACAGGTCAAATCAGAGTTTCATCAACCCTGAGAATCGACCTTCGCCAATACGATAAAAGGTATGAATATGAATAAGGTAAGAATGTTCAAGTATTTTTTTCTAACAACAATTGTTATATTGGTTGGTTGCAAAAGCTCGCCCTCAACACATAATGCGCCGATTCCTCATGATTTTGCGATTACCACCCAGCAACATGTTCAAGCGGTGGAACACTGGTCAAATATCGCTCAGGATTTGGTTAATCAGACGTTGATTGTATTGGAAAAGCAGAAACTCACTCAGACGCCTTTATACATAAAACATCCGCCCGTGAAATCAGAGTTTACAGTTGCATTTCATGACTTTCTTATTGATGGCATGGTTAAGAATGGCATTAAAGTGAATCGAACTAACGCTAATAACACTGTTTTTGAATACAAGATTCAATCCATCGAATTCAACTCGGATAGATACTTTCCATCGTCAAGCAAATTTGGTGAGGAAACAGTATTGTCAAATGGGTTAGTAGTTCGCAGAAATGTCCCTGAAAAAAATACAAATGCGCTACAAAACAACACCAATGAAACCAGTAGTCATCCTTGGGGAAATAAGGCACCTAGGCTTGAATTGGTAATATCCTCAGCAATAGTTGATAAAAACATCTACTTAATGAAAACAACAGATGTTTACTATGCCAATCAAGATGATGGCAACCTTTATCAAGGCGGAAGTAATAAAGCAGGGGCAAGAAAGAATGTGTTTGATGATGCCTTTTATCACCAATAAAGTAGCGGAATTTTCATGAGTCTTCAACATAAAAAATTATTTTTCGGCTTGATTGCAGTTGTGCTCATTTTCTTCACGTCCACATTTCTAAAAAACTGGGGGAAAACCGTTGCTGAAAAGAATATCGAAGATATTGCACCTAAGGTAAAAGCGCTTAAAAGTAATTATTTGGCTGCAAAAAAACAATGTCCAGAGATCATCGGGAAACTAAAAGAAGGAATCCCAGACTTGGATAAACCAGAGACAAAATTAAAAAAGTTGCTCTCTATTAAGTTGATTGCCGACTGCTACGAATATTCAAAACAGCATTCAAACGCTGCTGAATATTATTCTCAGTTAGCGCAAGCTGAACCACAACAAGCTAGGTGGTATGGTGCAGTTGCCGAAAACACGTTTAAGGCCGGTCGCGCTGAAGAGGCAATCCGTCTCACGCATTTGGCAACGCAGTTGGAGCCCAATAATTACAAATGGTTGATTCAAGAGGCGCGTATTGCTGCAAAACTTGGCTTAGATGAGAAAGCGCAAAGAGCCTATGAAAAAGCGCTCAAAATTGTTCCATTCGAGGAAATATCAAAAGTAAATGCAGAATACGAGTTACTGCTCACCAAGATACAACAAAGAAATGCACCCATCGAAGAGAGCTATCAATCCTCGCAAGTGTCGGAAGAAGCAGGCGAATAATTTATGCGCATTTTGATTATTAGCAGCCAACTCAATTTCAGGCAACAGGTGCAAGCGGCTTGTCTGGGCGTCACTGAGGAGAACGTCAGTGTTCGTACCGCTGAGACTATAGGTCAAGCTCTAGAACTGGCGGTACAGTTTGAGGCGGAAATCATCTTTATGGATCTTACACGCAATGTGGAGGCCGGGATGATTGCAATTAAACAATTGGCGAATGTTTCCAATCGTTTAGTGGTGGTGAGTATTGATAAGTTATCAACAGAGTTCATGACGAGATCTGTAAGGGCTGGTGCCCGTGAAGTGCTCTCCCAACCAGTCCAGGAAGATGAAGTTCGCGAGATTGTTAAAAAAGCTGGCCCTCTACTCAACAATCACTCAACCGCACAGCCAGCAAGAACTGGTAAAGCCATCATGTTTTTTTCCAGCAAGGGTGGAGTTGGTAAAACAACGCTGGCTACCAACCTTGCCATATCTTTGCAAAACCGTTTGGGTGGTAAGCAAGTTGCGCTGATAGACGCCAACACGCAAGCGCCCAATATTTCACCCATGCTGGATTTGCGACCAGAGCGCTGGTTAAGGGATGCGATTGCTGAATACAAGCGTTTAGATGGAGAACTATTGGCCGAACTGATGACAGTTCACCCAAAGTCAGGTCTACACGTGTTAGCGCATAGCACTGACAACCCACTAGGCTTGGACTTTTCTGAAGACCAATTATCCAAAATATTATTGGTATCCAAAGGCAGCTTTGAGTGGACAATTGTGGATACATTTCCGCTGCTATCCAGCTTAAACTTATCTATGATGGATTTGTGCGATGAAATTTTCTTAGTTACTGAAGCGGTTGTGCCTTCATTGCGCAGCGCAAAGTACAACTTAGAGGTGCTCAAAAAAGCCGGATTCAACGAAAATAAACTTCGCGTCATCATCAACCGTTATTCTTCATTCAAGGGCAACGTGGAACCTGAACTGGTTCAAGAAACACTTGCTTGGCCAATTACAGCAGTGATTCCATACGACATGAGCGCGACCATATCGGCAAATAATGGTGAACCCGTTGTGCTTGATTTCCCAAATTCAAAAATTTCTTATGGGGTACAAAAGCTCACAGATTTGGTACTTGGTGTTGAAACCAATATGAACGATTTTGAAGAAAGCTTCTTGCAGAAGAACTTCAGAATTGCCAAACAGCTCCTGGGAATTTAATCCATGCAGGATTTTGAGGAAAATACATTACGTGCTGAGTTACGCTCTCACGAAGAAATTAAACCCAGCCTACTGATTGAGCGTGTCACTGCACTGAATAAATCTGCTGCGATGGAGCAGGGGCTACTCGGCGTTAATCAGAATGAGCAGAGCCCTAACTCCGCATCGGCGTATGCACAAATCCGACACAAGCTGCATCGTGGTTTGTTGGATATTCTAAATCCGAAAGCGGTAGCCTCAGCCACCATTCATCAAATCCAAGCCGCTGTTGAAGACTACGTTGAAGCTGCATTAGCACAGGAATCTTTTCCACTCTCACGCCAGGAGCGCAACCGACTGGTAGAAGACTTGATGTATGAGGTGCTTGGACTTGGGCCATTATCTCCATTAATGACAGACTCTACGGTAGCCGATATTTTGGTCAATGGACCGCATCAAATTTATGTTGAACGGCACGGTTTGCTCGAGCTTACAGATATTCACTTTCATGACAATGAACATTTGATGCTAACGATTGAGAGGATTCTCTCTCGTGTTGGCCGCCGTGTAGATGAGTCTACACCAATGGCTGACGCCAGATTGGCAGATGGTAGCCGTGTGAATGTGATTATTCCGCCTTTGGCTTTGGATGGTCCCACCATGTCGATTCGCCGCTTTATGCGCAATATTCTGGAATTGCGTGAGTTAGTGCAATACGGCGCTTTAACCGATGAGGCTGCTGAGTTTCTTAAACTTGCTGTGCAATCACAACTGAATATTGTGGTGTCAGGAGGTACTGGTTCCGGCAAGACCACCATGCTGAACTGCCTATCAGGCTATATCGGTGAGGGTGAACGCGTCATTACCATTGAAGATACCGCTGAGCTTCAAATGAGTCAGCAACACATCGTTCGTTTAGAGGCCCGTCCGCAAAATACAGAGGGTAGAGGCCTGGTGTCTATTCGAGACTTGGTGAGAAACAGTCTGCGTATGCGCCCAGACCGCGTGATTATTGGTGAGGTGCGCGGTGCTGAAGCATTGGACATGTTGCAAGCCATGAACACGGGCCATGATGGCTCGCTGGCTACCCTTCACTCCAACAGTCCTAGAGACACGCTGTCTCGTCTTGAAACCATGATGTTGATGGCTGAGTTAGATTTGCCACAGCGCGTGCTGAGAGAGCAAATCGCTTCAGCACTGCATTTAATTGTGCATGTCAACCGCTATTCTGATGGTTCACGTAGGGTGGCTAATATCACAGAAATTACAGGGATTGATAATGGTGTTGTGTTGATTCAAGACATATTCGTCACGAAACGAGAGGGCGATAGCATGGTGATGCGGGCGACGGGTATTGTACCGTCATTGGCTAACTTGATGCATGAACGCGGGTTTGATCTTGATCACACCCTCTTTGACGCCTCCAGGTAACACTGATGGAAATACTGCTATTTTCAATTGCCGCTGGAGTGCTGATATATTTGATATTTGATTATCTAGAAACCAGCCGTCGCGAAAAAATTATCGAACGCATCACCACAGGCATCAACACATCTTACCAAGATAGCGACGCAGATAGTATCTGGACTGGTGCGATGAACTTGGTGCAGCTGGAGGCTGTAAGAAGTTTGGTATATTCCAGTGCCATTTCTAGAGCGTTTGATTTGGCCTTACGCCGAGCAGGTTTTAAGATTGGCTTGATGCAAGCCATCTTTTTTGTCGTGATCATAAGCTCGGTGATCTCCGCTGTGACCTATGCTTATTTCAAAAATGCTTCAGCGGCATTGGGTGCGGTATTTGTGTTTCCAATTATTGTTTGGCTTGTGGTCTCGCATTTTGCAGAAAAAAGACAATCGCAAATGGATAAACAACTACCTGCGTTGATTAATAGCTTAATTAATACCATGCGAGCAGGCGGTACTCCTGTACAAGCGCTGATGGCTTCTTCAGAAAATGCGCCAAATCCACTCAAAGAATCTATGTCTGAAGTGCTTAACTTTATTCAATTGGGACGCCCACCCATATTGGCATGGAAAGAGTGGTCTGATTTTTGGGATACCAAAGATACCAAGCTGTTGTCATCAGGCATTCGATTGAAATGGGACTCTGGTGGTCAGATGACCAGTGTGCTTGAACATATCTATGACACCCTAGAATTCCGTAGACGCATGGAGCTCAAGGTGAGTACGCTAACCGCACAAGCCAAACTCTCATCATGGATTCTAAGTGCTTTACCTTTTTTGTTGGGATTGATTACCTACCTTTATCGACCCGATTTGTTTGATGTAATGCTTAACGATACACGTGGTACATCGATTCTCATTTACGTGGTTGTGAGTACTTTTATTGGCTTTTTGTGGCTCAGACACATTGCTAAATTAAGATCCTAGAGTATTAATTCATGCTAGTTAATCTCATTTTTATACTATTGATATTCGCCATGTTGCTTGGTGTTTACTTATTCGTTCAACGGATTAGTTACAACAATAGCATACGCGAACGCGTGCTCTACGCCATGAAGATTGATGTGCCTGAAGATGAGGTGGATTTATCTGCACGTGACTATGGTTTGCGTGGTGGCGCTCGTTTTTTCTATAACTTGAGAGAGTTTCTTTCAACCCCAAAAGGTAAGTGGGTCACTTTTCTAATTGGTGCAGCATTTGGGGGCATCACGGTGTTGATTACAGGAAAATCCATCACCTCATTTATTACCTATACCATCGTGGCGGGGGGCTTGCTGTTGCTTGCAATCACTGCACTGTTATATGGCCACAGAAAAGAACATATGTTTAAGGTGAAGATGGAGTTGCCAACAGCACTAGAAACATTGGCTGCGGTGATGGAAGGCGGTTCCGCCTTCGAGTCAGCCTTATCAAACCTCCTTAAAGAATCCGATTTAAAGCATCCGCTGTATTTAGATCTCAGTATTGTTAATGAGGCGATGCAACGTGGAAGAAGACGTGGGGAAGCGCTTAAATTATGGGCCAAGCGTAGTGATTTGGTAGAAATCGCAGATTTGGTCTCTGGAATGATTCAGGCAGATCAAACTGGAGGCTCATTAGGTGGTGTGATGAAGCATCATGCGCAAGCATTACTAAAAGAGAACGAAGCGGAAATACAACGTAGGGCGGAACGTTTACCCGTAAAAATGCTATTTCCCATGTTTACCATGATATTACCAGCGGTGATGGCCATTGCTGCTGGACCAAGCTTTATCCGTATTTTTCAAATTATCGAAGACATCACCAGCAAATAAAAAAAACCTATGACAAACCATCAGATACATTTAAAAAACGGTGACATACTGGTTTCAAAACTTAAGCTCGCCAATCATTTCTTTAGCCGTTTACTCGGGCTCATGGGTACAAAAAGCTTAGAAAATGGCAGCGGTTTATTGATTACTCCTTGCCAGCAGATACACACGCATTTTATGCGTTATCCAGTCGATATTATCTTTATTGATAAAGAAATGGTGGTATTGGAGAAAGTAGTAGCGCTAAAGCCATGGAAATTTACTCGCTTCATTAAACAGGCAAAACATGTACTTGAAGTGCCTGCATACGCGGCCGACAAACTGAATGTGGGAGACCAACTTATTCTAAGTTAGGTTGCCGCTATCATGATTAAGATACAAGACCTGACTATCCAATATGGCGCTTTCAAAGCGGTAGATGGTCTATCTTTCTCCGTAAATAAAGGTGAGTTATTTGGGTTTCTAGGCCCCAATGGGGCTGGTAAAACCACAACCATCAAGTGCCTAACAGGTACTATCAAACCCACCCATGGAATGGTTGAAGTGGCAGGGTATGCCTTGCCAAAATTTTTTCATAAAATTAAACCGTTAATTGCTTTTGTTCCAGATACCGAAAATCATTACGAGGATTTTTCTGGCAGAGAGAATTTACTGCTTTATGCCAACTTGTACGGTGTTCCTCATCACCGAGTGGATGTTTGGCTAGATCGTTTGCAGCTCTCAGAAGCAAGCGATGTGAAGGTCAGAAATTACTCCAAAGGCATGAAGAAAAAGTTGCTGATAGCACGCGCTATGATTCATGAACCTCAACTCGTATTCTTTGATGAGCCAACGGCTAACCTTGATATTCATTCTGTGAAGTTAGTTCGAGGTTTATTGCGCGAAATCGCCAATTCAGGCACCAGTGTTTTCCTCACCACGCATGATATGGATGAAGTGGAGCAGATATGCGACCGAGTGGCGATTATTGCCAAGGGTAAGTTGCTCGATATCGATACGCCCACGGCATTCATTACGCGACATGCAGAACGCTATTGCGATGTGCAATATGACCATCAAGATCAATTAATTCGCACAACACTGCATTTGGATGAACCAGAAGATAAACAGCGCCTTTCTGAAATAGTGCTCAATGAGAAGTGCGTCAGAGTCCATTCTAGAGAGTTTAGATTTGAGGATGTTTTTCGTAAGCTTACTGGGGAGGCTTATCGATGAATGTCTCGCGCTTTCATTTGTTTAAAACACTGTATGCAAAAGAATGGGTGCGCTTAAAACGTAACCCTGCCGCGTTGATGGCGGTAGGATTGCTTATTTTGATGGCATTTTTACTGAATATCGAAAGCAAAGCTCAGCAAACTGCAAAGAGATCATCAGATTGGCCATGCTTGGTGGTGTTCAATGAAGATAACGCACTGATTCAGCACCTTAAGCAGAATCAGCATCCAAAACTCAGGGTTAAATTTAAACATAATCCCAATGTGAATACGTCAAAGGTCAGATATGCATCGGTGGTGGATTGCGTTGCGGAAATTCAGGATATTCAAGCACTGAAGTGGATAGATAAGCGCCCCCAGCAAACCATTATCTTTCGTCACGGTGGCTCAGAAGCTTCCATCAAGAAAACCAACGGATTTGCTCGTTGGGTGTTATCCAGCATGGCAGCCAAATACAGCAATCAAAATATAGGGCAGTCATTTAAGCCATTACCCAATAGTAGAAGCAAACCCAGCGCGAGTTTAGATCTTGGCAATAAAAAGTCGAGAGCCATGGTAAGTGCAATGCTCATTTTTTCTACGCAGTTTTTTGTTTGTTGCGCGCTATTTATCTCGCTTACTGCACATGAGAAAGAAAAATCCATTTTGCAAGCATTGGCACTGACACTGGCTAGCCCCAGACTGCAGCTCATAGTTAAGGTGGTTTTTCATCTATCACTGTCTTTAATCGCAAGCTTTATCATGCTCGCTGTAATCTCACCCGCACATTTGTTTTATGTCGGCACATGGTGGATTCTAATTGCGTCTAGCATTGGGCTAATTGGGGTGGCCACGATATTAACGAGCTTGAATCGCACCCAGACGTCAGCCAGTCTAATGGGATTTTGTTACTTGATGTTCGTAGGCGTTGTATTTGCACTCTCACAAAACTTTAAAGGGTTTACTTTGCTTAAAGTGTTCATGTTTGAACATCATGTGATTAGTGCATTGTCCATGTTTTTTAACGGGATTACGCGCAACAATTACCTGCTTCTGGGCGCACACCTGCTCACACTCACAGTCATCGTTGTTGTGCTTAGCGTTATTTCGTTTGTGTTATGGCAACGAAAAGGTTGGAAAGTATGAGTGTTTGGTTGATGGCATATAGGCTTTTTCATTTGGTTGCCTCAACGTTCAGTTTTGTAGTGTGTTTAGGCATGATGTTGTACTTTAATGCCTTTAGCAGCCAACTATATGCTGCGATGCCTTTATGGTTAACCGAGGTTGCACAATCCATGCACCAGAGCTTTGGAGGCCTTGGCTATCAATTGTTTTGGTTATTACTGGCTATCTATTTTTTGGTTGTCAGCTACCGTATGGTTTCGTTGCTAAATGAGCAATCATGATCAAGCAACGGATTGCAGCTTTTTTCTTTTTACTTATCTGCCTACCTCTCCATGCGTTTGCTGAGAAATGTCGTATTTCCGATTATCCGCATGAAATAGAGTGCGGTACTTTTGAAATAAAGAACATCATTTCCGGCAAAGTTGACCACATTGCTTGGCGTCGAGTAGAGGCTAGGGCACGTTATCCTCTCCCGGACCCAGTCATTTGGATACCCGGTGGCATGGGTATAGATGCCACTGACCGAGCACCCGCAGTCATCAATATGCTTTCAAGGCTTAAGAATAGTCGAGACCTGATATGGATCGACATTATTGGCTCTGGAAGCTCATCACCGTTGGGATGCGCTAAACCTACTAAAAGCAGAATTGCAGAAAAAATTGATATTTTTAGCAACGCACAAGTGCTCCAAAATTGTTATGAGGAAATTGCAGAGCGTGGTGGCATGCAGCAGTTTAGCTATCAACAATTTGCACTGCACTACGAGCAACTTAGACAACACCTGAAGCTAGGCAAGGTCAATGTGATAGCGGATGGCGTGGGAAGCAATATTGCATTGGCATGGCACAGCGCTGCACCTCAGGCGATACGCAGCATGGTATTGGATAGTCCGCCACCATTAGATGAAAATCCAACCGTTCAGCGTGCAAAATCCTATGCACGAGTATTGGATACCATCAATAAATCCTGCCAGATTGATACGGATTGCCAAAAATATCATCCACAAATCGCGCTTTATTTAAAAAATATTTTAAGTAAATTGCCTCAAGAAACAACCCTTACGCATCCGCACACAGGTCTAAAAGAAAAACTCAAGATAAACCAAGACCTATTTGCGCTAATTCTCATGAATATATTGCGGTCACCTGCCAGAGCCGCGGCTTTACCAAACGTATTGCGTGCTGCATCTGAGGGTGATTGGCAACCGATCATTGGACTAGGCGCACTTTCATGGGCCAAATTAAATACAAAATTTAATCATGGTTTGTGGCTTGCAAGCCTTTGTGAAAATGGTCGTGCACACCCTGATATTCATCTTGAAAATTCTGCTGATTGGTTTTATAAAATGCAAAAAAACAAGATGCATGCGCTCTGCGATGGAAAGTGGGGAAAAGGCACGCAATATGCACTGCCTGAAACAATTCCGGTATTAATATTTAGTCCACTTGCTGATCCATTTGCGGCTGATATGCCTGCTGCTGGAAAAAATGTGAAAGTGATTCGAATTCCAGGCGCGTCTTCTGGAGTATTGAGCTTAGGTTGCGCAAGAGATATTGTTTATCGCTTTGTTGCTGATAGGCATTTTCAGCAGGAGACACTGGATGACGCCTGTCTGACAAACTTACCGTTACCTGTGGTGGGGCCGATTAACCGTTTTGGCAGAACGCCATGATTCGTATCAGCCAAGCTAGCCGTCAAGTATTCAATCATAAAGCACCTGTTTGGCTGACACGAGAAGTGTCACTACAAATTCCGCCAGGTCAGATTGTTGGTTTAGTTGGCCCCAATGGTGCTGGAAAAACAACACTCATGCGCCTTATTGCAGGTTTAGATGCACTTACTACGGGTGAAATTACTATTGATGGTCAATCGGTTCAATCATCATCATTATTACTCGGGTATCTAAATGAGCAGGCAGGTCTTTACCATCGTCTGACAGTACTAGAAAACTTGCACTATCAAGCAACGCTATATCATCTGCCCGCGGAGATAATAAGCAGCAGGATAGAAGACATTGCCTCGGTATTAAATATCAAACCATTACTGAATAAACAGGCCGGAAAACTTAGCCGCGGTGAGACGATGAGTACCTTGCTGGCAAGAACCCTAATACATCAGCCGAAATATTTGCTACTGGATGAACCTACCAACGGCTTGGATTTGTCTGCCGTGATTCATTTGAGAAAATTTCTAAAAGAGCTGGCAAAAAAACAGCATGGCATATTAATGAGTTCACACGCCATGTATGAGCTTGAAAAGCTGGCTGATTACTTGGTTATTATTCACCAAGGTAAGGTGCTCGCTCAAGGAACTACATCTGAAATCTGTATGCTAACCCAAACAAACAACCTGGAAACTGCTTTTGCCAAGCTTGTGTATCAGATGACAGAGATTGACTGATGTAAATATGAAACTGATGCATTGGGGTGTTTTTAAAAAAGAATTGTTGGATATATTTAGGGATTGGCGCGCCTTAATTTTTACTGCTGCCATATCCATTCTGGTCGGCCCGATTATCCTATTGATGATTGCCAATACATTGGCTGCTTTTGAGTCACGTTCCGAGCTCCGTATTGTCTTGGTGCAAGGCTTGGAGCATTCACCTTCTTTACGCATACATTTGCAGCGTGAAACAGCCACCATCATAGAAGCGCCTAATGATTATGAAGCACAACTCAAACGTGGTGCACTGCAAGATCCGGTATTGATAGTGCCTCCTAAATTTGAGCAGAAATGGCGGCATGGCGAGCCGGCAGAGCTCACCATGATGACCAATTCAGCAAACGCAAAAATTACAGCAAACACAAATAGACTTAAACGCTGGCTATCTGCATTTGTAAATGAACGCTCAATCATTGAAAACAGCATGCAAATTACTGCAATGGGTGCCAATGAACTGGTGTCCATACAAGAACATGATATTGCCAGCCTGCGTGCGCAAACCTCCAAAGTGTTTGGGATGATTCCCTACTTTTTAATCCTAGCTTGCCTTTATTCAGTATGGAGTGGGGCGGTAGATACTACATTTGGTGAGAAGGAGCGCCGAACTTTAGAAATTCTGCAATCAAGTCCCAACCCTATGTATGCAATTGTGTGTGCTAAATGGTTAGCGGTTTGGCTGGTTGGCAGTGTTTTGGTGATGGTAGCCGCTTGGAGTTTTGTGCCTGCGCAACATGTCATGGCGGGGGAGACGCTTAAATCCATGCTTGCTTACGGGCCGGAAGAGGCGCTCTACATGACAGTGGCGTTAATCCCTTTAACCGCAATATTTGCTGGCTTATTGATGTTTGCAGGGGCAGTGGCCAATACAAGTAAGCAAGCGCAAGGCAGTGCGACAGCCATCATGCTGATGGCGACACTCTTTCCACTGGCGGGGCATATTGACCCCTCGGAAGAAACATGGGTGCACGATTTGATGCCTATCATTGCACAACATCGAATGATGGGACGGATACTTGAGGGAGAGATGCCAACGTTGACAAGTGTATGCTTAGCCTGCTTAGTGGCTATCTTGCTTACTGGCTTGTTGCTGAAAATGGTGACAGATAGATTGGCAACGCAATCCCATCGGCACAGTAAAGCCTAATCAATTGAATTCTAGTTGATTTCAGGTTCTAGATAAGCATCATTTAAAAACTGATCCTCTGGGGCGAGTTCCTCCGCACCGAGCCCTTGATCCATACTGTCTCGCACGGCTGCTCTATAGGCATCCATTTCGACTTGTTCTTTATACTCATTTGCAATGGTCATGCAACCAAGATTATTGAGGGATGAAACGCCTGCCTCTTCACAATCGTGTGGATTAGCAATCTTGTTTTTCATCGCCCATGCCGCGCCTTCGGCATAATCATCCATGTATTTATCTATTAATTTTTCACGCTTTTGTTCAACATTTTGCGCGGCATTAATATTTTTGTTTTCGATACGTTCCTGCGTACGATTAATTTTATAAAGTGCCACAGCAAGTGTTACCACCACAACCACTACGATAGTGATAAATACCTGACTAGACTGACTCTTTTTTTTAATATTGTGATTAGTCTCAGACATACTCAACATCAATAAGAATCAAAATAGCTATCGTCCACAATGTTCATGGTGTTGTTGGCTGGCGCTACTGCAGGTGGAGCAGCAGGGGCGGTGGCTGTATTATTTGTGTTAGTAGCAGGGGCAACCGCTGCTGGTGCTTGCATGGGCATCAGACCAGTTGCATTTGTTCTGACTTCACCCTCATCCAAATCAGTTAAATCATCATCATTCTCTATGCCTCCACCATTAATCGTAGTGCCACTATATATTTTGGAATAAGGCATCTGTAGCGTTCTACTACTGCCCGAAATAATGGTAATGGCATCTGGGTCTTTTTGGGGTTTTGGGTAGCGCACGGTTGAAGACGTTGTATGTACAGGGGTCACGCGAGTACGATCGCTAAATGGTCTGAATACGGCTTGTAGCGTAGCGCCAGAAGCAACAGACAACATGGTAATGTGTGCCTGTTCTGGCTCCATCTGTAATACAAAGTAATTAATACCAGGCGATCTGCGTGTTCTTGGTTTAGGCACAGCCACCACTTCTGCATCCTCTGCAATCAGTGTGGCAGTGGTTGCAGAGACAGTGTTACTTAAGCCTCCTTGTCGAGCCAATCTTTTTACCAAGGAGTCTCCCGGCATTATACCGCCACCCTCTATAGAATTTGGGCTTTGCTGTGCGGCCGTGAGTGCACCTCGTCTGTTTCTATTTACACCTGTTGGGTTGCCAATCGATAATAAATCAATTCTGTCACCGATGTTAATTGACTCTGCCATACCGGGAAACAGCTTGCCATCCAGCACCACTGAGCGTTTGCCGTATTTTGCAAAGCCAGAAAAGCCTTTATGCGCACCAGGTTCGGTGACATCATCCTCGCGAATATATTCACCCTCGGCAATAGGTCGGGTAGCATACCGGCCCACAAATTGCGCGATTGACAACACGGCATCTGTCGGCACCTCATTCGGTCTTACGTACTTAATTCGGTACATTTGGTTAGAGATACGCGTACCGGATGGTAAGTCCGCTCTTACCACGGGCATGGCCACCATGCCGGGTGGTTGCACTTGCGGTTGCACACGCTTATTGCCACCCCCAAAAAACATCATATAAGCCCCGCCTATCATCAACAGCACTAACGCGAGGATAATCATGAGATTGCGTCTGCTGTTGTTCTTTTTACGATTTGTGGGTTGTAATGCCATAGTTGAAACCTTGCTCTAAAAATTAATTACATGAAACTACTTGGTAATTGAGTGAACCCGGATTAACGGATTCATAACAGCCACGGAAATCTTTAAACGGTTTAACAGTTGGGTTGCCCGTAGCACCGATTGGCCCAATCTCTGAGCCTGCAATCCCTTTAACACTATTGGAACCTGCTACCCCAACTTTGCTGGGGTTGTAAAAGAAGGGCAGGTCAGGCAGATTGGAGTCTGGGAGTTCTGCCATTCCAAACGTAATAAACGACTCAAAAATTGAACGATAGCGGACATGTACTTTTAGCTGACAGGCAATCGCTGTGTTTGAATCATTCCAACACACATCAGTAGGTGCCGCTTGAGTATCACAATTTACCATGTTGGATGGTGAACTGTCGTAAGCATCTCCGCCCTGGCATTCAATTTGAAAAGTAGGTCGGAAATGCGGTGCAAGATTAGGAATATATTGACCAGGCCCAGACGCAGGTTCAGGGGCAATATTATTGGCACCAAAGAAATAATAGCCGGTTTCACCAATATTAACTGGCACGTAACCATCGTCGTCAGTCGGACAATGTTCATCATTTGGGTCTGCACTTAAACAAAGCTTGCCAGGCGGAAAAAGCAGTATCTCCGTTGCATTTTCACAACTTTGAAGGTTGTTACCTGACAGACATACTTGCTGATACATTGAGTACATGGCTTGATTGGCTTTAGGCAAGCCAGGTACATAGAGCGGATTGGGGGTGTCGTCACTTAAATCATTTGGTGTGCCATTGTCGTTATACATTAATCCATAACCATTCACCAATATCGAGAGCCGGCTTCGTCCATCACGGTTGGGGTCGGTGCCATTGCAACTTATATTATCTATTGGCATCGGGTTAAACAGGTAAATGCTTTTCGTTGCAGATGACGCGTCAACCAGAATTTGATAATTATCTCGATTTTTTTTATCTAGCAGATAGCGGTCTGTTGGAATACCATCATCGTAGTCAGCACTGTCACCATTTAATGCGACACAACTAGGTGATTGGAAGTTTGCAAAAGCATGATCACCTAACCCCACATCAGCTTGCTTATCACTGTCTAGGTTGCTGCCAGTGAGAGTACCAGTAATTAAATCTGTAAATGTTACTGCGGGAATAGTATTAGTGGGGTTATCCACATCTGTGAAAGTGCCGCTTACGAATACTCCATCAGTCAGCGTCCCAGTCAAAACACCTTCTGGAGTGGTACCAATCGAGCTCAGGGTGCCGGTTACTGCCGCTATAACTGTGTATCTTACCCCAGTCACTGAATCAGTAATTTCACCTGAAACATCACCGACAACATCACCCGTTGAAGTTGAAGGGGTTAGGTTGGTAACAATACCAGTAAGTGAGCCACTAAATTCACCCTGAACAGAACCAGTAATATCGCTTCTTACAACTCCAGTAACTGTTATATTCGTGCATGGTTCGTTACCAATGCAAGTGCCATTCCTCTGGGAATCGTTAGCATGGCTTATCATCTGCCCCCATTCTGTGCCGCCTGCTTTAGCCGCATCCGAAACTTTGGATGAACCATACGCGGTAATCGCCAACTCGGCACCACCAGCCACAACTAGTATCAACAATATTAAAATAATGGCGAATTCAATCAAAGCTTGTCCCTGCATACTTCTACGCAATGCCACACCTTGATACTTTTTGTTACTGATAAATCCTACTTGCATCTTATTTTGCCAGCATCTACTCTCTAGGCTACTGCCTGTTTGTTGTTGCGTTGGTCCACACGCTGCATCTCTTGTTTGGTTTGGTTCCAAATATCCGCATGCTCACAATCGGCATATTCGTGGAAATACGGGCCGCCAAGGGTATAGTGAATCAATGCCGCATCTGGGTTGGGTGCGTTATAGCCAACAAGATGGTTCCATGTGGGTGGAATTTCACCAATCAAATCATCATGCTCCAACCATTTGAATTGATGAAGCTCCAAACCAGATGCGGTATTCACAAACTCTGGGGTGAGCGCTTTACATTTGGCGTTATTAAATAGCATGACACTAGACCAGTTTTTCTTTTGGTATTTGGTTTGTACTGCATCCAAAAACTTGGTGTCTTCTTTGGGTTGGTGGTCGTGCTTGACACACATGACTGCATAACGGTCATCTCGCAAATTCCACAGTTCGGCAATATCGCGGGTCATCACCATATCGCAATCCATAAAGATGCTCCAACCTTCATAATTGGCCAAATGAGGCGCAAGAAAGCGGGAGAAAGAGAAATCGGTAGATTGCAAAGGATTGCGCTCACGTTTGTAGGTGTCTTTCAGTTGACTGAGCATGATGGGCGTAATGCTGACTGGTTGCGAGGCGTGTTGGTGTATGCTGTGACTCAATACGTGAAATGCCACTGTCTCTCTTGCATCAAAACCAATAAATACCTGAATCATGATGGGTAACCTTGTAACGTAATTTGATTTTGTATTAATGCAAATTTCATTCCTGATTAACATCATTGCAACTGATTGATTTGATGTTGAAATTTATCTGACTAACCACGTAAGACTGGTTGATTACAACCAATTGGTTTACTACAACCAACACAGCGCATTTTTTTACAGGTTTTCGACCAATTTAAAATGATGATGGCTTGATACACACATAGTCTACAGCTTGAGCTAAGTCTCTATTTATTCCCACATTTTTATCTCGTTAGCAACACGTTGTAATCATGAAATGTGAAGCTATGGAGTGGGTGATTTGCATCGGCATATTTATTGCTGTTTTGTGTTTCGGGTAATCAAAAAAACGACTATGAACACGCCAATCACTCCTAATCACCATCTCATCTATGAACTGCTGGAAAAGAATCGCACGGACGAAGCTATTTTGCATTGTGACGCTTTGTTGAACGTAAATCCGCAAGATGCGGATGTCCACTACCTAAAGGGGTTAGCATTGCGGCAGCTTGGCAACTTACTAGCAGCAAAAATAAGTTTTGAGTCGTCGTTGCGCATCGCACCTGCGAGTGTCTCAGCGCACTTTGCTTTGGGTAATGTATTGAGGTTACAGGGTGATCTGAAAGCAGCAGAGCAAGCATACCTCGGGACGATTGCGCTGGATGTACAGCATGAAAAGGCTCACTTTAATCTCGGCTTGGTGTACCACAAATCTGGCAATCTCAAGATGGCACTCACTTGCTATGACCGAGCGCTAGAAATCAACCCCGGCTATGCTGATGCGCTCAATAATAAAGGGAATGTGCTGAAGAGTCTGGGTAACTTGCAAGGCGCTTATAAATGCTATAGCGATGCAGTCACCATAAAGCCTTCTGCCACCATTTATTACAACATTGGCTTGGTTCTGCAAATGTTAAATCGCCCAGATGACGCTGCTGAGGCTTATGTATGTGCGGTAAAACATAAGCCAGACTACTGTCAAGCATGGGCTGGACTTGGCCTTGCGCTGCACAAGCATAAAAGCTATCCACAGGCCGTAGATGCCTATAAAAAGGCGCTTGCTTTAAAACCAGACAACCCTGAGGTTTGGAACAGCTTGGGGGTTACCTATAAAAAACTGAAAATGCTGGAACCTGCAATAGAGTGTTTTGCTCGTGCAGTTGCGATCAAACCTGATTTCTCAGATGCATTAGGCGCTTTAGTACAAAATAAATTGCATGCCTGTGACTGGAAAGCGATTGATGATGTGTTTTCCGCAGTTGAAACCTCTATCAAGCAGGGAGGCAAGATGGTGCCATTCAACATTCTTGCAACGCCGCTTTCTGCCAAGTTACAAAAGCAATGTGCAGAACAATATACAGCGCATCACTTTCCACAGATGAACGCGCTGACAAACGTAAACACGCGTTATCAACATGCAAAAATTCGTATCGGGTATTTTTCTGCAGACCTGCACAATCATGCAACTGCATACCTCATGGCTGATTTATTTGAGCGCCATGATAGGGATACATTTGAAATTATTGGCTTTTCGTTTGGCTCAGAATCTCAAGACGAAATGGCGTTAAGAGTACGTAAAGCATTTGATGCGTTTTACGATGTCGGCAGTTTGTCAGACATTGAGATTGCAAAGCTGGCAGCCAAAAAGGAAATTGATATTGCGGTAGATTTAAAAGGGTATACGCGTGGCGCAAGGCCGGGCATTTTTGCTTATATGCCAGCACCAATACAAGTGAGCTATCTTGGCTATCCCGGCACTTTAGGAGCACCGTATATTCAATATCTGATTGCAGATAAGGTGTTGATTCCACAAGGTGATCAAATTAACTACACCGAAAAAATTGCGTATTTGCCTGATACCTATCAGGTAAATGCAAGACGAAAGGTGCTGCCGCAAAATGCCACAACACGTCGGGATCATGGTATCCCCGAACATGCTTTTGTGTTCTGCTGCTTTAATAACAATTACAAAATTACACCAGATGTTTTTGATATCTGGTTACGTCTGCTTCATGAGGTTGAGCATGCGGTGCTTTGGCTATTTGAGGCCAATCCAAGCGCCACTGTGAATCTAAAAAGTAGGGCACAAGCTAATGGCATTGCACCTGAACGATTGATTTTTGCTAAAAAAGTGCCTCAAGAAATGCACCTTGCCCGTTATTACCATGCTGATCTAGTGCTTGATACCTTTCATTACAATGCCCACACCACTACCAGCGATGCATTATGGGTGGGGTGTCCGGTATTAACCTGCTTGGGCAGTACATTTCCAGGACGAGTGGCAGCGAGCATTCTTACAGCTTTTGGTATGCCGGAAATGATCACCAGATCGCCAGAGGCTTACTTTGATTTGGCTAGACAGTTGGCATTTGATACAGACAGGTTAGATACCATCAGGCAACAAGTGGCGGCGCATCGAGACACGCAAGCGTTGTTTAATATTGATCTGTATACCACCCATATTGAGGACCTCTATCGACAGATGCATCAACGCCATCTAGATGGCTTGCCTGCCGATTATCTGGAGTTATCCAATTGAATGCTGGAGTATTGCGAGCGTTACTGATTATTTTGGTATTCAGCGCTACATTGATACCAAGATTGCTAATGATAGGGGCTCCACCCGCCACAGATGAAGGCATTTACGCTTTCAATTCACTGATGATTTACCTTAACCCGCCTCCCGGTAACTTATTGCCAGAGTTGGGGACGTTATCACTTTATCAAGCTTTGATGGCTTGGGTATTTTCTTGTGATATTAACCACTTAGTATTGCTGAGGGCGCTAGATGCATTGGTGGCTTCAATAGCTGGCTTCATGCTATACCAAGTGACAAGCCATGAGTCTAACAGCAAGCTAGTCGGGGCAGTGATTGCGATCATTTTCCTAATCACCTTGAATGACCCAGTATTTATTCAGTATGGCTTTAAAAATAGCATTGCTGCTGCCAGTCTCCCGTTATTGGCTGCTATCGCAATCGGACAGCGAGCCAACGATATCGAGACGACCGTTTGGTTTGCAGCAGGGGCGTTGGTGGCAATTTCTGTGCTATTAAGGGAGCCATTTGCTGTATTTGCTATAGCAGGCGTCTTGGTGGTCTATGTTAGAGCTAGCTTTAGAGCAGTGTGCGCTTACCTATTAGGTGGTGTACTGATGGGCGGATTGATTTTACTGCTGATGATTTTGATGAGAGGGGGGTACCAGAATCTGATACAAAGTTATGCAGATTTAGCGCTCACGTTTCAGCAAATTGCCTATCAAAGGCACGCCTTACTGCAAAGTAGTGTTGCAGCTTTTGCTAAAAATGCATTAAGCGTATTAATGCTATCTGTAGTGTCTATCTATTGGGTGTTGCTAGCAGGCACGATCAAGCCAGTTTATGTTTACAGAATGGGATTTTGGTTGCTCTTAGCTACTGCACCCTTACTGGAACCGTTACTAAAAAACGGATACCCCTATCATTACGCCAGCACCATGTTTGGTCTAGCTGGGCTTGTGTCTCTTGGTTGGCGCGCTTATTTAGAGACAAAAACAGAATATTCGCGCGCCACCATTTTTATTCTATTTCTGGCTGTATTGTTTTTAACTCCAAAAATTACCAAATTCAACGGTGTCTATACCCAGTATACCGCGCAACTTGGAAGCAAAAATGCCCCAATCAACTGGCCCCAATCTATCGTGCAGCAAAGTAATTATTTGCTAATTGCCGAATACATCCATACACATAGCCAAGGCAATCCAACCGTTGCAATCAATGGCAGTATGCTTGGAGTGATTCCACTAGCAAAAGCCAAGCCAAGTAGCCCTGAGCTTGCACACCTCAGCTATCGTTATATTTACAGCAATCGAGATAAAAAAAGCTTGAGAGCCGAGATTAAGGCGTGCCCACCGGAATTCATCATGCTTACGAACAGTTCTCCATTTCAAGACACAAAAGTGTTGAACTCAATTGTTAAAAGCATCCCTGAATATCGCTTAAGCACCTATATTCCACCATCAAAAACACGCCATTACGGAAGTTTTGACGCTGCGATTTATCAGTGGGCAGCTGGCTCTAGAGACTGCCATCGCAACCTAAAAGAAAGAAGCAAGTAAAAATGAGCAGTTTAGGCATACGGGCTTCGAGTTCGCTTAGCTATATTCCAGGATTAGATGGTATACGCGCGATTGCTGTGATTGCGGTCATGTTACGTCATTACACATCACCATTCACACCTCTGCTCAATGACGCAGGGTGGGGATGGAAGGCCTATGCTGCCATTGCCAATTTGGGCTGGGTAGGGGTTGATATTTTCTTTGTACTTTCTGGCTATTTGATTGCCAAGATGTTACTGAACAACCCAATTCAATCTTTAGATGGCTATTTGAAATTCGTGAATCGACGAGTGTGGCGATTAATTCCAGCCTATGTGGCTTGCCTGTTGGTGTTTTCATTAATTGCAATGATGTTTACACCCAATAGCAAAGTGCTCAATAATGCGTTATCTCTTTGGACCATGACTTCAAACATCCAAAGCGCATTTATTCACCGCACCGCACTGATGGATGGCCAATACAACCTTGTGCACTTTTGGTCACTTGCGGTGGAATGGCATTTTTACCTTTTGTTACCAGTATTGCTATGGATTTTTCGCTCTGTCTATTTGACGGCGATTATTCTAATTGCTGTAGCGATTGCAACACGATATCTGTTTCAGCAATTAGACTTGTCCGATAACGCAATATATTCATTCACGCTATGCAGAATGGATGCTTTAGCAATGGGATGTTTATTGGCAACCGTTGCGCCAAAAATTACACAGAAATATGCCGATTTGTATTTAGTCGCAGGTGCCGTGTTATTTGTTTCTATCATGTACACCATCAGCCAAGCCACCATTCCATACAAAAAACTGCCTTGGATGCAATTGTATGGCTATACCTTAATTGGATTATCAGTAGCCATGATGTTGGTAGGTATTATCAAAGCCAGTGTTAAGAACCGCCTAGTCATGCTATTAGAGCGACCATTTATGTTGATGACTGGTAGGGCGAGTTATAGCCTTTACATTTGGCACCTTGTATTTTTCCCATTTATCGCAAATGTGGCGTTAGATAGGTATGACACGAGTCTAGAGGCTTTTATAGCTGCATTTATGATGGCAGTCTCGCTAGCAGCATTGATGTCTGCTTTGTCTTACAAATTTGTAGAATCAAAGTTTTATTTAGCACATCGCCGTGAGGCGAGATCGTAATTGGCAATTAGTTGAGATTCACTTGTTACAAGGAAGCAACCAGATGAAAAAGATGCGCTTTGCAGGCGTTGTTGAATCACGAAGCAGCCTACCTCAAATTGGTGGGCCGCCTGGAGAGTCAGATGTGCTCGCTTTAAACCCAGAAAGACAGCAAGGTATTTTGGCTGCTACCGGATGGAGTACGCTGTATCCGGGTACATTAAATCTTGGTGTTACAGACGATGTGGTGCATAGGCTTTTGCTATACAAAACTATCTATGCAGAAGATGGTTTTAATATCCGCTACCCTGAGAAATATGCCTATATCCCACTGAAGCGAATTGGATATTTGTATTATTCGGCTACGATATCCAAAGAAAAAGACACTGAGCAGGTTCCAATATTATTGCGTAGAGCTTGTAACCCGCTAAACAATAGGGTTGAAGAGTTTGCCGAGCGCCAGCTTCGCCAGGCGCTGGATATTCAAGATGGAAATGTGGTTTATTGTACGGTAGGCTGATGAATAAATTTAAACTACTTAGATGATCAACATATGAAGTAGGTATCTAAGCATAGAGTCTATTGCCCTCATGAGGCATATAAGAAGCGAAGCTATCAAAAATCACCGAGCGCACACGATCTAATTGCGGTTCAAGTCCAGTCCACATGGGTAATCGTAATAATCGTTCAGATAGATCTTCAGTAACCTTGAGATCACCATTTGTGCGCCCGTATTTAAGACCGGCAGGCGAGGTGTGAAGTGGTACATAATGAAATACGGGGTGAATATCCAGTGCTTTCATTTGAGTAATCAACTGAGTTCTGGCATCGAGTGAATTTAAAATGATGTAGTACATGTGGGCATTATGAACGCATTCTGCAGGGAAAGTAGGGCGTTTGATCAAACCCGCTCTCTCAAGCGCATACAACCCTTCGTGATACTTCTCCCAAATTTCAAGCCTGCGTTGAGTGATGTTGTCAATATCTTCAAATTGAGCCCATAAGAAAGCAGCAATCACTTCACCGGGTAGATAAGATGAGCCCAAATCAACCCAAGTATATTTATCGACTTGTCCTCGAAAAAATTTGCTTCTATTGGTTCCTTTTTCACGGATGATTTCAGCACGTTCCACAAAACGATCATCATTGATAAGCAGTGCACCACCTTCTCCAGAGATTACATTTTTAGTTTCATGGAAGGAATAAGCACCCAAGTGTCCAATAGTGCCAAGCGGTTTGTTCTTATAGGTTGCATTCACTCCTTGCGCAGCGTCCTCAATGACTAACAACTGATGCCTATTGGCTATTTCCATGATGGTATCCATTTCGCACCCAACCCCAGCATAATGCACTGGCACAATAACTTTGGTTTTTGGCGTAATGGCCGCTTCAATTTTTGTCTCGTCAATGTTCAATGTGTCTGGACGTATATCCACAAATACGGGAACCGCCCCTCGTAACGCAAATGCATTTGCAGTAGATACAAAGGTATAGGAGGGCATAATCACTTCATCCCCAGGCTGAATATCTGCAAGCATGGCCGCCATTTCCAACGCGGCAGTGCATGAATGCGTAAGTAATGCTTTTTTTGAGCCAGTCTGCTCTTCAAGCCAGTGATGGCATTTTTTTGTAAAAGGGCCATCTCCAGCCAGCATCCCATTGAAATGTGCTTCAGCAATGTAAAATAGCTCTTTGCCAGTCATGTATGGTTTATTAAACGGGATTTTCATTTTGTGCACACCATATAACAATGAGTATAAGGAATCCAAGCCCTATGAACGATGCGGCTTTCAACGTGCTTGAAAGTACGATTTACGATGGCTTTATAAGCTGATTCAACACGCACATTTTGGCCACGATCTTTTGAGATGAGAAAGCGTGCAATAAAGTTTTGATCTGGTGTGTAACAAGGGTCAACGCTAATTAATTTGCCACCTTCTTTTAGGGCAGCATGGGCTAGTTTGGCAATTTTTTTTGCTTGGATATCATCCATATGATGGAAGACCCCTGTCAAGACAACATAATCGAATTTTGGTAGTTTGGCTAAGTCGCTTTCTTCTAACAATTTGCTGGAAAAATGCCCTCTGGCACCATACTTTCTTTGAGCAGTTTTGATGTAGTCTGACGATATATCAAAGCCATAATAGTTTATTCCTTTAGGCAAGTAATCCAATATATCGGCTGGCCCACAGCCAATATCGAGTATTGCCATGTTTGAATTTGCTTGCATCACATCTCTAGTTAAAAACTTCCATATCGACTTCGCTCCCATTAAGACCTGAAAGCTTGAGTATATGAATGGTACAGAGAGGATAGTGCGTAGACCGCTGGTGATTTGTGACATGATTAATGCTCTTTTAAAACCACACAATCAATCACAGGTTGCGCCATCGCAGGGATGTATACAGTCAACTTATGAAGTCTCAAGGACACGACACCTTTGAAAATGGCATTCATCCAGCCAGAACGTCTGTTGGAAAATTGCTGGTCTTTCACCGCTCTCTCTAACATTTTATGCAATAAGTTTTTGCTGAACATAACGCTGGAGTTATTTGATTGTTCTATGATTTTTTTTACTTTGAGTACGGATATCCAGTTAAGCGATTGCCAAGTGCCCCAAGGGTCAGCCAATGATTGATGTGAGAGGATTCTTTTTTTAAATACTTTCTCAGTCAGTGGTTTAGAGAACAATGTTGGGATATTAAAATGGGGCTCATACGGGAAAGTATAGTTTGGGCAGATAAAACGATATTTAGCCCCTGTTTTTAATGCTTTTAACACATTAGTGATGACTTGCTTTTCATCACTCACATGCTCCATGACATTAATAGAGAATGCATAATCAAACCTTGACTCTACGTTAAGCTGCTCAGCAGGTGAGTTAATCATTACAAGCAGTTTGTCTGCATTGACTGCAACTTTTAAGACTACATCTTGCAGCGCTCTAAAATGATTAAAACCCTCACCAATCGGCTCTAATGCTGTGATTTGGTAGCCTTCTCTTAATAACTGGCAACTCAAGATAAGTGAACCTGCGCCAACCTCAATGATGGATGCTGCTGGTTGTAGCTGCTTTAAATCCGCATCTATCATCTGCCGTCCAAAAACGGCTTCTGCGGCATATGTTTCAAAGATAGAAATTAACTCAGGGTGATGTAACTTTATCTCCGCTCTAATTGCTTCAATCAAGTCAAAAATAGTGTCTGCCAAAGCCATTACTTCATGGCTCCTAAGGTGACACCTGTAAATATCATCATCACAGCAATCAGTTTAGTCAGCGTGATCGGCTCATGCAAAATGAGCCAACTGCCAAGAATGACCAGCAAAAAGGTAATGCCAATGTAGATTGGAAAGCCAATGGACAGAGAAATTTTAGAGATTACGAATAGCCACAAAAATGAACCCGCAAGGGCAGCAATGTAACCAGAAACAATATAGGGATCTAGTAAGTATGTGAACAGCTTTTCGACAACTCTCTGGCTTTCAGATGTCGTTGGGCTAACTGCCGAAGTGCGCCATTTAACAATTAATTGGCTGTAAGCAACTAATAGCGCTATCGGAATCACCAATACTAGAAGTTTCATAGATTAGGATTTGACTAGTAAGTGGTAAATATCTACTGAACTGCTGAACTTAAAGCCCAAGCCAGCATAAAGATTTAGCGTAGGTAAATTACTAGATGAAATAGAACTAGAAACCGTTTTATAACCGCTTGCAAACATCGTGCTAGCCACTGCTGACCACCAATATTTAGCGAGTCCTTTTCCTCTATATTCATTTGCAATTGCATGCAATTGCAGTTGATTATCGTAAGTAGCAATAAATCCTGCAATATGTTCACCCAACATCAAGCCATAGATTGTGCCTCTACCAGCCAAGTCCTCAAGCCATTGCAAGTAGCGTTTATCGGCAAGTTTTTTCTCAATGTTCGGATCGCGATGAAATCTTCCATGATGAAATGCACCATCACAAATTTTAAGCAATTCATCCAAAGGCGCATTGTCCGTAATGCGAATATCGGGATGATTGCTTATTACAAGTTCACCATGTTTGCATACAGGCTCTAGTAAGGTGTCACAAAAATAAAATCCATATTGCAAAGCTAAGCTTTTATCAGCCAGTGGGTTTAGTTTGAGCGTGTAGTGCCCAGGTCTGCGTATTGCTTGCTCAAGCGTACGTGCAGAGTATTCAAGAATCTCAGCCGTATAAAACCCAAACACCTTGTTATCCCAAGGAGTGTCTTTAATCATGGGGGTACTTTGCAAAGCCAAATTGCTATTCATTGAACGTTGTCCTTCTTACGATATAAAGCGGTCTGCCTTTCATCTGGTCGAATGCTTTACCCAGATATATGCCGATAATTCCAAGCATCGAAATAATGATGCCGCCAATGAAATAAATAGAAACGATAAGACTGCTCCAACCTTGCACCGTAGAGCCGTTTATCAATGCACGCATGAGGATGTAGGCGCCATACGCAAAAGATAGGCATGACATGAAAAACCCTAGCTTGATAGAAACCCGTAGTGGCTTGTCAGAGAATGCAATAATGGTATCGGTAGCCAGCTTGAGCAGTTTTTTGAATGAATAACTGGATTGTCCTTCAAAGCGTTCGTAATGAACCACTTCCAGACTGGTGGTAGGGAAGCCCATCCATTGCACCAGTCCACCAAAAAAGCGTAGTTGCTCTCGCATGTGTTTAAAATTATCGACCACCGTTTTCGACATGATGCGGAAATTACCGTGACTGCCGTCATACTCGGTATCTGCAAGATAACTCAATACTTTGTAAAAGGCCGTGGATGTTAGCTTTTTAAGATAGCTATCTTGTCTATTGGTGCGGCTAGCAAGTACGATATCGAAGCCTTCCTGCGCCTTCTTATACAGCCTAGGAATTTCCTCCGGTGCGTCTTGCAAATCGCAATCCATGACGACCACCCATTCTCCTTGTGATATATCCAAGCCCGCTGTAATGCCATAATGTTGACCAAAATTACGGCTAAATTGCACGCCTTTGATACGCTTATCTTGTCGTGAGAACTCCGCAATTTTTTCCCAAGAACGGTCACCCCCGCAATCTTCCACCAAGATGATTTCATAATTTGGCGTGATGCTAGTCAACGATTTATTAAGACGAGTGCATAACGCATCTAAGCATTTTTCTGCTTTATAGACGGGTATTACAACAGAAATGTGGGGTGCTTGGGTCAACATTCAGCCACTAAAGAAAAACTTTAACAGTTTTTAAGTGCAACTTTAATGCCAATGCTTTTGATTGGTTGATTAAATAAAATAATGATTATTTTCAATCAATTACAGGTCATTTAGTTTTAGAGATATACGTCTAATTCAAAGAGTGGTTGATATAAACCATACTGTTGGTTGTTATTAACCAATTTAGCTTGTGGTTAAAAATCACAAATGAGGTTGCAGGCCTTTTTGACGATGCCCTAAACAGTTGAATTCCTGCAATTTTGGGTTGATTGGCTTTAAAAAGTACTGTTCATACCTTGCATCGGGATGAGATTGATCTCTAAAACCCCAATCTGTAAATATCTTAGTTTTTATCATCCCCATTTTTTGATACTGAGTTTTATCAGCCCGAATGCCATGCTGCTCTAATATTTTATAGTTAATTCTTCGACGACCATCCTTTTCAATCAAAAGCCAAGCGTTGGCAATTTCATAGCATGAAGCCTGATTCAGGGCGAGTGTTGCCATAGCATCACTTCCATCATATCCCCCAATTGCCCAAGCCTGACCAATCGCATTTGCTTGCATAAAGTAAAGCGTACCTGGGTGATGTCCTGTGAAGTCAATGACTGGCGTGTGCTTTTTGAACCCAGATTTTTTTAGTAGCTGGCTTAAGTCGTTCAGATAGATTGCGGTATCTTTAGGTAGCATTATCTCTTTTTGTGTATGAGGGTTGATTAAACCGCTTGCTTGATGTGCTATGGTTTCTGTCTGACGGTACGGTGAGTTTTGCGCATCCAACAGCACTTTAACCGATAGAGATGCGACGATTATGGATAAGACTGTGATTGGTGTACGATTTAGTGTTGTTCTGCTTAAAATCATTAAGCTTGCAAGCATCCAAAACAACATTGCACCTGCCGCCGTTTCCCAATAGTTGTTTCCGCTTCCTGCTGCATAAACATAAGGCAATATTAGAAGAACAAATATTAATTTCCCTGTTATTTTTGCTGGTTGGTTTATGCGTTCGCAAAAGACCCCGCACACCATAGCAGCCAAAAGCGGTGCCCAAAGGATTAAAGGATGGTAACGCGGGCTGTTGATTTTGATGCCGTTGTTTGAAAAAGCGTACCAAAGCATCACGGTTAACGTTATCAGAAGGACGGTTATTACAATTAGTTTAAGTTTGCTTGAACCTCTTTGAATGCATAAAAACAAGCCTGTCATTAACACAGAAATTAGCAGGAATTTATACTGATCCACCATTGAAACTTTAAAAAGGTCTAATCTCAAAAGGTTATCGATACCATGCTTGCTCCCCATACTGTCCAGCAATAGCAACCCCATTTGGTAACGTTTGATAAATTGCATAATGCTGCCATCTATGTACAAAGCTGCAATGAGTAGCAGACCCAATGAGACTAATCCAGCGCCAACTAACACACGCCAGTACTTTTTCAATTCAAGGGCGAAATAAAGTGGTACAACGATACATAGCAATAGTGCGCTAGTTGGCTTGGCCATAAACACCAACCAGCCTCCCATACCAATCAAAAATGCAGCCAGCAACTCGCTATGCTTATGGTTGGCATTGGAGAGCACCATCCCAATCATCGTTATCAGCAAGCCCTGAAAACACAAACTGTTATAACTGGGAGAGGGTAGCCAGTGGCCAGTTATCATCAGAATCAATAATGAGGAGAGGGCAATACCAGCGCTTGCGACAAGGTAAAAGTCTTTGCTCTGATGCGTCGATAATCGCTGAATGATTAGATAACTAAGCGTTAAACCCAATGCATAGGTAAACAGCGCGTTGAATCCGCGCAACAGTACAAAATCACTGCCCAATAATTGATAAATAGGGTGGTAGATATAGCCAAATTGACTCACATAGTATTGATAGAGCCATGGGTTGCTAATCCAATTAAGATAATACCCTTCATCCGTGAAATCAATGCCCACTTTCATCTGCCAAGTTAGTTTTGCTAATAATGTAAAAATAATCAGCAATCCAACAGGCGCAATAAATCGGAGAGGGTGGCTCTGCATCTTAGATTTGTTACCCTCTAAAAGTTAGCAATTACAGGGATGATATTAGAGACGGCCATCAATCAATTGAGTGTCTAATACTGATTTTACATCGTAAATAACGCAATTATCTTTGCAAAAACCACGTGTCTCATGGTCGCTAAGCCCCAGAAACTGCTCGTGTGCCACGGCTAATACTAAAACATCATATTCTGCAGGTTGAATAGTGCTGATGGGTCTAATGCCAAACTCCCTAAATGCCTCATCTTTGTCCACCCAAGGATCATACACATCAACATTTGCGCCAGCATCTTCAAGTTCACGAATAATATCAATCACACGTGTGTTACGTAAATCAGTGCAATTTTCTTTAAAGGTGAGACCTAACACCAGAACCTTGGCATCAAGAATATGAATTCTTTTCTTGGCCATCAGCCTGATCACCTGGTGAGCAACGTGTAAACCCATTCGGCTGTTGATTCTTCGTGCGGCCAAAATGAGTTCTGGATGGTAGCCCAATACAGTCGCTTTATGTGTTAGGTAGTAAGGATCAACGCCAATACAATGTCCACCCACTAACCCTGGTTTAAACGGCAGAAAGTTCCACTTAGTTCCCGCAGCGGCCAATACCTCTGAGGTATCAATGCCAATCGCATTAAATATCATCGCCAACTCATTAATTAATGCAATATTGACATCTCTTTGCGTATTTTCAATGACTTTTGCGGCCTCAGCCACTTTGATAGAGCTAGCTTTATGGGTACCGGCCTCAATAATTTTTTTGTACAAATCATCAATAAAATTAGCAGCCTCAGTTGTTGAGCCGGAAGTTATTTTTAAAATATCTTTAAGCTTACGCTGTTTATCGCCTGGGTTAATGCGCTCAGGACTATACCCACAAAAAAAATCTTTGTTGAAGCTGAGTCCTGAATGTTTTTCTAGTATTGGCACACATACTTCTTCAGTAGTGCCAGGGTAAACAGTAGATTCGTAAATCACCACATCGTTAGATTTTAATACCCTGGCAATCGTCTCACTGGCGCGAATTAGAGGCTCCAAATCCGGCATGTTTGCTTCGTCGACTGGCGTAGGAACCGTCACAATAAAAACATTACATTCTTTAATGCTTGATACATCTGATGTAACGGTTAATTGTGTAGCCAATGCTATTTCAGCGGATGACAGTTCTTCGGTACGGTCCAGATTTTGACTTAACTCATCTACCCGAGTCTTATTGATATCAAACCCCACCGTTGGGTAGCGCTTGCCAAATTCCACAGCGAGTGGAAGCCCGACATAACCAAGCCCAATGATTGATATTTTTATTTCATTAAGATTAACTACAAATCCTTGCTTGTACTCCATAGAAATATATGCCATGTTAGGGATGGTTTATTATTTGTTAAATGAAAAATTAGTGAAATTTTCTATCCACCAATAATTCACTTGAACTTCGTTACCCCAAAACTCTTCAGCATTTTGTTTTAGTGCTTCAAATTTTTCGGGCTTATTCTTTAAAATATTGAAATAATTTTTAGCTTGATCGCCATTATATTCAATACTATCAATTGTTCTTTTGTAGACTAGCAATGCCCCAATGAGTGCAAACCAGTTTTTTTCATGGATTTTTACATTTCTAGCTATTCCATTAAGAATGGTCAGGTGCAAAATACCCTTATTAATTTTTTTTGTGTCTCTGTCTGGCTGAAGTGACTTTAGTGCTTTGTGTATACCGTATCTAAATAACTGATACTCATCAGGATTTGGCATGTGATTTATCCAGTTTTTGTCATAAACAAATTGACCTTTTCCATTCACCTTGGGTGGGTAATCCACATTTAACTTCTCTTCACTGCCCAACCATTTTGTATCTGATTTGAACATTTGAATACCTGGTATCATGACACCGCTTGGACAGTCTTTGACATATGCAAATAAGTGAGCAAGGTTATTTTTTTGCATTTCCTCGACCATTTCACTTAAGACATCCTTGTGTGCAAATACCATGTCAGCATCTAATTTCAAAAAGTAATCTACTTCGCCAGATTTGCTCATGAAGGTTTCATACAATGTGTCATGTGCAAGTTTGTTTGGTAAATTTTCAATTACGAAATATTTTTTATTTATATAGTTTTGTGCATTTAATTCATCAATGGAATTTTTGAACTCATTTTCACCAGACTGCATGATGCCAATCAAAACGCTAGGATTAGCAGGAGTGTTTTTAATTGTCTTATTTTTGTTAGTATCAAAAGATTTTAACTCTCTTACATACAGCAAATCATAATGGGTTCCATCACCATTTTTTGCCTCAAACTTAAATCCCTCAGCTAACAAAATAGCTTCTACCTTTTTATAATCAAGGTAGTTCTCATCAACCTCATAGTAAATGTTGGTGATACGTGGCCAAAAATTGGTCTTGATTAATGTTTGAATGACGACCAGCTCAAAACCTTTCACATCTATCTTGATAGATATTGGTAGGTTATCTGGGTTTTGAATCAGTGTGTTTAATCTGACAGCATCCACACATTCAATTTCAATGGATGATTGATAGCCTTCAGTTGTCTTCACGTCTCTTAAGGTGGCCACCCTTGAATGATTTGGTTTGACATGAATAATATGTTTTTCACACTTATCTGATATTGCTAACTTGTGGGGAATGCAATGTTTGGCTTGATTTGCATGAATATTATCAACCAAAAACTGATAGGTTTCAGGATGTGGTTCAAAGCTGTAAATTGCTTTGAAATTATCATTTGTACTTGCAATAAGCGAGTACAGGCCAATGTTTGCGCCAATATCAATTAAAAAAGATTCTTTTTGTGCTTTTAACCAATTCGCATAGAAAAAACCATATTTCCCTTGCACGGCAAACTTCCACGTAAGGTCATCTTTTCTGTTTTTAAGCCACACCCCATAAGTGCTGTAGGTATACCTACTTTCATCAATCAACGTTGGTTGAATATCTTTAGATAGTACAGCCTCAGATACGGTTTTTATGTTGTCAGATTGATAAGCAAACTCAATAAAACTGGTTGCTTTACTAAGCCGCTTTAATTGACTAATCAATTCTTGAAAATGTGATTTTTCAGTGGTATTGAAGCAGACCAAATCAAACATAGCTTCATTCATTTGCATGATGTCTTGCTGTGAAAATACAGCAACTCTTTTAGCATGTTGATTTGTCAAATACTTCAAGCCTGTTTGCTTGTATTGGTCTATTTGATCATCCACAATAACTATTTTTGCGCCACTATGGTGCATAGCCATTATGGCTAAATGACCACCATCAAAACCTATTTGTAAAATACGTCTAGCTTGACCAAGTTTGCTTAATGTCAAACGTTGTAAGTCACGTAGTCTAGGGTCTGGCAGGCAGTGCGCACTAACCGCCCCAAGATAAAGTACTGACGGAGCCAGAGATTGATGCGTGGCAATCAAAGTTTGGTTGAGCTTGTATAAGTCATTAAGAAACGCAGCGTGCCAACTATCCCAAAGAGGTTGATATTGCTGTTGCAGACCAACAGTTTCAGAAAGTGTATCGTAGTTTAACGCTCTACCTTCATGCTCGTCATTTCGTCTTGTGTCTACCTTATGTTGGCGCTGGCCATTTTTACCCCACTCAAATAGCTGATTTTCTCGCTGATTGAATGGCAGTGGCATGATAGGAATATTCATTTCCCAACGCACATAGTCAAATGATAACTGGTCACGTTTTGAATTAGTGGACAGCAGATCCCACCAGCGCATATTCATTTTGATTGTATGGCTATCTTGATGATTTCTTACAAGAAAACCTGTTGCATGCAGACCAAAATTGGCAGGAAACTGCCTTGCTTGATAGTACTGCATTTGTTTTAGTACAGGGGTAGTGGCATCGATGCCACGCTTGAGAATCTCTGTAGCCTCATCATAAATACAGCTTCTAAATTGATGTTTGCATAAGGCGATTGGTGCGCGCGATGCAATATCTTTAACTAACGCGACGCTGAGTTTTTCTAATGTAAAGTTACCATCTATCCAAACCGTGATGTCGTAATCAGGCAAAAACAAATGAGACAACACTTTGATGCGTCTGGCATCGACCTGAGGGTCTTTAAAAATGGACGGCACCACTCTTACTTGCCAAGGACTGGGTGCATTGAAGTCTGCTTGATCAGTATAGAGAATATAATCAATCTCTGTATATACGTGATTAAGGATGGGCGCAGTATCATAACCACCAAAAAGGGCCGGATATACTGCAATGTTATTACCTAGAGGCACATCCTTTTTAGCAAAAGCCTGATAGTAGGCTTGTTTAATTTCAGCTTCAGTATGGTTGTTTAAGCCTAGTATTCTTGCAGCTTCTTTTGTTTGATAATATTTTTCTAACGGACTATCGTAGACCAAAGATAGACTACTCTCATTCGTTTGTTTTTCTGAGGATTTTTCTTGCATGAATACTTCATTCCACTTAGCAGCAATTGCTTCAGGGGTGAAATGTTTTGATATATCAGCTTGTCCTTGTTGAATACGAACCAATACTTCATCTGGGTGAGATAAGCACCAC
>LNFM01000180.1_pt1 | contig 160187 bp, 166 predicted proteins | sample 596031 | NCBI WGS metagenome assembly LNFM01 (sample SAMN04254537, study PRJNA301005) | activated carbon metagenome | isolation source: dual media filters at the Ann Arbor, Michigan drinking water treatment plant | place: USA: Ann Arbor | reverse complement strand
AGGATATTTATCGCCTGCTACTTTTACGCAGCAATACTATAAAAAATTGCTTGCGGCTTAACCCGTTCGACTCTTTGATTGACAGCATAGGTCAGCTACACGCTTGATCAAGAAATGACTGAGGGTGAGCTTGCGACAAGGGATGCTGCACAATACCTTTCAAGTTACCGCCGCGTGATAGATTATTTTGATGCAGTTAAAGTCGGATTAACTGCTACACCAGCAAAACAAACAACAGAGATTTTTGGACGTCCAATTTTTACCTACTCATATCGTGAGGCCGTTGCAGATGATTGGCTAATTGACCATGAACCTCCAATCCGATACGAAACATTACTTAGTCAAAAAGGTATTCATTTTGATAAGGGCGAAACGGTCAAAGCCATAGACACCCAAACAGGTGAAGTAGAGACTGCCGATCTGGATGACGAACTCGATTTTGAGATTGATGCATTCAATAAACGCGTTATTAACGAAAACTTTAACCGCGTCATTTGCGAACAACTCGTGCAAGAGCTTGATCCGTTCGGAGAAGAAAAAACGCTGATTTTCTGTGCCACAGACTTGCATGCCGACATGGTAAAACGCTTGTTAGATGAGGCTTTTTTAAATCTTTATGGCGAAGACTATAAACAAGCTGCTGTTTCCAAAATCACAGGTCAAAGCGATAAGGTTAAACAACTCATTCGCCAGTACAAAAATGAACGTTACCCTAATATTGCGATTACGGTAGATTTGCTCACAACTGGTATTGATGTACCCAAAATCTGCAACATCGTATTCTTGCGTCGCGTCAAATCACGCATTCTTTTTGAGCAAATGATAGGCCGTGCTACAAGGCGTTGCGACGAAATTGGCAAAACTGTTTTCAGAATTTACGACCCAGTTTCAATTTATGCTGCCTTGCAAAACGTCAATACAATGCAGCCACTGGTTAAAAACGTTGACATTACACTTGAGCAATTGGTCGAGGAGCTAGCTAACCCTGACCGTCTGCAACTCGCACTTAATGCCCCTGGTGAGAAAAAAGGTGAGAGCCAAGCTGATGTAGTGTTAAGTCAACTTTCTCAAAAACTAATGCGCGTATTGCGCAAAGCAGAACATCAAGCAGAAACCAAGGCTCCAATCAAACAGAAACTGACTGAGCTTAAAGAAACTTGGGGAGTTGAGCCCAAATCACTACATCAGCATCTGAAAGCGTTAGGCCCGCAACAAGCCGCACAATTTATTCAAAAACACAGCCAGTTTGTAAAGCAAATTGCAGAAATTAACCAGCTCATTGGCACAGAATACAAACCCATCATTTCAGAGCATGCAGATGAATTAAGACAGCGCGTACAAAGTTATGGAGAGCATCAACGTCCAGAGGATTATTTGGACAGTTTTAACCAATTTATCCGTGACCAACTCAACCAATCTGCTGCGTTAGCGATTGTGGTCAATCGTCCACGTGACCTCACCCGTGAGCAACTCAAAGAAATCAAACTCATGCTTGATAATGCAGGCTACTCTGAGAAAAACTTGCAATCAGCGGTGCGTAATCAAACTAACCAAGACATTGCTGCCAGCATTATTGGGCATATACGCCGCGCTGCTTTAGGTGAAGCGCTGATTCCGTTTGAACAACGCGTTAAAATAGCAATGGATAAAATATATACCCAGCATGCATGGACTCCTGTTCAGAAAAAATGGTTAGAAAGAATCGCCAAACAACTGGTGTTTGAAGTCATTTTAGACCAAACGTTTATCAATGCGCATTTTGACGGTGGGATAAAACAATTAAACAATATCCTTGGCAACCAACTTGACCAAGTAATACAAGAAATCAGCGAAGCCATTTGGGCATAGAAATTATTTTAATGAGAAACAAGCAATGACCAATAACGACATCGTTCAAAAACTCTGGAACCTCTGTGATGTTCTACGAGATGATGGCATTAACTATAGTGATTACGTCACTGAGTTAGTGCTACTACTGTTTATTAAAATGGTGCATGAAAACACCGAGGCAGGCACACTTAAAAAACATCCATTACCTGAAGGTTGCCGTTGGACAGATTTAAACGGCAAGTCGGGTATTAACCTACTAAACGACTACAGACGTATGTTGTTAGCACTTTCCACTGGCAAAGACGCTGTAGGTAAGGTCGTTCATCAAGACCCATTAATTAGCGCTATCTATGCCGATGCCCAAACCCGCTTGCGTGAACCACGCCACTTGGAGCAACTCATTAAAACGCTTGATCAGATTGATTGGTTTAGTGCTCAGAAAGATGGCTTGGGTGATTTATACGAAGGCTTGTTAGAGAAAAATGCTGGTGAAACTAAATCAGGCGCTGGCCAATACTTTACGCCTCGTGCGCTAATCAATAGCATGGTGCGTTGCATCAAGCCGCAACCGGGAGAAGTGATTCAAGATCCAGCAGCTGGGACGGCTGGTTTTTTAATCGCTGCAGATGCTTATATCAAAAGCAATACCGATGAACTCTATAGCCTTAAAGCTGAAGAGCAAAGCTTTCAAAAAAACAAAGCGTTTGTTGGGGTAGAACTTGTCCCTGGAACTCGCAGGCTTGCATTAATGAACTGCTTATTGCATGGCATGGAGGGTGACGATGAGGGTGTAGTTCACCTTGGCAATGCCTTAGGTCAAGTTGGCGCAAATCTAAGTGCCGCAGATGTGATTTTGGCTAACCCGCCCTTCGGAACAAGCAAGGGTGGCGAGGCAAGCATTACACGTGATGATCTTACCTATGAAACTAGCAATAAACAGCTCGCCTTCTTACAACATATCTACCGTAATCTAAAACCAGGGGGCCGTTCTGCCGTGGTGTTGCCTGATAACGTTTTGTTTGAAGCTGGTAAAGGCACAGAGATTCGTCGCGATCTGATGAATAAATGCAATTTACATACTATATTGCGATTGCCTACAGGTATTTTTTACGCCCAAGGCGTAAAAACGAACGTGCTATTTTTTAACAAAGGTAGCGCAACAGATCCACGCCAACAAGAAAACTGCACACAAAATGTTTGGGTATATGACCTGCGAACAAATATCCCCAGCTTTGGCAAACGCAGCCCATTTGGCGAAGACCACCTAAAACAATTTGAGAAAGTGTTTGACCCGACCAATAGCAAGACCTTTAACGAAAAAAACATTGCCAAAATTTTAGCAAGCCGCCAACAAGGCGAGTGGAGTTTCAATATAGAAGAAGTGGAAACGACTCAAACAGATGAGAACCAAGGTGTTGATCAGAAGCTAGCCAAAAGCCGTTGGCGTAGTTTCAACCGAAACTGGATTGCCGAGCATAAAGGCGATTCTTTAGATATTAGCTGGTTGAAAGATAATGATAGTGCTCATATTGCTAACTTGCCTGACCCAAGTATCTTAGTGGTTGAGGCAAAAGCTGAATTGGAAAGTGCTCTTGGTGAATTAGAGTTATTGTTGAGTGAATTAGAGGGATCCAATTAATGGTCTCATCTAATTTCCCCTCAGGTTGGGCACAAGTTTATCTCGAGAATGTTGTTGAGATACTTGATTCGATGAGGGTGCCCGTCAATAGTGATGATAGAAGTTCAAGAGTAAAGAATAAGTCGCAATCTCAACTTTATCCATATTATGGGGCTACTGGTGAAGTTGGGAAAATTGATGGATATATTTTTGATGAAGAGCTTGTTGCACTTGGAGAGGATGGGGTTCCTTTTTTTGATGCTCGAAAAGCAAAAGCATATTTATTGCAAGGTAAAACATGGGTAAATAATCATGCTCATGTCTTAAAGGCAAAAGAGCAAGTGGCTATAAACAAATACATTCTTCATTATCTAAATCAATTTGATTATCAAGGGTATGTAAACGGAGGAACACGTCTAAAGCTTACTCAAGCAAATATGAGGAAAATTCCAATTGTATTAGCACCACTAAGCGAACAGAAGATTATCGTAATTAAGCTAGATGACATGCTTGCAAAAGTCGAGCGAATAAAAGCACGTCTCGAACGCATCCCGCAAATACTCAAAAAACTCCGCCAATCTGTTCTTGCAGACGCAGTAAGTGGGAAGCTGACAGAGGATTGGCGACTAGCGGAGAAACCTAATTATGAAGTTTCAGAGCTTGGACGAGTAGCTAGATTCATTGACTATAGGGGTAAAACACCCAAAAAAACTTCGTATGGTTTTCCATTAATCACAGCAAAAAATATTAGACAAGGATTTTTATCTCTTGAACCTAGGGAATTTATTTCAGAAAAGGATTACGAATCATGGATGACACGCGGCATTCCAAAATATGGTGATGTACTTATTACAACGGAAGCCCCAATGGGGTTTGTGGCGAACGTTAACATAACAGAGAAATTTGCTCTGGCTCAAAGGGCGATATGTCTTCAGTTTCAAGAGACTGTCAACCCTTACTACGCCTCTATCTTCATGCAAACATCTGAGTTCCAGATGGCGCTTAATAGCTATGCTACTGGTACAACTGTAAAAGGGATTAAAGCCTCATTACTAAAAAAAATTAAAATACGCCACCCCTCACTTAGAGAGCAAAACGAAATTGTCAGACGCGTTAATGAAATTTTTGAAAAAACATCACAAACAGAAAGTCGAGCTAAACTTGCATTAGATAAAGCTTCCAGACTACCTCAATCTATTCTTGCTAAAGCTTTTAGCGGTGATTTAACTAAAAGTTGGCGCGAAAGTAATATGGATTTAATTTCTGGGGATAATTCAGCACAGGCACTTTTAATGAGAATAAAAGATGAAAAAACAAAAAGTGACAATTCAAAAAAAGCCATGAAAATGTCCATTAACCTACCACTTCCACCACTTGATATTAGAATGAGGGCTATTGTGTCTATTAATAAAATCTTAAAAGTTAAAGATGCTTTTAATGTTGACTCAAGCGATGAGGATCATATTCTTTCTGGTCAAGAATTGCTTCTTGCAGCAGGTTATCCAAATGACGCTGATGCGGAAACACTGGAGAAGTTCTATTTGGATTTAAGGGATTCACTTGATGCAGGGGAAATTATTAAGTTGAATCGTGGTGATGAAGGTCAGGACTGGTTTGCACTTGCCAAGTATTTAGAAAAATAATGAAAGTTGATAAATTATATATTCGCTCAAGGTTCAAGAATCTTGAAAGTATAAGGGTCGATTTCGACGAGGATCACTTGATGACAGTGATTGTTGGTCGCAATGGCTCAGGAAAATCGAATGTGCTGGAAGCTTTAGTTTGTATATTCCGCAATTTAGATTTAGGTGAAGATCCAACTTTTTCATACGAATTGGTTTATCAATTAGGCGAAAAAAATACTGCAAGTTGGAAAGAAATTACGATTGATGCCGACCCCAATAGGGGAACGCTTTCAAAGCAATATGATGTTAAAGTTAAGAACTCAGATAATCTTGTTTTTGAAGCGCCTTTTTCTAAAGTCACTCGTGATAAAAATGGCAAATCTGATTTTCTACCTAACTATGTTTTTGCGTACTATTCAGGCCCCAGCGATCGATTAGAGAGCTATTTTAAAAAACACAGAACCAACTTTTATAATAAATTACTCAAAGATGAGCTTAACTTAAAAGGTGATATTCGCCCTCTTTTTTATGCTAAGCCACATCATAGTCAATTTGTGTTACTTGCTTTCTTTCTATCTCAAGAAACAAGTCCTGAGAGAGCGTTTCTAAAAGAGCATTTGGGAATTGAAGCTTTAGATAGCATTCATTTTGTAATGCGTAAACCTGAATGGGCAAAGCAAAAAAATGAGATTTTTTGGGGCGCACGTGGCGTTGTCAGAAGGTTTTTAGACGATCTTATTAAATTCAGCCTAGCACCAGTTAAGGTTACAAGGCATGAAACGACATCGCTGACAGGCTTAGGACTTAAAAATGAGTTTTTTCATTTATTTTTACCCAATATTCAGTCTTTGAGAGATTTTTCCAAAGATTTATCAGCTGACGAATTATTCAAAATGTTGGAAAGTACCTTGCTTTCAGACATTATCTCTGAGGTTCGAATACGTGTAAAAACAACATCAAGTAAGGAGCCGCTAACCTTTAGAGAACTAAGTGAGGGTGAGCAACAATTACTTACTGTAATAGGATTGCTCAAATTTACTGGCGGAAAAGATTCAGTATTTTTACTGGATGAACCAGACACCCACCTAAACCCGTCCTGGGCAGCAAAGTATTTAAAATTTTTGCGAGAGTTTGTCCCCAACCATGACACTAGCCATTTATTAATGGTTACACATCACCCGTTAGCAATTGCTGAGTTGGATAAAAAACAAATTCAGGTGATGTGGAAAGACGAAAAGTATCAGTCACATGCTCAAATGCCTGAAGAAAGTCCGAAAGGGATGGGTATAAATCTAATTCTTCGCAGCGACATGTTTGATATGAAAACTACGCTTGATGATGACACCAATACGAAGTTATCAAGAAGAAATTTTCTTGCTTCAAAAGATCAGTTAACTGATGATGAAGAAGCTGAATTAAAAGGGATTAACACTGAATTAGATAAACTTGGCTTCAATATGGCATCTGATGATCCAGATTATATGGACTTCCTGAGAAAAAAATATCACTACAAGAAAGCTACTGAATAATGCGTTGGATATGCAAGGATGATATTGAGGGATGTCTGACAGCCGCATGGCGTACGAGGGCTGCACAAGCAAAACAAAAACTGATAACTGCCACAACCGATAAACAGCGTAAAGCAATATTGAAAAAAGCAAGCTCTTCAAAGATTTGGAGAGATTTTTATAAATTATTGCCAGATAATCTGAAAAAGAAATGTTGGTATTGCGAAGCTGAGGATATTCGATCTGATATGCCTGTAGACCATTTCCGACCAAAAAATAAAGTTGAGAACGAAGATAATCACGATGGTTATTGGTGGCTGGCATTTGACTGGGAGAATTATCGTTGCGCTTGTACTTATTGTAATAGCCTTAGAGCTTTTGATGAAACTGTTGGTGGCAAAGCCTGCAAGTTTCCTATTACTGCTTCTAGCCAAAGGGCATTTACATCAGCTGATTCACTTATTTTAGAAACTCCAAATTTCTTGGACCCTTTCAATCCTGACGATGAAAAAATATTATGGTTTGATAATGATGGAAAACCAATTCACAAACCTAGTGCAAATGCACAAGAGGTGATAAAAGTAAAAAACTCAATCGATATTTTTCATCTTCATGAGATAAAAATAGTCAGAGCAAGAAACAATATCAGAATTGAGGTTGAGAGACTGATACAAAAAATTAGAAATAATATCGATGTTCAAGATGCAAAAGTATCATTGAGGAAAATGGTCAGAGACTCAGAGAAGTTATCGAGGGCAGCAATTGTTTATATCAGACCGCATCGTGATTTAGCTGAGGTTAAAGAGATTTTAGAATTGGATTAATAATATGGCAGTTTGGTTAGTCAGAGCTGGTGCCCAAGGGCAATATGAGCAAAAGTTTCTTCAAGAGAAGCGCATTTATCTCACTTGGGACGATTTAAATACTCCAATTGACAAGCTAAAAAGTCGTTCTGATTTGATTGATGAGCTAGAAAAAGTTGTCAGCGACCCCAAACCTAGAAAGTTGATTAATCATGCAAGCCAAATATGGCCATTTGTACATAGCATGAATATAGGCGACAGGATAATTCTGCCTTCAAAAACGCAGCCAGTTATTTATATTGGCAAAGTAAAATCTGATTATCACTATGATATAAATGCTAATAATCCTTTTTTTCATTATCGTGAAGTTGAATGGTTAGCTGAGCCAATTCCTAGAACTCACTTTTCACAAGATTTGCTTTACAGCTTTGGTGCTTTTATGACGGTGTGTCGGATCACACGTAACAATGCCGAAGTGAGGCTAGCCCAGATGGAGGTTAATAATTGGCAACCAGAAACAAATAATCAAATAATCTCTAAAAATGATAGTTTAATTGCAACAGATAACGATACGAATGAAGAGTTTGAAACTGACCTTGAGGCGTTAGGGAAAAATCAAATTGTTAAACTCATCGAAGCAAAATTCAAGGGACATCAGCTTACAAGATTGGTGAAAGCAATATTAGAAGTTCAAGGCTATACCTGCTGGCAAAGCCCGGAAGGTGCAGATGGCGGTGTAGATATACTTGCTAGTGACGGACCAATGGGTTTTGGATCTCAAAAAATTTGTATTGAGGTGAAATCGGGTGATGGTTTAACTGACAGGCCAACTGTAGATAAATTGATAGGGGCCATGACTAAGTTTAATGCTAAAAATGGTTTGTTCGTATCATGGGGTGGTTTTAAATCAGGTGTTCAAAAAGAGCTCGCATCTAGTTTTTTTAAAGTAAGACTTTGGACTCAAAATGATTTGTTAGAGCAGCTATTTTTAAATTATGAAAAGCTAGACGAGGAAATCAAAGCTGAACTGCCCCTAAAAAGAATTTGGACAGTTGCTAGAAGTGATGACGTGAACTAATTAAGTATAAAAATGTGTTTAAAGTGGCGTTTAATCATTTATTAACTTAGTGCAAAATTTTGACTCTTATTTTCTAAAAAACGCATGCTTGATTGATGAAACCAAAGGCCAACTTTACCCTCCCATTCGCCATTACGTTGCTTGTCGCAAATGATGAGAGTATCTGGTTCACTCAATGTTTTATCATCCGCTTTATTTGATGCTACAGCCTGCTCCTTTCGTTTGTTTCTCCATACCGTCATTACGTTATCAACTTGATCCGTTATCGAGCCAGAGCCCTTAACATCCATCTTGCCGGGAGGAGATAATTCATCCGCACCTTTGCGAGAATGAGCAACCAAGTGAATATGACAACCAGTATCTTTAGCAACAGCGCATAACTTATCTACAAAATTCTTTTGGCCTGTATAGTCATCATCAGCAATTCCGCATTTCATTAGACTATCAACAACAAAATGCTGTACCCCTAGTTTTTCAGTAGCATAGTGAATCACTGAAATTATGCGCTCTGAGTTAACCGTTCCTAATTGGTTGTATAGCCACAACTTCTCACAACCCCGGACACAAAATCTCTTAATGTAATCATCCGTAGGGTTATTTGCTCCCAACGCTTGGCGACACATGCGTGCTAGAGTTGTGACAGGCTTCATTTCAAGCGATGCAATGCATATCTTTTGATCTTTAAGTAAATGCAGCATGATTTGACCAAGTACGAGACTCTTGCCAGAACCGTTGAAGCCTGCCCACAAGGTAACTTCACTTGGACGTAATCTGAACTGTTCATGCGTCTTTGACCATGGCAGACCAGCGCCTGTATAAACTGTATCAGAATTAAAAAATGTAATTAAATCATCTAAAAACACATTGGCAGGTTTTACATTTGAATGCTCTGAGGCATCGCGTTCAATCATGTAACCATCAAGGTCATGTTCGCTTATTATCAATCTATTTATTTGACTTTGAAGGGTTGGCGGATATTGAAGCCCCTGCATATTAATTGCATCAGATTTTTGAGCACTCTCGTCAAAAGCGGCTAATCTCTCATTCAGCATTTACAGTCCTTTCAATAATTCTGAGATTTTTATTTGCCTCGATTACTTGTGTACCGTTACCTTCATTTGCAATTTCACAGGCATGGCGTAAACGATTTGCACATTTAAGCAACCTTTGTGAATCGTTAAAGTTAACTGTTCTATCCAGCATTTTTTTTGTGATTAGGTAGGCTATTAGAATTTCATCGCTTGATATTTGCAAAACATCACTCGCGTAAAATGGCTTTTTATTGGGCTTTGCAACTCCAATACGATCCGGCATGATGTCTGCAAAAGACAAACCAACTGTGCAAAGAACATCACCTATTGCACAACCTTCAGCAAAACAGTGAATGAGCACAATACCGTTATCATCGCGTATAGCTAAGCTTTGTTTAGTGCCATTATGAGCTGGGCAACATGCCTTCCAGCTATGCTTGCCCGTTTTCTTAACATTATTCAATCTGTTTAATAAATTGTGAACGTTACTCATAGCACACCATCCATGAGGTCATTAGTGTTGGTGACTAAAAACTCATCTAACCATGCCTTACCCCTAAGCCAAGTTGCAGGATATTTAATATATCGACCATTATCTTTTGACCACTCGGAGGTTCTTTTTTGAATCTCGATAGCAGCAAGTATCTGCTCAAGTGTTTCTGAATCTGGGTTGATCGATTTAAATGCTTTTTCAGCATCCCCTTTGCTTTTCTTTTTTGGATATGCATTCCAAAATTTGGAGAATTTTGCACTGACGGTTAATGATGGTTCTATGACGGTTAGGGTGTCGTCAGTGACACCCGTAAGTGGAGTGATATGACACCCGTTTGCGTCTTGGATGACACCCGTCTCGTCTGAAGGGGTGTCGTAAATGACACCCGTTAGATTATTGATGATTATTTGATAATTTCTAGTTGATCCGGGTGAACCGCCGAATTTATTACTGATTACTTTCACATATCCATTGTTAATTAGTTTGTTAACTGCGCGCTGAGCCTGTCTTTCTTTAAGGCGAATTTTCTTGGCTATAGATTTAATTGAAGGAAAGCATCTGCCTTCATCATCAGACCAGTCCGCTAAAGCCAATAGCGCCAGTAACTCTGTCCCGCCACCAGGATAGCCATCCCAAACTTTTGAAAGAACCCTAACTGACATTTGAAGTCTCCTTCAAGAGTCTGTCAGCGGTTTCTTGATGCAAGATTCCCTTTTTAACTAATTCAAATAAATCAACCTTCGTAAGTTTTGAGTAGTCTTTGGACTCGTAAGCCAATATAAGCTTTCTGATTACGGTCATTTTTTGCCTCCATTTAGAAGGCTAATAATTTGAGCTACAGGCCAAGCGAGTCTGCCATTAATTCTCACAGGGCGTATTGGTCCATTTTCTAAACAGGCCCATGCTCTCAGGGTTTGCTCTTTTCTACTTAGATGATGAGCAGCAGCGTCAGTGGGAATTGCGGTTCTTGTTTCCTTATCGAGAGGAACAAAGTTTTGATTTGAGGTGAATTGCATTTTGGAAGGTTCCTTTTTGTTGAGAACCTCCACTATGCTAGAGCGTTAAATGCCCGCAAGTAGGTGCTTTATTGAAAGTGAAGCTGAATTTTAACTTTATTTTACAATGGGTTACGTTTAGGGCAAAAATGTAAAAAGTGGGGCATTGCCCGAATGCTTTAAGACTTTATTCCTGTTAGGGCATGTCTTTTGATGGTTTCAGGACTAGGCACCCTACCACTACGTCCAGTCATTCCATGTTCTCCGGCGTCCTTTTTTCCCAACATCACATCATGAGTTTTTATTGAAATCTGAGCTACAGATAATTTTGGATTTTTTTGGAATATAGACTTTGCAATTTCTTTCGCTGATATTTTCCAATCATCAAATCTGATTCCCCTATTTTTCTCAACATTAACGTTTTTGTGGCTCGGATATATAGGTAAATCAATATCTTCATATTCGTCAATACTTTTTTGGAAGGTTTTCAAAGTCTCTGGATCTATTATGAATTTGAGATGTTGAACCGAATATCTATTATCTTCAGCCCATTTTATCCAGTTGGCAGGGGTGTCAAGATCGTTAATTATTCCGACTTTAATAGCATTGTCCGCGAGTAACTTCGCACGGTCATAAACCGTACAAATGTGACGAGCTATTATTGGACATTCCCCGGGTTTAGTTTGAAATTCTAATGCGGCAATTCTTCGACTTTCTTCAATATCTATCATTCGGGAAAGTGTTATGGCTTTGCAGGCTGTATCTACATCCCATTTGGGGAAGTTTGCCCAAGGGTCAAAGTCGAGTGGAAAGTCATTCACTGAAGGGGCAATAATGTATTGTGTGCCTTTGAGAATAATGTCTTCAAGTTCTTTTGATTTTTTCATATAACATCCTTTTGGAGCATGCTTTTAAGTTTGTCATTATAAAAGAATGATTCCTAACCGTTGGGCTGTATTCATCCGCGATAATATTGATTTTAATTCCTATCGACTTATTCAATTATTTGATTGTTTGTAAAAAACTATATTCTTTCTGAGAATAAGAAGGGATGAGCTGACACCATTTTCACAATTTAAGAGTGCTAGAATAAGTCCAACAAGGACGAACCAAAATAAATTTACGAAACAAACTATTAGTTAAACCATATATGGCTAAAAGAAATTGGACTGAAAGTCAAAAGAAGGAACAGGCGCAAAAAATACATGATTGGCAACCATGGAAAAATAGCACTGGCCCAAGGTCTTTAAATGGAAAGGCGACCTCTTCACGTAATGCATTCAAAAATAGTCTTTTAGAAAGATGTAAAAAGCTTCACAGGTCCGTTATAGAATTGAAAAGGAACATAGCCCATAAAAAGCCATAAGAAAAAACAAAAATTATTAATCTAGTTTTTCAAAGTGCTTATTCATGAAATGATTGGATGTGAATAATTAACAAATACTCATTTAGGTGAGTTCACTATACACAGTTATCAATAAATGGGAGTTATATATGTTAGTAGATAGATACGTTCGTATTAAAGAACTTTCAAATATGCTTGGTATTGGTAAGAGTACGATTTACAGATCAGTTAAGGATGGTAAGTTTCCTAAACAAATTAAACTGACTGAGAGAACAAGCGTGTGGAAGTTGAGCGAAATTAATGACTGGATTGATGAGAGAAGAAAAGCCAGTTAACTCTTCATTATGTTTTTGATCACTAAAACAATTAACGATGATTTTTTATATTGAATAATCCTACATAGCCCCTACATGAAAGGATTTTATCTAACGTAAGATGTAAAATAAAACGCCACACTCTCTCGAATGTGGCGTCTTTGTTGGTGGTGAAAGAGGGACTTGAACCCTCGACCCCAGGATTATGAATCCTGTGCTCTAACCAGCTGAGCTACATCACCATGTAAATCTGTACTACAAAAATTCTTTATTACCTTAGTTAAGAAGCTTAAAGCCCGACTATTATTAACAGTCAGGCTATCTATGGTAATACTAAAAGATGGTGGCCGGGGGCAGAATCGAACTGCCGACACGCGGATTTTCAATCCGCTGCTCTACCGACTGAGCTACCCGGCCAGCGATGCAAACATGATTGAAACGTTTGCAAGCCGCGCATTATAGCAAACAAAGTGCGCTTTGGAACCATGCATCTTAAAATTAATTCAATTACGCGTGGTCAATCTTAGGTGATTGCATTATGATGAACTTGGTCAGTTGCTGTGATACCAATTGTTTTTAATCGGTTGTTTTAATAAAAAGGAGAAGCAGATGGGATTATTTTCATTCATCAAAGAGGCAGGTGAAAAACTATTTGGGACGGGAGAGGCTAAGGCTGCTGAGCAAGTGGCCAAAAAAGAGCCTACACCAGTGAACGTGGATGCAGCGAATCGTGCTGCCGCAAATGCGATTGCAGCATATGTGGCAAAAATGAATCTTACAGCAGACGGTCTGACGATTGGTTTTGATGGAAAATCTGGCACTGTGATTGTGCAGGGCATGGCCGCTACACAGGAAATTAAAGAGAAGATTTTGTTATGCTGTGGCAATGTGGATGGCGTTGAACATGTGCAAGATCAATTGGGTGTGATTGAGGCTGAGGCTGCTCCTCAGTTTTATACAGTGGTACGCGGCGATACACTCTCCAAGATATCTAAAGAGTTTTACGGTAATGCCAATTTGTATATGCGCATTTTTGAAGCAAATAAACCAATGTTATCGCATCCTGATAAAATTTATCCGGGTCAAATGTTGCGTATTCCACCCCAATAATTTTTTAAAAGAGGAGAGTTTTATGAATGCATTTTTACGAGTTTTATTCATTAGTTTGATAGCGGGTTCGCTAACGGTAGCGTGTAGCGAGAAAACAGAAGAGGCAGCAGCAGATGCTAAAGCGGAAATGAGTGAGGCGATTGATGCAACCAAAGATGCAGCCGCTGCAGCAGCTGCTGATGCCAAAGAAGCCGTTGTAGAAACTGCTGAAGAAGCGGCAGCTAAAACTGAGGCAGCTGCAGCTGATGCCAAAGAGTCTGCGGAAGATGCAGTGAAGGCAGCAAAAGAAGCTGCGCACGAAGCAACCGCACCTTAATTAATACTTCATTACCGATTAAACCCTGTGTTAGTCAAACAGCACAGGGTTTATTTTATGGGTGTCATGTAAAATAGGGCATGCTTGATTTCGACATCTCACCTCTAAACACGACCCTGCAAGAAGCACTCTTGCATAAAATTCAACACAAAACCAAACCTCTAGGCGCGCTCGGTCAGTTGGAAATGGTTGCGCTACAAATAGGCTTAATTCAACAATCAATGACTCCACAACTGAGGCAGCCTACTATGCTGGTATTCGCCGGCGATCATGGGGTTGCTCAAAGTGGTGTCAGTCCCTATCCACAAGCGGTTACTGCGCAAATGGTGCTCAATTTTATCGCCGGTGGCGCCGCCATTAATGTGTTCAGCCGCCAAGCGGGCATGGCATTGCGCGTGATTGATGCTGGTGTGAATCATACATTCGGGCCCAATACACACTTAGTAAATGCAAAAGTCGGTATGGGTACTGCCAATTTTTTACAGTCGCCTGCCATGACAGCATCAGAATGCGATACAGCCATAGCACGTGGTGCTGAGATTGCCTGCGCAGAAATAAAAGCGGGCTGCAATATTATCGGGTTTGGTGAGATGGGTATTGGCAATACGTCTAGCGCGAGTTGTTTGATGGGTGTGCTATTGGGTATGCCGATTGCGCATTGTGTAGGACGCGGTACAGGCTTAGATGATACTGGTCTTGCCCATAAAATTCAGGTGCTAACTCAGGCGATAGCGCATCATGCCTTAAATGCAACAGACCCCTATGCTGTGCTGAGCACCTTTGGTGGTTTTGAAATTGCAATGATGGTTGGTGCAATGCTCGCCGCCGCTGAGCGGAAAGCGGTACTGTTGATTGATGGGTTTATTGTGACTGCAGCGTTATTGGTAGCAAGCCGAATTCAACCTGCCATCCTAGAGTATTGTATTTTTTCTCACCAATCAGATGAGCATGCGCATCAAATGTTGTTAGCAGAATTAAAAGCAAAGCCCTTGCTCAATTTGGGCCTGCGTTTGGGTGAGGGTACAGGCGCAGCATTAGCTTATCCGTTGGTGCAGAATGCTGTCAATTTCCTCAATGAGATGGCCAGCTTTGAGAGTGCAGGCGTGTCGGAGAGGTCGGCATGATGCAACGTGAGTGGCGACGATTTCAATTAGCAGTCGGCTTTTTTACTCGCATCCCTGTTCCCAGTTTTCCTGATTTTGTGGAAGAAGAGTTAAATCACGCTGCCAAATATTTTCCATTGGTGGGCATATTGGTTGGTTTGGTGGCTGCCGTTACATTTTATGTCGCAAGCTTGTTACTGCCGCACTCTTTAGCAGTGATGGTGAGCATGGTAGCCAGTATTTATCTTACTGGGGCATTTCATGAAGATGGCTTGGCAGATAGTGCTGATGGCTTGGGAGGTGGATGCGATCGTGAGCGAATACTTACTATCATGCAAGACTCTCGGCTTGGAACTTATGGCGCAATTGCATTATTTTTAATGCTGTTTGCAAAGTTTCAAACACTCAATGCCATGCATCCGGTTGTGATATCTGTGGCTTTGATTTGCGCACATGCACTTAGCCGCTTAGCCGCGGTTTGGGTGATGTATTATGCAAATTATGTGAAGTTTGCGGGAAAATCAAAACCACTTGCCACAACACTCAGTGGGCTAGAGCTTGGCTTGGCTAATCTGTTTGGATTGCTTCCATTTGTGTTGGTGCTTACGCTGCTTATTTTGAGCAATCATACATGGCAGGTAGTGGTCTTGTTGATATTGATGACTGCTTTGCCAGTATGGTGTGTTTGGTGGTGGTGGCTAGCCAAAATCAAACGTTGGATAGGCGGTTATACCGGCGATACTTTGGGAGCGATGCAACAAATGACTGAACTGATGTTTTATTTGGGCGTGTTGGCGTGGAGTCTGCAAGTGTGAGACTGATGCTTGTACGCCATACCAGTTTACAAATTCCGACAGGGGTGTGTTATGGCCAAACCGATGTCGATGTGGCGGCTAGCTTTGAACAAGAAGCTAACTTGACCAAACAAAAGCTCAATGGTGGGCAGTTTGATGCTGTGTTTTCAAGCCCGTTACAGCGTTGTGTCAAGTTGTCGCAAGCGCTCGTTGCTGAAAACGTTGTGCATGATGAGCGCCTCAAAGAGTTGCATTTTGGCGATTGGGAGATGCGTGCTTGGGATGATATTCCGCGAGATGCGTTCGATCATTGGGCGCAAAACTATGCAGAGCTAGCACCACCTAACGGCGAGACTTTTGGCCAACTGCAGCAGCGCGGCGTAGCATTTGTAGAGGAAATTCTGCAAACGCATCCACAAGGACATGTGTTGGTAGTAACGCATGGTGGCATGATTCGCGCCATGCTGGCGCACGTGCTGAATATGCAATTAAAAGGTTTATTTAGATTTAATATTGATTATGGGAGTGTGACGCAACTAGACTTTTGCGGCTCAGTACCAAAGATTGAATACGTGAACCGTTAAGGACCTACCGCACTTGTATCGCTTGGCCCATACATTCCACGGTCTGACCAGCACGAATTTTAGCGGTTTTGCGCGATTCGATTTCACCATCCACAGACACCAAACCTTCAGCTACCATGGCTTTGCCTTGACCGCCGCTATCGGCAATGCCCACCAGTTTGAGTAAATCGCACAATGCAATATGCTCACCTTTTAATTCAAACACTTCCATATCGTTCTACTGTTATCCTTTAAGTTGAATTGGCAAGCCCGCTGCCACAAAACTTACTTTGTCTGCGATGCTTGCAATGGCTTGGTTGAGCCTACCTTGCTCATCTTGAAATTGGCGATTGATTTCACCTAATGGCACAATGCCCATCCCCACCTCATTGCTGACCAAAAACACGTTGGCTTTTAGCTTGGGTAATGCGATAAGTAATTGCTCACGCTCATGCTGCCAGTTTACTCCATCTGGCGGTGCACAATCTGGGCAAATGCATTGCGCTAGCCACAATGTTAAGCAATCCACAACCATAGTGGTATTTAGCTGGTCATGCGCCAAAAGGCCTTGCCCCAAATTAAACGGTTGCTCAAATGTGGGCCAATAACTAGGTCTGGACGCTTTATGGTGCGCAACGCGCTGCCTGAACTCTTCGTCATACACTTGCGCGGTAGCGATGTAATTGACCGGTAACTCTAATTGTGAGGCCAACTTCTCTGCATAACGGCTTTTGCCGGAGCGAGCGCCACCCAAGATTAAATGAATGCTCAAGAGTCGTCTCCTTGCCAGCGGTTTTCCATTAACATTGCCGATAATGGCTTTTCTGTTGCCCAGCCTTCCTCAACCAACATGGGTGCTTTGTAGAAGCTATTGACGTAGCCCAAGCATAAAATCGCAATTGGTTTTGCTCCGTCTGGGATATTAAGTAGCTCGGCTAGTTTGATTGGGTCAAATATCGACACCCAACCCATACCTATGCCTTCAGCACGTGCTGCTAACCACATATTTTGAATGGCACAGCTTACAGAAGCCATGTCCATTTCTGGCAATGTGCGGCGCCCAAAAATATGCTGTTCACGGTGATCACATAAAGTCGCAACCAATAACTCACCGCACTCCAGTACGCCCTCTACCTTTAAGCGCATAAACTCTGCCATGCGTGCGCTATCCTCATATTCCCCAATGGCTTGCGCAGTCAGAGTACGCTCTTCATTCACTTGAGTGTAAATGGCTTGGCGTACGTTGCTGTCACTTATGCGAATAAAGCGCCAAGGTTGCATCAGGCCAACGCTGGGCGCATGATGCGCGGCTTGCAATAGTTTGGTCAGGAGTTCCGGCGCAATGGGCGTGGGTAGAAAATGGCGCATGTCGCGCCGCTCCGCAATCACTTTATAAATAGCAGCTTGCTCGGCCTGGGTATATGCGTGTGAGTTTGTCATTTAAAGGATAAAAAAAGCCGCTGTAAACGAGCGGCTTTTGATATTAAGTACATGTATTATGCTTTGGATGTTTGCAATGCTTTCACATTGCGTAGTGCTTTCACAGCCAGCCAAACCACAGCGAAATACATTGCTGCAAAGGCCATCCAGCTAGGCAAGTATTCCCAGCCATGTTGCATGGATTCAATGACACCGTTTACTGGAAAACGGCCAGAGAATAGATAATAGGTTTGTGTAGAAATCACAAAAGCAATCAAAGTGGTAACCATGGTTACTAGCGTGTATGGTAACCACGCAAATGCGTTTTGTTGTTTGCTTAACCACATACCACCCAACCACATAGCACCATAGGCTGGAATCAAGCCCCAGTAGCCGTTGGTGAGGCAAAACCCTTGTGCAGGATCAAATGCAGCAGCACCGAAATCAATGAAAGTGGCCAAGATAAAGAATGCGGCAAACCATACAAAACGGCCCAGCAACAAGCCACCCAATAAAAACAATGCCAAGCTAGCATCCGGCAGTGCTACTTGCGTAAGCACGTGGCTACCACGCGTGAGTAGCATAAAAAAAGCGAGGCAAGCAGCAATTATTAAACTTTTCTTCATGAGAAATCCTATCTGTAATTGGGCCAAATTATAGCATTATTGCGGTTCGTAACGGATATTGATAAACAAGTTTGCGCCGGGTGTGTTGTACGCAAATCCTGTGGTTGCTGGGTTGCCGTCCAAAGCAATGTTGTATTGTTTATCAAATACGTTGTTAGCACGTGCCTGCAAGCTCCAGTCAGGGTTAATTTTGTATTGTGATACTAAGTTTAAGATTGTGTAGCCGCCCATACTAAAATCGTTCGCGGCATCGTTGTATCGTTTGGATGCACTAACAATCTCAGCCCCAAAGCGCCAGTCTTGCCACGTGTAACCTAAATTTAGCCTTCCGTTACGATTAGCTCGGCGCACTAACAAGTTGTCGTTTGCAAGGTTACGTGGTGATTGAAAATCCACATTCCCGGCAATATCAAAACTTCCCCATTGTCGACCAGCAGTTAGCGACAGTCCTTGAATGCGAGCTTTGTTAATGTTGTCGATAGTGAATGTGGTTAAATCAAATCCAATTAAATCGCGTATGCGGTTTTCAAATACTGTAGCAGAGGCATGGAAGCCGCTATTTTGGTACTTGATACTTGCTTCAATATTGTCCGATTTTTCCGGACGCAAATTGGGGTTGTTAAAGCCTGGGTAATACAAATCATTAAAAGTAGGTGCTTTGAACGCGTTACCATAGCTGGCGGTTGCTCGCCATTGCTTGCTAAACGTATAGCCATAGCCAAGGCCGCCAGTGAAATAATTGCCAAATTGACTGTTGTGGTCTTCGCGTAAGCTGGCATGCAAGCTATGCGAGCCTAGATGGGCCAAATAGCTGGCAACATACCCTTCGTTATTACGTTTCACTTTGTCAAAGTTGGTATTGGAGTCCACTTTATCTTGTAGTCTGTCGTACATTAAGGTGAGCGTCCCCACAGTTAGTGTAAAGTCGTTCTGCCAGTTAATTTGTGTTTGGCGTGTGTTAAAAATATCCCCTTGCGCTAAGCTTGTTTCATCGAAGGTTTTACTATCATCACGGCTCTCAGCAATACGTAGTTTTGAAAGCCAAAATGAAGTAAGTTGATTGTTGCTGAATACAGCAATCGATTGTTGCTCAAGTCTTGCTCTAGATGAAAACGCTGGCGTCGCGTTAAAGCGGTTATCAAAACGTGTTGTTCCATTGCTATTAAAAAACTGAACGCCTAATTCGTGTCCCTGAACAATGGTATGTGAAAGATTGGCTGAAGTGGAGAAGTTGCGATAACCATCTTTGTCGTTCAAAGCGCTGTTATTTGCGTCCAAGGCTGAGAAGCCACCGATATCACTCGCGGCAATATTGAGCCCATAGCTAGTGTCGCCTACTTTGCCCCGCACACCAGCATTGCCAATCTTGGTGTCATAGCTGCCGTAACCCAAGTTAGCAAAGGGTTTAAAACCATCAACGCCTTTTTTTGTGAAAATCTGAATGACGCCGCCTATAGCATCTGGACCATACAAGCTACTGGCTGGACCACGCAAAATCTCAATACGGTCAATAAGCTGTATTGGTAAATTTTCAAATGTTGCTGTTCCTGCGGTTGCAGAGTGAATTCTGACTCCGTCAATCACTACGACCACATGGTTAGTATTGGTGCCGCGCAAAAAGATGCCAGATGCCTTTCCTGCGCCACCAGAGTTGGTGATTTCAACGCCTGGCTGTTGTTGCAATAGCTCAACCAGCGTACTTTGGCCACCACGTTCGATATCCTCTGGGGCAATTACCGTTACATCAGCAATCACCGACTCACGTGTTTGGGGTATTCGCGCTGCAGTCACCACAACGTCATCTAACTGAATGTCTTCTGCAGAAAAGGCAGAATTGCTAAACGCCAGTCCAATTAGGCTGGCAGTGATTGTTTTTTTCATTATAGTTTTCCCTGATGCGCACGCGTCCCCGCATGCGGTATTCAAAATAAGAAATACCAAGGATAAAAATGAACGAAACGATTGCTTAAACACAGTTTAAGTATGTCGCCTTGAACCACCGTCACCCCGCGGTATTTCCAACAAAGCCTATAAAGGCAATTGTGATTAGGCCGGTCTCCGGGCTCGTGACAATACAATTTACGCCTTCCCAAGCTTTAACAAACTCAGTGGCATGTAGTAAATCTTAAATCACTTACCGTTGCGGGGGCAGCACAGGAATTTTGATGTTTTACACCATTCACCTGTTTCCCAGTTTCACCTTATTACAGAAAAGTAACGTCGGCACCTAACTACAGATTGGATTATAGCGAAAGTTCCATTGGCTACAGTAAAATTTTTCTGCAACAGAAAGTTTGAAACATGTTAAATCACTTTGAATAGTAAACGTTAGCTATTGACTATAATGATTTTTTTCAATTATAGTGGGCACATGGAGATTGATTTAAAAAGTTTAGAGGACAAAGTGAGCAAGCTCATCAGCATATGCGCATCGTTGCGCGATGAGAATTTGCAGCTTAAATCTGAACTCAATAAAGCAACGCAGGATACTGCGCGATTGAAGACTAATATGTTACAGGCAAGTGATCAATTAGAAAATTTGCTTGGTTCATTGCCTGCTGAGGGTCAATCTTAATGGCTGTAAAACCAATTGATATTGAAATTCTAGGACGTGAATTTACGGTATCCTGTACAGACGAAGAGCGGCAGGGCTTATTGGATGCTGTAGATTATCTAGACCACAAAATGCGCGAAATTCGCGATGCTGGTAAAATTGTTGGCGTGGAGCGCATTGCAATTATGGCTGCGCTCAATATCTCGCACGAATTGCTAAATACAAAATCTGGTGGAGTTGACGTAGGTGATATTAAGCGTAGGATGTTTACTATGCAAACCCAGATTGATGAGGCGATTTCTTTGCAAACTAAGCTTTTGTAGCCAAATCACTTCATTTTTACGTCATAAATAAGTTTTAACATCTAATAAACGTTCTCTTTGGTGTTGCCTGAGTCTAAATTCCTTGAACTAGTCTTTGTTATAGGTTTCGGCTATTCGGGTGCGGTGTGATCGCCCTAAGTTGGATCCGCTTTTAAGCGGTCCTTGGTGGGTGAACCTAAAGCGCTTTAGGCTGTTACCACCTGAACTTTTTTGGTTCAGGATTAACGGCTCAGGTAACACCAAAGAGAATGTGTTTTGTTTTTTATATCAAATTCCCACGTTATGTTTCACTTGACGTACTTAAGTGTACTGTCTGCCCTCACACGCCTTGAACTTTGATGTAAAAACTCAAAACTTGGTCTTCACTCAAGTGCCTTGTTTCAGCTTCGCTTGAACAAGGTTACGTCTAAATTGATTTTGAGCAACATGTCGCCCAAACTCCTTAAACTTTGATCTGAAAATCAAAACGGTTAGGACGTGTTTTTATCTCAGCGCATGATATTTCAAATCCGCCAAGCTTACAATTTCTAGGCATCTTTCATGACAAGCTTCTAACACCACGGGCGGTGCAAATCCGGCTTCACTGGCTTCTAGCCAACGTGCTGCGCACACGCACCAACGGTCCCCAGCCTTCAGTCCGGTGAATCCAAACTCTAATCTTGGGGTGCTTAGGTCATTGCCTTTAGAGAAAGAGAACGCTAAAAATTCATCAGTCATTTGGGCGCATACGGTGTGGCTGCCGTTGTCTTCTGGCCCGGTTTCGCAGCAGCCAGTGCGCGTAAAGCCAGTCATCGGATTGGTGCTACAGGTTTGTAGCGGAGTGCCAAGTACATTTTTTGCCATTACTATTCCATTTAAAACTAAGTCCATCGTATGATACGAGAAATTGTGTAGACGAGAAATAGTGATGCGTTATTGGTTAATGAAGTCCGAGCCGGGCGATGTTTCAATAGATGATTTGGCAGCAAGGCCGAATCAAACTGTAGACTGGTATGGTGTGCGCAACTATCAGGCGCGTAATTTTATGCGTGACCAGATGCAAGTAGGTGATGGTGTATTGTTTTACCACTCCAATTGTGAAGCGCCTGGGGTGGTGGGCATTTGTGAAGTGAGTTGTTTAGCGTACCCAGATCGTTTGCAGTTTGTAGAAGGTCAAAAATACTATGACCCTAAGGCAACGCAGGAAACCCCTCGCTGGTTTAATGTGGATGTCAAGCTGGTGCGTAAAACGCGCTTGCTAAGTTTGAAGGAGATGCGGGAAACGCCAGAATTGGGTAATCTTCGCATATTGCAGCGTGGAAATCGTCTCTCGATAACGCCAGTGGACCCTAAAGATTGGGCATACATTATAGAGTTGCTCAAATAAAAAAAGGCGCATTAAGCGCCTTTTTTGTTGGGTGAAATAATTATTATTTTTTGGAGTCCAAGCTACCCATGGCTTTTGGATAAGTCACTAAACCCCAAGGCATATTTTTCACTTCAATCTGCTTGGTGACTTCCAGTTTGTCCGCATCAATGACAAATACTGCGTCTGACTTACCACAAGCTAATAAGATTTGTTTGTCATCCGGAGTGAATGAGAAATGCCAGCAGCGGTTTCCAGTAGGAATGTCTTTAATTTTTTCATAGGTTTTAGCATCAAACACTTGTAACATTTTTTCTTTGTTGGTCGCTACAAAGATGCGATCGCCCGCATGGTTGTAGGAGATACCATAAGGCGTTTGGCCAGTCTCTACAGTGCGCACTAAGTTGTAGTCTTTATCTAGCACCATGATTTTGTTGCCGTATTCCAGAGTAGCTAAATAAGTGCTACCGTCAGGAGATATTTTGATGCCACGTGGACGGTCGCCATGTTCATGCGTTTGAATGGTTTTGACTAATTTCCCATCGTCAATATTATGCACAGTCACTGTATTATCGGCTTCGTTGGTAATCACCAACTGTTTGCCGTCGGCGGAGAACTCAATACCTTCAGTTTCCGGACCTCCTGTGATTTCGCGTACTTTTTCACCTTTGACTAAATCCACCACTGCAATTTTAGCCGGGATTTTCTCTTCGTCATCGTCCTCATCCTCTTCCTCAGCAGCTTTTGCGCCTGGTGCTGGTGGCGGTCCGCCTTTAGCGCTTGGTTCAGATGAAACGTAAGCAAAGTCGCCGCTAATCCGCACAAACTCTGGATTCTTGCCTACTGGGATTTGTGATAGTACTTCACCAGTGGCCGTGTCAATTACGGTAATACTTTCATTTTCACGGGTAGCAACAATCAGTTTTTTACCATCGTCTGTTACGCCTAGGCCGCGGGGGCCCTCTGCTTTTACATCAAACTGCTTTACAACAGACATAGTGGCTAAATCAATCACACTCACGCCTGCATCCTGGCTGGTCACATAGGCAACACCTTGGCTGGTCTCAGCAGCTGGAGTAACTAACTCACTGGCTGTGTTACTCGTCTCGGTTGAGCTGCTAGCTGAGCTGTTGTCTTTGCTGCACGCACTTAAAGCTGCAACTAATGCAAGTGTAAGCACGCGCGCATGCGTTGGTTTTAGCACAGAGTTCAATTTCATTCGTTATCTCCAAAGTGTTATTGTTTGATCCGTATTATAGGGATTCTTAATTTTGCATTTAGTTTACTATTGAAGCAAAAAACGTACTTACTTCATATACGTAAAATACTGAATTAAATCATGTGCTTAATCATGTTGATTAAATGGCTGGTTCATTTCAACCAATAAATGGTTTATTTCAGCCAGCCATTGGTTGAATTAGCCAAGAAATAAACGATAGGCTGGATTGTTCGACTCATCCCAATAGGGATAGCCCAGTTTATTTAAAAAGGCTTCAAACGCAACTTTGTCTTGAGGAGGTACTTGCATACCTACCAACACGCGCCCAAAGTCTGCACCGTGATTGCGGTAATGAAACAAGCTAATGTTCCAGTTATGGCCCATGGACTCCAGAAAGTTCATCAGCGCGCCTGGTTTTTCCGGAAACTCAAAGCGATAGACGACTTCATTGGTAGCTTGTGGTGCGTGACCGCCGACCAAATGACGTAAGTGTAATTTGGCCACTTCGTTTTGCGTCAGGTCTAGCGCAGGCAAGCCTTCATGTTGTAGCGCAGCAACCAGCTGATCTGCCTCAGTCATGCTTTGGATGGCCACACCTACAAAAATATGTGCATTTACTGGGTCGGAGTAGCGATAATTAAACTCAGTAATGTTGCGGTTGCCCAATAAACGGCAAAAGGTTTTAAACGCCCCCGGCTTTTCTGGGATTGTCACTGCCAATACAGCTTCGCGTTGTTCACCTAATTCTGCACGCTCTGCAATAAAGCGTAAGCGATCAAAGTTCATGTTGGCGCCAGATGCAATGCCAATTAATGTTTTTCCAGTTAATTTGTGACGTTGCGCATATTCCTTTAAGCCCGCAGTGGCCAATGCGCCAGCCGGTTCTAAAATACTGCGCGTATCCTCAAATACATCTTTTATGGCAGCACATATGGCATCGTTATCCACCACAATCATCTCGTCCACATATTGCTGACAAAGTGCAAGTGTGTGTTCTCCCACTTGTTTCACCGCAGCGCCATCCGCAAACAGACCGACTTGGTCCAGCATCACGCGTTTACCTGATTTGAGGGACTCCGTCATGGCTTCAGCGTCCTTTGCCTCTACGCCGATGACTTTGATTTCTGGGCGGACCGCTTTGATATACGCGGCAATACCTGCGAGCAAGCCACCACCACCCACACAGCAAAATACAGCCTCAATCGGCTCAGGATGCTGCTTCAAGATTTCGAGCGCTATCGTCCCTTGCCCGGCAATCACATCGGGGTCATCGTAGGGGTGTACAAAGGTTAGGCCTTCGGATTTCTCTAACTCAAGCGCATGCACATAGGCGTCGGAATAGCTGTCACCAAACAGCACAACTTCCGCACCGCGTGCTTTTACCGCGTTGATTTTAATTTGTGGCGTGGTGGTTGGCATCACAATCACCGCGCGGCAATTGAGTTTTTGTGCACTTAAGGCAACCCCTTGCGCATGATTGCCTGCGCTGGCACAAATCACCCCGCGTTGTAGCGCATCGGGCGAAAGATTGGCCATTTTGTTATAGGCGCCCCGCAATTTGAAAGAGAATACTGGCTGCATGTCCTCACGTTTCAGCAGTACGCGATTATGGATACGTGCGGATAAATTAGACTGAAACTCTAGCGGAGTTTCTTTGGCAACGGCATACACTTTGGAATGCTCGATTTTTTCACGGTATTGGCTGGCGGGTGTCTGCATGCGAAATTTAAACCGTCCTATTTTTATAAGCGGCTTTTGCGGTGTATGATATGAAATTATTTGTATTATAAAAGAAATAGTTAAGGATTGACGGAAAAATGGCTTACACGCAAGACGAATTAAAGCAACAAGTAGCAAAAGCAGCAGTGGAATATGTCAAAGAAGGCATTATTGGGGTAGGCACAGGTTCTACCGCTAATTTTTTTATTGAAGAGCTGGCTAAGGTAAAACACAAAATTGAAGGCGCAGTAGCAAGCTCAGAAGCTACTGCACAACGTCTACGTGGTCACGGCATTCAAGTGTTTGATTTGAACAATATCGATGGTATGGATATTTATGTAGATGGTGCGGATGAAATTACCGAACACCTGCATATGCTCAAAGGCGGCGGCGGCGCATTGACCCGCGAAAAAATCGTCGCAGCAGTGGCTAAAACCTTTATCTGTATCTGTGATGAAACCAAATATGTGCCGGTATTGGGTAAATTTCCGTTGCCAGTAGAAGTGTTGCCTATGGCGCGTAGCCAAGTGGCGCGTGAATTGGTCAAACTGGGTGGCCAACCAAAGCTACGCGACTTCACCACAGATAACGGCAATGTGATCCTAGATGTGCATGGCTTAACAATTACAGACCCGATTGCTCTGGAAGCGAAAATCAATCAAATCGTGGGCGTAGTCACCAATGGTTTGTTTGCGGCAAGGCCTGCGAACGTATTATTACTGGCAACGTCTGACGGTGTGAAAACTTATAAAAAGTAGTTGATTAAAAATAACAAAAACTATCATATTGTTGTCACAACTGACTGGTATGTTGTTGGTACGGATAAACTAGGATACACATATGCAATTTGAACACACCTCAAAACAATACGATGCCGAATTAGAAGCGGTACGCGCCAAAGTGCTCGAAATGGGCGGTTTGGTGGAGCAGCAAATTGTAAACGCACTAGAAGCTTTGTTACGCGCGGACTTGAAATTGGCCCGAGATGTGATGCAAAGTGATGCACGTGTGAATGCGCTGGAAGTGCAAGTGGATGAAGACTGTAGCCACATTATCGCCCGCCGCCAGCCAGCTGCAGGTGATTTACGCATGATTATGATGATGGTGAAAACCATTACGGATTTGGAGCGTATTGGTGACGAGGCAACCAAGATTGCACGTACAGCCCAGCGCATTTACGAAGAAGATCGCATGTTTAAACCACGGTTTACTGAAATTAAAACCATGGTCAAAATCGTGCGTGAAATGTTGCGTACCTCATTAGATTCTTTCGCGCGTTTGGATGTAAGTCAAACCTTGGAAGTGGCTAAGCAAGATGAGCAAGTGGACGAGCAGTTCCGTGCCGCCATGCGTCAATTGATTACATTTATGCTAGAAGATCCGCGTACTATATCCATGTCATTGGAAGTGTTATTCGTGGCCAAAGCGGTAGAGCGTATCGGTGACCATGCGAAAAATATTTCTGAATACGTGGTGTATATGGTGAAAGGCAAAGATATACGCCACACGAGTTTGCAAGATATTGAGCGTGAAACACTTTCTTAATTAAGATGACTCAAATAAAAAAAGCACCTGATTCAGGTGCTTTTTTTATTGCTTGGGCCTTACGCTTTCGGTGGAACATATCCACTAGCAGTATCGGCACCATCGCCAAAAAAATACTTTTCGGTTTGTTCGGCCAAGTATTTGCGGGCCGCTGGATCAGCTAAACTGAGGCGATTTTCGTTCACCAACATGGTTTGCTGCTTTAGCCAAGTCGCCCATGCTTCTTTAGAAACCTGCAGATAGATACGTTTGCCAAGCTCTCCCGGGTAAGGTGGGAAGTCCATGCCGTCTAAGTCTTTACCTAATTTAATACAATGTACTGTGCGTGCCATGCTGTGCCCTAACTGATTACGATTCATCACAAAACAATATGATAACGCATGTTAAAATGTGAGGATAATTTTTTGACGATGCGATGCTATGAACGACACAAATTCTAAGGTGACACCCCATCAAGAAAGCCCGTTTAAAGGTAAAACTGGATTGCGACGCTTGTTTAATGCGTTTGGTTACTCACTAGACGGCTTTAAGGCAGCTTTTAAACATGAGGATGCGTTTAGACAAGAAGTGTTTTTGGCCTGTGTGTTGATTCCACTAGCGCTATACTTGAGCCATGAGCCCCTACATCGTGCCTTGATGATAGGCAGCGTATTTTTGGTGCTGATTGTAGAGTTGCTGAATTCAGCTGTAGAAGCCGTGGTAGACAGAGTCTCGATTGAGCGCCATGAGCTAGCCAAGCGTGCTAAAGACATTGGCAGTGCTGCCGTGTTTATTGCTTTGTTAAATACTGTGGTGATTTGGGGTTTGATTCTGCTGGATTAAGTGTTAACCAAATAGTCTTTAAACGTACTATTCAAATAATCCAACAGCGCATGTGCCGCTGGCATTGTGCTCACGCGCTGCGCAGTAATGAAATGCAACGGTACAGGCTCTGTAGTGTAGTCTTCCAGTGCCAGCATGAGTCTGCCAGCGCGTACATCGCCCAGCACATCTAGTCTGGATTTATAAGCGATGCCTTCGCCATCTACCGCCCACTGCCGCACCATATCTCCGTCATCCGATACCTTGTTACCGCTGACCGTGACAATCTGCTTGTCATCCGTCGTGCCAAATTGCCATTTGTTATGCACCACGTCATTCAACATAAAACATAAACACTGGTGATGGCTTAAGTCTTGCGGCCGTTGCGGCTGACCATATTGCTTAAAATACTCCGGTGATGCACACACCACGCGATAATTGTCGCTGACCAGTGGGATGGCATATAAGCTGGAATCCCCCGGTGTGCCATAGCGAATGGCGACATCCACAGGCATTTTATACAAATCGAAAATACGGTCACTCGGCATGCTTTTGATGGTTAAGTTTGGATGTAAGCGTTGAAATGCGTTCAATGCAATTCTCAACATCCCACGTCCTAGATCTGAGGGTACTGAAACAGACAGTCGCCCATTGATGTCGCCTTGTTTTAACGCAATCGCCGCCTCTCCCTGTTTGATTGCTTGTAATGCGCTTTTGGCATGATCCAGATAGAGCTGGCCAGCCTCAGTCATACTCAAACTTCTGGTTGTGCGCACAAATAAAGCGGTGTTGAGGCTTTGCTCCAAACGCTTGATGGCAACGCTAGCTACGGCAGGGCTAATTTCTAGCGATTTGCTGGCTGCCGTAAAGCCACCCTGTTCAGCAACCTGCACAAAAATTTGAACGTCATCCAGCCTGACCATGATGTGTGATTATCAAAATATTATTGAAAGTAATTTTGATAATACCATGTTTATTGCTAATAATTTAAGTCGTAGAATGACTGCATATTCTATGAGAGGGTTGTATATGAAAGCCGTTGGTTACTATGAAAGTAAAGCTATTACAGAGCTAGATGCCTTGGTGGATCTGGAGTTGCCAATGCCGGAGGCAAGCGGGCATGATATCTTGGTTGAGGTCAAAGCCGTTTCTGTTAACCCAGTAGACACCAAGGTGAGAAAAGGCATGTCACCCGAAGATGGTGCTGCCCGAGTTTTGGGTTGGGATGCTTCCGGCGTGGTAAAAGCGGTTGGCCAGCAGGCATCACTATTCAAGATAGGCGACCGGGTTTGGTATGCCGGTTCTCTTGTTAGACCCGGTAGCAATAGCGAGTATCAACTGGTGGATGAACGTATTGTTGGGCATATGCCAACGACACTTGGATTTGCAGAAGCCGCAGCATTGCCTTTAACTAGTTTGACAGCTTGGGAATTATTGTTTGATAGGCTAGAGGTGCAAGGTGCCCTGCAAGGCTCATCTTTGCTGGTGATTGGCGCATCGGGTGGAGTGGGTTCGATACTGGTGCAACTGGCTAGGCAATTGACGTCGTTGACTATCATTGCGACCGCTTCTAGGCCAGAAAGCATCGCTTGGCTGCAAAAGATTGGTGCCCATTATGTGATTAATCATCACCAAGACATGCAAGCGCAGCTAAAAGCGCTCGGTATCCCAGAGGTCGCCTACGTGATTAGCCTAAACAAGACGGATGAGCATTTTGCGCAAATCGTAGAGGTGATTCAACCGCAGGGGAAGTTTGCACTAATTGATGACCCAGAGTTGTTTGATTTTAGAAAATTGAAGCGCAAAAGCGTGTCTTTACATTGGGAACTGATGTTTACGCGTGCTTTGTTCAATACGCATGACCTTAAGCGTCAACATGAGATATTGAATCAAGTGGCGCAATATGTGGATCAAGGCCTGATTAAAACTACCATCAACCAGCAGCTTGGGCGTATTAATGCTGCCAATTTGAAACAAGCGCACACCATGCTGGAGCGTCAGCAGGTGATAGGCAAAATTGTGCTGGCAGGATTTTAAACTAACAGACTTTTAAGATTGCAGGGTTTAAACAAGATTTTTAATTAAGCGATTGGGAAAAAACACATGGACTTACAATTGAAAGGCAAACGTGCATTGGTTAGTGGTTCTACCGCAGGTATTGGTTACGCCATTGCTGAAGCACTGGCCAAAGAGGGCACAGATGTTATTATCAGTGGTCGTACGCAAGTAGCGGTAGACAACGCGATTGAGCGTATTCGTCAAGCCACAGGACACATAGTGCAAGGCTATGCGGGTGATCTCACGCAAGCGAGTGCGGCAGAATCATTGTTCGCGGTCTATCCTCAGGTAGATATCTTGGTGAATAATCTGGGTATCTTTGAACCCAAAGCATTCGAGGATATTCCGGATATGGATTGGACGCGCTTTTTTGATGTGAACGTATTGAGCGGCGTACGTTTAGCACGTCAATACTTGGGTGGCATGAAACAGAAAAATTGGGGCCGTGTTATCTTTATTTCTAGCGAAAGCGGTGTACAAATTCCGTCCGAGATGATTCATTATGGCATGACCAAATCTGCGCAAATTGCAGTAGCCAGAGGCTTGGCTGAAGCGGTTGCCGGTACAGGGATTACCGTGAACAGTGTATTGCCTGGCCCCACCAAATCGCGCGGTGTGGAAGATTTTGTGGAGGCGTTGGCGGCGGGAAAATCATTTGAGGAGTTTGAGCAAGAGTTCTTTGATAAAGTGCGTCCGACCTCTCTGATTAAACGTTTCGCTACACCAGACGAGGTAGCGGCGATGGTGACTTACCTTGCCAGTCCACTTGCATCGGCAACCACTGGGGCTGCCATGCGTGTAGATGGTGGTGTGATTAAGAGCGCTTTTTAGACTAGGCGAGGGCAGTTGCCCTCTCTCTAAGTAAATTAAAAGTCAGCGTTAAAAATCAGCTCTGAGGCCTAGCAATAGTGAGCGCTCACCTGCGGGTGCAATGTCTTTCAAGAATGATGCATGCTCTCGAATTTCGTCATCCAACAAGTTGTTGGCTTTCGCAAATAACTCGACGTTGACTTTGGTGGGTAGTTTATAAGCCAAGATAGCCGAGACATTGGTATAGCCATCTGTCGCTAACTCATTGTCCGCAGTATTGTTTTGATTGAATGCGCGTAAAACATCAATACGCGCACTAAAGCCATTGAGTGCGTATTGCAAGCCAGTACCCAAGCGCAGAGGAGAGATGCGGGGCAGGTATTCATTGGTGCGTGTTTCTTTAGCATGTACATAATCACCGCGGACCAGCCATTGCAAGTGATCCGTAAGTGTAAATTTACCCTCAGCTTCTAAGCCTTTAAATACAGCAGGTACTGCACGGAACTGTGCTTCGGGCAAAAACTCGCCAGGTTCAACCTCAATGTCATTACCTGTGTTAAATAACCCGATAAAGTTGCTAAAGCGCGTGTAGTAAGCGCCGACACTAAAGCTATGCAAAGCGTTTTTCCAGCGTAATTGAGCGTCAATGCCATTGGAGCGTTCAACGTCAAAATTAGCATTTCCGACCTCAAATTGCCCGGTGGCAACGTGTGCACCGTTGGCATATAGTTCAAAGTAACTAGGTGCACGTTCGTTATGTGAGAGATTGCTGGTAACTGACCACTGCTCATTGATGCTATACAAGCCACCTAAAGCAAAGCTATTTGGATTAAAACTGTTGCTTTGTCCAGCGCCAAAATTAGCAGTGGTTTTAGAGTCAACAGAAGTGTGACCCAAGCGGCCGCCAAAAGTGATTTTATGTTTGGCTTCGTCGCTGCCTAAGGGCAGTTCTTCGTAAACGTATAAGGCTTTGGTTTGTGTATTGACACTAGGGACAAAGGCTTCTTCGCCCAACGCTTCAAAGTTGGTGTTGCTAAATTGATAGCCAATCACACCGTTTAAACCAGCAATGGGCGCATGTCCTGCTTCAAAGCTACCTTCAACGCCACGGTTTTTAAAGGTGGTGCCAATTTCATCACCTTCAAGTTCGGTATGTTCATAATCGGTATGTGCCATGCGGAACTTCACGCGCTGAATAATCCCGCCCAAATCAGTAAACTCACTGGCTACATCCCATCGGTCACTTTTCATATCAATACGCACATCTTCTTCTGCCACCACGCCATAATTGTTATTAAGTGTAGAGACCGAGGCGCCAATGTAGCCATTATCAAAGGTCAGTGCTGCACCAAGTGCTGCACCGTCACCTTCTGCACCGCTATTCACTAGTTTGCCTTTGTTTTCGCGCGGCGTACCATCGGCTTGGCTTTTTCGTCGTGACACGGCAAAGCCCGGGATATCTAAATCGTCCGTTTTACGGTTGTAGACATCGGCATGAATAGCAAATTGACCATTGCCTGCATCCACCACTGCCGCTGCGTTACGACTGCTGTCCGGTCCGCCAAATCGTGCTTCGGCACGTCCGGTCACGCCGTCCAACTGCTCTTTGGGGATGCGGTGATCAATTGCGTTAACCACACCACCTACTGCACTACCACCGTAAAGCAACGCTGCTGGGCCGCGTACTACATCAATCTGCTCAATAATTAGTGGGTCTATGCCTACTGCATGGTCAAAACTTAAGCTGGAAGCGTCCAGCACGCCAATACCATTTTGCATGATGCGTACACGTTCAGCATCTAAACCGCGGATGACGGGGCGCGAAGCATTGGGGCCGAACTGGGTGGCAGTCACGCCGGGAATACCGTTCAACGTCTCGCCCAAGGTGCCTTCACGGCGAAGGCTCAGTTCACGGCCATTCAATACAGATACCGGTACTACCAACTCATCGGAAGCCACCCCTAATGGATTGCCTGTGACAGGAATGCTGTCTAGATGAATGGCATTGGCGTCATCGGCGAGTGCGGCGTGGCTGAGCATGCAACCAATAATAATAGGCAAAGATTTTCGTTTTAAAGCAGTTGGCGCAGCGGCGCAGGTGCGTAATGGTTTAGGCAACATGGATACATCCTCAAATAAATAGCAAAAGCCAGCTCAAAGTGGCTGGTAACTTCATGATTTAATTAAGAGATGTGGGTGGTGCGCGAGCGCTGTAGTACGCAAGTGTGGTTGAGGAAGCGTGCTGTGTAGGCGCGGTAGCTAATTCCAAAGCTGCTAGTAATAGCGGCATTGAAAACGCTGGCATCAATACACCGGCGGCAGCATCTGCATGTGCCAAGCACTGGCTACATTGATCAGGACTTGTGTGCTGATCAGGATGCGTTTGCTGTGTAGCGTTGCTGAAGTGGCTGATTTCATGCGTAGCAACGCCTATTTGCGTAAACGCAAATAAGAATAACAATGCAATATGAATCATTAATTTATGCAACATAATTGCATTTTAACAGGAGTATGCGCAGATTCAAATAGGGTGAGTGAGAATGAAAAAGGCTACCACGGGTAGCCTTTGTGTTTTAGCGTAGAAAGTAAGGTGATTTTCTAACGCTAAACTGCAGTATTAAGCAAAGAGCGCAGTAGCAAAGATAATGGCGGAGAGCGCAATCACCGTCAGGCTTTGCCAGTCTTTAGCTGCAAACACCACTGGGTCATCAACCACTTGACCACGGTGTGCTTTCATCCACATACGGCTGGTCCAATACAAAATTATTGGCGGAATTAACCATAGCCACATGGTGTTTGGATACATTTGGCTAGTTTCTGGGCTGTTGATGTAGAGTGCCAAAATTAAGACAGAGCCAAAAAACCGCCTGTCTTGATTGAGAAAATAACATGCCGCACATTTATGGCAACAGCATCAAAAATCATGGTCAATTGTTACCAGAGAGTGAGAAAAAACAACGCTTCTGTGCCAAACGGGCTAATTCGATTGTTTTATTTTTAACACATCGAGTTTTAATGGCAAGCTTGGGCCTAACCATTTGGCATCTTGTGTATGTGCAAGGTATTCATCGTCATGCACTGGGTGAATCAATACCGATAATCCCTGACGAAATGCATCAATACTGGCCATGGCGTAGTTGATACAATCGCCGGGGATGTGTAATTCAAACATTGGTTTGGGGTGTGGCCCCACCGACATAGGGATGAGTTGGCCGCGATAAGTCAATTGAGGAATGTCTTGAATAATATTGTCGCGTACATTGCTGGCTAGAACCGATTGCTCGTTATCAAAATAAATGTGCGCGTGATAGCTTAGGTTAGGTTTCATGTTTTTCTTTTTGTTTTGCCTGTCGATATAAATGTTGACCAAATTTACCCACCAAATATCCGGAAGACACAGCAATGATGGTATATATCAATATTTCCAAGAAATCCTTGCAACCCTTTCTACCGGCTGTGCCGATAAAGCCTACGACCATAATGGTGCAGAAAGATAACCCTGCGATGGCTGCCCGGCTTGCAAATCCTCAACCTACCAATAACAATAATATGCCTGTCAGTTTTTTCAATGTGTGTGCACACTATCGGTTTGGCTAAAAAGATAATGACGTAAAAAAAGCCAAGTGGCAATCACTTGGCTTGGGGATAAGTAGAATAAACTAAGCGTTGAAATTGGCGCTGGCAAAGTCCCAGTTAGCCAAAGAAGCCAAGAATACTTCTACAAATTTAGCACGTGCATTGCGATAGTCAATGTAATAAGCGTGTTCCCAGACATCAATCGTCAACAGTGCTGTATCGCCTGTGGTGAGAGGCGTACCTGCAGCTCCAGTGTTCACAATGTCTACATTGCCGTCAGCCTTTTTCACTAACCATGTCCAGCCAGAGCCAAAGTTGCCCACTGCAGAGGCTTGGAACGCTTTTTTAAATTCGTCAAAAGAACCCCATTTTTTGTTAATTGCATCGGCCAATGCGCCAGTTGGAGCGCCGCCACCGTTTGGTTTCATGCTGCTCCAAAAGAACGTGTGGTTCCAGATTTGGGCAGAGTTGTTATAAATGCCACCGGAAGATTTTTTAATGATGTCTTCTAAGCTGCTGTTTTCAAACTCTGTGCCCTTAATTAAGTTGTTCAGATTGGTGACATAGGTTTGGTGGTGCTTGCCGTAATGAAACTCAAATGTTTCTTCTGAAATGTGAGGTGCCAAAGCGTTTTTGGCATAGGGTAAAGCGGGTAGTGTGTGTTCCATGCGAAGGTTTCCTAACAGGTTGAAAATTATTATTGATACATCATCTCTTATAGATGCGCCTAAATTGTGACAGTTCAAGCCCTACATTGAATTTTATTTCTTTTTGGCGCGAGGATGCGCAGCATCATAGACCTTGGTTAAATGTTGGTAGTCCAAATGCGTATACACTTGTGTGGTGCTAATATTGGCGTGTCCCAGCATTTCTTGCACTGCACGTAAATCACCACTAGATTGTAAAACATGCGTGGCAAAGCTATGGCGTAAGGTGTGTGGGTGCACCGCCGTATGCAAGCCTTGTTTAATGGACCATGCTTTCAGGCGGTATTCGATATTGCGTCCGGAAATACGTCGACCCTGCTTGCTGATGAATACCGCTTTCTCGTTGGGGTTACGTATCAGCATGCTGCTGCGTAGCGGTAGCCAAGTTTGAATGGCTTGGGCTGCATGCGCACCTAGCGGTACGATACGTGTTTTATTGCCTTTACCTGTGACCATGACCGTGCCTTCAGCAAAATCAATCTGGTCAATATTCAGCCCCACTAGCTCGCTTAAGCGCAGGCCTGAAGAATAAAATAACTCCAAAATAGCATGGTCACGTTGGCTCAAAATGTCATCATCTTGAATATCCACCAACTTACTGGCCTGCTCGATGGATAGCGCCTGTGGCAGGGTTTTAGGCGATTTTGGCGCGCGCATCCCAATCACCGGATTATGCTTAAACTGGTGGCGCTGGACCAGATAATCAAAAAAACCGCGCCAGCTGGAAAGCATGCGCGCAATGCTTTTGCCGCTCAGGCCTTTGCTATGCAATATGGCCACATATTTGCGCACTTGCGTAACTTGGATGTTGGCAAGTGACATCGTTTCACTCAGCGTTAGAAGTTGCTGTATATCACGCGCGTAGTTGTCACGCGTGTTGTCGCTCAAGCCACGCTCAAAATGTAAGAAATCTAAATATTGATTTAGGTAATCCAAGTTAATTAATGTAGCGTAATAGAGATGCGCTCACTAACTCGCCGATGCGCGTTAAAAACAGAGTGCCCATGCCCGGGTAAAAGCGGGTTGGGTTGGTACTTGGCAATACCAATACGCCAAACGTGTCTTTGCCGCGCATTGGAACAATCGCGATCGATGCGGGCGGCTCTGTAAACCAACTGCCAATATCAATACTCGGCATCGGGCCGCAATAGGGTTGTGATAAATCTTTCGCCCAGTTTTTCAAGGCATCGTCTGCAACAATAAATGCGCTAATACTGTCCGCCAGTAAGCTGGAGCTAGACCACAGTTTCAACTGACTGTCAGGCAAATCGAAATAATCACGCAAATATGCAGTAAGGTGCGCATTCAGTTGTTCAAAATTAGGCGCACCTAATAAGCCGATGGTCAATCTATGCACTTTTTCAGCCGTTGCTTCGTTTTCCTCTGCATTCAAAATAAGCTCGGTAAACTTGGATTCCAACACGCGAATTTTATCGCGCTGAGCCAATTGTTGGCGTTGTGCCAGTGAAATCGCGCCATCGCCGTGTGGGCTGGGCAGAAAGATTTCCGTCAACAAATGTGCATTGTGTTCAAAAAATTCTGGGTGCGCTTTTAAATACGCTTTGATTTCGTTTTCCATAGTGGATTTTCCAAGTAAGCAATTAGATATTAATTTCGCCGTCAAACACGATTTCTGCTGGGCCCGTCATCATGACCGGGGCTTGATTGCCAGCCCAAGTAATCGTCAGTTGGCCGCCACGCGTGTTGACTACGACCGGTGATGACAGCAGGCCAAGTTGTATACCGCTCACAGCGGCTGCACAAGCGCCAGTACCGCAGGCTAGGGTTTCGCCACTGCCACGTTCGTATACGCGCAAGTTGATGGCGTGTGGATTTAATACTTGCATAAACCCGGCATTGACGCGTTGCGGAAAGCGCGGATGTGACTCAATTTGTGGGCCGTATTCAGCAACAGGTGCGGTGTTCACATCGTTTACTACTGTTACCGCATGTGGGTTCCCCATCGATACTGCAGAAATTTGTATCTCGGTCTGGGTTAATGCTAGTGGGTACAGTGTTTGCTGCGATGGTGCCTCAAATGGAACTTGCGCAGGCGCAAAGCGGGGCGCCCCCATATTGACCGTGACTTGGCCATCATCCTGCAATTGCAGTGAAATCACACCGCTAGCGGTTTCTACTGAAATTTCATGTTTTTGCGTCAAGCCCTTTTCCACCACAAAACGCACAAAACAGCGTGCACCGTTGCCACATTGCTCCACCTCGCCGCCGTCGGCGTTAAAGATGCGATAACGGAAATCAACATTCGGTGTCGTGGTTTTTTCGACCATCAATAATTGATCGCAACCCACGCCAAAGTAGCGGTTGGCAATGAATTTGATTTGATCGGAAGTGAGGGAAACAGGTTGGGTATAGCTATCGATGACAACAAAGTCGTTGCCTGCGCCCTGCATTTTAGTAAAGTTAAGTTTCATAATGCCGATGATAATGCTTAGTGTTGCGAGGAAGTCTGCTAGCCCCGATTAAATGCTTGCCAATTAAATTTATATGGGGTGCGAACTTAATTTCCACTACAATACCAAATTCGTTGTCCTGATGCACTTGCTTTAGCCTTTAGTCGGTGCGTCATTTCAAACTTTTTAATATTTATTTTCAAGGCGCATTATGAATCAATATCTTTTTACTTCAGAATCTGTTTCTGAGGGCCATCCCGATAAACTCGCAGACCAAGTATCTGATAGCATTTTAGATGCTATTTTAGCGCAAGACCCTACCGCACGAGTGGCGGCAGAGACGCTGGCTAATACTGGCTTAGTGGTGTTGGCGGGTGAAATTACGACTACCGCCAATGTCGACTACATCAAAGTAGCACGCGATGCGATTAAACGCATTGGCTATGACAATACCGAATACGGCATCGATTACAAGGGTTGCGCGGTGCTGGTCGCCTATGACAAACAATCGCCAGACATTGCCCAGGGCGTGGACAATGCGAATGACGACCCACTAGATCAAGGCGCAGGTGACCAAGGCTTGATGTTTGGCTATGCCGTGAATGAAACACCACAATTAATGCCATTGCCGATTTGGCTGAGCCATCGCATCATGGAGCGCCAAGCGCAATTGCGTAAGGATGGCCGTTTGCCATGGTTGCGTCCGGACGCCAAATCCCAAGTGACGATTCAATACGTGGATGGCAAACCACATAAAATTGATACGGTGTTGGTATCCACACAGCATGCGCCAGAGATGACTTTGGAAGCGATTCGTGAAGCGACCATCGAAGAAATCATCAAGCCGATGTTGCCGCAAGAGTTAATCAAAGGTGAGATTAAATATTTGGTGAATCCAACAGGCCGGTTTGTGGTGGGTGGCCCGCAAGGTGATTGTGGTTTAACTGGCCGTAAAATTATTGTAGATACCTACGGTGGTGCAGCCCCACACGGTGGTGGCGCTTTTTCAGGCAAAGATCCCTCTAAAGTAGACCGCTCAGCCGCGTATGCCGGCCGCTATGTGGCTAAAAATATTGTGGCAGCTGGCTTGGCTGATAAGTGCATGGTGCAAGTGAGTTATGCCATTGGTGTGGCGCAACCGACATCCATCATGGTGCAAACCTATGGTACGGGTAAAGTGTCGGATGAACTGCTGACACAATTGGTGCGCGAGCATTTTGATTTGCGCCCTAAAGGCATCGTTAAAATGCTGGATTTGCTACGCCCAATCTACGCAAAAACTGCAGCTTACGGGCATTTTGGTCGCGATGAGCCAGAGTTCACTTGGGAAGCTACTGACAGAGCTTCAGCGTTACGCGCAGCAGCAGGCTTATAAAAAGATTAGCTTGATGTTAGGCGAGAAATGGGGGCTTTTTAGCCCCTTTTTCTTTGCATCCACGCGCGCAATTTTAAGCCAGAATGATGTCTACAATGCTTAAAACCATTCCTACACATCAAGTGATTATTGGCATGCATATCCATGCACTTAATGGTGCTTGGGTGGATCATCCTTTTTGGAAAACCAAATTTGTACTTAATGATATTCAGGACCTGAAAAAACTGCAGTCCAGTATCATCAAAGAAGTAGTAATTGATACCGCTAAAGGATTGGATGTTCCCGAAGTAAGTGCTGTTGTGGCGGAGGAGTGTACGCAAATCGAGACACAGGCACCTAAAGTGGTGCAAACCGATGTAACTGAATCGAAAATCGAAAAAACTTCTATTGAGCAGGAGTTGCAACAAGCATCACGCATTATTAAAGAGTCTAAACGTGCAGTAGCTTCCATGTTTAAAGATGCGCGTCTTGGTAAGGTCGTCAATGCAGAAGCAGTGATGCCACTGGTCGAGGAAATATCTGCTTCTATAAAACGCAACGAAGGCGCATTAATTAGTTTAGTGCGATTAAAAAACCAAGATGACTACACCTATATGCATTCCGTGGCAGTGTGCGCCATGATGACAGCCCTGGCCAAGGAGCTAGGGCTTGGGGATGCGGAAATTAGACAAGCTGGCTTGGCTGGTCTTATGCATGACATAGGCAAGGCGGCAGTCTCTTTGGATATACTCAATAAGCCCGGTGCGTTGACGGATCAAGAGTTTGCTAAGGTGAAACTTCACCCCGAAGAGGGGTATGCCTTATTGCTGAAGGCGGGTATTGACGACCCTGTGACATTAGATGTCTGTCTACATCATCATGAGAAAGTTGATGGCTCCGGCTATCCTAAACAGCTCAAAGGTGACCAAATTAGCTTGCTTGCTAAGATGGGTGCCGTTTGTGATGTGTATGATGCTGTGACTTCAAATCGTCCATACAAAGATGGCTGGGAACCAGGTGTATCCTTGCAGCGGATGGCACAATGGAAAAACCATTTTGATCAGACCGTGTTTAAAGCCTTTGTGAAAAGCGTTGGCATTTATCCTATCGGTTCAGTGGTGCTGCTCAAATCTGGTCGCTTGGCAGTGGTGATCGATCAATCCACGAAGACCTTATTACAGCCGGTTGTGAAAGTCTTTTTCTCGACTAAATCTAGAGCGCGCATCCAAGTAGAGGTGGTTGATTTATCTAAAGCAAGTGCAATGGATGAAATTGTTGGTCACGAATCCGCTCACAGTTGGGGGATTCATGATGTGCATGAACTTTGGACGCCTAAAGACGTCTGATTTTGGCAAATGATTGTTTTAGCGATATAATGTTGTCCTTCTGAGGAACGCTGCGAGAGTTATTCCCATGCTCCCAGGCTCAGAGATGTTGTAAACGGCGTTCACTTTTAATAACTGTGCGAGCACGGAATATAAAGGTGAGCGTAGGCCCTCCAGTATGTTTTCCCTGCTCAGTTTTCATTCATTAAGGAAGATTATGAATACTGTAGCTGATTTCAAAGACTATGTAATTGCCGATTTATCATTGGCTGATTGGGGTCGCAAAGAAATTGCGATTGCCGAGACTGAAATGCCAGGTTTAATGGCAATTCGTGAAGAGTATGCAAAAGCGCAACCACTGAAAGGTGCGCGCATTACTGGTTCACTTCACATGACCATCCAAACCGCAGTGTTGATTGAAACACTGAAAGACTTAGGCGCAGATGTGCGCTGGGCTTCATGCAATATCTACTCCACACAAGACCACGCTGCTGCTGCCATTGCGGCTACTGGTACGCCAGTGTTTGCAGTAAAAGGTGAATCACTAGAAGATTATTGGGATTACACCCACCGCATTTTTGAATGGACAGATGGGGGCTACACCAACATGATTTTAGATGACGGTGGCGATGCAACCTTGTTGTTACACCTAGGTACTCGTGCTGAAAAAGATCTTTCTGTATTGGCCAACCCAGGTTCTGAAGAAGAAATCTGCTTGTTTAACTCCATCAAAGAAAAGTTAAAAGTCGATCCTACTTGGTACTCAACACGCCTAAGCAAAGTCAAAGGCGTGACAGAAGAAACCACTACCGGCGTGCATCGTTTGTATCAAATGCATAAAGAAGGCAAGTTGGCTTTCCCTGCTATTAATGTAAACGACTCTGTGACTAAATCAAAATTCGATAATTTGTACGGTTGCCGTGAGTCATTGGTGGATGGCATTAAACGTGCCACTGACGTGATGATTGCAGGTAAAGTGGCGGTGGTTGCAGGTTACGGTGATGTGGGTAAGGGTTCAGCGCAAGCATTGCGCGCATTGTCTGCGCAAGTGTGGGTGACTGAAATTGACCCAATCTGTGCATTGCAAGCAGCGATGGAAGGTTACCGTGTGGTAACGATGGATTATGCCGCTGAGCATGCAGATATTTTTGTGACAGCTACCGGCAATTACCATGTGATTACGCATGACCATATGGCGAAAATGAAAGACCAAGCCATTGTATGTAACATCGGCCACTTTGATAACGAGATTGACGTTGCTTCGCTTGAGAAATACGAGTGGGATGAAATCAAACCACAAGTGGATCATGTGGTTTTCCCAGATGGCAAACGTATTATCTTATTGGCCAAAGGCCGTTTGGTAAACTTGGGCTGTGGTACTGGCCATCCTAGTTATGTAATGAGCTCTAGCTTTGCTAACCAAACCATTGCGCAAATTGAGTTGTTTACACAAACTGCAAATTACCCAGTGGGTGTGTATACCTTACCTAAGCATTTGGATGAGAAAGTGGCTGTATTGCAATTGAAAAAACTCAATGCGCAACTCACTGAATTGACAGATCAGCAGGCAGCATACATTGGTGTGGCTAAACAAGGTCCTTATAAACCAGACCACTACCGTTACTAAGTAGCGTGTTTGGTCCATAGAATAATAGCTGTTCCCACCAAATAATTATTCAGTGCTACACTGACTGCACCCATTGTTTGGTGGGATATTCTAAGGAGCATGCGATGTTTAAACTGTTGATTGGTTGGGTGCTTAACGCGTTGGCGTTGATGGGCGTGACGTATATTGTGCCTGGTATTCAGGTAGCCAGTTTTACAACCGCACTGATTGCTGCAGTGATTATTGGTTTAGTGAATATGTTAATTAAACCAATTTTGGTTGTGCTAACCTTGCCTGTGACTATCCTGACACTCGGCCTATTTATCTTTGTGATTAATGGTATTCTGTTCTGGGCGGTAGGCAATTTTTTGGATGGCTTCACTGTTCAGAGTGTCATGGCGGGTATTATCGGCGCCATCGTTTACAGCGTGATTTCATGGATATTAAGTGCGATTGTTGTCGATAAAGATTGATGTGTTGAAGATTAATAAAGATTAGAAAACGTGAATCCACCTATTGCTTATAGTTTTGAATTCTTTCCACCCAAGACCGCGGATGGGGTGGCTAATTTGCGCGAGGCGAGAAAATCACTTGCGCAATTTAAGCCAGAATTTTTCTCAGTTACCTTTGGGGCGGGTGGCTCTACGCGTGACCGAACTATGGAAACTGTGTTTGAAATCCAAGGTGAAGGTTACGCTGCGGCGCCGCATATTTCTTGTATCTCCTCGAGTAAGGAAGAGATACGCGAGTTACTGAGTGCGTATCAAGCCAAAGGCATTAAGCGTTTGGTGACTTTGCGCGGAGACGTACCTTCTGGCGAGGTCAGTGCAGGCGACTTTAAGTATGCCAATGAACTGGTAACGTTTATTCGTCAGGAGACAGGCGATTGGTTTCATATCGAAGTGGCAGCGTATCCGGAGTTCCATCCGGAAGCACAATCAGCGGCCAAAGATATTGCTAACTTTAAACGTAAGGTAGAGGCTGGTGCTAATTCCGCTATCACTCAATATTTTTATAATGCCGATGCGTACTTCCGCTTTTTAGAAGCATGTGATCAAGAAAATATAGTAGTGCCTATTGTGCCTGGCATCATGCCAATCTATAACTACACACAACTGGCGCGTTTTTCTGGGGTATGTGGTGCGGAAATTCCACGCTGGTTACGATTGCGTTTGGAGGCTTATGGCGATGACATGGCTTCTCTAAGGGCTTATGGTGCAGATGTGGTGACTGAAATGTGCCAAAGGCTTATTGCAGCTGGTGTTAAGAATATGCATTTTTATACATTGAATCAGGCGGGTACTATTGCCAAGATTATTCAAAATCTGCCTGCTTAATATTGAGTATTAAACGAAAAAACCTAGCCTAGCTAGGGTTTTTTTATTAGGCGCTACCAAGGTTACTGTAGGGTTAAGCCTTTTGGATTAAACACTGCGTCTTCCACAAACAGGTAATCTTTTTTGCGGTTGTCATTCCACAATACCATCATGGTAATCCAACGTACTTCTTCAATCGTAATATCTTTTTGTTTGAGCGCCATAGCGCGGTCAATAATCAAATCACGCTCATTCGGTTTGATCACACCCGCTTGCTCTACAAAGCTTAAAAATCCAAAACTTTCGGCATCAATACGTTCTAGCTCTTGGTCGATATAGACACGAAATGACGTCGGATTCGAAAGGTATTGATGATAAGGTTGGCTGATTAGACATCGAAGTTGTTTATACCAATCAAACGCCCCAGCAATATCGCTGTGGTCAAACCCCGCTTGGGATAATTCTTGGGCTAAAAAGTCTTCCTCAATATCAGCAGCGTTCAATTGAGGCTGCGTTCCAAGATAGTTCTGGAACATAAAAATTAACACTTCTAACATGTTATCTCCTCAATTATCTATTATAAAAGCCACTGAGTATCGTTAACTACTAAACGAGACGTTGAAACTTCCCTCCATTTACAGGCGAAACTTTCCCATCCAACTCCAGTAACGTTAGCATCGTTGAAAGCGCACTCACAGTCAAGCCAGTGTGGGTCAGTATGGTGTCAAAATGGATAGGCTCAAACCCCATGGAATCCAGTACTGTATTGGTTTCTGGGGTCTCATTAGCCCGTTTGGGTAGTGACCCGTTTGGGCTAGTACTTGACGTGTTTGAGAATTGCAAAAGTGGCTGCAATTCGCTCAAAATATCATCAGTTGACTCAACAAGCTTGGCGCCTTGTTTGATCAATTGGTGACAGCCTTTAGCCACTGGAGAATGAATGGAGCCGGGAATTGCAAAAACTTCTCGTCCTTGCTCGACAGCTAACCTAGCAGTAATCAACGAACCGCTATCTAAATTGGCTTCGATGACCAAACACCCTAAGCTCAACCCACTAATAATACGGTTTCTTCTGGGGAAGTTTTGTGCTTTAGATGGAGTACCTAAAGCGAACTCAGAGAGTATCAAGCCATTGGATACAATTTGATGCGCTAAGCCGCGATGTTTGGCAGGGTATACAATATCTAAGCCCGTGCCTACTACTGCAATGGTGGCGCCATTTGCTTTTAATGCACCGCGATGGGCTGCGCCATCAATGCCAAGCGCCATACCGCTTACGATACAGAGGCCTTGCCGACTTAAGTTCTCTGAGAAGTCCTCAGCATTTTTCTCGCCTTGTGGGGTGGCATTGCGACTCCCTACCACCGCCAAACAAGGCTGCGATAAACAATCGATATTACCTTTTGCATAAAGCACGGCAGGTGGGTTGGCTATTTCCAGCAGCACTTTTGGGTAAAAGCTATCAGCCAGGGTGATGATATGGTTTTGGGGATCGGATAACCATGCCAATGTAGGTGCAATTGCGTTTTCATCCAGACCGCTAAAAATGGATGATGCGATTTTGTCATCCACAATCTCTTTTAATTGGGATTTGCTAGCAGAAAATACCCCAGTGGGTGAGCCAAACTTACGCAGAAGCTGGCAAAGCGTGACGCTACCAATACCATCAATTATACTCAGTGCAATCCAAGAAGCGATGTCCCGATCTGTCTCGCTGACGATTTGCGACATGTTTTAAGGCGTATGTACGGTATCCAATGTGTAAATAGCATCAGAGGTCTGCATAATCAGGCCATAGGAGACACGATCGAAGGTTCTGAAAACCATGACCAAGCCAACGCGTTCATCGGGTAGCTTGATTTCATCCGGCTTCACTTTGCTCTCTTTATCAACTGGTTTGGATTTGTCTTCTTTGTATTCTGGATCTTTGATTAACCGACCGTGACGACTAATCGCCAACACGTGACCATCTTCAATGCCATTGAGCTTGCCCAAATTGATGGAGACTACAGTTTCAGGTCCAGCCTCAGCAACACCACCATAAATTTTGATAATACGGCCACTAACCTCATTATCAGGTGCATGCGGCACAAAACTTTCTTTAAACCCCTCCGATGCAACAACTAATCTATCCTTACTAAAAATTTCTTCTTTAGCTTTCACGATGTTGCCAGATGCGGGCTGACCAAACTTGCTAATTTTTAAATCACCTAAATAAATTGCCTCGGTGCCCAATATCTCATTTGATTCCGGATCCTTTAACACATCACCAGGGCGATAAATATTCCAGAATTTTTTATCACCTTCCTCTAGGTTATTGATATACACACGTGTGCCCGGACTTAAAATAAGACGATTATCCTGAGCGCCGACTATACGTGGCGCAGTTTCAAGCTCATCCTGCTCAATGAGTAAAGGTTGGCTCAAGAAAGGGCCGATGACATTGGGTGGAATGGTATAGATGGCTTCTTTTTCAAGTGGCTCTTCGATAACGCCAGGTTCTAAAGTGACTGTCTGGCGTAAAAGTTTAAACTCAGGGCTCCCGCTAGACATGTCGAGTACCACTACATCGCCAGGATAAATTAAATGTGGATTTTTGATCTCCGCACGATTCATTTTCCAAACTTTTGGCCACTTCCATGGGTCTTTAAGAAAGGTGCCAGAGATGCCCCAAAGGGTGTCACCCTTTTTAACCACATAGCGCTCTGGATGATTTTTTTGTAATGTAATTTCGTCTGCGTGAACAGATAAGCATAAACAACTTAGACTCAGCAGCGTTATAATAGAACGAAACATACAGTTGACCTCGGTCAAAAAGAGCGGAAAAATCCGCGAAGTTGCATTAAATTTATCATGTAATTCATTCAACAATCAAGCTTTTTTGGCAATTCAAACATGTTCAAAATAGGGATTGTTGATATAAGACAACACTTTTAGTTTATGGCGCTACTTACAATACTGAATTACCCAGATCCACGTTTGCATACAGTGGCCAAACCCGTCACGACCTTTGATGCCAACTTAAAGCGATTGGTGCAGGATATGAAGGAAACCATGTATGCAGCCCCCGGCATTGGACTGGCCGCAACACAAGTGAATCATCATGTGCAATTGATCGTGATTGATACCAGCAAAGAGCAAAACGACTTGTTGGTATTGATTAACCCAAAAATCTTGAGTCAATCAGGCACCCAAACCTATGAAGAGGGTTGCTTGTCTGTGCCTGGGATTTATGAAACCGTGTCGCGTGCCGAGCAAATTAAAGTGGAAGCTTATGATGTGGATGGCAAAAAATTTACACTAGATGCCGACGGATTGTTAAGTGTATGTATCCAGCATGAAATGGATCATCTAAAAGGCAAGGTATTTGTTGAGTATCTTTCGCCGCTCAAGCGTAACCGCATTAAAACCAAAATGCTCAAGCATTCGCGTGAAATTGAGAGAAATAGCTATTAGTGCGCGCCATTTCAGCAGGTTTATCTTCACAGTATATTCTTACAAGAAAGTTTGACGCATGAACATTATTTTTGCAGGGACGCCTGAGTTTGCAGTGCCTGCATTATCAGCCTTAATCGAGGCTGGGCACAACATCGTCATGGTGCTAACGCAACCAGATCGACCAGCCGGAAGAGGCATGCAGCTTCGAGCCAGCTCTGTTAAACAATTGGCCTTGCAACATCAATTGCCAGTATATCAACCGGAATCTCTCAAGCCAGCCGAGGTGCAAGCTAGGATCGCAGAAGCAGATGCGGATGTGATGATTGTTGCTGCCTACGGTTTAATTATTCCCACCCCTGTATTAGCCATGCCTAAACTAGGTTGCTACAACATTCACGCATCGTTACTACCAAGATGGCGGGGCGCTGCGCCTATACACCGCGCCATATTGGCTGGGGATGCCGAAACAGGCGTGACGATTATGGAAGTGGTGCCAGCGTTAGACGCTGGGGCAATGGTTTTGAAGGGGCATGTTCCCATATTGCCAACTGATACGACGCAAAGTTTGCATGACGCCTTAAGTTTGCTGGGTGCGCAGCTGATGGTGAATGCGATGGCTACCCTTGAGAAGGATGGCAAGTTGCCATCCACCCCGCAGCATGAAGCACTTGTGACTTATGCCCACAAGCTAGAAAAGTCGGAGTCAGCCATCAACTGGCAGCAAACTGCCGAGGCATTATCCAGACAAGTCAGAGCATTTAATCCGTTCCCAGTGGCGTCCAGCACGTTTAGGGGTGAGGTATGCAAGATTTGGTACGCAACTTATCGACCAGAATCCAGCACCACCACCAAAGCACAACCTGGTGAAATTGTCGCGATGGATGGGAAGCTAACAGTGGCATGTGGTGAGGGGATACTTGATATTGAAGAGCTGCAAATGCCAGGTGGTAAGCGGCAGACAGCACAGCAATTTGTTCAGGGTCGGCATGTTCAACTGGGCGAAGCCTTTATTTAAAGGCGCTCTATCCCCGTGCTATTGAAAATCTAATATTTGCACGCATATCAAGAGTAGTTGATTGCTAGATGGATAGCATCTGAATTGAGGAGAAAGACATGTTTGGAAATTGGATGAAAACATTCGTGCTGATGGCCGCGATTGTGGCGTTATTTGGTAGCGTAGGTGCTGCCATGGGCGGCGCTGGTGGCATGATGATTGCCTTAGTGCTAGCAGCTGCAATGAATGTATACGCTTATTGGTTTAGCGATAAAGCGGTACTTAAAATGTATGGTGCGATGGAAGTGACGCCAGACAATACGCAATTTAGAAATTATTACAGCATGGTCAAAGAGTTGGCTGAAAATGCGCAATTGCCGATGCCTAAAGTGTACGTCATCAACGAATCTCAGCCCAACGCATTTGCGACGGGACGTAACCCAGATAATGCGGCGGTGGCGGCTACAGTGGGCATTATGAAAATTTTGAACGAGCGTGAATTGCGCGGCGTGATGGCACATGAATTGGCGCACGTAAAAAATCGAGATACGTTGATTTCCACAATCTCTGCTACGGTAGCCGGTGCGATTGCATCGATTGCACAGTTTGGCATGATGTTTGGCGGTGGTCATAACGCCAATGGGGAGCGTAATGTCAATCCATTGCTTGGCATATTGATGATGTTTCTTGCGCCGTTGGCTGCCTCTCTGATACAGATGGCTATCTCACGTGCGCGAGAGTTTGAGGCAGATAGAATGGGTGCGGACATCAGTCGAGATCCCAAAGCCTTGGCGAGTGCGCTGGAGAAAATTCATCACTACGCCCATCAAATACCTAACGAGACTGCAGAGGCTCACCCCGAAACTGGGCAAATGATGATTATTAATCCATTGTCTGGTGGAAGTTTGAGAGGCTTGTTTAGCACACATCCGCAAACCGAAGAGCGGATTGCCAAATTAATGGCGCTAGCTAATCAGTACTAAACGGCTAGTAAATTCCAAAAGGGCGATGCGTGCATCGCCCTTTTTTGTGGCTAAGTCACAAAGTCTGAGGTTTTGCATACACGAATCAAGTAGAATCAATTCTCACTAAATCTAAAGTCAAATTTAAAGTAGCCACCGTGTATATCGCTCAACAAATTGCAGCTAACGCTGTCCGCCAGGTGTTATCCGGCAGAAATCTTACGCTTTCCTTGCCAGATGCTCAGCAACGTTTTGGCAATGCGACGCCCCAGCAGCGTGGCGCAGGTGCGGATTTAAGCTATGGCACCTTGCGATTTTATGGTGAGTTAGAAATTTATCTCAATCAATTGCTAGAAAAACCGCTTTCAGATGGTCACGTGCATGCATTGTTATTGGTGGCGCTGTTTCAGCTGTTACATGACAAGGCGGATGATTTTACTGTCGTCAATCAAGCAGTAAAAGCGGCTAGTTACGCAAAACCTGCATGGGCAAAAGGGTTGGTAAATGGTGTATTGCGTAACTTTTTGCGTCAGAAAGATGCGCTTGCTACACAGGTGGCTAAGCATGAAGTTGCCACTTATTCTTACCCGCAATGGTGGATAAACACGCTAAAAAAGCAATATCCAACACATTGGCAAGCAATGCTACTGGTGGGTAACACCCATCCGCCTATGACCTTACGGGTCAATCAGCGCAAAATCAGTACACAAGACTATGTACAATTACTTGATCGACAAGGGATTGCATCTCAGCAGATTGGGCCTTGTGCGGTCATGTTGGAACAACCCATGCCAGTCGATAAAGTACCTGGCTTTGCTGATGGTGTGGTTTCTGTGCAAGATTACGGTGCGCAACTTGCCCCTTATTTGCTAGATTTAGCACCGCACATGCGTGTGCTAGACGCATGCTGTGCGCCTGGAGGCAAAACTGGACACTTACTAGAATCTGCGGATATAGACCTCACTGCGATTGATAATGATGCGTCACGTTTGGAACGTGTATCTAGTAACCTAGCAAGACTCTCTGCGCACGCAACTTTAAAGGTGGGCAATGCTGCCAATACAGACAATTGGTACGATGGACAATTGTTTGACCGAATACTGGCCGATGTGCCCTGTAGCGCATCTGGGATTGTCCGCCGTCATGTGGATATAAAATGGTTGCGACGTGAGGCAGATATTGTCTCATTCACGCAACAGCAATCGGCAATTTTGTTGAATTTATGGCAAATATTGGCAAAAGGCGGTAAATTGCTTTATGTTACTTGTTCTGTCTTTGAGCAAGAAAATCAACGACAAATGGATGCATTTTTGAGTCAGCACGCTGATGCTAAGCAGTTGCCGATTCAATTAGAGACTAATCTGGGTCAACACATACAATGTTTAAATGGTCAGTTAATTCCTAGCGCATTACATGACGGATTGTTTTATGCGCTATTACAAAAAGTTTAGTGTTTTCCTCGGCATCTTTGCCATTTCCTGCCTAGCTTGGGCTGCCGCTAACAATATTGCTGTCAAATCAGCAGAGCTAGTGCCTTCCGAGGAGTATCTCCAACTGAAGGCGGATTTTGAAATTAGCTTCGACAGCAGTATCGAAGAGGCCATCAACAAAGGGGTGGCGCTTAGCTTTCTTGTTGAGTTTCAGATTGTGGAGCCACATGAGTATTGGTTCGATGATGAAATTGTCACCGTCAGTAAGTCGGTTAAGCTCAGTTATCATGCATTAACCAAGCAATATCTAGTAAGCGACGAGCTACATCAAAAATCTTTTGAATCCCTAAGTGAAGCACGCCATCAGTTGTCGATGGTACGAGATTGGCGTGTGGTGGCCAAGCAACAACTAGAAAAAGGCACCCCTTATCGCGCGGCCATACTCATGCGTTTGGATAAATCCAAGTTACCCAAAGCCATTCAGGTCGATACTTTGGGTTCTGAAGATTGGAACTTGGCTTCTCCCATTTATTCTTGGCCCGTAAAAGAGCTAAAGTAAACACTTAAGTCACGATTATGCGGTTTATCATCTTTATTAGCATCGGCATGAGTTTGGTGCTGTTGTACTTGCTTTCTGTAGCAAGCTCCAACACTTCGATTTCCGGCGATTACTACAAATACCTGCTCTATATCAATATCGCATTGGCCGTACTGCTTGCCGGCCTCATCGGTTTCCAGATTCGTCACCTTTATCAAAATGCCAAAGCCAAAGTGGTGGGTAGCCGCCTCAATTTAAGGCTACTCACAGCATTTGCACTCATGGCAATATTGCCTGGTATGGTGGTGTATCTGGTGTCTGTCAATTTCTTAACGCGCTCAATTGAATCGTGGTTTAACGTCAAAGTGGAATCGGCATTGGACGGCGGTTTAAGTCTGGGGCAGCGTGCCTTGGATATTATGTTGGTGGATATTGAGGAGAAGGCCGAGAATATGGCCACGAGTTTGGCGTTTCAGCCTACCCGCGCACACTACAGTGTATTGAACGATTTGCGAGAAAAATCCGGCATTCTAGAAGCGGCACTACTCACCCCACAGGGCGGGATATTGTCGGTGTCTAGCGGTGACCCCAGTAGCTTTTTACCTGAATTGCCAAGCATCCCGCAGTTGCGACAGGCCCAGCGTCAGGTGTATGGCAAGATTGAGCCTATCCCCGGAAAAGGCTTGTACATGCGTGTGCTAGCCCCGGTTGAGGTGCAGGGGTTGACCGGTGAAACACGTATTCTGCAATTGCTACAGCCGGTGCCCAAAGCGCTCTCTAATACCGCAGAAGCAGTGCAAGAGGTGTATCAGGACTATCAGGAACTGTCCTATAGCCGAGGCTCGCTCAAGGACATCTTTGCACTCACGTTGACCATGGTGCTGATGCTAGCCATGCTGTCGGCCTTGGCCATCGCTTTCTTGCTGAGTCGACGCTTGTCACAACCAATCAGTGTGCTTGCCGAGGGCACGCGTGCCATTGCCAGTGGCGACTACAGTAATGTGTTGCCACAATTTGGTAATGATGAGTTGGGCGTGTTGGTGAAATCATTCAATAGCATGACACGACAGCTGGATGATGCCACCAAAGCCACTGAACAAAACCGCGTACGTTTGGAGGCTGCACGTGCGTATCTAGAGACGGTACTCGCCCATTTATCTTCGGGAGTATTGGCCATTAACGCCAATTTTGAGTTGAGAACTTATAACCTTACCGCTACCAATATTTTGGGTATCGACTTGGCGCCTTATGAAAACAGTCAGTTTGCTTCAATTGCCGACCAGCATAGTTTTTTGCATGAGTTTGTCGAGATGATTCAAACCCATTTTGAAGCGACCAAGCAAGTGGAGTTTGCTAAATTAGAGCTGAACAAGCAAATAGAAATCACTGGGGCACATGGTAAGCAATACATTTTGATTCGAGCAACAAGGTTGCCGCTGGGAGCGGGTAACGGCTTTGTGGTGGTGTTCGATGATGTGACCACCATGGCACAAGCCCAGCGTGATGCAGCTTGGGCGGAAGTGGCACGTCGATTGGCCCATGAAATCAAAAACCCACTCACACCTATTCAGTTGTCTGCAGAACGCTTGCAACACAAACTGCATGCCAAATTGGATGAGACCGATGCAGCCATGCTTAAGCGTGCCACGGACACCATTGTGAATCAGGTAGGGGCCATGAAATCTATGGTGAACGAGTTCAGTGAGTACGCGCGTACGCCCACGGTCAATTTGGTCAGTGTGCAACTAAATAGCCTAATTAAAGATGTTTCTAGCTTATACGGTGATGAGGGCGTTAAGTTAACCTTGAAGTTGCAACCTAAGCTCCCGGCCGTGGCGGGTGATCCGACGATGCTAAGGCAGGTATTACATAATTTGATACAAAATGCACAAGATGCGCTGGTGGGCCAAGATAACGCAATGATCGAGGTGATGACACGGCTGGAATCGGACAAGGTTAGGTTAACTGTGGCCGATAACGGCCATGGATTTCCTGTGGACATGCTCACCCATGCATTTGAGCCCTATGTCACCACCAAAGCACATGGCACCGGTTTAGGGCTGGCGATTGTGAAAAAAATGATTGAAGAACAACGTGGCCAAATTAAAATAGAAAACAGAGATTCGGGTGGAGCTTGTATAATCATCGTATTGCCTGTGGAAAAACGCACACAAAACCGTGAGACAAAAACCGCAAGAAGTCAGTTGAGGGAATCATAATAATGGCATCACGTAGTATTTTAGTAGTAGATGATGAGATTGGAATTCGCGAACTATTAAGTGATATTTTGCTTGATGAAGGGCACCATGTGCGGCTGGCAGAAAATGCCCATATTGCTCGTGAGGAGCGTCTGAAGCAGCGCCCAGACTTAGTGCTATTAGATATCTGGATGCCAGATTGTGATGGCATCAGTTTACTGAAAGAATGGGGTAATTCTGGCTTGTTGACCATGCCAGTGGTCATGATGTCCGGGCATGGCACTATCGATACGGCTGTAGAGGCAACGCGCATAGGCGCATTCGATTTTCTGGAAAAACCCATCGCGCTACAAAAGCTACTCAAAACCGTGACGGCTGCCCTAAAGCATGGTGAGACACTCCCGCATACCGAAATGAACTTGGCTAGCTTTGGTAAAAGTTTGGTGATTAACGAACTCAAGCAACGTCTGGAACAAGTATCTCGTAGCAAAAATACCATTTTGTTAGTGGGTAAAAAGGGTGGTAGCGTAGAGTTATGCGCTCAATTTTTGCGCGCGCCTGGCACTCCTTGGCTCGCACTAAATGAATACGAAAAACTAGCGACATCCCCTTTAGACTTGCTGGAGCAAGTGCGTGATGGTGTGCTGTTTATTGAAGAAGTGACGCAGTTGAATAAGACTGAGCAAAAAGGGCTCAATCTGGCGATTGCTAAGGCGGAAAAATACGGTGCGCGCATTGTGTGTGCCACCACATTTGGTATTCCGCAATTGATTGAAAACGGCATGTTGGAGCAAACGCTGTTGCAAGTGCTGGCGAGTGGTGCATTACGTGTGCCCTCACTCAACGAGCACCGTGAAGACATTCCTGACTTGGTCAATGCCATGGCGACGTTGATGGTAGAAACCCAAAACGTCGATTACAAAACATTTGATATTGCCGCGCTGAATGCGCTGAGAAACGCAGAGTGGCATGGAGATATTTCAGAGCTGGAAACAGTCGTACATAACTTGATGCTTTCTACACTAGGTGAGGTGATTACCCTAGAAGATGTACAGCGTGTATTGGAGCAGTTTAAGCAATCGCCAGAACAGTCAGCATTGCATGCACCTTTGCCGATAGATTTAACCCGGTCTTTACGCGAGGCGCGCGATGATTTTGAGCGCTTTTACTTTCAGCATCACATGAAGCTCATTAACAATAATATGAGCAAGCTGGCGGAAATTTCTGGGCTGGAACGCACGCACTTGTACCGTAAGCTCAAACAGTTGGGCATTAAAATTAAAGGTTAAGCAGCAATCTCCAGCACTACCGGTGTGTGATCACTTGGGCGCTCTAATTTTCTGGGCGCTTTATCAATCTTGCTGGCTACGCATGTGGATTTCAATGCATCACTCACTAAAATATGATCAATACGCATGCCCAAATTGCGCCTAAAACCAGCCATGCGGTAATCCCACCAGCTAAAATGACCTGAGTCCTCCTCAAACAATCGGAAGCTATCATGTAAGCCTAGGGCGACTAGTTTTTGAAATGCCAACCGCTCCGGCTCACTCACCAACACTTGACCCACCCATGCGGCCGGGTCATGGCAATCTCTGTCATCCGGCGCAATATTGTAATCGCCCAGTAACATCAATTTAGGGTGCGCTAGTATCTCTTGTTGCAACCAATTTGTCAGGGCATTTAACCAGGTAAGTTTATATTGGTATTTGTCAGAATCAATGGCTTGACCATTTGGAATGTAAGCACACACTACGCGTATATTATTGATAGTGGCTGCAACAATGCGTTTTTGTTCATCAGAATAGCCGGGAATGTCATACTGCACATCGGCGATAGTGTGCGGACTTAATATGGCCACGCCGTTATAGGTTTTTTGGCCATTATGCACGGCGTTATAGCCTGCTTCTTTTAAGGCTTCATAAGGAAATTTGCTATCCTCTTGCTTAGTCTCTTGTAAACACAATACATCTGGTTTTTCAGTCGCTAACCAGTCAAGCACATGAGGCAAGCGTACATTGAGTGAGTTGACGTTCCAGGTGGCAAATTTCAAAATGGTTTCCTAAAGCATGTTTACAGCGCATTTTAACACGCGCCATAGCGTGGCAGCATTCAACTAGGTATCAGTCACCAACAGAATAAGCCGGTACGAAAGCGGTATGCGATGCGCCGCCAGAGGGGCATCGCTGGTTTTAGAGCACTACCAGCCTTTGCCGCTAAGTGATCCACGTTTTAGCGCTGGATCATCATTAGCAATGCATCGTCCTATCCCAAAAAAACTGGCGCGTGTACCTTTGGGGCAGCCTTCTTCACGCGCGATTTTTTCCACTTTGGTTTTGGCAACAGCGGCTTTTTGTTCATCCACATATTCCCAGTAGCCGTTGGGGTGCAAAATCACCTCGTCACCATTGGCTGTTTTGGCGACAATGTCTTCTGAATCGCTTTCTGCCCCGATTGCTAAATTGGTTGAGAGTGCACTCATTAGGCAGGTCATGATAATAAAATAAGCACGCATGCAATCCTCTTGATAAGGCTGGTTGATAAGGCTTGTAGATTAAGCCAATACATAAGAATTGTATAGGGTGTCTTACGCTTTACGTGCTGATGAGGCATTGTCAACGCTCAGCAACCAGACTTGCTCGGTTGCTGGATATTTGCCTTTTAAGCCATCAGTCATTTCCAAGCTTTCCAAAAGCGTGAGTGTGTAAGACTGCGCATAGTGCTGTTTCACTTCATCGGCTTGGACTGAAAATGGTGGGCCGGCATGAATCGATTGATCGTACTCAAAACAAATCAGCAATTGCGGCGTAGTAAGTGTCAGCGCCATTAAATGCGCAGCATATTGCTGGCGCATATCTTTCGGCAAAGCCACCAAAGCTGCACGGTCATACACAGCATCCACTTTGCCCAATTGGTCGGCGGCCATTTTGAAGATATCCCCTACATAGATATCGATATTGTCTGAGCTGTAACGCACTAGCTCGCCCACTGTCGTGATGTTAGGCGTGAGATGTAAGCTGGCAAACAAATCTTCAATTGCAATTGGGCTCAATTCAGCGCCCACCACCTTAAAACCTTGCGATAACAGCCAATGAATATCCATTGTTTTGCCGCACAGCGGTACAAATACACATGCCCCCTGCTGCAGTTGAAGACTGGGAAAGTGTTTGATAAGCAATGGATTTGCCTCCGGCAAGTGAAAGCCAATTTGGTTGGCTTGCCAGCGTTGATGCCAAAAGTCGTGTTGCATAGGGTACCTTAGAATCTGCTAAATTTCTTTGTTGTGATGATCGTAGTGAGTCTGTGCCTGCATGACTGCTTCAATATGTTGTTCTGACCACACACGAATGGCATCCACCAGCCCAACCAAAGTACGACCCAAAGGAGTAAGTGTGTATTCTACTTTTGGCGGCACAGTGGGGTAAATGGTCCTGTGCACCAAGCCGTCACGCTCAAGTCCGCGCAGGGTTTGCGTGAGCATCTTTTGTGAAATTCCGCCAATCTCTCTCTGCAATGTGCTAAAGCGCTTGGTACCTTGCTCTAACGAGCTCACTACCAATACGGTCCATTTGTCTGCGATTCTATTCAATACCAACCGTGTGGGACAGTTGGCGTCATACACATTCCAAGCTAATGCTTGCTTGGCTGGAATGTTTAAGGTGGGTTCCATTGTTATTTCCAATCATCACTTTCTATTGGTATCCATAAAGTTACTACATAACTTTTAGGTGCCTACTTACTAATAGTAACTTAAGCAATTACAATGCGCAACACTGGTTTTAAATAGACCATTTTTAAACTATTCAGGAGGCCACATGACGCCAATACTTAATCGCATCAACACGCTGATGTTTACGCTATTACTCACCACAGGAGGCAACACCATGGCACAAGATTCAATCATCACCCAATCGCAAGTAAATAAACAAATTCTGGCTAAGTTTGGAGAAGAGGTATTTGGCAAAAAAGACTTGTCCAATTTGCAAAACTACATGCAAGAAGACTACATTCAGCACAATCCATTGGTGCCGCAAGGCGCAACCGGCTTTAAAACATTCTTTGCAGATTGGTTTAAAGCGGTTCCAGATTGGAACTATGCGTTAACAAAAATCGTGTCTGAGGGCGATACGGTCTGGGCGTATGGCACATACTCTGGTACACAGAAAGGTGATTGGTTGGGTATTCCTGCTACCCATAAAAGCTATCGCATTGATGCGGTAGATATCTTCCGCATTGAAGACGGCAAGCTTGCTGAACATTGGGATGTCATTGATACGTATGGTCTATTTAAACAGCTGGGCGTGATTCAATAGTAAAAAATAAAGCGCGCCCATGATTATTAGGTGCGCTTTATTAGAGCATGCCTTTGGTTACGCTCTCTAGATAGCAATTTAGGCCATGCCATTGTGTCTTAATAAGGCATCCATGCTCGGCTCTCTACCACGGAAAGCCACAAACGATTCCATGGCAGGGCGGCTACCGCCTCTGGCCAGTACTTCGTTTTTAAAGCGCGTACCTGCTTCGGCGGACAACGTGCCCATTTCTTCAAACAAGCTGTAAGCATCTGCCGATAAGACTTCTGCCCATTTGTAGCTGTAATACCCAGCGGCATAACCGCCCGCAAAAATATGGCTAAAACTATTGGGGAAGCGGTTCCACTTAGGTGGACGCACCACAGCCACTTCATCACGTACTTCTTCAATCAAATCTAATGCGGTTTTTTTGCCGTGTGGGTCAAACTCACCATGCAGACGCATATCAAACAGTGAAAACTCAATTTGACGCACCGTTTGCATGCCCGCCTGGAAGTTCTTAGCGGCCACCATTTTGTCGAACAGCTCACGTGGTAGTTGCGCGCCAGTATCTACATGCGCGGTCATGTGGCGTAACACATCCCACTCCCAGCAGAAGTTTTCCATAAACTGGCTAGGCAATTCCATGGCATCCCACTCCACGCCTTTAATGCCAGATACACCGTATTCATCTACTTGGGTGAGCATGTGGTGCAAGCCGTGACCAAACTCATGGAACATGGTGATGACTTCATCGTGCGTAAATAACGCAGGTTTGCCACCGACCGGTGCGGAAAAATTACAGGTCAAATAGGCTACTGGCAACTCAATGCCATTGGATTTTTTACGGCGCGTAATGCATTCGTCCATCCATGCACCACCACGTTTGTTGTTGCGGGCATACAGGTCTAAATAAAAATAGGCGATAGGCTTGTTTTGAGCATCACTAATTTCATAGAAAGCAGCATCGGCATGCCAAAGTGGCGCTTCGGCTTTGCGTACTTGTACGCCAAAAATGGTCTCTGTGACTTTAAATAAGCCGGCCAATACTTTGCTTTCTGGGAAGTATTGTTTTACTTCTTGATCAGAGAACGCATATTTTTCTTCACGTAGTTTTTCGCTCACATAAGCCACATCCCACGCTTGCATCTCTTCAATGCCCAATTGTTTGGCATAGGTAACCAGCTCTTGCATATCACGCTCAGCATAGGGTTTTGCTCGCTTGGCTAGGGTGTCTAAAAATTCAGTCACTTGTTTGGGTGTGTCTGCCATTTTGGTAGCAAGTGATAACTCAGCGTAATTATTAAAGCCCAACATCCGTGCTTCTTCTTGCTTGAGTTTAAGGATATCGCTAATCAATGGGGTGTTATCCCACTCCGGTTTACTAAACTCTGAGGCACGTGTGGCGTAAGCGCGATAGAGAGTCTCACGCAAAGTGCGGTTATGGGCATATTGCAATACTGGCATATAAGACGGAAAGTGCAGACTAAACTGGTAACCAGTTTTACCATCTGCTTTGGCGGCTTCTGCTGAAGCTTGTATTGCATCTTCGGGGATGCCTGCTAAATCATCCAAATTTTCCACCAAATGTTTGAAGTCATTGGTGTTGTCCATGATGTTCTCTTCAAACTTGCTACCTAATTTGGAGAGCTCTTCACTCACTACTTTAAAGCGTGCTTTTTGCTCGGCTGGTAATTCTGCGCCGCCTAATTTGAAATCACGCACTTCATTGTTAATAATTTTTTGTTGTGTGGGTGTGAGATTGGCAAATTCAGCACTCGCTTGTATAGCCTTAAATTTAGCGTATAAGCGTTCATCTTGAGAGATATCGCTGCCATAATCGGTTAACTTCGCCAAACTATCGTTATAGGCTTCGCGCAAAGCAGGGCTGTTGACCACAGCATTCATATGCCCGACTTGGCTCCAAGCGCGTCCAATCTTTTCGCTGTGATCTTCTAATTTACGTGCAAAATTATCCCAACTAGGCGTCTCGGTAGCAGTGGCAAGCTGCTCAACCAAGGCACGGCCTTCTGCAATCAAGCTGTCTATGGCAGAGCCAACATGCTCAGGTTGAATAGCATCAAATTTTGGTAAGCCAGAAAAATCAAGTAATGGGTTGGCGGTAGTCAAGTGGTTTCCTTCAAGTACTATATGTATAGAGATAGAGCGAGATTATGCCCCAAACGTTCTGCACGCTGGATTGAAGTTTCTGATGGGGCTGATAAATAAGATTTATCAGCGCGACCATTAATTGATTAAGCGCAAGCAGAAAGGGTAGCGGTATGTCTCACCTTTACTGGAAGAGATGGCGGCGAGAATACAAAAAACAATATTCAGCAGCCAAATGATGCCGATAAAAATAAAGCCAATTAATATCAGGGCCAAAATACCCGCCACAAATTGTGCAATCAACACGGTAATCTGAAAGTTGAGCGCCTCTTTAGCTTGGTCTGCAATATAGGCGCTATCGTCTTTTTTCAGAGCCCAGACCAACAGCCCGGGGATAAATGAAAACACGGTGCCACCCAAATGGGTGACGGTGGCGATGTTTTTATCATCATTGCTAGGGCTGAGTATGTCTGTCATGGTGGTGGCTCCTTATAGTTGTATTGATTGCATGTGACAAAAGGTGTTAGAACTCTGCGTGAAGCTCCATCACTTGTAATTCAATTTTCTCAATTTCTCTCAAATGCAGCAGTTTCTTAACCTGCTTATTCAAGCGTGTGATTTGGCTGTGTAAGATTTGCTGTTTCACGCTCAAAATATTGGATGGATGCATCGAAAGTTGGCGCATGCCCATGCCAATGAGCAAACGTGTGAGTTTGATGTCGCCCGCCATTTCACCGCAAATAGATAAGCCGATGTTGTATTTCTCAGCAGCATGAATCGTCATTTGAATCAGCTTAAGCACAGCCGGATGGAGTGGGTTATATAAATGCGCCACGGCATCGTCGGTGCGGTCAATCGCCAGCGTATATTGAATAAGGTCATTGGTGCCGATGGAGAGAAAATCTAACTCACGCGCAAATGACTCTGCATTAATCGCGGCCGCTGGTACCTCAATCATGCCGCCAATGCGAATGTTTTCGTCAAAAGGTATGCCTTCTTTGCGCAACGACACTTTAGCACGCTCAAGCAATAGTTTGCTCTGACGCAACTCTGTCAGGTTGGACAGCATGGGAATCAAAATTTTGATATGCCCGTAATGAGATGCGCGCAGTAAGGCCCTAAATTGCGTATGAAAAATGTGTGGCTCAGACAAACAAAAACGCACCGCACGTAGCCCCAAAGCAGGGTTGGCACAATGGGTGACAGTATCCGGATTCATTTGTTTATCCGCGCCCAAATCCAGGGTGCGAATTGTGACAGGCATGCCTTGCATGGCTTCGGCCACATGTTTGTAGGCAATAAATTGCTCTTCCTCATCCGGCATGTCACGGCGGTTCATAAACAGAAACTCAGTACGGTACAGGCCGATGCCTGTAGCGCCTGAGGCCTTCACCGTGATGACATCTTCCGGTACTTCGATGTTGGCGTGCAACTCAATCCCAGTGCCATCCATGGTCACCGCTTTGGTGGATTTGATGCGTTGTAATTTTTGTTGCTCAAGCTGCCATTGGTCTTGCTTGAGCTCGTATTCCGCCAGCACCTCTTTACTTGGGTTAACGATGACCACGCCCACGCTACCATCAACAATGATGATTTCACCATCACTAATCAGGTCACGCGCACGTTGCAAAGCAACGATCGAGGGGATATTAAGACTGCGCGCCAAAATGGCAGTATGTGAGGTAATGCCCCCAACGTCGGTAATAAACGCGGCAAACTGATGCTGTTTGAACTGAATCGCATCTGCAGGCGAAATGTCATGCGCGACCAAAATGGTTGCGCTTTCTTGTTGTTGCTTTTCTTTGCTTTGGTTGGGCGATTGGCTTGGGTGGCCCAGTAGCACTTTGATAATACGTTCAACCACCTGCACTACATCGTGCTTGCGTTCTCTTAAATACGCATCTTCAATCGCATCAAACTGCTCCACAATGTCGTCCATCTGCTGTTTGATGGCCCATTCGGCATTGCAGAGTTCGTTGCGAATAATGTCTTTGGGCGCCTCTGATAAAGACTTATCATTGAGCATCGCCAAGTGTGTACTAATAAAAGCATCGAGTTCAGCTGGTGCATTTTTGGGCAATTGTGATCGCACCACTTCCAAATCATGCTTCACGGTATGAATCGCATCGCTAAAGCGTTGCACTTCCTCTGGGACTTGTTCAGGGGTAAGTTGGTAGTGCACCACTTCCAGCAAGGCATTAGAGACCAAGTGTGCTCGCCCAATTGCGATCCCACTCGACACACCAACACCATGAATGCTAAAACTGGACACTTATTCTCCTTCGCCAAAGTAATTATTAATGAGCGCCTTTAGTGCTTCGATTGCCGCTTGTTCGTCCTCGCCATTCGCTTCAATTTGAATGATGGTGCCTTGTGCCGCTGCCAGCATCATCACGCCCATAATACTCTTAGCATTGACACGGCGGCCGTTCTTTTCTACCCAAACCTCGCTTTTAAATTGACTGGCGGTTTGTGTGAATTTGGTAGAGGCTCGCGCATGCAAGCCAAGTTTATTGATGATTTCAATGGATTCTTTAATCATATGCTTTTGGTTACTTTCAACGTTTTCGCTTAGTGGTTACAACCTGCTGATGTGAAATGCACCACGCCTTCGCGGCCGCCGGTGATAGCTTTTTCAATACAAGTATCCAGCGGTTCTTGACGATAATTGAGTACACGTACCAGCATTGGCAAGTTCACGCCAGCCACGCCAGCAACGCCTTCTTGGCTGACAAGTTTAGTGACCATATTGCAGGGTGTTGCCCCGTAAATGTCAGATAGTACCAGCACGCCATGACCATCATCCAAATGGGCCACCATGGCTTGTGCTTTGGGCAACAGCTCACTAGGGTCGTCTTGCGTTGAGACTGCAAGAAACTCCAACTGAGTCGGGCGTTTGCCCATTACATGGCTTGCACATTGAATTAAGCTCTCGCCCAGAGAGCCATGTGCAATAATTAAAATTCCAATCATGCTGCAGCCTTCTTTCAATACATCATCAATTCAACTCACGGTGCCGCACGATCACTTTGTAATGTTGTTTAAAGTGCGCACTGAGTTGTTCAACTAAATAAACCGAGCGATGCTGCCCACCGGTGCACCCAATGCCAATGGTGAGGTAGCTGCGATTATCCTGATTAAAACTGGGTAGCCATTTTTCTAAATATTGCTGAATATCTTGCAACATATCAATGACCATCGTCTCTTTTTCTAAAAATTGCTGAATACGTTCGTCTTTTCCAGTCAGGGGGCGCAACTCGGGGTCGTAATGCGGATTAGGCAAGCTACGTACGTCAAAGACAAAATCGGCATCTAGCGGAATACCATGTTTGAAACCAAAGGAGACAAACAGCACCACCACACTATTGGTTATATCGCTGTTGGGTTCAGCTATCCAATCACGGATATGGTTGCGCAATGCATTGGCGCTGAGGCTACTGGTGTCGATATGGTGACCCAAGCTGGCCAGACCAGCCAGCAGTTCGCGCTCTTCTAAAATGCTCTCAGCGAGGGTAGAGGTTTCATTGCTGAGAGGGTGTTTACGTCTGGTTTCAGAGAAGCGTTTGACCAAGCTTTCCAGCGTGGAGTCTAAATACAAGACACTGACTTCTATGCCATCCGCCTTCAATTGTGCAATAGTTTCAGGGAGCGCTTTCAATGCTGCGCTACGGCTATCTATACTAATCGCAACCCTTACTTTTTTGTTGTTCGCGCTTAGGCTATCTGTATCTAGATGTTGGGCAATTTGTGGCAGTAAGGTGGCAGGTAAATTGTCGATACAATAAAAGCCATTGTCTTCCAGCACACGCAGTGCAATGGTTTTGCCTGAACCAGAGAGTCCGGTGACGATAATTAGTTGCATAACAATACGCGCTCTGAATGAAGCAATGCATTGCAACTTTTCGCCAGTGTGGGAGATGTGTCAGATAACATCGCTATGACTTTTTGCTTTCTCTCAACATGGTTTTTTTTTGACGTTTGATAAACTGCTGAGTTGCGTTGATGCCACGCAATAATAACATGTGATTGCGAACCGCAACTTCTACCAATACCGCAATGTTGCGGCCAGCAGCGATTGGAATCACCACCTTGCTAATTTCCACATCCAAGACACGCTCATACTGCGTTTTGGCATTCAAACGGTCTAATTTTTGTGGGTTCACCGTGTCTGCTAACTCTAATTGAATCATTAAATCTAGCGGTTTGGTGGGTTTGACTGCATTATCCCCAAATAATGCCCGAATATTGAGGATGCCCAAACCGCGCACTTCTAAAAAGTCTTGCAACAGTTCAGGGCAGCGTCCCTCCACACGTTCCGGAGCTATGCGATAAAAATCTACAATATCATCCGCCACCAAACGGTGACCACGTGAAATGAGTTCTAGCGCCAGCTCACTTTTACCAATCGCGGCATTGCCTTTAATTAACACACCAAAGCCTTGCACTTCCATGAATACGCCATGCAAGCTGGTGGATTCCGCCGTGGCAATCGCTAAATAGTGCCCCAGCAGTTCCATCAATTGTGGGCTGGGCATGGGCGAGGTAAATAGTGGGGTGTTGGAGCGATTTGCAGCGTTGAGCAATTCATCCGGTGGTTTCTCGCCATTGGCTACCACCACTGCGGCAAGGTCTGTGGCAAATAAATTACTCACGGCTTGCTGCATGGCAATAATGCTTAAATTGCGTAGGTAGTCCATCTCTGCACAACCCAGTACTTGTACGCGATTCGGGTGCACAAAGTTAAGGTGACCAACCAGCGCTAAAGAGGGTTTGGTGACGGTGCCGGAATTGAGGATTTTTTTGCCGCCTTCAAGCCCAGCTACCCATTGTAGCTTGAGCTTGCGGCGGATTTGTGTGAACAGCTCATCAACGTTAATTTGAGCCATATTAAGCATTAAACTTTCGTTGCGGTATGTGGTTGCTCATAAAAAATGTTCGCTTACATATCATGACGTACATTATATGTGGCGCGATGATTATTTACTTGCGCCCAATGACCATATTACTTGGAAAGTTTAATTTTAACAGTTTGCACTAGTTAACAGTTTGATGTTTTACAGCACCATTGGTTTTGTGGTGATCGCCATGTTTTTCTTTGTGCTTGAGCACTTGGCGGTCTAGTTTGTCCGTCAACATATCAATGGCGCTATACATATTTTCGTCGGCACAAGCAGCGTGTAAATCGTTGCCTGGCACATGCAATGTAGCCTCTACCTTTTGGGCGAGTTTTTCTACAGACATAGTAACCTTTACATCAATCACATGATCAAAGTGATTGCTGATTCTTGAGAGTTTGCTTTGCACGTACTCACGTAACGCAGGAGTAATTTCTAAGTGATGCCCAGTTAATTGTAAATTCATGACTTGCTCCTTTTTGAAATTGTCCCGAGAAAAAAAGCATCTCGACACAGTTTCAGTGTACTACTTTGGCGCAGGCTTGCAACTATCCAATATGAAATATTTGCTCAGAAACGTGCTATCTCAGAAATTTTTTTAACTAAGTTTGCGTTAGGTCAAACTTACAATGACTTACGTAAATTGGCAGGCGGAATGTTCAGTGACTCACGGTATTTGGCGATAGTACGACGCGCCACCACAATCCCTTGGTTAGCGAGTGTATCCGTAATTTGATTGTCAGATAGTGGCTTTTTCGGGTTTTCTTCCGCCACCATTTGTTTAATCAATGCACGAATCGCAGTGGCCGAACAAGTGCCGCCCACATCGGTAGCCACCGAGCTGCCAAAGAAATATTTGAGCTCATAAACACCGCGCGGAGTGAGCATATACTTATGTGTCGTCACCCGTGAAATGGTGGATTCGTGCAATTCCAACTCTTCTGCAATCTCACGCAACACCAATGGCCGCATGGCAATTTCACCATGCTCAAAAAAGTTACGTTGCCTATCTACAATGGCTTGTGAAACGCGCAAAATGGTTGAGAAACGTTGTTGGATATTTTTAATCATCCACTTGGCTTCTTGCATTTGGCTTTGCAGATATTGCCCAGAGTTCTCACGGTTACGTTTCAAAATATCGGCATACATCTGGTTGATCCGTAATTTTGGAATCACCCCATCATTTAAGGTAGCCACCCAAATGCCTTTGATTTTTTTGACAATCACATCATGTTGAATGTAATGGTCATGTCCCAAGGTGACATAATCACTGCCCGGTTTTGGGTTTTGTTGTTTGATGAGTGTTTGTGCGCCTTTCAGCGTGGCTTCATCGCAATTGAGCAATTTTCTCAGCTTGCTAAAATCCTTATTGGCCAACACAGGCAGGTAATCTTGAATAATCGCTTTGGCCTGCTTGAGGTAAGGCGTTTCGGCATCCAATGCGTTCAATTGCAAAAATATACATTCTTGTAAATTACGAGCACCTACACCGACCGGATCTAGATTTTGGATCAGTTTCAATACTGTTTCCAGCTCCAACATGTCGATTTCAAGTTCTAGTGGCAGGCTTTCCGCCAATGCTTCCAATGATTGTTCAAAGTAGCCGTCATCATTGATGCAATCAATCATGATGGAGACCAGTGTTTGGTCTCGTTCTGAGAGAGGCACCAATTTGAGCTGACCAATCAGATGATCACGTAAGCTAATACTGACGGTATCTTGTCGAGTGAAATCGCCATCGTCATCGTCAGAATTATTTTGACGGCCACCCTCATCCCAGTTGCTGGCACTACCGTATTCATCGTAGTCATCTTCAAATTCTGGGCTAGAGAATTCTTCGGCACTTACTGGCGTATCGTCATCACCACGTTCTGCAGAGACTTCAGTAGGAGTGCTAATTTCAGAGATGGTCGCGCTGTCAAATATGTTGTTGTCTGCTTCGATGTTGCCACTCTCGCCATCGCCAGTATCACTAGATGTTGCTTCAGGTAAGCTTTCTACTGAAGTTTCAGCACCACCACCATCGTCTTCACCTTCTACTAATTCCAGCAAAGGATTGTCTTGTAAGATGGTCTCTAGTTCTTGGTTGAGTTCGATAGTAGATAGCTGCAATAATCGAATGGATTGTTGCAATTGCGGGGTAAGCGCAAGGTTTTGAGAGATACGGAGTTGTAGATTTTGTTTCATAGCATTCAAAGTGGTTAAAGTCTAAAGTCCCGGCCTAAATACACTTCGCGTACGGCTTCATCTTTTACAATTTCATCAGGGCTGCCAGAGGCAAATACTGTACCGTCGTTCACAATATAAGCACGGTCGCAAATGCCTAGGGTCTCACGCACATTATGGTCTGTGATGAGAATGCCAATATTTTTGCTGCTTAAAAATCGGATAATCTTTTGAATATCCAACACGGCAATTGGGTCAATGCCGGCGAAAGGTTCATCCAGCAAAATAAAGCTTGGATTGGTGGCTAAACAACGTGCAATTTCCACACGTCTGCGTTCCCCGCCAGATAAACTCACTGCCATACTGTTGCGGATATGCACAATGTGCAGTTCTTGCAACAACGATTCTAGTTGTGCTTCTTGTTCTTCTTCTGTTAAGCCCTGCAGTTCCAGCACCGCCATGATGTTTTCAGTCACGGTCATTTTTCTAAAAATGGAAGGCTCTTGTGGCAAGTATGACAAGCCCATGCGCGCACGGCTGTGGATAGGCAAGCGGCTCAAATCTTTACCATTCAACAAAATACGGCCAGCGTCTAATGGCACTAAGCCCACCATCATATAAAAGCTGGTAGTTTTACCTGCGCCATTGGGGCCCAACAAGCCCACTATTTCTCCGCTATGAATTTTTAGAGAAATGTCTTGTACTACGGTACGTGTTTTATACGATTTCCGTAAATTTTCGACGATAAGTTCGCTCATAGGCTTTAAATTGCTTGCTTCACGTTAACAGTCATTGGTTTTCTTCTTTTGGTTGCGGACTTGCTTGCAACGTTCTGTTGAATCTTAAGGAGCCGCCAGACGCTCCATTCTCGCTATTTTTAGCTGGAGCAGGCGCCGCAGGCTGTTTATTTTTAGGCTGAATAATCGCTTTTACACGACCGGTATTGCCGCCCTCAGTGTTGGATTTGACACCACCAATCACCTCGGCATATTCGGCATTGGCGTCATAACTAATAAAGTCACCATGCACGATATCTTCACCTCGCTTTACCCAAGCTTTGGTGTATAGCTGCACTTTGTCCATGCGCCCGTCATACTCAATGCGTTGCGCGCTGCCTTCCATGTACTCATCTTTGCCTTCACGCTTTTGCTTGAAGGTAGTGGGGTTGCCAGTTGAGGTGCTGTGCTGGAAGCCATCTTTATCTTCACGTACTACCAGTTTATCTGCGTGAATGACCAAAGTACCTTGGGTAAGAATCACATTACCCATGTAAGTGCTGGTTTTTTTGGCGTCATTGACTGTCACAGTGTCCGCTTCCAGCTCAATCGGCTTGTCACGGTCCGCAGCTTCGGCCCAAGCCTGTATCGGCAGCCACATCAACATGCAAAGCACACAAGCATTGATATACATACGCTTAAACATTCAATCTCCCTACGGTTTCCTTGTGGTGCTCTTGGTTTCCACACGTTTTTTATTTGTTGTGGTGTTTGTCTTGCGGTTACTAGATTTAACTGTTGGTTTGCTGGCAACAGGTTTCGCAGCTGCGGCTTTAACAACAGGTACATTTTTGGGGGCAGGACGCTCATAATGTACACGGACTTTGTTCAGCAGCGTCATGGTTTGATTTTTTTTATCAAACACCATACCAACCGCAGTCACTTTGGTTTTAGGTGCTTGCGTAATGGTGACCGGACTCTGCGTAGTTGCTAAATCCTTATTGGGTTCAATCGTCAACTTTTCGGTCAGCAGTTGCATCTCGCCTTTTTCTGCGGTTGCTTGGCGTACCACTTTTACGTTATCCACAAACTCTACCGTTTCGCCATCGCTGGATATGTAGCCACGTAAACCCTGAATTTGCGTGTAAGGTTTTTCTACAGCATATTGCGTAAATTTAGGGCGCTGCAGCACTGTGGTGTCATCATCCGGAAAGTGCGACATTTCTGTTGCCGCCAATACATATTTCAACTTTCCATTGACGTCTGATTGTGTGGTCACGAAATTATGCAGACGATAATCTGGATCGTGACGATTACTGCCATCAATTCTTGGGCCTTGCTCTTGCACGGTCTGGTTAATCCAAAATGTAATCAGCGCCATCATAAAGAGTAGCGTCAGTGGAAACATGATGGCGTGGCGGTTGTACATAAATGGCTGGCTTTAACATTCAAAAAAAGGCGCCATTTGCGCTTCTAGTGTATTTTGCGCCTGCATAATCAGCTCACATACCTCACGCACTGCACCACGGCCGCCTTCTTTGCTGGTAATGTAATGTGCGCGCGCCTGTACAGATTTAGGAGCGGCGGGTACGGTAATGCTCAAGCCGCAACGCAACATCGGCGGCATATCCACTACGTCGTCACCCATAAATGCAGTTTGCTCTGGTGTTAAATTGAGTTTGGCAATCAAATCGTTAAACGCAACCAGTTTGTCATCTACGCCTTGGTAGAAATGTGCAACACCTGTGCTCTCAGCACGTTGCGTCACCACTTTGGAAGTGCGCCCAGTGATAATCGCCATTTGTACGCCGCTATTTTTGAGTAGCTTCATCCCCAAGCCGTCTTGCGTATTAAATGTTTTATATTCCTGACCATCATCACCAATGGTCAGGCCACCGTCTGTCATCACTCCATCCACATCAAAAATCACCAGCTTGATGTTTTTTGCGCGCTGCAGTACGTCTTGATTCATTACACAACCTTTGCTTTGAGTAAATCGTGCATATTAAATGCGCCGATCAGTTCTTGCGCGTGATTGACTACCATCAGCGCGTTAATTTTATTCTTTTCCATGACCTCTACAGCTTCTACTGCCATTTGATCAAAATAAATTGTTTTGGGGGTCGGATGCATCACTTGTGCAATGGTCGTCTCACTAGGCGAAACATTGTTAAAGAAAGCACGCCGCAAATCACCATCGGTAAAAATACCCACAGGTTGATTTTGCGCGTTCACTACGGCAGTAAACCCCATGCCTTTTTTGGTCATTTCTAATAAGGCATCGGTCAAAATTGCATCATCTTTCACACAAGGGATCGCATCTCCCATGCGCATCACATCTTTCACGCGGGTAAGCAGTTTTCTGCCCAAGTTGCCGCCAGGGTGAGAGCGCGCAAAATCTTCAGCAGTAAATTCACGCAAATCTAATACACACAAGGCAAGTGCATCTCCCAACGCCAAAGCGGCGGTGGTGCTGGCAGTGGGGGATAATCCTAATGGACAAGCTTCTTGCGATACTTTGGCACTTAAATGCACGTGTGATTCTTTGGCCAGCGTAGAAGTCTCTGTGCCGGTAATGCTAATAATTTTTGCACCTAAGCGTTTGATGGTGGGGAGAATGGTCAAGATTTCTTCGCTCTCACCAGAATTGGATAAAGCTATGACCACATCTTCACCAGTGATCATGCCCAAATCGCCATGGCTGGCTTCTGCTGGATGCATAAAAAATGCTGGTGTTCCCGTGCTGGCAAGTGTGGCTGCGATTTTTCGACCGATGTGGCCGGATTTTCCCATGCCGCTCACCACAATGCGACCATGGCATTGTAGAATGAGACGAACAGCACGCTCGAAATTTGCGTCCAGTCGCCCGGCAAGCATTTGAATTTCATTGGCTTCAAGCAGAAGCACCTGCTTAGCCAATGCTAGCGATGATTGCTTCTCCGCCGAAGCTGGCTGAGTAAGTAGATTGGATGTTGACATAGAAGTTAGTATAACAAGGTAATCTGCACTGAATAAAGTAAAAAACGTAGAATCAGGGTAAAATTTTAAAAGTAGGCACATTTTTTGCCTAGCAGCATTTTATTCAAGCCGTATTTTGAATAAGTGCTGTCTTGTTTGCGTGATTTAAGTTGTAAAAATGCAGCAAAATAATAAATAAGAACATGTAACATCAAAAATCAGAGGATCAATGTTTAACTCACTCAACACCGTATTGTTATTGCTTATCGGCTCAGTGTTTGCCGTGGGAATATTTCGCGTTTTGAGATTGCCAGCGATGCTTGCTTACTTTTTTGTGGGCGTTATGCTTGGCCCATCAGCATTTGGGTTAGTGCAAAACACAGAATCCAGCCGTCACTTTGCCGAGTTTGGCATTGTGTTTTTAATGTTTAGCATCGGCTTAGAATTTAGCCTGCCCAAGCTTTACGGTATGCGTAAAACCTTATTTGGCCTAGGTGGTTCGCAAGTACTTATCAGCATGTTTGTTGCTTTAATGGCGGGTTGGGCATTGGGGTTAAACTTTGCCACGGCGTTCGTCATTGGGGCAGCACTGACCATGTCGTCTACCGCAATTGTCTCCAAAATTCTGATGGAACGCGTGGATTTAAACTCTAGACACGGTCGTTTAAGTATCGGTATTTTACTGTTTCAAGATTTGGCTGTGATTCCAATTTTGGTGCTCATCCCTACTTTGGGTTCGCATAGCGAAGATTGGCTAGCCGTCCTTTCACTGTCTTTACTCAAATCGGCAGTGCTATTGTTTATTCTGTTCAAATTTGGCAAAAACCTGCTTAACCATTGGTTTGATTTGGTCGCCAAACAACGCTCAAGAGAGCTGTTTGTGATGAATGTGCTCATGGTGACCTTGCTCATGGCGTATGCGACCAGCATTGCCGGCTTATCGTATGCGCTGGGCGCCTTTGTGGCAGGCATGTTGATTTCTGAAACGCGCTACCGTTATCAAGTGGAATCCGATATCGCGCCATTCCGAGATATTTTGCTCGGTCTGTTTTTTATCAGCATTGGTATGTTGCTCAACGTGGGTCAATTGTTTGATCATTTGGGCCTAACGCTACTGTTATTAACAGCCTTTGTGCTGTTTAAAGCGGGCCTTATTGCTGCACTCACGCGCTATTTTGGTTTTGAAACTGGCGTGGGCATACGTACAGGTATCATCCTTGCGCAAGCGGGTGAGTTTGGGTTTGTCATCTTAGCCTTGGGTTTAAAAAACAACCTCATTCAAGGTGACGTGTTGCAATTGGTGTTAGGGGTATCACTCCTCTCCATGATCATTGCGCCATTCTTAATTCAAAATAACGGCAAAATTGCACGTGCCTTGGTGAAAAGCTATACCCGCAACAGCAGCCAAGTGGTGGAAACCATCGGCCAAGTGGGCAAAGAGCTTTCTGGACATGTGATTATTTGTGGTTATGGTCGAAGTGGTCAGTACTTGGGGCGCTTTTTGAAAGAAGAAAATATCCCTTTTATTGCTTTAGATAACGACTCCGCACGTGTGAATGAAGCAGCCGTAGCGGGTGAGCATGTGATGTATGGCGATGCAGGGCGCCGTTTGGTGCTTGAGGCCGCTGGCGCAGAGCGTGCTAAAGCCTTAATTGTGAGCTATTCCGATACGCGCTCTTCCATGAAAGTATTGCACGTGGTACAAGAGCGTTACCCAAACTTGCCAGTCATCGTGCGTACTTACGACGATAAAGATATGGACGCGTTTAGAGAAGCCGGCGCAACCGAAGTAGTGCCAGAAGTGCTAGAAGGCAGTTTGATGTTGGCTTCACATGCGCTGGTGTTGTTGGGTGTGCCACTTAATCGTGTAGTTAAGCGCATACGTTTGTTTAGAGAAGAACGCTACAAAATGTTCAAGGGCTTTTTCCGCGGGATATCGGATGCCGACGTCGAAACCTCAGTATCACGCCAGCAGCGTTTGCACTCCATTGAAATCAACGCCAACTCATTTGTGCATGGTATGCACCTAGCTGCCATCCCCTTTGAAAAATTTAAGGTGGAGCTCAAAAAGCTGCGTCGCCCGAATATGTTGGAACCCATCGCCCCGCGACCAGACATTCAATTGGCAGATGGCGATGTGTTAGTGCTTTTAGGCACCAATGAAAGCTTAGTGGCCGCTGAAGTATTTTTGGTCTCCGGCAAGTAAGAGGGCGCGCATTTGTCAGGTCGTCATGCAGTCGTGGTTGGGGGTGGTATTGTGGGTTGTACCACCGCCATGCTGCTCCGGCAACAAGGCTGGCAAGTCACGGTGGTGGAGCGCAATATCATCGCTACCCAAACCTCTGGCGAATCGTCATGGGCGGGCGCCGGCATTGTGTTTCCGCTGTTGCCTTGGTTTTATCAAGAGGCCGTCAATCAATTAGCCTTGGAAGGCGCAAAGCTCTATCCAGCACTGGCTGACGAGTTGTATCAAGAAACGGGCATAGATCCAGAATGTTTGCGCAGTGGCATGTTGATTCAACCGCCGTTTGATGCGCAAGCCGCGTTGGCTTGGTGCGCTGCAAACAATGTGCAAGCCAGTCTGCAAGGCCAAGATTTATGGTTGCCAGATGTGCTGCAAGTGCGCAACCCCAGATTATTGCAAGCCCTCAAAGCATGGCTTATCAAACGTGGTGTCACCCTTAAAGAACAAACCCAACTGCTACCATTGCCAGAAGCGGAAATTGGCGAGCAAGGCACCCTCAAGCGCTGGCAAACCAAGGCAGGCGAGACTTTAGAGGCCGATATTTTTATTGTCACCTCTGGTGCGTGGAGTTTTGATTTGCTCAAACAAACCGCGCTAAGCTTAGAAATTAAACCCATGCGTGGTCAAATGCTGCTGTATCAATTAGATAAACCTATCACCAACCATATGATTTACCGCAACGGCTTTTATATGGTGCCGCGTAAAGATGGCTATTTACTGGCAGGTAGCACGTTAGAAGATGTGGGTTTTGATACCAGTGTGACAGAAGATATGCGCGTGGAAATGCAAGCCAAGGCTGAAGCTATATTGCCGCAACTTAAAGATGCGCCGGTGATTAAACATTGGAGTGGGTTGAGACCGGGTACGCCACATAATATTCCCACCATTGGGCAACACCCGCATATCAGTAACTTGTTCTTGAATACTGGCCATTTTCGTTATGGAGTCACCATGGCGCCAGCAAGTGCTAGAAAGCTAGTATCGTTAGTTGCTTAGTTTACGCAGTTAACGTTCGAGCTAAGCTGCCTGCCGAAGTGGATCAGCTTGAGGGAGTGTCTAGGCGTCACCGCGACCGCGACGCCGTGCTAGTTTTAGGCCTATGAAGAGCCAAAACGGACCGCCGACCACGAACATGATATTCAGCAATCGGTTAAACCCATCGGCTGATTGCCCCCAGTTCAGAATACCCATAACAAACAGCCACGCCCCCCAACAAGCAATCGCGATACCCGCCAACCGTCGCAACCAGCCCAACGCGCGCACCATCGTTGAGCCGTCGGGGATGGGAGCGCTCGTGTCGCCAGGCGCGCCTCGAAGGAGACCCCAACACCCTGCAGCGCAGAGGATGAACATGAGGCTCAAGGCGCTGTACTGGTTCCATTGCCTCGAACTCGGGGGCTTGATGTCGGGGTTCCATCCGGACACCTCTCTGTAGGGGCCAAAGAGGTGGATCACCAGCCCCACTGCGGCAATCGCGACAAACAGGCCTAAACCCTCCATCCAGAGCCCTGATGAAGGGGCTTGGCGCAGCTGGCGTTCGCGCGCCGATAGCGCTCGAGGCGAAGATGACTTTGCACGAACGAACAATGCGAACGCGATGCTGGGCAAGAGCCAGAGGAGATAGACCCCCAAGTAGTCAACCCTGTGTGGCGGACTGATGAGAACCAAAAGGTGCATCACTGCACCGAGTGCCAAGAGTATTGCGAAAGCGATTCGTGGTTGCATGGTGGGAGTTATGACGCCTAACGTATGAATTAAGGGGCGCCGTTAGGCGTCCCGCTTGAATGATGGGTTAGGTTTCAAAGCTTGACACCTTCATTTTTTGTAGATTTGAACAAAAATTTAACCATTAAAAAAAGCCCTAATGAACAAATATTAGCAAAAAATAATAGATACCAAAAAACATTACCTCTATCAGGCGGATATAGCCAACCCCAGCTTGGGTCATTAGGATTATAGAATACCTTGATTTTAGAACCAGCTTTATATGATGAACTTAAAACTTGAATTTTACTTTCAGTGCCATGACATTTTACGGTGCCGAATGAATTGAATTTTTTCTGCATTATTTCAAACTCATAACTTAGTTTTAAACAATGCAATGTATTAAATTTGCCTTTTGATTCATAAGTTCGAGTTGATTTTATTGTGCCAAATGTACTTGGCCAGTTTGCAGAGTCTTTTTCGTTCTCGTAAATGTGTAGACAATATAAAACACCGAAAACATTTAGTATTACAAAGTAGAGCACTAAACAAATATTAAAAGCTTTCATTAGCTAACAAATACCTAACGTAGAGCTAACCGGCGCTGCGCGGCTTTATCGCGCAGCGTCCAGCGACTGAAAGGAGCGAGGTTGAGCGCCGGGTTAGCGCGCACCAGCCCAAACCTCAGACACGGGTGACCCTTCTGTCTCAGCATAGAACTGCATACCAGTGCTGCCGATCACTAGGACACCATCGCCGAAACCGATTTGCTTTGATGCTTCGCGCCATATCGTTTCTTCAAATTTTGATCTTCGGCCAAGTAGAAGACAAGGCGCTTCTGGTTCAAAGCGAGCAGAACCATTCTTGTACTGCTCGGGAAATAACTCGCCGATGCTGTGACAAATACGGTCCTGAAGCTTTGCGGGCTTCTTCAATGCTTCATGAAGGAACCGTTCACGCAGGCTCTCTTTCACAAAGTAGGCTGCAAATGCAGCAAGCGTATCGGAGGTGTTCATGAGCGCTAACGTAAAGTAGACCCCAACAACGTCCAATAAAAAATAGTCAGACAGGTGTCTATATTGTTTTTAATTGTTATTATCATCATAGATTCAATAGGTTGCCTATTTTTATCGCGCCTAAAAAATTAATAAAGCTAAATTTAAATGCACCTGAATTTGCAAATTTCTGTTCCAGCATCTTGGCATGGTAGTCATTAACTGGCAACCCAATCCCCACTTTTACCGCCATGCTTTTCAAGCAATTTAATCTCACGCATCACCATGCCTCTATCCACGGCTTTGCACATATCGTAAATCGTCAATAGTGCTACTTGCACGGCGGTGAGTGCTTCCATCTCCACACCAGTTTGGCCAACCGTTTCACAAGTGACTTGGCAGGTAATGGTGGATTCGGCTTCTAGCACATCAAAATTGACCTTGACGCTGGTGAGCGCAATGGGGTGGCACAATGGAATCAGGTCAGCTGTTTTTTTGCTGGCTTGAATTGCGGCAATACGCGCAATGCCCAATACATCGCCTTTTTTGGCTTCACCTTTGGTAATGAGTTGAAGTGTTGCAGGCAACATGGTGATGTTGCCGGTGGCCACCGCAGTGCGCTTGGTGTGGGCTTTGTCGCCCACGTCTACCATGTGGGCTTGCCCCTGTGCATTTAAATGCGTTAACTTGCTCATGTGTGCTTTCTAAAATGAATTGTGCGTGAACTTGCACCCTAAAGACATTATCATAATAACAATGAGTACTTACTATACAAAAAATTGCTTGTTAGCAATGAAAAAGCTCAGCACACTAGCGTTTGGCGCCTTGCTAATGGGTGCAACACCTGCCAGTTTGGCTGTGGCGGAACAAGCCAGACCATCGCTTACTGGCAAGCCCTACACTGGGCCAACAGAGTTGGATACCACTTTGCCACGCGATTACGCCAATGATCTGCCAGATCTAGGGGATATCGCCCAAACCGTGTTATCACCGCAGGATGAACAGCGCATTGCCGACCAGATTATGCGTCAAGTGTATGTGAGTGACGATGTGTTGCAAGACCCCGAAATTACCGATTATTTGCAAGCCTTGGGCAACAAGTTGGCAGCAGCCAGCCCGGATAAACGTCAAACCTTTAACTTTTTTGTGGTGAACGATAACTCAATTAACGCGTTTGCGATGCCGGGAGGTGTGATTGGTGTGCATACGGGTTTATTTATTGCCGCCAATAATGAATCGGAATTGGCCAGTGTGCTGGGGCATGAGATTGGCCATGTCACACAGCGCCATTTGGCGCGGATGCTGGCCTCGCAAAAGTACGATACGTTTAAAAACATTGCTACAACCGCATTAGCGTTATTGGTGGCCAGAAGTAATCCGCAATTGGCTACCGGGGCGATGGTGACTGCTTCTGCATCGACCATGCAGCGCCAATTGGATTACACGCGTGAACATGAGCGTGAGGCAGACCGTGTAGGGTTGGCAATATTGGATAACGCTGGTTTTGACGTACGCGCCATGCCCGCCTTTTTTACCACCATGCAACGCGGCACGCGTTTTGTGGAAGGCAGTGCACCTAGCTTTTTGCGCACCCACCCACTGACAGCAGAGCGGATTGCAGATGTGTCTAACCGTGTGCAAAATTTGTCGTACAAGCAATCCAAAGACAGTCTGGATTTTTATTTAACGCGGGCAAAAATTCGCGCAAGTTTAGGTTTTCCACAGTCTGCCATTGATGAGTTTGAGGACAATATCCGAGAGCGTCGCTTTAATAGTGAGATTGCCGAGCATTACGGCTTGGCCTACGCTTATTTACGAAAAAACGATATGGCTAATAGCGCCAAGCAATTGGCTTGGTTAAAAGCCAATGCCACGCCACACCCCAATATTGAAACGCTGGCGGCTACCATTGAAATGGGGAACCGCCAACTGGCCAAAGCGCAAGCTATTTATAGTCAGGCTATGACCCAATACCCCATGCACCGTGCTTTGGTATATGGCTATGCGGATTCGTATGTAAACAGCAAGCAGCCAGATAAGGCTGTGAAATTAATTAATGAGAAACTGCGGCTGTTTCCAAACGATGGGCATCTGTATGAGATTTTAGCCAAAGCATATTCGATGAAAGGGCAGACACTGCTCAGGCATCAAGCGCAGGCAGAAGCCTATTATCGTCAATATGATGTCAATCGTGCGGTGGAGCAGATGGAGCTAGCATCTAAAGCCAAAGATGGTAATTTTTATGAGCGCTCGATTGTTGAGGCCAGACTTAAAGAATTACGTCGCCAACAAGGCATTGAAAAAGAACAAAAAGGATAAACATGCAACGTCGCCGATTTTTGCAATCGTTAATGGGTTTGTGTTTGGTGCCGGTGAGTGCGTTGGCGGCGATTTGGAACAAGCCTGCATTTGAAGCCACAGATTTGCAGCAAGCCAGCAAAGGCTTGATGATTGATAATGAACAGCCATCGACAGGCATTACTTTAATTGCGCCTGACCGCGCTGAAAACGGCGCAGTGGTGCAGGTGGAGATGGTGAGCAATATCCCCAATACCGAGGCCATGGCATTATTTGTGGCAGACAACCCCACCCCCCTAATTGCCAACGTGATGTTCACACCCGGCACGCAAGCACGCTTGGTGACGCGCATTAAAATGGCACAAACTTCACAAGTAAAAGTAGTGGCCAAAGTGGGGAATCAATATTTCACACAAAGCAAACAAGTGGTGGTGTTGGAAGATGGTTGCGGTGGATCTGATTCTGACGCCAAGTTTGAAAGCAGCATGAAAATGCGTGCAAAGCTGGTGAATGATGTTGCTGAAGTGAAAGTGATTATTGTGCACCCCATGACCACCGGGCGCGCCAAAAACAGTGCTGGCCAGTTAATCCCCGCACACTTTATTCAAACCTTAGAGGCAACTCTGAATGGTAAGCCAGTGTTAGAAGCGCATTGCAGCACGGCCATTTCAAAAAACCCTTACTTTACTTTTTACGTGGCAGGCGCAAAGCTGGGCGATACCGTATTGGTGAAATGGCAAGACAATATGGGCTACTCAGGGCAAAGCGATATCAAAGTTTCCATCTAGTTGGCTTGAAATTCTGCAATAGCCAACGCATATAAGTTGTATTCACGTAAGTTAGAGTTTTGGTGAATACGGTTCAATCATTGCATAAGTTTTAAGTTAACCCTATTGATAAGTATTATTTATTAAAATGGTTAATAATATTAATTTTACTTAATTTCATTGTGTCGTTACAATGCGCTCATGAATTTTTTTTAACCACTAACAAGAGGAGACAGTAATGTCATTAATTAATACACAAGTACAACCCTTTAAAGCACAAGCGTTTCACAACGGTAAATTTATTGAAGTGACAGAAGCTAGCCTAAAAGGCAAATGGTCAGTAGTGATTTTTATGCCTGCAGCCTTTACATTTAACTGCCCAACAGAAGTAGAAGATGCGGCTGACAACTATGCTGAGTTCCAAAAAGCAGGTGCTGAAGTGTACATTGTGACCACAGACACACACTTCTCACACAAAGTATGGCATGAGACATCACCAGCTGTGGGCAAAGCAAAATTCCCATTGGTAGGTGACCCAACTCACCAATTAACACGTGCATTTGATGTGCATATTGATGAAGAAGGTTTGGCACTGCGCGGTACATTCGTCATCAACCCAGAAGGCGTGATTAAAACTTTAGAAATCCACAGCAACGAAATTGCACGTGACGTTAAAGAAACATTACGTAAACTAAAAGCTGCACAATTTACTGCTAGCCACCCAGGCCAAGTGTGCCCAGCTAAATGGCAAGAAGGTGCTGAGACATTGACTCCATCTTTAGACTTAGTAGGCAAGATCTAATAAATCTCCTGCTTTGGTAGGTTAATGAATAACTGCCTTCAAGTCATAAGCTTGAAGGCAGCTTGTAGCAAGGTAAGCTTTATCCAAAAGATAAAGCTTTTATTTTCAGCAGTATTTCTCATGGATGTTTTTTTAATAGATAAGAACATGTATGAGAACTACTTTTAATAGCGTTGAGAGAGAGATTAAACATGGCATTAGAAGCAAACATTAAAGCGCAATTGCAAACATATTTAGGCATGTTACGTGAGCCGATTGAGCTGGTGGCCTCTTTGGATGCCAGCACCGGTGCAAATGAAATGCAAAGCTTGTTGGAAGAAATTGCCAGCATGTCGGACAAAATTAGCTTGGTGCATGAGCCAGACGCGCGTAAACCTTCATTCGCGGTAAGACGCGCACCTAACCATAAAGATGCAGCCAAATCTGTGGGTGTGCGCTTTGCAGGTATTCCGATGGGCCACGAGTTCACATCGCTGGTATTGGCGCTGTTGCATACCGGTGGTCACCCAATGAAGTTGGAGCAAGAGAAGATAGATCAAATTGCAGCGATTGAGGGCGAGTTTCACTTTGAGACTTACATCTCGCTCAGCTGCCATAACTGTCCAGATGTGGTGCAGGCACTCAATATGATGTCTGTCATCAACCCCAACATTACCCATGTGATGATTGATGGTGCTTTGTACCAAGACGAGGTGAAGGCCAGAGATATTATGTCGGTACCGACAGTATTCTTAAATGGTGAGATCTTTGGTGCTGGCCGTATGGAGTTGGAAGAGATTTTAGCCAAGGTGGACACAGGCGCAGTCGCACGCGAAGCCAAAAAACTCGATGCCAAAGCCCCTTACGATGTATTGGTGGTAGGTGGTGGGCCTGCTGGCGCATCGGCAGCCATTTACTCTGCACGTAAAGGCTTTAAAACTGCCATTGTGGCTGAGCGCTTTGGTGGCCAAGTAATGGATACCTTAGGCATTGAAAACTTTATCTCTGTGAAAGAGACTGAAGGGCCAAAATTGGTGGCCGCGCTTGAAGAGCATGTGAAATCTTATGACATTGAGGTGATTAACCTGCAACGCGCCAATGCCTTAAGTGAGCCGGGCAAGCATGGCAACAAAAACCATGATTTGATTGAGCTGAAATTGGATAGTGGCGCAACGCTAAAAAGTAAAGCGGTCATCTTGGCCACTGGCGCACGTTGGCGTGAGCTCAATGTGCCCGGTGAAAAAGAATACCGTGGCAAAGGTGTTGCGTACTGCCCACACTGTGACGGCCCGTTGTTTAAAGGCAAACCAGTGGCCGTGGTGGGTGGTGGTAACTCTGGTGTGGAAGCGGCCATTGATTTAGCTAATTTTGTTGGGCATGTAACGCTGTTGCAGTTTGATACCGAGCTGAAAGCAGACGCTGTATTGCAGAAAAAATTGCGTAGTTTAAGCAATGTCACTGTTATTACCAGTGCGCAAACTACTGAAATTACGGGTGACGGCAATAAAATGCATGGCTTGACCTATACCGACCGTGTGACAGGTGAAAGCAAACATTTAGATATTGATGGTGTGTTTGTACAGATTGGTTTGGTGCCCAATACCGATTGGCTAAAAGGCACTGTTGATTTGAGCAAGTTTGGTGAAATTGAAATCAACCACCACAATGCAACCTCACTGCCAGGGGTATTTGCAGCAGGCGATGTGACGACAACGCCCTACAAGCAAATTATCATCGCCATGGGTGAGGGGTCAAAAGCGGCATTGGGCGCATTTGATTACATCATTAGGCAATAAACCAGCAGTTAAAAAGGGTGGCATGGCCACCCTTTTTTTATGGTTAGAATCATCGACAGGCTATTCTGTTTTACAAGTTTTGATTCCAAGTATTGAATAAGCCGGACAAAAATTAAACAAACCTGTAGCAAGTGGAAGCACGCCAATCCAAGCCCACATTGGGCCGCCAGCTAATAACACCCAGGCAATCAGTGCCAATCCAACCACTATCCTTAATATTTTATCGATACCACCCACATTTGCCTTCATGATCAAGCTCCTTAAACATGTTAAACGAGTAAATGGCGCAACCAGAGATACGATGCGAAATGTAACTTTACGCTGATTATGAAGAAATAAAAGCATTAAAGTGGGTGGATACAGTGATGAAATGGGCATAAGAATAAAACAGAAAACGCGCAATCAATGCGCGTTTTCAAGTGATGTATGGAAAAGAAGTGTTTGTAAAAAATAAATCAGCGTTTATGACGTCTGGCCAGCCATAACATACAAATACCTGATGCAATCAAAGGTAAGGCCGGCGGTGTTGGCACGGCAGCTGGCGCATAAGTTAAATCGTCTATATTTAAATAGTCAAAACCATTAATGTTGCCAAGAATAGCGTAGCGAATATTGGTAGCTGAAGATAAGCCCATAAAGTAATTGCTATAACTGCCGGCTGTTGGGCCAAACGTTTCTATTACCCCATCTGCTTCATCATAGGCAGTGAGAGAGTAGGGGTAAGAGCCGCTGACATAAAGCCCAAAAGCAGACACCGGTGAAGAAAAATCAATCCGCAGTTTGACCTGTGGGATAGCAGAGACGCTACCCTCTGGCTCTGGAAAAACGGAGGTGCTGTAGCGCAAATAATGATCACCGCCACCACCGTCTTGTATAGAAATCCCTTGAATGGACGGCACAATGGCTGGTGCTGCATTTGAAAAAGTAACGCCGTTACTATTGACAGTTGGGTAGCTACCCAACGCAATATCATTAAACGTAACACTAGTGCCCCCAGCCAGTGCGGGGTCAGCCGCTGAGAACAACGGTGTAGCATTTAAATTGCAAGACAATGCGCTGATAAAAAGCGCAAAATAGAATGTGTTTTTCATGTAAACCTCCTAGTGGTCAATACCATAAACATTGTCAAATTCAGGTATCAATTCGTCAATCCCTAGTATTGGGGAGGACTAGAAGGCGAGATGCATCATACTGTAAGCCCAATACACGATGAGCTATTTGTAAACATGGTATTTGGCGGTGACTGAATATTCAACACAAGTACAACATATTCTCTTTTATACTGTCATAAAACAAACTTAATCAGTAAAGCCTATCCATGAGAACCGATACCAGTAAAACACCCCAAACGATATATCTAAAAGACTACACCCCTGCGCCGTTTTTAGCGCAGAAAACGAATTTGCGTTTTCAATTGTTTGAAGAGAAAACGATAGTCACTTCAACTGTTGAATACGTTAAAAACCCGCTAAGTAACAGTTTGGATTTGGTTTTAAACGGTGACCATCAAACGCTCATAGAGGTGTTGCTGGATGGTCAGGTATTTAGTGATTATGTGATTGATGATGGCAAAATGACCATTGCCAATGCCGCCAATATTGCTGGTGGAAAGTTTGCACTCACTATCGCGACAGAGATTGATCCAGCTGGCAATACAGCATTAGAGGGCTTATACAAATCACAAGGTAACTACTGTACACAATGTGAGGCGGAAGGCTTTAGGCGTATCACTTACTTTCAGGATCGCCCAGATGTATTGAGTGTGTTTACCGTGCATATTGAGGCGGATAAGACACTTTATCCAGTGCTGTTATCCAATGGCAATCTAACAACAGAAGGGGACATGGAAAATGGGCGCCATTTTACTGATTGGCATGATCCATTCCCCAAGCCTTGTTACTTGTTTGCACTTGTTGCGGGCAACTTGGTGCATATTGCCGATAGCTTTACTACCATGTCGGGTCGCAAGGTGGATTTACGTATTTACGTGCGGCCAGGGGATGAAACGCAATGTGGTCATGCCATGGCGTCACTCAAAAAATCCATGCGCTGGGATGAGCAAACTTATGGGCGGGAATACGAGCTAGACCGCTTTAATATTGTGGCCGTGAGCGATTTTAATATGGGGGCGATGGAAAATACTTCGCTCAATATTTTCAACACCGCCTTGGTGCTAGCCCAGCAAGAAACTGCGACCGATGCGGATTTTATGAGCGTGGAAGGCGTGGTGGCGCATGAGTATTTTCACAACTGGACAGGCAACCGCGTAACTTGTCGTGATTGGTTTCAACTCTCACTCAAAGAAGGTCTAACCGTGTTTAGAGACCAAGAGTTTAGTGCAGATATGAACTCGCGGGCGGTACAGCGTATTGATGATGTCAATGGCCTGCGACGCATGCAGTTTTCAGAAGACGCCAGCCCGCTGGCACACCAAGTGCAACCCGACAGCTTTATTGAAATCAGCAACTTTTACACTACCACCGTGTATGAAAAAGGCGCGGAGTTGATTCGCATGCAACATACCTTGCTGGGTGCAGACACTTATCGCAAAGCCACCGATTTATACTTTGCGCGGCACGACGGCCATGCCGTGACCATTAACGATTTTGTGCAATGCATGGCCGATGCCTCAGGCCGCGACATGACGCAATTCTTTTTGTGGTACAAACAGCCAGGCACGCCCACACTGCAAGTGAGCAGTCAGTTTGATGCTGAGCAACACCGTTTTACGCTAAGCTTTAAGCAGTCGCAACCAGACTCAGCAGGACAAACCGATAAAAAACCATTGCATATTCCGATTGCCGTTGGCTTGCTGGATGCACAAGGCAAAGAAATTGTAGCCACACAAGTGTTAGAAATGACCGAGTGTGAGCAACGCTTTAGTTTTGAGGGCATTCAATCGCGCCCAGTGCCCTCCATTTTGCGTGGCTTTTCTGCCCCTGTGAAATTGGTGACAGACCTCAGCGATGACGATTTGCGCCTATTGCAAATTTACGATACTGACGGCTTTAACAAATGGGAAGCAGGCCAAACTTTAGCCTTGCGCAACATTGAACGCGAGATGGCAAACAGCCAAGCGGATATCAGCACGTTTATCAGCGACTTTGGCAATTTAATTGCACAAGGGTTAGATGAGAAAACTGACAAAGCCCTACTCGCCCGCGCCTTGAGTTTGCCAGAAATCTCGGTGATTGCGCAAAACCAAGCGGTCATCGACCCTGCCGCCATCGACCAAGCGCGCACTTATCTACTCACGCAAATCAAACGTGCGCACAAAGATGCTCTGGCAAAACTGTATTACGCCAATACGGATACAGGCGCATTTGCCATCACGCCAGAAGCGATGGGAAAACGCGCCTTACGAAATGTGTTGCTGGAAATATTAACCGCCACCAAAGGCACAGGTTGCGCCGCCCGCGCCAAAGCGCATTACTTTAACGCCAATAACATGACCGATAGAGTCGCCGCCCTTGCTAGCCTTGCCGATAGCAACCAACCAGAACGCGAAGAAGTGTTTGAGCACTTTTACCAAACCTATAAACAATATCCATTAGTAGTGGATAAATGGTTTAAATTACAAGCTATGGGCAACCGCGAAAGTACTTTTGAAGATTTGACTGCGCTGCGCCAGCACCCGGAATTCAATATCAAAAACCCCAACCGCGTGCGCTCGCTGTATACGGCTTTTTCACTTTACAACCCCGTGAAATTCCACGACCCAAGTGGCAAAGGCTATGCGCTACAACGCGATGTCATTATTGAACTCAATGCCATTAACCCGCAAATAGCTGCGCGTCAGGTCAACCCGTTTAGAGAATGGAAACGCTACACGCCAGCCTTGCAAGCGCACATGCAAGCCGCCTTGCAAGCCATACTAGATACGCCGAATTTATCGAATGATGTATTTGAAGTGGTGAGTAAGAGTTTGAAGGGTTAGTACAATAAACATCACAATTTGCACAAGCCGGTTGATGGCAAAAGAGATATGTATTGAGATTTTATTGGCCTCTGTTACAGTGGAAATGAATCTGAAAAATTACGAATAATTAAATTATTGAGTCAGTATTTTTTCGTCAGATGCGAATCAAAGAGGGAAGAAAATGAAACAAGAAACCATATCAATTCATGGTGGATATTCGCCAGAATCAACCACGAAAGCGGTAGCTGTCCCAATCTACCAAACCACTTCATACGCCTTTGATAACACCCAACATGGGGCAGATTTATTTGACTTAAAAGTACAAGGCAATATTTACACGCGCATTATGAACCCAACCACAGCGGTGCTAGAGGAGCGTGTTGCTCAGCTTGAGGGTGGGATTGGTGCGCTGGCATTGGCTTCTGGCATGGCTGCGATTACTTATGCAATCCAAACCATTGCAGAGGCAGGTGACAATATTGTATCTGTATCCACTTTATACGGTGGAACTTATAATCTGTTTGCCCATACCTTGCCAAAGCAAGGCATTGAAGTACGATTTTTTGACTACCGAGACCCAGCCTCTTTAGAGAAGCTGATTGATGCTCGTACTAAACTGGTATTTGCTGAAACCATAGGTAACCCTCTAGGCAATGTGGTGGATTTAGAAGCCATTAGTCAATCTGCGCATCGGCATGGCGTTCCGCTTGTGGTCGATAGCACAGTAGCCACTCCAATTTTATCCAGACCGTTTGAGCATGGAGCAGATATTGTGGTGCACTCACTTACTAAATACATGGGTGGTCACGGTAACTCGATTGGCGGCATTATTGTGGATAGTGGTCAATTTCCTTGGGCAGAGCACGCCAAGCGATTCACAAGCCTAAATACACCAGACCCTAGTTATCATGGTGTAAATTATGTTGAGGCCTTAGGGGCGGCAGCCTACATTGCGCGTGCCCGCGTAGTGCCATTACGTAACACAGGCGCTGCTATTAGTCCATTTAACAGCTTTTTGATATTGCAAGGGTTGGAAACACTTGCATTGCGGATGGAGCGGCACTGTGCAAACGCATTAGAGGTTGCTCGCTATTTAAAACAGCATGCTAAAGTTAAATGGGTCAATTACGCAGGCTTAGAAGACCATGCTGACCATGCCTTGGTAAAAAAATACCTTAAGGGCAAAGCCTCTGGCATTTTGACTTTTGGTGTATCAGGTGGGCGTGAGGGCGGCACAAAGTTTATTGATGCCTTGCAACTGTTTACCCGATTAGTGAATATTGGCGATGCAAAAAGCTTGGCTTGTCACCCCGCAACCACAACCCATAGACAACTTAATGCAGAAGAGCTTGCAAAAGCAGGTGTGAGCGAAGATATGGTCAGGCTTTCAGTCGGCATCGAACATATTGATGACTTGATCGCCGATTTAGAACAAGCATTGACGAAAGTATAAAAGCACTCCGATACAATCTTAGCTTACATTTATACGTTGGCTAGATTGTTTTAGTAATGCTCAGCGCCACCGCTTCCGCGACTTTAATGCCATCCACGCCCGCTGACAAAATGCCACCGGCGTAACCCGCGCCTTCGCCGCAGGGGTAGAGGCCTTTGGTATTAATGCTTTCTAAAGTGTCGTCATCACGTTTGATGCGAATGGGTGAGGATGTGCGCGTTTCAACCCCGGTCAGCACAGCGTCGGGTAAGTCAAACCCTTTGATTTGTTTGGCAAACGCAGGAATCGCTTCACGCATCGCCGTAATTGCAAATTCAGGCAGTGCGGTATCCAAATTGGTGAGGTGAACGCCTGGGGTGTATGAGGGGATTACTTCACCCAATTGCGTGGATGCGCGGTTAGCCAAAAAATCACCTATCAGTTGGCCGGGCGCTTGGTAGTTGCTACCACCCAACACATAGGCGTGGCTTTCTAACTTGCGTTGAAGTTCCATACCTGCCAAAGGATGTCCCGGATAATCAACCTCAGGCGTGATACCCACCACAATGCCTGCGTTGGCGTTGCGCTCGTTGCGCGAGTATTGGCTCATGCCATTGGTCACCACACGCTCTGGTTCTGAAGCCGCAGCCACTACCGTGCCACCCGGGCACATGCAAAAGCTATACACGCTGCGCCCGTTCTTGGCGTGATGCACTAATTTATAATCCGCCGCGCCCACCTTGCTGAGTAAGTCTTCACTATAGCTCAAACCATAACGTGCCTTATCAATTAGCGATTGCGGATGCTCAATACGGAAACCCACTGAGAACGGTTTGGCTTCGACATACACACCTTTGTTGTGAATCATTTCAAACGTATCACGCGCGCTATGCCCAACAGCTAATACAAGATGATGCGTTGCAATAAATTCACCTGTTTGCAAGGTCACACCTAGTATTTGGTTATTTTCGATATGAATATCGACTACACGACTCTCAAAGCGAATTTCACCACCCAGCGATATGATGGTGTTGCGCATTTCTTCCACCATGCCCACCAACCTAAAAGTGCCGATGTGTGGATGGCTCACGTACATGATTTCTTCTGGCGCACCTGCTTTGACAAACTCCTGAATCACTTTGCGGCCATAGTGCTTGGGGTCTTTAATTTGGCTATACAGTTTGCCATCAGAGAATGTGCCGGCGCCCCCTTCGCCAAATTGCACATTGGATTCTGGGTTGAGCGTGCTTTTGCGCCACAAGCCCCAAGTGTCTTTGGTGCGCTTGCGTACTTCTTTACCGCGTTCTAGTACGATAGGGTTAAAACCTGATTGCGCCAAAATCAATGCAGCAAAAATACCCGCTGGCCCAAAACCAACGATGATTGGGCGAGGCGTTGACGCTTGTTTAGCCTTTGCAACAAAGTGATAACTAGTATCTGGCGCGAGTTTAATATGCGGGTCTTTTTTAAACTTGGCTAAAATCTTGGCCTCGTTTTTCACCTCCACATCCAAGCTATACACATACAAAATCGCATGGGATTTTCGCGCATCCACACCACGTTTAAAAATGCTAAAACTAATTAAATCAGCTTCTGGAATTTCAAGCCGCTTGAGGATGGCTGCTTTTATCTGATCTTCTTGGTGAATGAGCGTATCGGCTAGCTCAATCGGGAGTTTGATTTCGGTAATTCTTAACATAAATGCCTCGCGGATAGTGGTTATCTATCAAGCTTTCATTTTACTACAAATCATTCTGCCAAAGCTTTTGCTTGCAACAGTGCATCGTATGAATTCGGTGTGTTGATATCAAAAAGCGTAACTAAAAAATCTTAATTAATTTGTATACACAAGTATAATTTTTTGTATAATGTATACAAGTGTATAAAAATAATAAAGATCGCTCCCTCCATTTTTTCAATGTCATTGTTACCTAAAATATCCTTCAATTCACGCATATGGTTTAAGCAAAGCGGCGCTTCATTGGTCGAGTTTGTGGTGGTTGCGCCTACCTTATTGATGATGATATTGAGCGTTATCCAAAGTGGCATGGTGTTTCATGCCAAGAGCAATATCAACTATGCCACGTTTGAAGCAGCGCGTGCTGGCAGCGTTGGGCATGGACAAGCATCTGTGATTAGAGATGCGTTTACCCGCGCCATGGTAGGTTATTACGGGGGTGGACGTAACGTAGCAGAGCTTGCCCAAGCCACAGCCAGAGCACAGGCAGACATCACCCCTGCCACCATGCAAGTTGAGCTGCTATCACCCACCAAAGAAAGCTTTGATGATTACGCCAGCCCCCAGCTGGCCGCCAAGCTTAAGGTCAATACCCGCGTAATACCCAACAGTAATCTTAACGCCCTGCAATGCCCTTACGATAAACCCAGTTGCAACCATAACCCACAAACCAATGCCTCAGGCCAAACCTTAAGTGATGCCAACATTCTGCGCATTAAAATCACCTACGGCATTCCACCTGCCAAGCAGATACCGCTGGCAGGCAGGCTGTATGTGATGGCATTGCGTGGCCTTGGTAACTTAGGCCTAGCTGCAGATACCGACCCGTTTAAACAAGCCTTGTTAGAACAAGGCAGAATCCCCATCGTCGTGCACACCACCATGCGCATGCAATCGCATCCTTATGAGAACGGCAATATCAGTAACCCTGGGCCTGGCAATAATGGCGTGCCCACTCCGCCGGGTGAGGACGAAGAAGAGAATCCACCTGCAGATGACGAAACCTGCCCTGCCAGCGACCCTAACTGTAACGAGGGTGAGACGGGTGCTCCCACTGAGCCGTGTGATGCCCAAACTGACGCCAGCTGTGGGCCAACCCCCGACCCTTGTGCGCCGGATACTACGCAAGAGAACATATCAGCCGAAGTCTTGTTCGGGTTCAATGAATATACCTTAACCGAGCAGGGCAAGGCCGCATTAGACAACATCATTCAGAATATCAATGCCCATAAAAATGATAGCTATCGTCGCGATGCCTTATACATCACTGGGCACACTGACAAAATTGGTGGTGCAGCGGATAACCAAACCTTATCAGAGCAACGTGCTAATGCGGTGTATGACTATATTTTGCAAGGGCTAGACCAAGATGTGGATATTGACCTCATCACCAAAGGCGCGGGTGAAAGCAGCCCAGTGACCGCCAATGGCATTTGCACCGAAGAGAACACCCAAGCCAATATTAGCAATTGCGCGCCAGACCGCCGCGTGACCTTTACCTCTGTTTACGACCGTTTCGACCAATGAACTACTTCTTATGCATCAGCCGTGTGACTTATTTGCGCACCATCACCAAATCCAACCTGCTCCATTTAATAAGAGTGTGGATCATGCTACTCGGGGTGTTAGGCATAGCCACCTGGGTACAGGCTGGCGCGGTGATAAGTACACAACAAACCAGCGTGCCTAACGCCAGCACAGACCCCAACCAACCTAGCATTTATGATACAGAAGGCATTCCCAATAGCGGATTGGCCACACAAAGTAACAGGCTGTCCTGCACCGATCCATCGGGCAACCCCAATGCATGTGGTGAGAGCAATATCGCTAGTCAAGGCAATCAAAGCCAAACCAATCAGGGGGCTGGCAACCCCATCAACGTTATTACGGGTAACAAATACCAACGAGAAAACGATTTGCCAGCATTGCCGGGCTTAATGGGGGTAGAGATTGTGCGTCATTACAATAGCCTGCACATGGGGTTAGGGCAGATTGGCTATGGCTGGCGCTTAAGTTATGAAACCGATTTGCAAGTGGTGCGCAATCAAATCTACATCACCCAAGCCGATGGTAGCCGCGTCATCTTTAACCGCAGCAGCATCAACCCCAGTGATTGCGCTTGCCAAAACCCGGCGCAGGGACACGTCATGATCTACCACACCCCCAAAGGGGATGAATACACTTGGTATTGGTTAGATGGCAAACAACTACACTTTAACCACCAAGGCAAACTCGCTCGCATTACCGCGCCCAGCGGGGAAAGCGTGCACCTCACACGTGGTTTGCGCGGTGAGTTGCTCAAAGTGACTGACCCGCAAGGCCGCAGTTTAATCATGCACTATGCCAATCAACACCAACCCGGCTTTAAAGGGATTGTTGCCATTGATACCCCAGTGGGGCGATATACCTACCACCATGACAATGACCCGAAAAGTGCTGGCATCAGCAATCTTATCCGCGTGGAATATCCGCAATCAACAACGGATAACACAAAAGTGATTAGGCATTATCACTACGGAGAGCCAGCCTATACCTCAGCCGAAATGGTGAGCACGCAAGGTTTACCTGCCATACCCAAACCGAATCATTTACTCACAGGAATTAGCCTAGCTTGGCAAGCCTACAACACCAAGCAACAGCAACGCCTACGCACTTGGGCGTATGACCAATACGGAAGAGGCGTGCTTAGCGTACACGGCTTACCCAAGCAACTTAACCCCAATGGCACCACAAAAGCTGGCACCGGCATAGAGCAAGTATCCATCAGTTATGCGGTATCGCCTATTCAAACTCAACAAGCCCGGCACAGCGCAAAGCAAAGCAAACACAGCACAACCCCTAATCCGCGCATTAGCCAAAACGGCCAGTTAGGGCAAACTATCCTCACCAACAGCCTAGGGCAAACCACCACCTACAGCTATACCCTCATTGCGGGTGAACCGCGATTACTACAAGTGGTGGGTGCAGGCTGTGCAGAATGTGGCGAGACCAACCGCGTATACGGCTACGATAAACTGGGGCGTTTAAGCCACAATACACAAGTCAAAGTCGTCAACAACAATTCAACAGCCAACAAAAAACCAAAATTACAAGGCTTGCACACCACCCATACCGAGTACGACCCCATCGGCCGCCCCATACGCATTTCTAGGATTGCCTACCTCAACGGCAAAGCACAGCCTCCACAGCTTGCAGTACGCTATGGCTATGCCAATACCCCAATCTACCCACAACTCAACACCCCACAACGCGCTGTAGAAGAACCGATTAACGTAGCAAGCTTACCCAGCCTTGTTGCTAAACCCAGTGTAGTGCCGGGCAAAGAACACCAATGGCACATCACTTACAACCAGCATGGGCAACCCACCAAAGTGACCGAGCATGGCTATCGCCCAGCGCTCATTGGGCAACATGCAGAACCGCCCACAGCAATCACCCACACCATCACCTACCGCTATCGCACCATCAACAACCGCAGCTTGCTGGAAGAGGTAGATGGCCCCTTGCCTAACGGCAAGGGCAACACCCCCAAAGATAGTGATATTACCCAATACCAATACGACCCAAGAGGAGCGTATCTCACCCAGATTACCGCGCCTGGCAACACCACCACCCAACTAAGTTATGACTTAGAAGGTGCGCGTGCAGAAACTGGGGGATCGGGGCGGGTGGTAAAGACTATCGCCAACAACGGCATAGCAACACTTTTTAACTATAATCAAACAGGCAAAGTGCTTAGCACGCAACGTTATCCTACGTCTTTAAGTCTAGCCTCAGCAAAAGAGTCAGGGCTATTGCAAAGCACCGCCATGCAATACGATGTATTTGGCAACACCACCATGATTAAACGTGCTGATGGCCAAGCTGTGTTTTTGAAATATAGCAACGATGGTAAATTAACGTCGATGCGTGATGAACTAGGTAACCGTGTTGAATGGAAAGATTGGGAAAAAGGGCAACATAAACAAGGCGAGAAAGTAACAACGCAACAATGGTTTACGGCAGATGCCCCTGATACCGTTGCCCGTGCTTGGTATTTCTGGCGGGATAATCAGAATAGGCTGACACAACGCCTAAGCCCGGATGGTGGCCTAGATACATGGGACTATAGCAATACAGATTTGTCCGCCACGCCACAAAACCACTGGGTGCAACATATTGATCCGCTCAATCGTATGACGCTGAGCGCAGTGAGTAATCAAGGATACGCGCAGGTGAGAATGACCCCCGATGGCTATATGGATGCTCACTTTAGTGCAATGGCTGATCAAGCGCCAGTGCAAACTGCAAGCAAACAAAGCAACTCACAGCCAGTGCAAATACAAGATGACTTTGGCCGTATCATCCAATTTAGCAGTCCACAACACGGCACGCATATCGCTGATTACAACGCTGCTAATCGCATTTCTAAGATACAGCAACCCGACGGTACGCAGATAGAATACACCTATGATGTTGCTGGCCGCTTGCACACCAAAACCGCAACTCACCCACAACCCAAACAAACAGCTAGTGTTCACTATGCCTACAATCTGTTTGGGCTTAGCCAAATTAAAGATAGCTATCAAACGCTCAGTTATAGCCAAGACCTACTAGGCCGTGAGATAGACAAAGCCACCACGCTGACGCTTAAAAATGGGCTGACCAAAACCTACCATATCCATACCCGTTATACTGTCGATGGTAAAGTCAAAGCCAAGCAACTCATTAATGGTGATTGGCTGGTCTTTACTCTAGATGGCAAAACAGGCTTAACCAAAGCCATGACCATCCATAAAACCATCTGGCCCAGCCTCACCAATAAACTCGCAGACTGGCTCAATATGCCCGATTTACCTCTGCAAATTGCCACAACAGAACAGGTGGTCACAGACATCAAAGCACACCCCTTTAGCGGCATCACCCATATTGCCCATGGCAACGGCATTACGGATAGTTATGCGTTTGATTTAGCAGGACGATTAACCAGCGTATCGCATAGCAAACAATTGCAAAACAACAAAGCAAACAGCCCGTTGATTAAAGCCAGCTACCAATACGATGCAGGCAGACGCCTCATCTCAGAACAAATCAACACTGGAGATTTACAAGGCAAAGTGAAAGAATACGCCTACACAGGCTGGAATACCTTTACCACCCCACCACATTCAGGTTTTATTAAGGCGGTGGTCAGCACCACACCAACCCACAATAACGATACTGGCATAGCCAAAGTCAGATTAAGCCAAGCAGACATGGCAGAAACAACACTAGACCAGGCAGGCAGAACCACAACGGATCAGCACTATCGCTATCAATACAATGTTTGGGGCAAACTCACTGCTGTGCAAACTAATAGCAACCTACAAACCATCGCCACCTACCAACACAATGCCTTGGGTGAACGTATCATGGCCAGTTACCTAACATCAACAAACAATCAACAAACCAACACAAGCCAAATCCGCTATTACCTCTATGACAAACAACAGCGCATTGCAGAACTGGATGAAGCAGGCAACGTGATTCAACAATATCTGTATATCAACCAAACTCCTGTAGCGGTGATAAACACCCCCACGGCACATACCCAACCATCAGACAAACAAAGTGCAGAAGGCATCATCGCTATTCATACCGATAGACGTCATGCCCCCATTGCCGCCACCGATGAACAAGGCAAGATCATCTGGCAAGCGGAATACGATGCGTGGGGTAACCTTATACCCTCGTCATTGCGAGAGGGGCGTGGCAATCCAAACCAAAGCAATCAAGCAAACAACTTCGATCTTGCATTACGCCTACCCGGTCAATGGCAAGATCAAGCCACAGGTTTATATTACAACTACCAACGTGATTACAACCCCGATACGGGCAGATACCTCACCCCAGACCCGCTAGGCTTCCCTGATGGCGCTGACCCGTATGCCTATGTGAATAATGATCCGCTGAATAAGCTGGATCCACTGGGGTTATACCAAAGTGATATTCATTACTATATGACGTTCTTCTTGGCGGTTGCAACAGGTGTGCCCGCAGACGATGCCAGGATCATTGCACTGGCGGCGCAGTATGTTGATGATAATCCAGATACTGAACCACTTAACATATCAAGTGGCATTACCGACGAACACAGAGCCCGTTTGCTCACCTATCACTTTACTGCAATTGAAGATATTAATATCGACCCTAACACGGGCAAAGTATCTGGCAAGGTAAACGACTACGGTGACCCATTTACAGATACCAACACTGGGGTAAGGCCAAGCAATACCCAATTACAACGCCTACTCAACGCCTCAGAAACAGCGGAGAAATGCGTGAGTAAAAATGCTGGCTTACAACTGTTTGGTGAGTATATGCATGCATTCCAAGATACCTTTGCGCATAGAGACCAGAACAACAACCCATTTCCGCTCAGTGTCGGCTTTGGTCATGGCGGATATGGCAGTCATCCAGATTATACTTACAACCACTGGAGCTTATTACCCATAGCCAATTGGGATAATAACGAGTCACGCACCCATAGCATGGAGCTACTTGTATTTATGGAAATGAAAAAATACGCCACAGGCGATGATGTCATTACTCAAGGTAAGATCAGTGAGCAAGACTTCTACCAATTTCTCAAGGAGTTTAATGCCATTGAGGAGCATGAAGGGGATGGGTATGTGAAGGGGGATGAAAAAGTAGCACCATCGGGTGCCAAAATTGATGTGTTGCAAAAGAAACTTAATGAATGGTTTGATGGAGCCATTGATATAACAGACTTAAGCAGCGCAGCCTATAACAAAAAACAAGCCACCAGCAATCGTGCCACTTTTTTATGCGAACACGGTAAACCGATAGACCAAAAAGTCTTCGAAGGCACAATATTGCCAACCAATTGCAAATAAGGAAAAGCTAGATGCAGATAATAAAATTATTAAGAGTTCTGAGTTTGCTGATTGTATCGGGTGTAACTCAAGCTGAAGAGTGTACTAGTCTCAGCCAAAATGATGTGTTACCCAAGGATAACGTTATTGTTATCAATTCTTCAGGTAATTATTGTATTGCAGATGATATTAAACTTACCGAGCGTTCATATCTAAATCATGGGTGGGAATTGATGTACGATAGTCCAACACCGATAGCTATCCATTCGTCGAATGTGGAAATCAACCTTAACCGAAGAAAATTATCTAGCCAGTCACTGCATGCAAAAGGTGCGCAAGGAATTTCTGTTTTTAGGGTGAAAGATATATTAATTAAGGGGGGGGGTGTAGAGTCAAAGTCAATTAAAGCGATAGGGGTAATTCATAATCCACCAGGCACCCTATACATCAGCGTATACAATAAGAACAATAAGCGAACTACATGCAGTTTATATTCCCCTTATTGCGAAGACATTTCCTATCTAGATGGCCCCGACAAGCTCCCTCCCCAATACCAAGACGCAAACATCACTATCGAGAACATGAGTATCTTTGCCACCTACCGTGGTGTGCAACTGGCAGACAACCACAACACCATCCGCAACAGCACCATAGAGGTGGATGACAACACCGCTATTTACTTAATGGGTCAATACCCTGTTATCGAAAACAACACCATCATCATCCACAGTAACAAGAATGGCGACACCGAAACCCAAAAGAAATACAACATCCAGATTAAAGACGGTGCAATCAAACTACGCGACGCAAAGGGAGGCATCATCCGCAACAACCGCATTATCTACAAAGGTGGATTATTTAGCGGCAAAGCCCCAGTGGCGATTAATCTACTCGATTCCAAAGATGTGCTCATTGAAGGCAACACCATCGAAGGGTTTGAAAACCTTGTACGAGAGAATGGCGATACCAGCTATACAGAGAACAACAACACTAAGAAATAAAAAATCAATCGAGACTGACCCCATTGATTTGCATCCGTAGGGCGTGTCGATATGAATGCCTATTTAGCATCGCTAATAGCTCATGGCTTTACCCTGGGTGACTTGCAAGTACAATAAAAATGGAAAATCAAACCATGATTAAACTAACATACAAATGGGCTGGAGTTGGATTACTAACGGTACCCTTACTCATGAACGCCTGTGTAGCGGAAAGTAGTAAACCCAATATGACAACCCAGCAGAATACAGAACGGAAACTAGTCGCTGGAGAGCTAATTGTAAACGCAGTAAAAGATGCAGAAATGCTAGGCGTTGAGATGTTTGCCGATGGTATGGAAAGACCGTTTTATCGTAAAGCACGTTCAACCTATAAAAACACTGACAAGATGGGCTTCCCCATGCCACGAATACCGCAGCAGGTTAGGGTTATATGGCGTCAAAAAGGAATAGCCGCCCAAATTCATTGGGGTAGTGGTGCCTATTATGATAGCAACGGTAAAGATATTTCTAGGCCCGGATTTATTCCTGCCCCGCTTACAACATCTGAAGAGGTCGCGCGGCGTAAAGAAGTATCTCAGAACACTGGAATAGCTCATTATGGACCCTGGGCAAGCAATTACAGAGACGAACTCGCAGGCGACTACACTATTCCAGTGGCTTCACGCATTCCGGCGAGTGTATTTGAAGAGATAGAACGAAACGGCGGTGCGTTACGCATCAAATTCAGACTCAAGCCAGATGGAGTGATGCTGGGATGGGATATACAGCGTATGGGTAAGCATTTACTGCAAAGTCATATGCCAGGAGGTGATTTTTTAGATACGGAATATTAAATCCCTAGACTCCGTCCTTCACGACAAAAGTGACAACCAATACGCCCGTGATGTGGTAGCTAGGCCAGTGGAAATGGAAATAAATCGTGTCTGACCCAGTTAAAATTTAGTAGAGATTAAATCCCCAAATCCAGTTGCAATAACTTTTTAAGCATGGGCACAGTCACCGGTTTTTTTTCCGTGAGTGACCACTCGTCTAACGCGTCTAGCACAGCCATTAAGGTAGGTAGATCGCGTCGCAAATATCGTAAGCAGTAATCCACTACTTCAATAGGTAATTTCATGCCACGCTCTTGTGCGTGGGCTTGTAGGGCTTGCGCTTTTTCGTCGTCGCTTAGTGGTTGTAATTGATACACCAAGCCCCAAGCAAGGCGAGTGGCTAAATCATCCCGCAACGCCATTTGTGTGGGTGCGTACAGGCCAGCTGTAATGAGTGTTTCACCTTGTTCTTTGATTTGGTTGTAGCGATTAAAGAGTGCAATTTGAGCATCTGCATCTAGTAAATGCACATCGTCTGCCACGTGTGCACCTAGACCTTTGGCTGCCGCTAGTAAATGAGACTTGCCGCTCCCAGAGGCGCCCCATAGGTAGACAAATCTAGAGGGAGCAGTGCCTTGAATGGCAGCATAAAGATTGGCCAGCGCCTCTTGATTTTTACCTACAATAAAGTTGTGGAGGCTAGGCGGGGCTGGTGGCTGGATATCCAGTAGTAGTTGCTTCATAGTGCTTGTAGATCACTACTTAAGGTAGGTGTCGCTACTTAAGTAGTTGTCCCGGGTGTGACGTAACCCCACTGCAATCGCCGCGCTGACTGGCAATGCAAGCAACACACCAGCAAAGCCAAACAGTTGTCCGCCAGCCAGTAAAGCCAAAATCACAATCACTGGGTGCAGACCAATACGGTTACCAACGAGTAGCGGGGTTAGAATAAAGCTTTCGACTAGTTGGCCAAGGCCGAATACGATTAACACTGGAACGACCTCTGCCAGAGAGGTGAACTGTAATACCGCCAGCACCACTGCCATGATAAAAGCCAAAGCAAAACCCAGATACGGGATAAAGCTGAGCAAACCTGCAATCAAGCCAATTGAGAGAGCCATCTCTAAACCAACCAACCATAAACCCAAGCTGTAAAAAACGCATAGCGCTGCCATGACAGAAAGTTGGCCTCGCAAAAATTCAGCCACTACTTGGTCTACTTCTTTAGCAATCTCAGTGACACTATCTATCCAATCTCTGGGAATAAGTTCACCGATATTGGCGACCAATTCATCCCAATCACGTAGCAAGAAAAATAGCACCACAGGTAACAACAACAAATTGGCGAGTAGGCCAATAAAGGCCATGCCTTGGGTGCCAGCAGTTTTCAGTATCTCGCCAAGAATATCACCTGTGCTTTTCCAATTTTTGCTGATGATGTCTTGTACATGGGCGCTATCAATGGCCAAACTGATGCCAAATTTAGATTGCAACCAAGGTTCTATGGAGTGGCGGATGTTATCCACCATTGCAGGTAGGCGCTCTGCGATGAGGAGCGATTGTTTTTGCAACAAGGGGACAATAATTAGAAACATCATGATGATGGCGAGCAAAATAGCCAGTAACACGAGCACAGTGGCGGCGGTTCTGCCCATGCAAAATTTACCAGCGCTGGTTGCACTTAGGCGGTCAACCAGCGGGTCGCAAATGTAAGCCAATACAGCTGCAATTAAAAACGGCGTGAGAATAGGGCTAAGCAAATAAATGACGAAGCCAATCAACCCCAAAAATATGAGCCAACGACGATCACTACTTAAGCGACCATTTTTGCCATTTTCTGCGTTGTTTTTTGGTTGATTAGCCATAGTGAGTTAAAATCATGTTTTTAAAATTATACTGAATTAAGCCACAGATTAATTCAACGTTCACGCAATTAATTGAATCGAGACGCATTTTGAGTACACCATCAGACCACAACACCTCTATTACCTATCGCGATGCTGGCGTAGACATTGAAGCCGGCGATGCTTTGGTCGAGCAAATCAAACCATTTGCTAAACGCACGATGCGTCCAGAAGTGTTGGGCGGTATTGGCGGTTTTGGTTCTTTGTTTGCAGTGCCTAAAAAGTTTAAAGAGCCCATTTTGGTCTCTGGCACCGATGGCGTAGGTACCAAATTGAAACTTGCGTTTGAATTGAATAAACATGACACCGTGGGTATTGATTTGGTGGCCATGAGCGTGAACGATATTTTGGTGCAAGGCGCTGAGCCTTTGTTCTTTTTAGATTACTTTGCTTGCGGCAAATTAGAGGTAGGTACCGCTGCTGATGTGATTAAAGGCATTGCCTTGGGTTGTGAACAAGCCGGCTGTGCGCTGGTGGGCGGTGAGACCGCAGAAATGCCTGGCATGTACCCAGCAGGTGAGTATGATTTAGCAGGCTTTGCAGTGGGTTGTGTAGACAAAGCCAATTTGATTGACGGCAGCACGATTGCTGAAGGTGATGTGGTGCTAGGTTTAGCTTCTAGCGGAGCGCATTCAAATGGCTATTCACTGATTCGTAAACTAATTGAGAAGTCTGGCATTGATTTTGAATCAGACTTTCATGGCAAACCATTTAAAGATGTGGTGATGGCGCCCACCAAAATTTATGTGAAATCGTTATTAGCATTGCTGGAAGCGATGCCAGTCAAAGGCATGGCACATATTACTGGCGGCGGTATTACCGAAAACGTGCCGCGTGTATTGCCAGAAGGCTTAACGGCTGAAGTGCAAGCCAGTAGCTGGACATTGCCACCGCTATTCCAATGGTTGAAAGCACAAGGCAATATTGCCGATGCAGAAATGTACAAAACCTTTAACTGCGGTATTGGCATGGTAGTAGTGTTAAACCCAGCAGATGCAGCCAAAGCGACTGAGCTGCTTACACAATCAGGTGAAACGGTGTATCAGATTGGTCGTATCCGTAAGCAGTCAGCAGGCGAAGCGCCAACCATAGTGGTATAGATAGGTGTTGACCTAATGGGTGCCTGTGCGTTATCCACACTGATGCTAATGACAATATTGGAATGAATATGTGGAAGAATCTGCGCACGATAGTGTTGGCTTGTGTGTCAGTGATGCTGATGGTGCAAACCGCGCATGCTGTACCTAAGTCCATCAAGTTGACCTATGAGGTTAAACGTAATGGCAAACTGTTTGGGCATGTGACCGAGACGTTTAGTCAGAATGGTAAGCAGTACAAATTGCAATCCATTACCAAGGGCATAGGCGTTTATGCCTTGTTGGGGGAGCGTAAGTTAGTGAGTCAGGGCGATGTGACAAAAGACGGATTGCGACCAAAGCATTTTGAATCATTACAAAGTACTAGTGCTAAAAAAACCCTCATCAATGATTTTGATTGGAAGGCACGTGTGCTTAACATGCAGGTTAAGGGTGAAAAGCAACAAGAAGTGCTTGCATCTGGTACGCAAGACCTGTTGAGTGTGATGTACCAATTTATGTATAAACCGCCTGTGGCTGGGCCTATGAAATTGGCGGTGACCACGGGGAAACGATTGAAAACGCATCAATATCAGGTCAGCATGCAAGCTGCGCCTTTGGTAACAGAGGCAGGGCAGTTTAAGGTGCTAGAGCTGGTGGAGATGGATGATGCAGATGCAAAGAAAATTTATTTAGCAACAGAAAAGTACGCGCTGCCCGTCAAAATTGTGGTGCAAGATGATGGCGCAACCATAGAACAACTGATTACACAGATCACTATTGAGTAAATTGAACTGGAATAGCATCAAGGCATGGTGGTTTGATCCAGCGACAAAGCGGCTTGGGTATGCAGTATTCATCTCACTAATCATTCATGCGCTGTTTATAGAACAATCAGGCTGGGTAGTATTTTCGAAGCTACCTGCCGCATTTAGCACGATAGATGCTGAATTGATGCCCAATAAGCCTCAACCTGTTACCCAAACTGCTGCACTAGAATCAGAAAAAGTTGCAAGTGAAAAGCCAGATGTAAGTGAACAGGCGGTCAGTGAAATAGAAGAGATACCTCCCGAGAATGATATTGCTGGTGAGGATGTGGTTAGCGAAGCTAGCCTTAATGAGCTTGCAAAAGAAGCTCCGATGCAAACAACATCTGAGCAAGCAGTGGCAGATGTAGCTGAGGGCCCTGACGAAACTGCGCCTTTGGTATTACCGGACACCGATGAAGCAGTTGCTAAGCCGCAGCCATTCACAACGGTAGAAACAGATTTTGATGTGTTGATGAACGGTAGCCCAGAGCGAGTGGGCACAGCTAAAATTTACTACAGCAAAGCGACAGACCAACGCTATGAGTTGACTTGGAAAGTCAGTGCGACAGGATTGATTGGCTTGGTATACCCTGATTTAACGCAAACCAGCCAAGGTAGAATCATGGAGTTTGGCCTAATGCCAGATTTTTATTTGTATCAATTTGGTGAGGGTGAAAGCCGTTCTTATCAAGCCAGTTTTGACTGGGTGGGTAAAGAAGTGGCTCTACAGAACACCAAAGGGACAAAAACCGTGACGATGGATGCAGAGGCTAGTGCTGGTCACATTCAGGATTTTTTGAGTTTTATGTATCAGTTTATGTTTGCACCCCCATTAGATGAAATGCAAATGTACCTTACCAATGGCAGAAAAATGGGTCTCTATACCTATGCATTTGAAGGCGAAGAGGTGTTGGAATTGAAGTTTGGCAACGTCAATACCTACCATATTCAACATGCCAAGACCGACTCTGACGAGAAAACAGAACTTTGGCTGGCCACGGATTATCGCTATGTGCCTGTCAGAATTAGAAAAACCGAAAAAGATGGTACTGTGATTGAGCAAATCGCGACCAGATTGAAATTTGAAACTTTAGAGAACGAAACCCCCTTACCATGACCCCAAATTTATTACGCCAAGCAGCCATGCTGCTCACCAATCTGCTGGATTTTAATAGCCCAGCAGATGCGAAGTTAGGTGAATTTTTCCGCAATCACCGTGAGCTAGGCACCAAAGAGCGCGCGTTTGTGGCAGAAAGCGTGTATGGGGTGTTGCGCCGTTTGCGCTATTTAAGCACGGTAGCTGCGAATGATGCCGATGACCCAGACGATGCGCGTAAGCTCATTTTGGCGTGGTTGTTGCGTGTGCAAGGCAAAAGTCTGCGTGAATTGGACGATATTCTTACCGACCAACAAAAAGAATGGGCGGTGACAATCAAAGCCAAATCGACCGAGAATCTGCCACTTGCTGTCCAAGCCGATGTGCGTGACTGGTTTTGGGAAAAACTAGTATCGCAATATGGTGAAGCTGAGGCGCTGACCATTTGCCGTAGCATGTTTGAACAGGCGAGTTTGGATTTGCGCGTAAACACCATTAAGGCTAGTCGTGAGGAAGTGCTGGCCAAAATGCAGGCAGAAAATACGGTAAAGGACAATTTGATTGCGCCAACACCCTATTCACCCATCGGTATTCGCATGGGCGCTAAACTCAACATCAGCCGTCATATCTTGTTTACCGAAGGCAAGATTGAGGTGCAAGACGAGGGCAGTCAATTGCTCACTTATTTGGTCTCGCCGAAGCGTGGCATGATGATTGCCGATTTTTGTGCGGGCGCGGGTGGTAAAACCTTGGCGATTGGTGCTTTGATGAAAAACACCGGGCGTTTATATGCGTTTGATGTTTCGGAAAAACGCCTCAATAATTTGGGTCAGCGTCTCAAACGCTCAGGCCTTTCCAATTTGCATGCACAAGTCATTTCAAGCGAGCAAGACCCTAAACTCAAGCGCTTAAATGGTAAGTTTGACCGCGTGTTGGTGGATGCGCCTTGCAGTGGTTTAGGCACTTTGCGCCGCAACCCTGATTTAAAATGGCGCCAAACCGAGCAAGACGTGTTGGAGTTGACGCAAAAGCAAACCGCGATTTTGGCGCGTGCGGCCAAACTCACAAAAGCGGGCGGACGTTTGATTTATGCGACTTGCAGTTTGCTACGTGATGAAAATGAGGCAATTGTGGAAGCCTTTATACAAGCAAACCCCGATTTTAGCTTGGTGCCAGCCAACGAGATTTTGGCACATCATCATATTGCATTAGATACCGGGCCGTATCTGAAGTTATTACCGCACTTGCATGGCACAGACGGTTTTTTTGCGGCAGTGTTTGAAAAAACTGCCAAGCCAGCTATCGCTATCGCAGAAAAAGCCAGCGACTAGACCATGAAAATACCCAGCCTGAATGTCCAAATATTGTTAGGCGCTTTATTTGGCATTGGTCTTGGGGCTTTTTTTCATGGATTGGGTGAAGAGCAGCCGCTCGTTTTAAACAGTTTGTATGTGTCAGGTCTGGTTGGCACACTTTTCATTGACTTGCTCAAAATGGTGCTAGTACCACTGGTCTTTTGCAGTATTGCCGTTGGTATCGCCAACTTACGTAAGCATCAGCAAATACATCGGGTGTGGATCACCACGCTTTTGTTTTTTACATTTACCATGATGATTGCCATCACCCTTGGTATGTCAGCGAGTCTGTATTTCAAACCTGGGGCAGGCATGCAGTTGGAAATGTTTGCAGATGCTATGCAAAATTTCGAGGCGAAGCAAATGCCTTTGCCAGAGTTCTTTGCACATTTTCTGCACGGCTTATTTGTGAATCCATTTAAAGCGCTGGCCGAGGCCAATGTGTTGGCCGTTGTGATGTTTGCCTTGATCTTGGGAGTCACCCTAGTGATGGGTGGTGAGCGTTACCAAAATATACTCAATCTGTTAGAAGAAGCGCTAGAAATTGTGATGCGTATAGTGGGCTGGGTCATGTACTTAGCGCCATTTGGCATTGCCGCATTGCTCATCAAGTTGGTGACGACTCAAGATATCACTATGCTATCCACCTTAGCCAGCTTTGTGACAGTGGTAGTGGGCACGACCTTGCTACATGGGGTAGTCATTTTGCCTTTGTTGTTGTTAGTGATCACTGGTAAATCGCCACTGTGGTTTTGGCGGGGCGGGCGCGAAGCGTTGATTACAGCATTTGCCACCAGTTCCAGCTCTGCCACTTTACCGATTACCATGCGTTGCACTACTCAGCATTTGCATGTAAAGCCAGAAATTGCAGGGTTTGTGGTGCCTCTTGGAGCAACGATAAATATGGATGGCACCGCCCTCTATGAAGCTACAGCAGCCTTATTTATTGCCAATTTGGTTGGGGTGGAATTATCGTTTGTGCAACAACTGATCGTATTTGTTACCGCTATGTTGGCCTCAGTAGGTGCACCGGGTATTCCCAGTGCTGGCATGGTGACCATGGTGATGGTGTTGCAGTCTGTAGGGTTGCCAGCAGAAGCCATTGCCATACTGCTGCCTATTGATCGTATGTTAGATACATTGCGTACTACGGTGAATGTGCAAGGTGACATGATTACCAGCGTTGTTGTACAAAAACTCACAACACAGCACTGATAGGGTGAATGTATGTCAAATCTGGCTATTCGTCGCGCAAGCTTGGCAGATGCAGAAACCATCGCCGCCCTAATCAATAGTGCCTATCGCGGTGAGACTAGCCGCGCTGGGTGGACCACAGAAGCAGATTTAATTGACGGTTTGCGTACCACTGCCCAAGAAATTGCTTCACTCATTGCGCGCGCCAATCTTTTTATCTTGGTGGGTGAATATCAAGCATCAATCGTTGCCACCATTTGTTGTGAACATCTAGTCGAAGGCCATCAACACCAGGCCAAACTGGGCATGATCTCGGTGCAACCCAATTTGCAGAATCAGGGGATAGGTAAACAAATGATATTGGCTGCCGAGACCTATGCGCGTGAAATTTGGCCGTTGGATAGTTTTTGCATGACGGTGATTACCGCGCGCGATACCCTGATTGCGTTTTACAATCGGCTAGGCTATTTGCCTACAGGGGTGATCAAACCTTTTCCTTATGAATCCGATTTGTGGCAAGTAAAAGTGGAAGGCCTGCAGTTTGCCTATTTTGAAAAACCCGTGTTGAGTAACAGCAACAATGCTCAAATTACGCAAAACGCTTAAATTTGGCTAAGCCGCTCATCATCAGTGAGTAAGCCGCAGGGACGACCACCAAGGTAAGTAAGGTAGAAGAAATCATCCCGCCAATAATCGCAATAGAAAGCGGTTTATTGGTCTCAGAACCTGCGCCCAGCCCAATCGCCGCGGGTAATAGCGCTAAAATAATCGTGAGTGATGTCATTAACACTGGACGCAAGCGGACTGGGCAAGCCTCGCTTAATGCCTCTTGCACACTTGCTCCCTCTGCGCGTAGTTGGTTGGTGAGGTCCACCAATAAAATAGAGTTCTTAGCCACCAAGCCAATCAGCAGTACCAGACCAATCATCGAAAAAATATTGAGTGAGTTGCCGGTAATGAGTAAAGCAATCAACCCGCCAATAATAGCAAGCGGTTGCGCCAGCATAATAATCACTGGTTGCAAAAACGAGTTGAACTGGCTGGCTAGCACCATATATAACAGGATAAATGCCAACACAAATACAAAGGCTAGGTTCTTAAATGTTTTGCCCAGTTCCTCAGCCTGCCCTGTATATTTGAGTTTGTAATCCGCGGGGACAAGTTTTTTAGCTGTCTCGTCCACAATGGCCACCGCCTCTCCCAACGCCACATTAGGGTTGGCGTAGAAATTCACAGCATATTGCAAATCATAACGACCAATCACAGCCGCCCCCAGCGTTGGTTTAAAGCGGGCAACCGCATCTAAACGCACCAATTCACCGCTTGCACTGCGTAAGTATATTTTGCTTAAATCAGTGGTATGTTGCAGTTCGCCATCTGTGGTTTTTAAACGAATATCGTAGCGCTGACCATCGCTAATATTATCGTTATATTTCGCAACATTCAGCCCACCCACATACAAGCTAATCGCGGTAGCAATCTCATTAGCGTTTAACCCCAAACTGGCCGCGCGTACTCGATCAATATCAATTTCAAGTTGAGGTAAGTCTAACTGCACATCCACATCCACTTTGCCGATACTGCTATTTTCACTGAGCGTACGCTGTAGGCTTTCGGCCACGCTGCCTAACTCTTTTAGGTTGTTGCCAGTAAGGTTGAATTGCAATTTCTCAGAACGTTGGCCTCTGGCAATACCACTTGCACCAGGAATAGCGCGCACACCCGGAATATTTTCCAGTTCTGCTTTGATTTCACGCGTGAGTTCCTGCTGGCTTTTGCTACGCAACTCTTTGGGTTTTAATCGCACATTCACATTACCTTGATTGACCTGACCACGTGAGCCAGCACCAATGGTCGAAAAGAAGCTATCAATTTGATCATCATGACGTGATAGCACTTCTTCCACCAGTTTCATCCGCGAATCGGTATAATCAATACTTGACCCAAGTGGTGCTTTAACCGTGATGGAAAAACTACCTTCGTCGGTCTCCGGCACAAAGTCTTTTTTGACATATTTGAGTGAAAGAAAGCCAGAGACAATCACAAATACAATCGCCACAATCACGACCAAGCTTCGGTGTAGCAAGGTGTAATGCAGAATTCTGCGATAGGCGGCATCTAACTTATCCAACATACGGCCAAAAAAGCGGTAAAGCGCATTTTCTTTGTGGGTGACGCTTAAATAACGCGAACACAGCATCGGAGTGAGGGTGAGTGATACAAACAACGAGACCAGCACACCAAAGGTGACCACCACCGCAAACGATTTAAAAAACATGCCCATGATGCCATCCATGAAAATGACTGGAGCAAAAATACATACTAATGACAGGGAGGCGGCTAGCACTGCAAACACCACTTCATTCGTACCGGCTAAAGTGGTTCTTTTTCGGTAAGCATCCACAGCTCGCCAATCATTCAGATCCAAACCTTTGAGGCCAGTGCCAACTTCACCCGTCATGTGACGCAATATGCTTTCGCGCACCACAATCGCATCGTCCACCACCACACCAATCAGCAATAGCAATGCCAATAACGTCATGCTGTTAAAGGTATAGCCAGCAAAATACATCACAGCAATTGCACCCATTAGCGACACCGGAATTTCCATACAAATCATCACGGTGGAGCTAAATGAGCGCATAAATATCAGCACAATCAGCGCGGCAAACAAGGTGCCTTCTACCAAGTGTTCCTTGAGCGATGCTACCAGTTGATTAATAAAAATCGAGTCGTTAGTGGAAATTTCTAACGACATGCCGGGCGGCAGGTTGGGTCTGACATCCGTTTCTAGTTTCTCAATAACATCATCAATAATTTCAACCGTATTGGCGTTTGCAATTTTGACCATGCCCAACCCAACCGCTGGCTTGCCTTTATAGCGAGCTACTTGTCGGTTGTCGGTAATCCCATCTTCAATTTCGGCAATGTCTTTAAGATAAATAGGGTTGCCATCTTTGGTCGTCACGACTAAGTTGGAAAGTTCATCCGTGGTGTGAAATTCCAAATCAAGCTTTAGCAGCTGCTCTGCTTGTTGGCTGACAAGAAAGCCACCCGGTAACTGCACGTGCTCGCGTTTAAACGCATCGACCAAATCAGTGGCTGTGAGTTTATAAGCCGCCATACGCTCCGGTAACACATTGACGCGAATCACACGGTCACGGCGCCCCCCAATTCTTACCTCACCCACACCATTGATGGTCTCAAATTTTTTCTTGAGCACATTATTAGCATACAAGTTGAGTTGCTGAATCGTACGGTCACCGGTCAAGGCTAACCAAATCACCGGAGAGGCATTGGTATCTACTTTCTGGACCACGGGTGGGTCGGTATCTGTGGGTAAGTTTCTTAGGACCTGATTCACCTTGGCCTGCACTTCGTTGTAGGCCACATCCACATCTTTTTCGATGTTAAAGGTAATGCTAACGCTGGATACGCCCGGCGAGGAAGCCGATTGAATATGCTCGATACCGGGAGTGGTGTTGATGGCGGACTCAATCACACTGGTAATTGAGGTGTCGACGACATCGGGGTCAGCACCACGCAAGGTGGTGGTCACCATAATGACAGGGAAATCAATGGACGGAATGCGGTCCACGCCAATGCGGTTGTAAGCAATAATACCAAACAGCACAATTACACCAGATAGCATCCAGGCGAGGACGTGGCGTTTGATGGATAACTCGGGCAAACTCATTTTAAAATCCAAATTCCGTCATCAAGCTTCGTTCATCACAAAAATTGCTCTTAACATAATCAAGCATAGGTCGCGTCGCATTTTTTTGCTCGCGCATTGCCTGATTGAGTGTGTTGAATTTTTAGCGATTCGGTTATCAAGAAAAGTCTTACTTCGTAATAGTGACTGGTGTCTTATCCGTTAAAAATCCGGCGCCATCCACCACAATCGTAGCATCGGGTTGCAGGCCTTCCAATAATTCAATCAGGCCGTTTTTCCTGTAACCAGTTTTGACCACGGCTTGATACGCCATGCCGTCGCGCACCACATAGACAACTTCACCAGCCGGGCGCAGCACTAAACTTTGCTCTGGAATCATCAGCGCAGATGACTCTTCACCCAACACCACTGTGCCATTGACCGTGGCGCCGGGTTGCCAATCGGATTGATTCACCACATCGGCAATCACGTCTACGGTGCGGCTACCTTCCGCAATCAAAGGCTTAAGTTCATGAATGACGGTTTCAACTTTGCTGCTACTGGTAGGTGTGGTTAAACGTACTTTTAAGCCCGGTTTGAGTTTGGCGCCAATGTGTTCCGGAAAAGGTAAATGGGCGCGTAGCTTTTGCTTGGAAATGATTTGCATGATGGGATCACCCACTTTTAAATAATCACCTGCGCTCACCAAACGCGTTTCCACTGTACCGTTAACTGGGGAAACCACGCGAGTTTTGCTGCTGTTGTGATTGATACTGCCAACGCGCGCTTTGGCAGCCTCAAGTTGCTGTTGTAATACATTCTGTTGCGCTTTATCGTTGTCTACCACGTTTTGCGAAATAAATTTTTTATCTACCAAGGCTTGGTTACGGGCCACAATTTTTGCCTGATTCTCCAATAATGCTTGAATGCGACTCACTTCCGCTTGCGCTTCATTGCGTTGCATGGTGAAGTCAGCGGCGTCTATAGTGGCTAATAATTGCCCTTGTTTGACTTGTTCCCCTGGGCTTGCATGCACTTTGACCACACGACCAGCCACCTCTGCAGCCACGGTTGGGTCTATCAGTACTTCAAGCGTTCCAATCGCTTCTTCCGTAATTTCTACTGCTTGCTTTTTGATAGTAGTGACCGTTACCAAGGTGGCCTTGGCGCTATTGCTTGCTTCTTTGTCTTTAGACGCACTATCGTTATTGCCGCAGCCGGCAGACATCGCAACAAACAGTGCCAGCACCAGACAGGTATAAATATTTTGCATAAATTTATTTAGTTTTTTATTAAAGTGTTCACAGCGTCCCAATCAAAATAAGGGCCGGGGTCCGTCTTTCGACCCGGCGCAATATCCGCGTGACCAACCAAATGCTGAATGGGATAACGCAATGTTAAGGCTTGAATCAATTGTATCAGTGTTGTGTATTGGGCTGGCTCAAAATGGTCAAAGTCACTACCTTCAAGCTCTATTCCGACCGAGAAATCATTGCAACGTTCCCTAGATTGCCAATTTGATACGCCTGCATGCCATGCACGCGCCAGACAAGAGACAAATTGGATAAGTTGGCCATCGCGGCGGATGAAGAAATGTGAGGATACTTTAAGCGTATGAATCTCCGCGTAATAAGGATGTGCTTGCGGATTTAGTTGATTGGTAAACAGTTCGATCACGCCGTTACCGCCATACTCGCATGGAGGCAGGCTGATGTTATGAATCACCACCATGTCAATCTCGCTACATGGACGATCATCAAAATTGGGTGAGAGGATATGCTCGGCTTGGTCTACCCAGCCCTCTTGGTCTATCTTCATGGCTTTCATGACGTATATTTTATTTCAGTTTTTATACCAAGCATTTAATACGTTAAAATACAGCACAATTCAAAATTAAAGGTGACTCACCATGGTTTTTTTACAATTATTTGCAATGCTGATTGTGATTTTAATCGCAGCAGAAGTGTTTACCAATGCACTTGAGCATTTGGGCGAGAAGTTAGGGATTTCAGAAGGGGTGACAGGCTCCATTTTTGCGGCGGTGGGCACAGCGTTGCCGGAGACTAGTGTGCCTTTGCTGGCTATTTTTGCTGGTACCTCCAGTATGGAAACTAACCATGAAATTGGGGTAGGTGCGATTTTAGGTGCGCCACTCATGTTGGCTACCCTGTCTCTGTTTCTGATGGCGATGTCTGTTTACAAGCGGAGAACAGCAACCGGTCACTTGCGTCCGGAGCGCACGGGATTGGTACGAGATTTAAATTACTTTATCGTGGCGTTTGTGTTAGCGGCTATTGCGCTGTATGTTCCACACGACAAAGATATCTACCGCGCGCTATTGGGCTTAAGTATGGTGATGATTTATGTGGTGTATGTATGGCAAACTATTCGCGCATCCAAAGGTTTAGTAGCTGATGGTCACGCCACAGAAGCAGAAAATGATATGTTCCTGTGCAGAATGGGGTTGCCCAACAATACGGTGGTGATTGTGACGCAATTGTTGCTGGGCTTGGTGCTATTAATTGCTGGGGCTAAAGGATTTATCAATGGCGTAGAGTCGGCTGCAGATATGATTGGTATTTCCGCATTGCTACTCTCATTGCTGATTATCCCAATCGCTACCGAGTTACCTGAAAAAGTAAACAGCATTTTGTGGATACGCAAAGGTAAAGATACGCTGGCGTTTGGCAATATCACTGGGGCGATGGTGTTTCAGGGCACATTGTTACCGGCTATCGGCATTATGCTTACGCCGTGGGTGCCACGCAAAGAGGTGCTGATTGGTATCGTGTTGACGCTCGTCGCTGCTGTCTGGCTTCGTATTATGGTAAGCCAACAAGGTGGTTTGCGTGTGTGGCATTTGATGGTGAATGGCGCGCTGTATGTGACCTATTTAGTCTTAGTGTTGGCCTAGTCTTTGGCTCATTTAATCAAGTTAGGCGAGCGCAGTTAGACCCGTTCTTCTTCTGCCTCGCCATCGCTGTCTTCATCCTCGCCTTCTTCTTCTTTAGCCAGTCCAAGTTTGGACAAGCGATAACGCAATGTACGAAAGCTGATGCCCAACAACTTAGCTGCCGCTGTTTTGTTATTGTTGGCTTTTTCTAATGCTTTGATAATGGCACGTTTTTCAATGTCTTCAAGGTAATCAGACAAGCTAATTTCAAGGGTTTTGCCAGGCTCAAAACTGAGTTTTTCTGTAGAACGCATTTTGACTTCACTGCCCATGGATAAATCTTCCACGGTGATTTTCTCACCGTCACATAATGCCAGTGCGCGCTCCAGCATATTCTCTAATTCACGCACGTTGCCAGCATAGTGCAAATTTTGAATAAATTTGCTGGCATCCGCATCTAAAGCAGGTACATTAATGTCTTGTGCCGCACAGAGTTTACCTAATAACTTTTCCATCAGTTCCGGAATATCCTCTGGACGGTCACGCAGGGCAGGCATCTTCAGTTGAATCACATTGAGGCGGTAGTATAAGTCTTGTCGAAACTCGCCTTTTTCCATCATTTCATTCAGGTTTTTATGGGTGGCTGAAATAATGCGTACATCCACAGCCTCCTCCGCTGTACCGCCGACTGTGCGCACCTTCTTTTCCTGTATGGCCCGCAATAGCTTCACCTGCATGGCCAGTGGTAAATCGGCCACTTCATCTAAAAACAAAGTACCACCGTTAGCCGCTTGAAATAAACCAATGGTGTCTTGCGCAGCCCCTGTAAAAGCCCCTTTTTTGTACCCGAAGAATTCGCTTTCCATCAAGTTTTCCGGTATCGCCCCACAGTTCACAGCAATAAATGATTTATCGCGCCTAGAGCTGTTGTTATGAATCAGCCTTGCAGCCAACTCTTTGCCGCTGCCTGATTCACCACTGATGTATACCGGTGCTTGGCTACGCGCTAACTTGCTAATCATATTGCGCACGTGTTGCATGGCCGGAGAAACGCCAATCAAATCAACCGTATTGGTGGTCTCTGATTTAGACGAGCTAGATAGCTTAAGTGCAGACTCTACCAATGGCCTAAGTTGGCTCAAAGAAATGGGCTTGGTAAGATAATCAAAAGCGCCAGCTTTAAGCGCAGAAACAGCATTCTCCGCACTGCCGTAAGCGGTGATGACGGCGACAGGTAAGCCGGCATGGTTGGTTGAAATGTATTCCACCAACTCCAGCCCCAAACCATCCGGTAAACGCATGTCGGTCAGGCATAAGTCATATTCTTTTTGCCCAAGCATGTGCCTTGCATCGGTGAGGTTGCTGGCACTATCCGCTTGAATGTTCATGCGCTCTAGCGTCAGCACCACCAACTCGCGGATATCTGTTTCATCATCAACAACTAAGCAATTGTAAGGTTGTGCCATGGGGTTAGATTACACCTTTTTAATATTGAGCGTAAATACAGTACCGGTGTTCGCGGTAGTAAAGTCTAGTTTCGCACCATTCGCTTCTGCAAGCTCTCTGGCAATATACAAGCCCAAACCTGTGCCGGTTTTTTCGGTCGTCATAAACGGCTCAAACAAATGCGACTGAATGCTGGGGGCAATGCCGTCGCCATCATCGATGATTTGCAAGTTGATAAACTGAGAGTTGCGGCTAAATTTAATGGCAAGTACTAAGCTGCCTTTGTTTTTTTTGCAGTGACGCCAACCATTTTTGCACAAATTCCATAAAATCTGATTGATGTGACGGCGGTCAAAAAAGATGGCCACGTCTTCTTTAGGCAATTTAAGTGTGAATAGACTGTCATCAATTTTTTCCACTGCGCAAAACTGTTGGTAAAACTCAGTCATAAAATGGTTGACTTGGATGCTTTCCTGATTTGTGCGGTCACGCCGATTGAGTTCTAGTACATCTTTGATGATTTGATCCACCCGTTGTACGTTATCGCTAATAATTTGCAACATTCTGGACGTTGCAGGGTCCGTGTTGTCCTCCTGCAGCAATTGGTTGGCGTGGCTAATCGCGCTTAACGGGTTGCGAATCTCATGTGCAATATTGGCTGTCAATCGACCAAGTGCCGCCAATTTCACTTGATGCGCTTGTGTTTGCACCTGTGACCAGTCTTCTACAAAAATAATGGCACCACTTGCACGGGATTGAGAAACGGGCAAAAAACGTATGCCCAAATCTCTATCCGGCAGCGAAAATTTAATGGCATCTGATTGCTTGCTGTCTTGCTCGGATTGCGCCCACTCCGACAATAGCTTGGATAATTCTGGCGCAAAACTGGCCAAAGGTTTTTTGTGAGCCATCGCGTCCGATAATTGTGCATCGGTCAGCCCTGTTAATGCAGTAAATTGCTGGTTGTAATGGCTCAATAATTGTGACTCTCCCACTACTAGCACACCATTTGGCATTTCTTGCGTAATGAGTGCGTTGATTTTGGCTAGGTTGGCAATATCAACGCCACGCTCTGAGGCCAAGCGCTCGCTGGTCAACATGCGCCTAGCCAGCGTATGGGCTAACCACGCGGTCGCAAAACAAGCCACAGACAATAAGACAGCATTGGTGTAGTTGCCGCTGCTGGTTTGTTTAAAATAGATGTTATAGGTTTGCTCTAACAGAATACCTATACTGGCGATAGACGCATAAAACAACGCGTAGCGGCCATCACTAATTAGGCTGGCAAATACGATGGTAATGACCATCAGTAAGCCAACCCCGGTTTGGTTTTGGTCAAACAGATGCATCATGAGTAGAATAAAACCGATATCAATCACCGCCTGTGTGGCAAGACTAATCTCAAATTTGGTACGCTCGATCCACGCCAACCCTGCCAAGATGAAGCTCAGCGCAAAATAGATCAGCAGGACTTTAGTGGTTAAAATGGGCTGCTCTAAGCTTAAGCCACCACCACGCATCAGAATTTGGGTGGCCAATAAGATGGAAGCAACGCTCAGACGATAAAGGCTGTATAGCTTGATGTTCCGCCTTTTGGAGGAGGTCAACCAATCATTGAAGTTGGGAAGGGTTTCCAGTTGCATGGATGTGTCAGCTTAATGCTTGCATGGTTGCTGTTTGCACACGATTTTCTCATCCAACAAAGTGCTTTCGCTTTCTGGGATATGTGTGCCGCATAATTGGCATTGCACAATGTTCTCATCTTTCACTTTGGTAGCGGCGTGGTTTTGCTGTTCCTTAGCGTTTAAAAACGCCATAAAGCGTTTGCCTATGACATACAGCAATACAATCAAAATAATTAAAAGAAGAATTCTTGCCATCATTCACTATCCAAATAGAATGTCATGATTGTATCCAAAACCATACCATAGAACAAAAACTAAAACTGATATACTAATAGACATTGTTGTTAACCCGCATATCACAAACTTCCATGGCAAGTTCTCAAGAGTTATCAGATTTTCTGCGTGATGTTGAACGCCGTGCATTCAAGCAAACGGTATATGCCGTTCGCGATGAGCATGCAGCGCTGGACATTGTGCAAGATGCCATGCTTAAATTGGCGGAGAAGTACGCTGCAAAGCCAGCAGATGAGTACCCGATGCTGTTTCAGCGTATTTTGCAAAATACCATGCGCGATTTCTGGCGCAGGCAAAAAGTACGTAATCTGTGGACCACTTTACTGTCTTCTTTTGGTAGCAATGAAGACGAAGACGATAGAGATCCACTGGAGACTATTGATGTGGAAGACAGTAGTGAAAATCCAGCGGAGCAGCTACAGCGCAGCCAGACTATTGCAATTGTTGAAAAAGCGCTAGAAAAGCTTCCTCCACGTCAACGAGAGGCTTTTGTGTTACGTTATTGGGAAGATATGGATGTAGCAGAAACAGCTGAAGTCATGGGCTGTTCTCAAGGCAGTGTTAAAACGCATTGCTCGCGCGCAGTGCATGCACTAGCCCAAACATTAGAAAAACAGGGATTAGGGACACGAGTTATCGTAAATTTAGGAGTGGAGTCATGAATCCAATTCAAGACAATACAACACAACTGACAGCAGAAGAAGAGCATGCTAAGGCAATCACAGGATTGCTCGATAGTCATGCGCAACAATTAAGCATGCGCACGCTTAAACGTTTAGAAGATAGCCGGATGCTGGCCGTGCAACGCCATGCGAATCAAAGTGCTGGGTATGATGTAAATCAAAACGGTACATTACGTCATTGGTTATCGTGGACAGAGCACCCAAGGCTAATCAGTATGGGCGTATTGTGTGCAGCCTTAGTCGTTGGGCTCACTTTGACACATCACTTAAGCCAACAAAATGAAAATAGTGATGCATTTTTATTGGGAGCGGAGTTACCTCCGGAAGCATTTGTAGACAGGGGATTTGAACCATGGCTGAACGCCAAAGCAGAGTTGTAAACCAATCACACACCATCAAGCAGTTAAATCATGTTAGCTGGATGCAAAATAAAGCCCAAATGGTGACAGGTTTTTTTACGTTTTGGCTGTTGCTTTTCGCGATTGGTTTTCAACATGCTCACGCCAATGCTGACGATAAGCAGCATCTTGTGATGGGTGATGTTGGTGTTATCAAAACAGAAGTGTCCGACCCCAACGCCAGTATGGTGAAATGGGCGCAATTAACACCAGAACAAAAAAAAGTGCTGGCACCACTGGGTTCTGAGTGGGATACCCTAAGACCATGGCAACGTGAAAAAATGCTAGATATTGCGCGCGACTATCCCAAGATGGATGCAAAAAAACAGGAGCGCGTCAAACAAAGGTTAAATGCATGGAGTCGTATGACGCCCTATGAGCGTGAGAATGCACGCAAACGCTATCAGCAGTTTCATAGCTTAAGTGCTGAGAAAAAAGATGAACTTAGGAAGAAATGGGCCGAGCATCAGAAGTTACCTGAGTCAGAACGTGAAAAGTTACGTCAGGGCTCATCAGAGGGTGAATACGATCCTGAATTAGACTAACTTTAGGCACAAACTACACCCGCATCTTGCGGGTTTTTTATTGATATCAATATCTGTATGCAACTACTCCTAAAAAGAATCATGGCTTGTGTGTATGAGTTGCTGATTCTCATCGCAATCTGGATGTTATTTACTTGGTTATATGTGAGTATCTTTGGTGACGCAACACATGGTGCAAAACGCTTGTGGCTACAACTTTTGTTGTGGTGTATTACTGGAGTGTATTTTGTGGTGTGCTGGGTAAAAACCGGCCAGACGTTGGCGATGCAAGCTTGGAAAATGAAAGTTGTAGGAGAGCATGGTGAACTGCTCACATTACATCAAGCAGCGGTAAGGTATGTGCTGGCCTCGGTCTTGATGGTGGCGTTTGGTGTTGATTTCCTATATATGCTTGTCAACAAACAGCGGCTATTTTTGCATGACCAATTGCTTGGTAGCCGTTATGTGTTTGTCACACCAACTGCTTGATATCCCTATTCAGCACTAGCGGTGCTCTATCCAAAAAATCATGGCAAGGCCAGCCGCCAGAAATAACAGTGTGGGCGTAATAGCACTGACCATAGGCGACCAATCATTGAGCACGCCCAAGTGTACGAATACGCGGTTCATGATTTGATATAGCACACCTAACAAAATGCCAACAAAGATTTTGGTGCTGGTGCCGCCAGCGCGTTGCTGTAAAAATCCAAATGGTAACGCTAGAATGACCATCACCATACATGCCAGTGGATAAGTCATTTTGGCCCATAACGCTACTTCATAGCGTGTGGTCTTTTGGTTATTGCGCGTTAAATGCTGGATAAACGAATACAAATTCCAGGCAGACATTTTTTCTGGCAACACTAGCAGCACATTGAGTATTTCTGGCCTAATCAGTGATTTCCAGTTGGCTTTATCAAAGAATGCAGTATTGACGGTATTGTCTTCTATCTTTTTCTTGTAATTAAATTGCGTTTGGGTGACTTCAGACAGCCCCCATTTGTCTTCTTTGTAGCTGCCCTGTTTCGCGTTGCTAATGCTGCGTAATCTAAATTTCTCATCAAACTCATAGATGTGTACATTCAACAAAGTTGCATCTGGCAACACCGTTTCTACGTTCACAAAACTTTTACCATCTTTAATCCACAGGCCGGATTTGAAGTCCTGAGCTACCACTGAATCTGTTGCTTTGATGCGCATACGTTGAGCCATTTTTTCACTGATGGGTGCAATTAATTCGCCCACTAAAAACGTCACCACGGTAAATAAAAGACCAATTTTGAGTAGTGCATAGCCAATTTGCACCAGTGACAAACCGCTCACGCGCATCACTACCAGCTCAGAGTTACCGCCCAGCGTACCTAGGCTATACATCATGCCAAGCAGCACGGCCACTGGCACAACTTCATAAATGTGTCCGGGGACGCTGAGCAACACAAACACCAGCATATTATTAATACCGTAATTGCCGCGGCCCAAGCTATCTAACTCGTTAATTAAATCAAAGAACGAAAACATAGCGAGCAAGCCCAGCATAATCATCAATATGCTGAAACTTGTTTCTTGCCAAAAATAGCGGTTAAAAATATTCATGAGGCATGCCGCTTGGAGTAGCGTTTTTTGAATAGCTGTGGCAATAGAGGTAGCAAATGATTGCGACGGTAAAACAAGTAAAACGTGAGCCCCAAAAATAAAAAGTGGACTGGCCATAAGCCCACAATGTGCGATATTCTGTCCTGCGTAATCCAGGCTTGAAAAATGCTCAATATATTGTTGTAAACAATAAAAATCAGCAAGGCAAACATTACGTTAAGTGAACGACCCGCACGTGGATCAACAAAGCTGAGCGGTATAGCTAGCAATACCAAAATGAAGGCTGAAATCGGAATGGCCAAGCGCCATTGTAATTCTGCTTTGTCGGCAGACTTGTTGTCAGACAATAAAGACTGTGTTGATTTCCCTTGTGTCGTATTGGGTTCTGGTGCTGCCTCTTTGGTCTCTATTCTAATGGCGTAACGTTCAAATTCCGTGGTAGACACTTCCGAACTGTTTAGCTTGGTCTCGTAGCGTCGCCCTTTTTCTAACACTAAAAAGTTATCGCCATTTTTCTCTTTTTCGCGAGTACCTGAGGCCGCAATAATGACGCCCGTTTTTTGATGTTGTGTGGTTTGCGCAAAGATATTTTTGACCTCAAACCCAAGCTTATCAAAGCTCTCTACAAAGTAAATTCGGTCACCGTTACGTGATTCTTTAAATACGCCTGGGCTAACTGAAGATAGTTCATCGCGGTTTTTAAGTTGCACGCGATACTCATCAGCCTTTTGTGTGGCCCATGGCATCACCAATAAGCTCAGCAAGGTGATCACCAAAATCACAGGCAAGGCAAAGCTCAAAATTGGACGTATCCATTGGTTTAAACCGAGTCCTGCGCTAAACCAAATGACCATTTCGGAATCGCGGTGCCAACGGGTGAGCGTAAGTAATACAGCCAGAAAAATTGCCAACGAAAGTATCATTGGCAGAAATTTCACCATGTTAAACCCAAGTAACGTGGTGATGGCATCATTTGGAATAAAGCCTTTGGCGACAGAGCGCACCAGAAAGCCGGCACGCTGAGCGATCACGATGCCAAGCAAAATGAGAAAGATGCCGCCAGCGGTGCTAATCAGCTCTAACGACAGTGATTTTTTAAATATTTTCAATTTGAACGCTGCGCTTTGAATTCAAGTCAAAACGCTAGATAATTAAGGTTGTTAATTAAAACTAGATTGAATTAAGGATAGGTATGGAATTTAGCATAAAAAGTGGGAATCCTGAAAAACTACGTACCGATTGTTTGGTGCTAGGTGTGTTCGAGGGGCGCAAATTAACTGACACCGCAAAGCATATCGACACATTGGCAGATAAAGCCATCAGCCAAGTGCTGAAATCCGGAGACATGGAAGGCAAGTTGGGTTCTACGCTGGTGATGCATCAAGTCCAAAATGTGACTGCAAGCCGCGTGCTGCTGGTTGGTCTTGGCAAAGCAACTGAATACACAGAGCGTCACTTGCGTCAGGCGGTGCGTGCAGCGGTTAAGGCGTTGCCTAAAGGTGTGCAATCCGTTGGTTTTACGCTGACCGAAGTTGCAATCAAAAAATCTGATATCGCATCAAAAGTGGCGCATTTGGTTGAAACGGTAGTGGATGCTACTTATGTAGTCAATGCAGTGAAAGAGAAAAAACCAGAAGATCATCCGTTGGAAAAAGTCACCATCCAAGTTGAGAAAACCGAGCAAGCGTCTGCAGAGCAAGCAGTGAAAGATGGTCAAAGCATTGCAAAAGGGGTGCGCCTCACCAAAGACTTGGGCAATTTGCCACCTAATATTTGTACCCCAACTTATTTGGGTGAGCAAGCTAAAAAACTGGCCAAAGACTACGGATTTAAAGTAGAGGTGCTGGATAAAGGGCAAATTGAGAAGTTGGGCATGGGCTCATTTCTTGGGGTGGCGCAAGGTAGCCTAGAGCCACCCAAGCTAATTGTGTTGCAGCATAACAAAGGCAAGAAAAATCAAAAACCGGTTGCGCTAGTGGGTAAAGGCATCACATTTGATACCGGCGGCATTTCACTCAAGCCTGGGTCAGACATGGATGAAATGAAGTATGACATGTGTGGCGCTGCCAGCGTGTTGGGGACTTTTAAGGCGATAGGCGAGCTAGATTTGCCATTAAATGTGGTGGGCATCATTCCAACTTGCGACAATATGCCCAGTGGTAATGCGCTTAAGCCGGGCGATGTGCTCACGAGCATGTCTGGCCAAACCATTGAAGTGCTAAACACCGATGCAGAAGGGCGCTTGATTTTATGCGATGCCTTAACCTATGCAGAGCGCTTTGAGCCAAGTGCGGTGGTAGATATTGCTACATTGACTGGTGCTTGTGTAATTGCCTTGGGTCACCATCCGAGCGGATTGTTCAGCAATAATGATGACTTAGCTAAAGAGCTGTTAGATGCCGGTGAAAAATCGCATGACCGCGCTTGGCGCATGCCGATGTGGGAAGAGTATCAAAGCCAGCTGGACAGCAATTTCGCGGATATGGCCAACATTGGTGGGCGTGCCGGTGGTAGCATCACGGCCGCATGCTTTTTATCGCGTTTTGCCAAAAAATTTGATTGGGCGCATTTGGATATTGCAGGTACTGCTTGGAAGTCTGGCAAAGAAAAAGGTGGCACTGGTCGTCCCGTCGCCTTGTTAACGACGTTCCTAATGCAGCGCGCGAAACAAGCCAAGTAATGAACATTTAAGCATCACCATGACGAGCATAGGTTTTTATTTTAATGTGGTCGATAAGCCTGCGCTCGTCAATCAACTGGTACAAAAAGCACTTAAACAACATCGCCAAATCACGTTGTTCACCAGTGACGAAGCAACTGCCCATCAAGTGAGTGACTGGCTTTGGTCATCCATATCAACAGGCTTCAATGCCAATGTGCTAGCGGATCATGTTTTAGCGCCCATCACGCCAGTATTAGTGGAATGGCAAGCGCAGCGCATACACCAGGATGATTTGCTGATTAACTTGCAGCCGAAACAACTCACTTTATTTAGCCGGTTTAAGCACTTAGTAGAGCTAGTAGGGCAGGACGATGTGGATAAAGCAGAGGCGCGCAAACGGTTTGCGTTTTACCGTGACCGCGGTTACGCCATTAAATCAGTTGATATGTTGAAAAATTCCATATAAATTGGACACCTATTAACGATGCCAGCAGGAATTTAGTCTGTGGACACACAAGAAATCCCCATCCTAACCGAAGTATTTAAGGCAAAAACGGTTAAAACCCAGCCAGACGTAGTGGAAGTGACGCCCGAAGTGCGTCAAATGATTGCGAATGAGCTTAAACCAATCATTACTCAAGAAGTGATACAAGCGCTAAAACCAGTACTTGAGGCCGAAATTACAGAGGCACTCAGTCAACAACTGTTCGCGGCACTCTCCACGCATATCAATGCAGAAACCGCACAAATGGGCGAGCAACTGACCTCGGAAATCACCGCGCACGTTTCCAAAGATATTACCAACCATTTGCAACAAGAAGTCATTACGCCTTTGCAGGCAACGGTAAACCAATCGCTTACCCACATTCAGGAAGCTAGAGAGTCTTTTGAACAGTCGATAACCAGCCAGTTAACAGAGGCATTATCACAACAGCAATTGACTCATGATACCTTTGAGCAGTCTGTGACAGAGAAGCTAACCACTGGGCTTGAGCAGCAGCAATCAGCTAGGCAGTCGTTCGAGCAAACGCTCACAGAAAAATTGCAGTTAGACCATGCAAATTATGCTGAGTCTTTGAATACGCAGTCGCAGCAATTGCTAGAGGCTGCACAACTTGCAATGACTGACAAAGTGGAAGCATTGGGTAACGCAGAAATCATGCGTGTCACCTCGACGACCGAGGCTAAAGTCACGGCGCTACAAGAGGAAGCGATTGCCAAGGTTAAAACACAGATAGCGGACAGCGAGAGTGTTTCTGAAGACATATTTAAGTATGCAGTGAATGCTTATTCGGAACAAACGCAAACACGATTGTTTGAAGAGGTGGCGACTCAGCAACTCAAGTTTACGCAAGCGCTAGAGGCGTTTGTTGCAGAGGCACAAGCAAATATGCAAATTGCTTTGATTGAGCAAGTGCGAGAGCATATGAAGACCCAATTGCATCAAGAACTCACAGAGCAGAAACAGGCGGCAACGGACGTCATGGCCGACTTTTATCAGATGAAGGTGACTGAAACTACTGAAAGTGCCAATCAACTGGCACAATCTTTAAACAAGGACTTGGTGCAAGCAGTGTCCAGCTATGCTAACCAATTGGCAGACGATACAACTCAGCATTTGAAGCAAACACAAGAATCGCTATTGGCCGAGGCGACAGCGCATATACGTCTACAAGTAGAGCAAGAACTGAGAGTGACTGCGGACGGGGTAAGGCAAGATTTTAATCAGGCGCTAAATGCTGATTTACCAGAAATTCAGCAGTTGTTGGCGGCCAAAGTGCAAGAACTGTTTACTGCAGAGTTGCCTAACTTTGAACAAATTGTGCTGACCCGAGCTAAGGCAGAGGTAGGGCAAATACTGTCTGGTATTCGATTGGCATTTCCAAGTCCGCCATAAGCAAGTTGGGCAAAAGGCTTGGTGCTGTTAAGTTATCAGTGCTTTATATGCGTCACTCTTTAACAATGACTCAGCTTGTTTGGGGTTACTTGCTTCAAATTTAAATATCCAACTTTTATAAGGGTTGTCGTTTAGACTTTCCGGCGTATCTAATACGTTTTGATTGATTTCAATAACTTTTCCATCGAGCGGTGCGTGAAGGTCAGAACCGGTTTTAACTGACTCTACAAGTCCACAAGGTTTGCCTGCGACGATAGCCGTGCCTACCTTGGGTGGATCTATAAATACCACGTCTCCAAGCATATCCTGTGCATAGTCACTGATGCCTGCAATCCAAGTGCCGTCAGTTTGGACTTGCGTCCACATGTGTTCGTTGGTATAAAGCAAATCCTCTGGAAATTTCATGGTTCAATACTTCAGAATTAAGTGATGTAATTTTGCCACAAACGCATGTGCTTAAACATAGCGTTGCAAAAATTGCTAAAAAAATACACTGCTTAACAAATAGTTTATAAATCGCGTGTAAAGTATTGACAATAAATGAATTTTGATTAGAATTGTTTAGACCTTGGTAGATAGTATACGGTGTGGCGATGAAATTTTTTCTCAAACATTTAACTTTGCTTTATATGGTCGTCGGATTGGTGCTTATCCCATTCGAAAGTGAAGCGGCAGGTAAGAAACACCGTAAATCTACGACTGTATCTTCAGTTAAGCATAAAGCTTCTGCAAAATCAAAATCAGCACGTTACAAAACACAACGTGTTACCAAGTATAAAAGCTCTCGCATCAACGCAAAGTTGCGCAAGTCCACTGCGATTAATCAAGCGTATGCGGCCGATGATTATGATGGTATCAGTCCGCTCAACTTGGCTTCTGCTAAAGCGTTGGTCATCAATCAAAATACTAACGAGATTATCTACGCAAAAAATACCAACGCACCTACGCCCATCGCTTCAGTGACCAAGTTGATGACAGCAATGGTGATTTTAGATTCAGGTGTCAGTTTGCACGAAGAGGTCACCGTCACGAATGCAGATGTGGATTACTTAAAAGGGACCTCATCCAGATTGCCGATTGGAACACGTTTAACGCGTGATGAATTAATCAACCTAGCGTTAATTGCCTCCGAAAATCGCGCTGCTTCTGCGTTGGCCACTACGTATCCAGGCGGTCGTGCACAATTTATCCGAGAAATGAACCAAAAGGCTCTAAGTCTTGGTATGGTCAATACACATTTTTCAGACTCTACAGGTTTAGATAGTAGTAATGTTTCTACCGCAGAAGATTTGGCAAAAATGGTAAATGCGGCTTATCAATACGATGTGATTCGTAATGCCAGCACGACTTCATCGTATGATGTTTATGTATCAAATCGACCAGCCCACTTTAACAATACCAATAGTTTGGTGCGCAACAGCGATTGGGTCATTGGTTTATCTAAAACAGGCTTTATTAATGAGGCTGGCAGGTGCTTAGTGATGCAAGCGCAATTGGCTGGTGAGCCAGTGATTATTGTATTGCTAGACTCTTACGGCAAATATTCTAGAATCGGCGATGCTAATCGTGTGAGAAAATGGGTGGAGCACAATACAGATCCGAAATCCCCACAAGATTTGGACGCAGTGCCAATCACATTGGGTCAGATGGATACATCAGCACAGCTAAATTAACGTCCAGTTAACATGTCTTGAATTTTGTATTAATGAAGTTTAAGACGGTATCAACAAAAAAACACGCCATCGGCGTGTTTTTTTTGCTTGTTAATCGCGTTTACCAATCGTATTGGTTTGGCTATGTGGAACTCACTAGCTAAGCTGGGCAGTGGCAGTCAAGCTGCTTTTTTAGAAGTTGTTTTCTTAGCTGCTGGTTTTTTTACACTTGTTTTGGTAGTTACTACTTTCTTGCTGGTCGCCTTTTTGGTAGCAGGTTTCTTGTCAGTTGCAGAAGCGCTTGCTTTTTTGGAGGCTGATTTTTTAGCAGGGGCTTCTTTGGCTGCTTTTTCTGCCAGCAATGTTAGCGCTTCTTCCAAGGTTAACTCTTCCGGACTCACGCTTTTAGGAAGTGTGGCACGGATTTTTGCATGTTGCACATACGGGCCGTAGCGACCGGCATATACTTCAATACGACCTTCACCACTCGGATGGGGGCCTAAGTCAGCAATCGGTGCTGGACCAGTGTTAGCTGCGGCAAGCAGTGTTACAGCGCCTGTCAAATCAATATTGAATACACTTTCTGATTTGGGGATGGACTTAAACTTACCGTCATGATTCACGTATGGGCCAAAGCGACCAATATTAGCGACAATTTTTTTGCCAGTTTCTGGGTGTAAGCCTAAATCACGTGGCAACGACAATAGCATGTTAGCAATATCGATATTCACGCTTGCGACAGGGATTTCTTTGGGAATGCTCACGCGCTTAGGTTTTTTCTTCTCACCTTCAACCGCCATCCCAACTTGTAAATACGGGCCATAAGGACCATTCATCAGGTAAATTTCACTACCAGTTGCTTGGTCGGTGCCAATCGCCACTGGATCGGTGCCGATTTGTGCCGCGCCGTTCATGCTGCGTTTGTAGTCACATTTGGGTTCTGCGTTATAGCCAGTACAGCCAATAAATGTACCAAATCGGCTGAGTTGCTTTTGCAGTTGCCTGCCACATTTGGGGCACTGTTCATCAATCAGTTCATTGCCAGGTCTATCGACATCTGCCTTATTGATAATTTGTTGGTTGAATCCTTGCCAAAACTTATCCATGACCGGAATCCAGTCACGATTTCCTTCGGCAATTTCATCTAATTCGTTTTCCAGTTTGGCAGTGAAATCGTAATCGACATACTGGGTAAAGTGCTCGGTCAGAAATTTGTTAACCACACGCCCTACATCCGTCGGTGTGAAGCGCTTTTTATCTAATAAAACATATTCACGGTCTTGCAGGGTGCTGATAATGCTGGCGTAGGTCGATGGTCGACCAATGCCATATTCTTCGAGGGCTTTTACCAAGCTGGCTTCCGAATAGCGCGGAGGTGGCTCTGTAAAGTGTTGATCACCATAGATTTTTTCAACAGCCAGTACTTCACCTGTTTCTAAATGCGGTAGTTTGGCTTCGCTTTCTTCTTCGGCATCATCGGTGCCTTCCATATACACCGCAATAAAGCCAGGGAACACCAGCGTTTGGCCGGAAGCGCGAAATAAAGTGGCATCTGAACCCACCGCTAAATCTACACTGACCGCATCGTACTTGGCTTGGGTCATTTGGCATGCCAAAGTACGTTTCCAAATCATCTCGTACAGTTTGAATTGTTCGTCATTCAAGTATTGGCGGACGCTAGCCGGGCTACGGAAAATATCAGTGGGTCGAATGGCCTCATGCGCCTCTTGTGCATTTTTGGCTTTGGTCTTATACATAATGGGCGATTTTGGCAGATAGTCTGCTTCAAAATTCTTTTTCACGTAATCGCGAATCTGCATGACCGCTTCAGCAGCTAAACTGAAAGAGTCGGTACGCATATAGGTAATCAAGCCTACCGTTCCGCTACCAACATCGATACCTTCATACAATTGCTGTGCAATACGCATGGCGCGGCTGGTGGTGAAGCCTAATTTTCGCACGGCTTCTTGTTGCAAGGTAGAGGTGGTGAAGGGCGCGGCAGGGCTTCGGCTACGTTGTTTTTTCTCGACACGGCTGACCGTAGTTTTACCTGCAGAGGCAATCAGCAACTTGCCCACAATGTCCGCTTGCTGGTCGTGATTAATCACAGTGAATTGTTCCACTTTTTCGCCATTGAGCTGAATCAATTTGGCGTTAAAGCGGTGCGCATGTTTTAGCGCATCCAAATGGATAGACCAATACTCTTGCGAGGTAAACGCCTCAATTTCAAGCTCACGCTCAACAATTAAACGCAAGGCTGGGCTCTGTACGCGGCCAGCAGACAAACCGCGACGAATTTTTTTCCAAAGTAGTGGCGATAGGTTGAAGCCCACCAGATAGTCCAAGGCGCGGCGTGCTTGTTGTGCATTCACAAGATTCATAGCGATATCACGTGGATGGTCTATCGCATGTTTGACAGCCGTCTGCGTGATTTCGTTAAATTCAACGCGTTTGAGTAGTTTGTTTTTGAGTAATTTTTTATCGGCTAAAATTTCTGCAATATGCCAGGAAATGGCTTCCCCTTCGCGGTCCGGGTCGGTTGCCAGATAAATGCTATCTACAGATTTGACGGCTTTGGCAATGGCGTCTACGTGCTTGCTATTGCGGTCGATAATGTCGTATTTCATCGCAAATTGTTGTGTAGGATCCACGGCCCCGTTTTTAGGGATGAGATCGCGTACATGCCCATAAGAGGCAAGCACTTCAAAATCGCTCCCCAAGTACTTTTTCAGCGTTTTAGCTTTAGAGGGAGATTCAACAATCAGGAGTTTAGACATTTAAACCTAGGATTTAAGGGTTGTAGTAGATAATAGCAAGCTAAATGCTGCATAGACAATATAAGGCAATATAAAGTCTATAAATATTTAGTTATGTCGGCGTTTTTCTGGCAAATTCGATACGCTTACCATCATCACTCGCAATATTCAGCGCTGCACCTTCGTTGGCTATATCACCAAATAGCGGATCTTCGTCCTCTGGCTTGGCTTGACTTAGGTTTTTAAAGTCATATAAATCAAAGTCGGCCAGATGCGATGGCTCTACGTTACCGATGGCGCGGAAGATATTATTGATACGGCCTGGTTGCTCGCGCTCCCACAATGTCAGCATATCTTTCACTTTTTGGCGCTGCAGATTTTCTTGGCTACCGCACAAATCACAGGGAATAATGGGGAACTCCATTTGGCGCGCATAGCTGGCAATGTCTTTTTCACTGCAGTATGCCAGTGGGCGAATCACCATGAATTGTCCACGGTTGGTGGCGAGTTTGGGTGGCATGGCTTTCATTTTGGCGCCAAAGAACATATTTAAAAACAGGGTTTCTACAATGTCATCACGATGATGACCTAGTGCAATCTTATTAGCACCCAGCTGTTGTGCGGTGGTGTAAATAATGCCGCGACGCAAGCGAGAGCAAAGACTGCACGTAGTTTTGCCTTCTGGAATCTTTTCTTTTACGATGGAGTAAGTGTCCGCTTCAACGATACGGTACTCCACGCCAAGCTTTTCAAAATAGGCGGGGAGAATGTCCGCAGGAAACCCGGGCTGCTTTTGATCCAAGTTCATGGCAATCAACTTGAAGTTGATGGGCGCACGTTCCTTCAACGCCAACAGTATCATCAACATGGCATGGCTGTCTTTGCCGCCACTCATGCAGACCAATACAGTGTCACCTTCCTCAATCATGTTGTAATCGCCTATGGCTTTGCCTGTAGAGGTAATCAGGCTATTGCGCAAGCGTATAAAGTTGCTGGAAGGGTTGTTAGGTAAGTGTTTGATCATGCACTGGGTTCTTTAAAAATAAATTACAAATTAAGCGATCGTCCGCCATCCACTGCCAATACATGGCCGGTGATGTAAGGAGCATCATAAATTAAAAATTTCACTGCTTTAGCAATATCGGTTGGATTCCCGATACGCTTGAGTAATGTTTGTGAAATCACGCGTTGGCGGTACACTTCATCAAATTGCGGGTTATTTTCTGGCCATTGTACTGGGCCTGGTGCCACCGCATTCACACGCACTTCTGGGCTCAATTCAAGCGCCAATGATTTTGTCAGCGTCACCAAGCCAGCTTTGGCCACACTGTAGACAATGTAACCTTTCTTTGGGCGTTCAATATGCATGTCGGTAATATTCACAATCGTGCCCATCTGTTTGCGCAGTTCTGCCGCCGCCGCCTGTGCCAGAAACGCAGGTGCCTTTAGGTTGCTGCCCATCAAGTCCAACCAGTTCTCTTCGTTAATTTGGCCAATCTCGGTGGCGTAATAACTTGATGCATTATTAATCAGGACATCTAAACGACCAAAATGCCGAATGGTTTCTTGCACCAAGCTTGGTGCTACCGCAGTATTGAGCAAATCTGCTTGTATGATCGCCACACTATTGGGACGTTGCAGGTTCAGCTCGGCCTGTAATGCGCGCGCTTCCGCATGACTTTTGTTGTAATGCACCATCAGTTGCGCCCCATGGGCATGCAGCTCACGACACACTGCCGCGCCCACACGCTTGGCGCCACCAGTGATTAATACAACTTTGCTCTCTAAATTTGAATGCACGATTTACTCATTTCTTTATGGCTAACATTATAATAGGGAATGGCCTCACTACCTATTCCATCCGCGCAGGCATTAGCTCATAGCGCACAACTGCAATCTCTGATTCAACAACACATACAACAGCAAGGCGGTTGGATAGACTTTGCGACATTCATGCACATGGCGCTTTACACACCTAGCCTTGGTTATTACAGCGGCGGCGCTAAGAAGTTCGGTTTTGGCGGAGATTTTGTCACTGCGCCTGAAATTTCCCCATTGTTTGCGCAAGCGTTAGCCAATCAGGTGGCGCAAGTATTGCAGATAACGCAGGGTAAAGTGCTGGAGTTGGGTGCCGGTACCGGTAAGCTGGCAAAAGATTTGCTGTTGTCGTTGGAAAAGTTGGAAACGTTGCCAAGCCAATACTGCATCTTGGAAGTAAGTGATTACTTGCGTCAAGTGCAGCGTGAATATTTGCATGAAAAGCTACCCAAAGCTCTTTTTGATAGGCTAGTGTGGCTTGATACATTGCCGGAAGTATTTAACGGTATGGTGGTAGGCAATGAAGTGTTAGATGCAATTCCGGTCCACCTTGTAGGTAAGCAACAAGGTGTTTTGGTTGAACGTAGCGTAGTCTGGAAAGATGGTTTTGCTTGGCAGGATAAGCCACTCTCTGCAGGCTCACTGTTTAATCAGCTTGCCGAATTGGATCTCCCAGATGGCTATCTCACAGAAATATCACCCGCTGCTACCGGCCTTGTGCGTAGCCTAGCTAGCAGCTTAAAGCATGGGGCCATTGTTATGTTGGATTATGGCTTCGGTGCTAGTGAGTACTATCATCCACAACGAAAGGCTGGAACGCTGATGTGTCATTTTCAGCATCATGCCCATGATAATCCGCTTGTTTATGTGGGGCTGCAGGACATCACCGCACATGTTAATTTCACTGCCATTGCAGAAGCGGCGCATTCTGAGCAACTCAGCATCTTGGGTTATTTGAACCAAGCCAATTTTTTAATCAATTGTGGTCTGTTGCAAATACTTGAGCAGGCGTCTCCAGAGCACATGGAGGTCTATGCCCCCATGGTATCTGCGGTGCAGAAATTGCTGTCACCAGCAGAAATGGGTGAGCTGTTTAAAGTGATTTTATTTGGCAAAGGGATTGATGTGCCGTTGGTTGGCGCATTGCAAGGCGATAAACGACACACCCTCTAGTATAATGCACCCCATGAAACCAATATCCAACGAGCAAATATCTCTAGACAACACAACGCCAACGGAAGAGGCGACACATCGCCGTATCCGTAGTTTTGTACTCAGACAAGGGCGTTTAACCAAAGGGCAAGAGCGCGCGCTTGAAACGGCATGGCCAAAGTTTGGGGTTGAGTATGCGCCTCAACTAATCAGTTTGACAGATACATTTCAACGCAGTGACTCCCCCAAAATTCTGGAAATTGGGTTTGGCATGGGCGAAAGCACGGCCAAAATTGCACAAACCTTACCCACACATGATTTTTTAGCGGTAGAGGTGCATACGCCTGGCGTTGGTAGCTTGCTTAAGCAGATTCAAGAGCAGGATATTTCAAATATTCGCATCATTCAACACGACGCGGTAGACGTGTTGCAGCAGATGTTGCCGCAAGACAGTTTAGACGGTGTGCATATTTTCTTTCCGGATCCTTGGCACAAAAAGCGTCATCACAAACGCCGTTTAATTCAGGCTGAGTTTGTTAAATTCTTGTGCAGCAGATTGAAAGTGGGTGCTTACATCCATGTGGCGACTGACTGGCAGGAGTATGCCGAATGGGTGCTGGAGGTGCTTAGCGCAGAACCGCTGCTAAAAAATACCGCGGCAACTTATGCAGAAAAACCCAGCTACCGTCCGCTCACCAAATTTGAAAATCGTGGCATCAAGCTTGGGCACGGAGTCTGGGATCTAGTCTTTAGACGTATCTGACTCGTCTGCAAACAACCATGCACCAATCACTTTTTCCGCATCCTCTACGCCCTGCTTTTTGAGGCTAGAAAAAAGCTGTACGGAGATGTTGTCACCCCAGCCTTCTTTGAGTTCTTTTCTCACCTTATTCAGGGTCAGCGTAGATTCACTACGTGAGAGTTTGTCTGATTTCGTCAATAAAACATGCACTGGTTTGCTACTCGGTGAAAACCAATCCAACATTTGGCGGTCTAGCGGTGTGAGCGGGTGGCGGCTATCCATTACCAACACCAGCCCTGCAAGGCTGCTACGCTCACTTAAGTAACGGGAAAGCACAGTTTGCCAGTGATTGCGCATGGCCTCAGGTACTTTGGCATAGCCATAGCCAGGTAAATCAACCAAGTGTCTGTCGTTGCCTAGGGTGAAAAAGTTAATCAGTTGTGTGCGGCCAGGCTGCTTACTCACATATGCGAGACGGTTGTGATTGGCTAAGGTGTTCAATGCGCTAGATTTCCCAGCGTTGGAACGACCGGCAAACGCCACTTCTACGCCACTGGCTGGTGGTAAATCTCGCAAATGATGCGCAGATATAAAAAAAGTGGCGTTTTGAAAGATGGGCATGGTCAGGTGAGGATTGGTTTTAAGGGGCAAATGCTATCACGAACATGCGTTTTTTGATAAAATATTCAAGTAATTAATCGTGACGCTATTCGGAATTGTTAAGAAAGTTTGTAATGAAAAATTTATTTAAATTAGCTTTAGTGTTAAGTAGTGTATTGGTCACGTATTGGGCGGTAGCAGAAGATAAAGCGGCAACCACCACTGCATCAAGTGTTGAGGCTGTTCCAGCCACAGCTGAGAAAAAGCCAGTCGATCAAATTGTGCAAAATGTCTGTGCGGCTTGTCATGCACCAGATGGCAATAGTGTGATTACGCTCAACCCAAAATTAGCGGGGCAGCACCCTGAATACTTATTGAAACAACTGAATAATTTCAAAGAAGGTACGCGTGCTAACGCAGTGATGGCGGGCATGGTGGCCAACTTGACACCGCAAGACATGCAAGATTTGGCGCAATACTTCTCAAAACAAACCATCACTCTGTCCAAAGCCAAATCTAATGGCAAGGGTTCTTTAGGTGAAAAAATCTACCGTGGCGGAATTGCTAAAACCAATGTGCCTGCTTGTGCGGCGTGTCATGGAGCCAATGGTGCAGGTTTGCCAAAACAGTTTCCTCGTTTAGCTAGTCAACATGCAGATTACACCTATCAGCAACTTAAAACATTCCGCACTGGGGAGCGCGCCAATGCACCGATGATGATGGTGATTGCAGCCAAAATGACCGACGCCGAAATGCAAGCGGTTTCTGACTACATTCAAGGTATGCGTTAAACAATCCAATTTAAAGGTGGCGCTTGACCACCTTTATTTTTGTGCATCCTCCGCAAAACATTTAAACAACTCTGTAGTCCAACGCACACCTTAATCCGTTAAGCGCCTATCTTGAAATCAACCAATTCCACTTCTTACAAATTATACGAGCTCCTGAGCTCCATGCGTTTTGCCGTCAGTTTACTCAGTGTATTGGGTGTTGCCTCCATTATCGGCACTGTGCTCAAGCAAAACGAACCATACAGCAACTACATCATTAAATTTGGTCAGTTCTGGTTTGAGATGTTCGAGCTGCTTGGTTTGTATGATGTGTACCACGCTATCTGGTTTTTGCTGATTTTGTTGTTCTTGGTGATCTCTACCAGCTTATGTATTTACCGTAATGCACCGCTAATGTTGGCTGAATGGAAAGCCTTCAAGGAGCAAGCAACAGAAAAGTCCCTGCGTGCATTTAGCCATCAAGCTACCTACACAACAAAAAGCGCATCAGAGCAAACGCAGCACAAGCTTACAGATTATCTGACTGGACAAGGCTTCACTTTTAAACTTAAACCGCAAGAAAATGGTGATATGTTGATTGCGGCCAAAGCTGGTACGCATCAGCGCTTTGGTTATATCTTTACCCATGCCGCCATCGTGATTATTTGCTTGGGTGGTATTTTGGATGGCAACTTGCCTTTTAAAATTCAGGAGATGCTGGGTAACAAACGCATTGAAGTATTGGATATCCCGGAAAGTGAAGTGCCTGAGGTGAGTCGATTGCATACAGACAATCCTTCATTCCGCGCCAATATGACTTTGCCGGAAGGAGTCAGCGATAACGTGGCCTTTGTGCGTATGCGGGATGGCTATTTGGTACAAGAGTTACCCTTTAGAGTGGCGCTCAAGGACTTTCGCATTGAGCACTATGCTACAGGCCAACCCAAATCATTCGAGAGTGATATTGTCATCACCGACCCAGATTTAGATAAGCCGATAGAAAAAACCATTAGTGTCAACCATCCGCTGGTGTATAAAGGTATAGCCATTTATCAGTCTGATTTTCAAGACGGCGGATCAAAACTCAAATTTAAAGTGTGGGATTTGGCCTCTCTAAATATGCTCAATGGAGAAATCAATGGTGTGGTCGATAAAAAGGGGACCTTAGGCCCTACGGAAAATCCACTCACGGTTGAATTTAACGAATTTCGCAAATTCAATATCATGAATTTATCGGCAGATGGTAAAGGCAAACCACAAAATGTGGGGCCCAATACCACCTATAAACTGCGTGATAAATCTGGCCAAGCGCGTGAGTATGTAACCTATATGCAGCCACTCAAATTGGATGGTAAAGCCTATTTTGTCTCCGGCATGCGTGAGTCGGTGCAAGATGAATTTCGTTATTTGCGTATACCAGCGGATGATGATTTAAGCATTGATGGATTTATGCGGGTTCGAAATGCGTTGAGCAACCCCAAAACCCAAAAAGAAATTGCCAAACGTTTGAGTGGGAACTCTCGTGGTGTGGATAACAAGCTGGAGACGCAGTTTCAGGAGAGTGTAGAACGATTATTGGTCACATTTACACAAGGTGGCTTCTCGCGACTTGCACAATTGATTGAGAAAGCAGTACCAGAAGCAGAACGGCAGAAGGCGGCCGATACTTACTTTAAATTACTTAATGCTTGCGCTTTAGAAGCATACAATATCGTGTTAGCGGAGCAAGGGAAACCTGAGGTCGCACTCAACCCGCAAACCGTGGCGTTTTTACAAGATACGCTGGGCGCAATCAACGATTTGTTTTTTTATGGTGCACCGTACTATTTTCAGTTGGATGATTTTGAACATAGAGAAGCGAGCGGCTTGCAGTTGACCAAATCACCCGGTCAAAAGTGGGTGTATCTTGGTTCTGTATTGTTGGTGTTAGGTATATTCGCCATGTTTTACATACGTGAACGTCGTGTCTGGTTGTTGCTCAAAACCAATACGCAAGAAGTGTTGTTGGCGATGTCATCCAATCGCAAAAACTTAGATTTTGAGCAGGAATTTGATCGTACCAAGCAACAACTGGCACAAGTGCTGTCTGATTAGGACAAAAGGATATCAATATGAACATGCAAACTTACGATTTCAAGCCTAAATCCATTTGGCAGACCTTAGGCTTACAAGATTGGCTATACGCAATTGCTTTGATGGCTGGTGCGGTATTTGCCTTTAAACAATATTCGCAATACATGGATGCGTATGAGCTTAGCTTTCTGTTTGGTGCTGCCATCACCTTTAGCTATTTGGGTTGGCGCTGGAAAGGCTTGGCTAAATTGGTGGCTGGCATAGCTATTATCAGCCTGTTTGCAATTAACTTGTATCAAGGTGATCAAGCGCGAGCGGGGCAGGTATTTTTTCTTAAATACCTAATTTCAAGTCAATCGGCTGTGATGTGGATGAATGTGTTATTTATTCTCGCTATGCTCACCTATTGGTTTGCGCTGTTTAAACGTAGTGAGTTTAGCGGGCGTGTGGCTTCCGCGCTCACATGGGCAGCTGTATTGTTTGGTTTTATCGGCTTGATGGTGCGTTGGTATGAGTCTTATTTAATCGCGCCTGAAGTTGGCCATATCCCCATCAGTAATTTGTATGAAGTGTTTATTCTATTCTGCTTGATTACGGCACTGCTCTACCTGCACTATGAGGATAAATTTAATACCAAGCAATTAGGTGGGTTCGTCTTGCTCATCATTAATGCTGGCGTAGGCTTTATCTTGTGGTACCGCTTTGATCGCGGTGCTGATGCCATCCAGCCCTTAGTCCCAGCGCTACAAAGCTATTGGATGAAGATTCACGTGCCTGCCAACTTTATCGGCTATGGCGCATTTTCCTTAGCCGCTATGGTCGCCAGTGCTTACTTGTTGGCTAAAAAAGGCATCTTGGCCTCACGTTTGCCTAGCCTCACTGTGCTGGACGATGTGATGTACAAATCCATCGCCGTGGGCTTTGCGTTCTTTACCATTGCAACGATACTTGGCGCGATGTGGGCAGCAGAAGCATGGGGTGGCTATTGGTCATGGGACCCTAAAGAAACATGGGCGCTGATTGTTTGGCTAAACTACGCGGCTTGGTTGCATTTGCGCATGGTCAAAGGGTTACGCGGTCCTGTATTAGCATGGTGGGCGTTGATTGGTTTGCTCGTCACCACCTTTGCGTTCTTGGGTGTGAATATGTTCTTGAGCGGCTTACACTCTTACGGTGAGCTATAAGCTAGCCAAGCTTTAAATAATTCACCTGACTGAGCTTGGTTAAGTTCACGCACTGTCTCTAGAGGCTACAGGTTCTGGAGACAGCTCGACTGTAAATTGCACTGCGCCGTTTAAATTGCGGGTTAGGCTTAAGTGATAGCCCGCCTGTTTAGCATCTTGTCCTGCATGATAAAGCCCCACACCCAATCCATTTTGCGATGGGATATGCTTCTTAAATAAATTGTTTGCGGTTTGCTGTGGCATGGCTTTGCCAGTATCGGTGACCTCAATGCGATACTGTCCGTTTTGGCCTTCCACAATTTCCACCTTAATCAGCGTATTGGGTTCGTATTTAGTTTTTTCGATTGCGTTGCTCAGCAAATTATCCAGCACGCTGTCTAGTACTTCGGCATTGATATCATGCTTAGGCATATGGGCCGCCACAAACTCCACCTGTGGCTGCGTATAACGTAAACGCAAATTCTTCCACCATGCGGATATTTTTTCCTGACGTTTTTTTTCCTCGCTTGGGGCCTTCAGTTTATCTAAAGTTGATGCAATACGTTGGTTTAATACAGGCAATTGCTTTTTAATCAGCTTTAACAGGGCATCGGTATCCGATTCTTGCGTTTGTTCAGCGGCGGTCACTAACGTACCCACTGATTGCAGGATATTCTTAATATCATGCGTGAGTCTGGAGCCTGTCTCGTAAAAAGCCTGCATGTAAGTGTTTTGTCGAAGCGTTTCCTCCCTGCGTTTGGCTTCGTAAAACTCGCCCATAATCTGGGTCAGTAACTTTACGTGTACATACAAGGCTGGCGACATTTGCCAACGCGAGTGCAGTGTCATGTAAAAATCTTTAAAGTTGAAATCGGTAGAGTAGGCAGTATTCTGCCCCAATTTACCTTGGGTTTCGTCTGCCAGCCATGAAATGCCGGAGACCCATTCTAGCTTCATCATTTCGTTCATCGCCGCTTGGGTAAAACCATTTGGCGTTGTTTCGTGCTCTGCAAGGGTTGCAATATTCTTCACCCATTGCTCAAACGGCATGCCGATGCTAAGTAAATAGCGAGACATTAGTAGTTCCACGCCAGAGAACTTTGTACTGGGGCGCCATAAATAACTCAACCCAAATAAGATAATGGATAGTGCAGAGATGGTATAAAACATCACTTGAATGTAATTCACGTTTTGTAAGGTACCTATTGCATAGCTACCCAACACAATAATCACAGCCAACATAAATAGCACTAGGGTGTAAAAGAAGTCGACAACCGGTGTGTTGTCATCAGGCCCTAAGGTATTGTGAATAAACAAAATGGCAATCGGCAACAATGGCATAAAGTAGAAAATCACAAACTCTGCCGCCATCAGTTCGTTAGAAGCATTCAGTAGCTTTGGTACCACCCACAACAGCAACATGGCCAATAAATAACTGGCTGCCAAAATATGGATTAAGCGATTCTTTTTCGAGTCACCAGAAAAAATCCTACCACCTAACAACCCAAATAATACAGACAGCCAGATTGCAGTGAGCCACCAATTAAAGTATAGATAACCCAGCAGGCCAACAGAGATTAGTCCAATGGAAGCGATGATGGAAAGCTTTTGACTGCCGCGCCAAATAGGTTGCCATACCAAAAAGATACCAAACGACAAAAAGTAAAACATTTGTCTGTAGACCGCATCTTGGTCGAAAAAAATAAGAAAGGCGTGTAGCGACAGCAACATTAACGCCATAATGCGGTGCGAGTTTTTAAGAAGTTGTTGACTCACTTGGTGTTTATTTAGAAAATTCATGGTGGCCAAAGTCTTTTAATTTAAAGTCACTTACAGTCAGTTCTTAAAGTGTGGTGTCATCAAACCAACATTATTGACGAAATATCAACATGGGGATTCGGCAAAAGTGACATTTTTTTGTCATTTACCTGCCAATTCTATGCTTTATTTGCCATTTTGATTGGCATAAATATTGCAAGTTACAAACAAATAACTATAAAGCTGTATAAATATTAAAGTTGTAAACGTGATAACTAGAAAAACGAACAATTAGGATACCATAATGAAAAAACAAACAGGGTTTACCTTAATCGAGCTAGCCATCGTGCTGGTGATTATTGGTTTGCTACTAGGCGGGGTGTTAAGAGGTCAGGAGCTGATTAATAGTGCGCGTGTGACGAATTTGACACGTGACTTTCAAAATACGCAAGTGTATTTATACACTTATCAAGATAGATTTAGAGCGATTCCAGGCGATGATGCCCAGGCAAATGCTCATGTCCCAGGTGGTCAATTAGGCGCTAATGGTACACTTGGCAATGCGCGTATAGAGGGGGAGTGGGATTCTGCGCCAGGAACTAACGAATCATTCTTGTTCTGGCAGCATGTACGTTTGGCAAATTTGGCGCCGGGTAATCCAGCTTTGGCTGCCACAAATACTAATGGAGCTCCGTTGGGTATACAAAGCCTAGGTGCTGGATTTACTGAAATTACGACCTTAGTAAATGGTTCTTTTGCTATTTGTTCAGGAGGTATTCTAGGTAGGGATGCGCTACAAATTGATACGCGCTTAGATGACGGAATTCCTAATACAGGGGCTGTGCAAGCCTCGTCAGTGCCTGGCCCCGCGAGTACACTGGATGCAATTAATCTAGCACCTGCCGCACAATACACGGTTTGTATGGCGATATGAGCTGCTTAAAGTAGCTTATACAAAACCCGCGAAAGCGGGTTTTTTGTTTTGGTGTGCCGATTTTTGTTTTTGTATGTGTGACATTTTGATTTAGAATAGGGCAAAATCAAATTGATACGCAAATGAATTCCAATATCGTCGAAATAGACAACCTCTCCTTCGGTTACAAAGGCCGTATGTTGCACCAAGGCATCAACATGGTGTTTCCGCGCGGTAAAGTTGTGGCCATTATGGGCGGTAGTGGCAGTGGTAAAACCACACTGCTACGCTTAATTGGCGGGCAAATTAAGCCCAGCAAGGGCGAGGTGCGCGTGGATGGTCAAGTCGTGCACAAGCAAGACAGAGAAGGTATTTATAAGCTACGTCGTAAAATGGGTATGTTGTTTCAGCATGGTGCCTTATTTACCGATTTGTCTGTGTTCGAGAATGTGGCGTTTCCAATGCGTGAACACACGGATTTACCCGAGAGCATGATTCGTGATTTGGTGCTGATGAAGCTTAATGCCGTTGGTTTACGCGGCGCTTACAAATTAATGCCCACCGAGTTATCTGGAGGGATGGCAAGACGCGTTGCGATTGCACGTGCGATTGCGCTAGACCCAAATATCATCATGTATGACGAGCCGTTTGCAGGGTTAGATCCGATTTCCATGGGAGTGGTATGTGATTTGATTCGTACTTTAAACGATGCGCTTGGAGCTACGTCCATTATCGTGACGCACGATGTGGAAGAGACTTTCCGTTTTGCTGATTACATTTATTTTGTTGCCAATGGCGTAGTAGCTGCCGAGGGAACACCTGAAGAACTCAGAAATTCTAATCTGCCATTTGTTCATCAATTTGTGTTTGGTGAAAAAGATGGTCCAGTGCCTTTCCATTATGCCGCAGGTGATTATGCAAGCGAGATGTTGGGGTCGGACTTATGATGAAATCTGGCATTTTGGTTGCACTGGTGCGTGGTTTTCGCATGGTAGGCCGTCGATGTATAGACGGAATCTGGCGCTTGGGTGCAGGTATGCGCCTGTTTTGGCTCACTCTGATTTCATCCGGTGAAAGCTTCAGACGTTTTCACCTTACTATTCGAGAAGTGTATTTTACTGGGGTGATGTCGCTCATCATCATCTTGGTTTCAGCTTTTTTTGTAGGAATGGTGCTTGGTTTACAGGGCTACCATACCCTGCAAAAGTATGGTTCATCCGAGGCTATTGGTGTGCTCGTGGCATTGGCGTTAGTGCGCGAGCTTGGCCCGGTAGTGACCGCGCTATTGTTTGCGGGGCGAGCAGGTACTGCGATTACTGCTGAAATTGGTTTGATGAAGGCAACAGAGCAGTTATCGGCCATGGAGATGATGGCAGTGAGCCCGATTGCACGTGTGGTGGCACCAAGATTTTGGGCGGGTGTGATTGCCATGCCAATACTAGCTGCCTTGTTCTCTATGGTGGGTATTTTAGGTGGTTATTTGGTGGCAGTACCCTTGATAGGTGTAGATGCTGGCGCGTTTTGGTCGCAGATGCAAGCCAGTGTAGATTGGCAACATGACATTTTAAACGGCGTCATCAAAAGTGTGGTATTTGGTGTGGCTTGTACCATGATTGCCTTGTTTGAAGGGTATGATGCGCCACCTACTGCAGAAGGTGTGAGTCGTGCAACGACCAGAACAGTTGTGACTTCGTCGCTTGCAGTGCTGGGCTTGGATTTTATATTAACCTCATTTATGTTAAGTGTATAAGTAGGTAGGAGCGGGAATGGACAGAACAACAATCGATATGTGGGTAGGGATATTTGTTACCCTTGGTGTGGCAGCATTGCTCGGCTTAGCCATGAAAGTGGGTAATTTGACTACCAATACCATTGGTGAAACTTATACAGTAACAGCAAACTTTGAAAATATTGGTGGCCTAAAACCAAGGGCCCCAGTCAAAAGTGCGGGTGTTGTGGTTGGACGTGTGGCAGACATTACGTTTGACTCTGCAACTTACGAAGCAGTGGTCAGTCTGACCATAGACAAACGTTATCCGTTTCCCAAAGATACCTTCGCCAATATTTATACTGCGGGTTTATTGGGCGAGCAGTACATTGGCTTAGAAGCGGGCGGGGACGAAGCAAGCCTAGCCAATGGAGATAAGATTACGCAAACACAAGATGCTGTGGTATTAGAGAAGATGATTAGTCAGTTCTTGTATAACAAGGCAGCAGAACCAGCGGCACCAACTGGCAACTCTGAATCAACCAAACCAGAGGCTGATGCGTTGGGAGCTAGTCCGCTGGATAATATTGGTAAGCAGCCTGCCACCACCACGGAATGATGATTAATAAAAAATAAAAGGATAATTGAATGAGCATAAAACAATGGATGGCGTCACTGAGCTTATTATTGGCGAGTAGCGTTTTGTACGCTGGCGTGGGCCCAGATGAGTTGGTGAAAAAAACTGCAGAAGATGTGATTGCCGTTGTTAAATCTGACAAAGATATTCAAGCCGGCAATCAGGATAAGATTTTTAAACTGGCTGAAGAAAAAATTCTGCCTAATTTTAACTTTGACAAAGTGTCACGCATGGTGCTTGGTAAAAACTGGACCAAGGCAACCCCAGAACAAAAAGCAGCTTTCCAACAAGAGTTCAAGACATTGTTGTTGCGTACCTACGCCACGGCATTGTCTAAATATAAAAATCAAGTGATTGAGTACAAGCCCTTGCGTATGGAAGATGGCGCAACTAATGCAACGGTTAAAACCTCTATTTTGCAAGATGGTGGCCAGCCGATAGCAGTGGACTACACTTTAGAGAAAAAAGCGGATGATTGGAAAGTGTATGACATTGTGATTGAGGGGGTAAGTTTGGTGACAAACTATCGCAGTCAGTTTGCGCAAGAGATCCGCCAAAACGGCTTGGATAGTTTAATTAAAAAGCTGGCGGAGAAAAACGGCGCTTCTTCTCCTAAAGCTGGTTAGTTACAGGGGTTTGTTTTGGTTGCGATTGCACAAGAAGGAAATCGTTGGCAAATATCTGGTGATTTGATTATCAATAATATCACTCAGGTATTGAATGCAAGCAAAGCGTTGCATTTTGTTAGTCCTGCACAGCTCGACTTTTCCAAAGTTACAGATGTGGATACCTCAGCCGTGAGTTTGATATTGGAATTAAAGCGTCGGGCAAATACGGAGAAAGTGGAGCTGTCGCTTGTAAACGTGCCAGAGAACTTAATTAGTTTGATGCAATTGTACGGCGTGAACGCTTTTATATAAGCAAATAACGCACGATATGCTTGTAATGGTTAACCCCAGTCCTTATCTAAAGGGTTGGGGTTTAGTTTTTTTATCTATCTTTAATACATTTAACATTTATTTGAGTGAACATTTCTGTTGAAAACACCAGCCATACAAATACATGATGTACACAAGCAATTTGGGCAACTCAATGCATTGAATGGCATTGATTTAACCATTGAGCAGGGTGAGTTCTTTGCGTTGCTTGGCCCCAATGGTGCAGGTAAATCTACATTGATTAATATTATGGCAGGCTTGCTTAAGCCTACTGTTGGGCATGTGCGCATCATGGGGCATGATGTGATTGAGAGTTACCAGCAGGCACGAATGAGCTTGGGCGTTGTGCCGCAGGAATTGGTGTTTGATCCGTTCTTTAATGTACGTGAGATGCTGCGGTTTCAAGCCGGTTACTTCGGGCGTGGCCCAGAAAACGATGCCTGGGTGGATGAGGTGATTGAGGGGTTGGGGCTGACCGATAAAGCACACACCAACATGCGTAAATTATCCGGTGGAATGAAGCGTCGTGCCCTCATTGCGCAGGCGCTTGCGCATCGCCCGCCTGTGATTGTGCTAGATGAGCCGACAGCTGGTGTGGATGTTGAGCTGCGACAAATGCTGTGGAGCTTTATCAAGCAGTTGAATCGCGAAGGCCATACTATTATTTTGACCACACATTATCTGGAAGAAGCTGAAGCCTTGTGTGAGCGGGTGGCGATGATGAAGCAGGGCAAGATAGTCGCATTGGATACCACAGCCAACTTGCTTAAATCGCATGCTGGCAAAAACCTGCGTTTAACACTTAAAGGCGGGCAACTGCCCCCAGCCTTATTGCCTATGCTCAAGCATGGTGAATTAGGTGTATTTACGCTAGCGTTGTCTGATCTGAAAGAAATAGAGTTTGCGCTGGCCGAATTGCGTAAAGCCAATGTGGATATTGAGGATATGCAACTGATAGAAGTGGATCTGGAAGATGTATTTATGTCGCTGGTAGGAGGGCTATGAAACTGATTGATGCAAATATCCCGTCCAATTGGCGTGGTCCTTACACTTTATTTAAAAAAGAATTGTTGCGCTTTTGGCGCGTCGCATTTCAGACGGTAGCATCGCCAGTATTGACTGCCTTATTGTATCTGCTGATTTTTTCGCACGTACTGGCGGATCATGTGCAAGTGTACAAAGGTGTGCCCTATACCGCCTTTTTAGTGCCTGGTTTAATCATGATGTCGCTATTGCAGAACTCATTTGCTAATAGCTCATCCAGTTTGATTCAATCAAAAGTGATGGGTAATGTTGTATTTATTCTGCTTACCCCGCTCACTTATTTGCAGTTTTTTTCGGCGTTTCTTGCTGCATCGGTCATCCGCGGTTTGTTTGTGGGCTTGAGTATCTATTTTGTCTCTATTTGGTTTGTGGATATTCCCCTGACGCACCCGTTGTGGATTTTTACATTTGCTCTGTTAGGCAGCGCTTTGCTGGGTACATTTGGCATTATTGCTGGCATCTGGGCTGATAAATTTGACCAAATGGCCGCGTTCCAGAACTTTGTCATTATGCCGCTCACTTTTTTGTCTGGTGTGTTTTATTCCATTCACTCCTTGCCGCCGTTCTGGCAAATCGTTTCAAAATTCAATCCATTTTTTTATATGATAGATGGATTCCGTTACGGATTTTTTGGTCAAGGTGATGTTTCGCCATGGATTAGTCTTATCGTTGTCATGGCATTTTTAATCGCATTAGCATGGGTATGCCTAAAAATGTTAAAATCAGGCTATAAATTACGTGGCTAAATCATTATAAAAATTTAGCAAAATGAAGAGGTTAAGTCGTGTTAAGTGCACAGCAATTAGAAGGTTATATACAGCAAGGGTTGTCATGCGAATTCATTCGTGTGCTTGGGGATGATGGTACACATTTTGAGGCAATTGTGGTGAGTGCTGCGTTTGAAGGTAAGCGCATGGTGCAGCAGCATCAGCTAGTCTATCAAGCGTTGGGTGACCGCATGCGTGCAGAGATTCACGCCTTATCAATGAAAACCTATACCCCGCAACAGTGGCAACAATTAAACGCAACCGCGTAACAACAGATTCAGTTTTGGAGAGTAAGTAAAGATGGATACACAAGCAAAAATTAAAGAAACCGTTACCACCAATAACGTGGTGCTTTATATGAAAGGCAGCCCAAAATTTCCGCAATGTGGTTTTTCTAACTTGGCTACGCAGATTTTGGATGCTTGTGGCGCACAATACATTGCGGTAGATGTGTTGCAAGACCAAGCGATTCGTGAAGGCATTAAGCAATATGCAAATTGGCCAACTATTCCGCAACTTTATGTAAAAGGTGAGTTTATCGGCGGTTCCGATATTATGCGGGCCATGTATGAAAGCGGCGAGTTGCAAACTCTGCTTGCAGACGCATAAAGCTAATAACGAACGGATCATTCATTTTGGATAAACTCATTATTGAAGGTGGCGCCAAGTTAAACGGTGAAATCACTGTTTCTGGCGCTAAAAACGCTGCTTTACCTATTTTGTGTGCAGCCTTGTTAGCAGAGACGCCGCTGCATTTAACTAGCTTGGCGGCATTAAAAGACATTGATACTACGCTTAAGCTGCTGGCTACCATGGGCGTGAAAGTAGCGCGTGACAATGATAAAGTGAGTTTGGATGCTAGCGATATCACTTCGTTTGAGGCGACTTACGAGATGGTGAAAACCATGCGTGCTTCGATTTTGGTACTTGGACCGTTGTTAGCACGTTTTGGTAGCGCGCGCGTGTCATTGCCAGGTGGCTGTGCAATTGGTTCGCGCCCGGTAGATTTGCATATCAAAGGCTTGCAGGCAATGGGTGCTGCCATTCATATCACCCACGGTTATATTCAAGCTAGTACCTTGCACTTGCCTAATCGCCGATTGCAAGGCGCTAAATACTATATGGACTTAGTTACCGTGACCGGCACTGAGAACTTGATGATGGCCGCAGCGCTGGCGCAAGGCACAACCGTACTGGAAAACGCTGCCAAAGAGCCTGAAGTGGTGGATTTGGCAGAGTGCCTCAACAAAATGGGTGCCAATATCAAAGGTGCTGGCACTGACACCATCACCATTGAAGGCGTAGAGCGTCTCACAGGCGCAACGCATAATATTGTATGTGACCGTATAGAAGCAGGAACTTATATGGTGGCGGCAGCCATGACTGGCGGTAATGTCACATTGCGAAATGCGCGTCCGGATTTGCTGGAAGCTGTGATTGAAAAATTGCGTGAAGCAGGTGTAACAGTTACTCAGACGGCTGACACTATTACGGTAAAAGGTAATGGCAAGCTCAAGGCAGTGAATATCCGTACCGCACCGCATCCAGCGTTTCCTACAGATATGCAAGCACAGTTTATGGCCATGAACACAATTGCTGAAGGGGTGTCTACTGTGGTGGAAACCATCTTTGAGAACCGCTTTATGCATGTGCAAGAGTTGCAACGCATGGGTGCGGATATCAACGTAGAGGGTAATACCGCATTGGTCAAAGGCATTCACCAGTTGGAAGGTGCAAATGTGATGGCCACCGATTTGCGGGCGTCCGCAGGTTTGGTCTTAGCGGGCTTGGTTGCAGATGGCGAAACAGTGATTGACCGTATCTACCATTTGGATCGTGGTTATGAATTACTGGAAGAAAAATTAACTAAGTTAGGCGCTAAGGTGCGTCGCTCACATTAATTATGATTACTATCGCATTAAGTAAAGGCCGTATTTTTGAAGAAACAACGCCATTGTTGGCGGCGGCAGGTATCCATGCCCTAGAAAATCCGGAGTCTTCACGCAAACTGATTTTACCCACCAACCGCGAGGATGTGCGGTTGATTATTGTGCGTGCGACCGATGTGCCTACTTATGTGCAATATGGTGCAGCCGACTTGGGCATTGCTGGCAAAGACGTGCTGGATGAGCATGGTGGCGAAGGCTTGTATCAGCCGCTGGATTTGAATATTGCCAAATGCAAAATGATGGTGGCGGTGAGAGACGGCTTTGATTATGAGGCTTGCATTCGTCAGGGTGCACGCTTAAAAGTGGTCACCAAATACGTGAAAACGGCGCGTGAACACTTTGCGGCTAAAGGTATGCATGTTGACTTGATTAAACTATATGGCTCCATGGAGTTGGGTCCACTGGTTGGGCTGGCCGATGCTATCGTGGATTTGGTGAGCACAGGTGGAACCCTGCGCGCTAATCAACTTAAGGCTGTGGAGGAGATTGGCGTCATCAGTTCGCGTTTAGTGGTGAACCAAGCCTCACTTAAGCTCAATCGCACGCAACTGCAACCGATTATCGATAGCTTTGCACAAGCGATTCAATAGACTTTGAAAGTAATAGTATGAATATCAGACGTTTATCCACATTAGATGCCAGCTTTGAACAAGACTTAAAAGCTTTACTAGCATTTGAAACAGCCCAAGATGACAGTATTGATAGCGTTGTAGCCAATATTTTAAAAGACGTTAAAACACGCGGCGATGCTGCCGTGTTGGAATACACCAATCGTTTTGATAAAACCAATGCAGCAAGCCTAGCTGAATTGGAGCTTTCAAAGGCAGAATTAATCGCTGCGTTAGAAAGCTTGCCGACAGCACAGCGTGATGCACTTCAAGCTGCGGCGGACCGCGTGCGTAGCTACCACGAAAAACAAGTGATGCAATCTTGGACTTACACTGAGGCAGATGGCACTTTATTGGGTCAAAAAATCACTGCCTTAGACCGCGTGGGGCTTTATGTGCCAGGGGGTAAGGCAGCGTATCCATCTAGTGTGCTCATGAATGCAATCCCTGCCAAAGTAGCCGGTGTGCAAGAGTTGATTATGGTGGTACCAACGCCAAATGGCGAGAAAAATGCTTTAGTGCTGGCGGCAGCGGCCATTTCCGGTGTCGACCGTGTATTTTGTATCGGCGGAGCGCAAGCGGTCGGTGCATTGGCGTATGGTACGCAGACTGTGCCGCAGGTGGATAAAATTACTGGCCCCGGCAATGCATATGTAGCTGCAGCCAAGCGCCGTGTGTTTGGCGTTGTGGGTATTGACATGGTTGCTGGACCCTCTGAGATTTTGGTGATTTGCGATGGTAAAACCGACCCAGATTGGATTGCTATGGACTTGTTCAGTCAAGCTGAGCACGACGAATTGGCGCAGTCCATTTTGCTTTCGCCAGATGCCGATTTCTTAAAGGCTGTGGCAGCTAGTATTGAAAAGCAAGTCAAAGACATGCCGCGTCAGGACATCATCCGAACCTCCTTGGAGAATCGTGGCGCGCTGATTTTGGTTAGAGATTTGGATGAGGCGGCAGAGATTAGTAACTATATTGCGCCTGAGCATCTAGAATTATCTGTTGAAGAGCCATACGCATTCAGTCAAAAAATCAAACATGCGGGCGCTATTTTTATGGGGCGTGACACGTGTGAGGCACTGGGGGATTATTGCGCAGGGCCTAATCATGTACTGCCAACGTCACGAACTGCACGTTTCAGCTCACCGCTCGGGGTGTACGATTTCCAAAAACGATCAAGCCTAATTATGGTGTCATCCGCTGGTGCGCAAACGCTGGGTAAAGTGGCTGCTACATTGGCATATGGTGAAGGCCTGCAAGCGCACGCCCGTTCTGCTGAATACCGTTTAAAGTGAGTATAAATGAGTAAGTATTGGAGTCCAGTCGTACACCAGCTCACCCCCTATATACCGGGTGAACAGCCAAAGCTTAATGATTTAGTTAAGCTGAATACCAATGAAAATCCCTATGGTCCTAGCCCTAAGGTGATTGCTGCATTACAAGCGGAAGCAGCAGAAACACTACGTTTATATCCGGACCCCAATTCTGATCGCTTAAAAGCAGCGATTGCTAAATTCCACGGTTTGCAAACTAATCAGGTGTTTGTTGGCAATGGTTCGGATGAGGTGCTTGCGCATGTATTCCATGCTTTATTTCAGCATGAGCAGCCATTATTGTTTCCGGATATTACGTATAGCTTTTACCCTGTTTACTGCGGTTTATATGGGATTAATTATGAGCTGATTGCACTGAATGACCAGTTTGAAATCAATGTAGACGACTACTTGCGACCTAATGGCGGTATTATTTTCCCTAACCCCAACGCGCCTACGGGGATCCCACTTGCGCTAGAAGAAATTGAGCGTTTGCTCAAAGTCAATCAAGATTCGGTGGTGGTAATCGATGAAGCTTATGTGGATTTTGGCACTGAGTCCGCAGTCCAGCTGATCGAAAAGTATCCAAACTTGTTGGTAACACATACCTTGTCCAAGGCACGTTCCCTTGCAGGTCTGCGCGTAGGTTTTGCATTAGGACATCCAGATTTGATTGAAGCCTTAACTCGGGTAAAAGATAGTTTCAACTCTTATCCGATAGACCGTTTTGCCGAAGCGGGTGCTGTGGCTGCGATGCAAGACTCAGCCTACTTTAAGGAAACCTGCGCTCAAGTCGTGGCAACGCGCACACGGTTGATTGCTGAACTAGAAGCGTTGGGGTTTGAGGTGTTGCCGTCAGGCGCCAATTTTATTTTTGCTAAACATCCTGCGCACGAGGGGGATGTTTTAACTGCCAGATTACGCGAGCAAAATATCATCGTACGTCACTTCAAAAAACCAGAACGTATTTCACCTTATCTTAGAATCACAATTGGTACTAATGCACAATCAGAACGTTTGGTGAATGCATTGAAATCAATCATTTAGCAAAGTTTGGATTGTAATTGACGTTTTTAGTCAGGATTTGTAACAAAATCTTAATTTGACGTGACTAAATTGTTGAAAAAGCAAATCATTTGCGGTTATGATGCGAGAATGTACAAAAACGTGCAATTGGTATTTTGTAAAACTTAATTTAAAAATACAAAATATTAAATTTTTAATCGAATATTCAGCGAGTTCGGAGGAAGAAGCATTATGGCACAAACCCAAATGGCATTAGATTCACTAGATTTTGATGCAACAGTTGCATTAGCAGCTAAAGTTGCACCACACGTGGACATTTTAGAAATCGGTACACCTTGCATTAAGCATAACGGTATTGAGTTACTTAAAACATTGCGCGCTAAATTCCCAAACAACAAAATCTTAGTGGACTTGAAAACTATGGATGCTGGCTTCTACGAAGCTGAGCCATTCTTCAAAGCCGGTGCAGATATTGTGACTGTTTTGGGTACTGCCGATATCGGTACTATCAAGGGCGTGATTGATGTTGCCAATAAATATGGCAAACAAGCACAAGTTGACTTGATTAACGTTGCTGACAAAAAAGCACGTACAGTTGAAGTGGCTAAGTTAGGTGCGCACATCATCGGTGTTCACACTGGTTTAGATCAGCAAGCAGCTGGTCAAACACCATTCTCTGACTTAGCTTTAGTGACAGGTTTAAAAACTGGCGCTAAAGTATCTGTAGCAGGTGGCGTAAAAGCAGCTACAGTTAAACAAGTGGTAGATGCAGGTGCAGATATCGTGGTTGCAGGTGCAGCGATCTACGGTGCCGCAGATCCAGCAGCATCAGCTAAAGAGATCACAGGTTTAGCGCACGGTTCAAGCGCATCAGCTGGTGGTTTCAAATGGTTACCATGGGCAATCGCTATCGGTGCTGCACTATTAGTGTTGTCACTGTTAACAAACAAAGCGCCAGAAGAAGCAGCTGATGCAGCACCAGCAGCAACAGAGCAAGCTGTTGAAGCAGCTCCAGCTGAGGTAGCACCAGAAGCTGCACCAATGGAAGAAGCTCCTGCAGCAGAAGCTGCTCCTGCTGAGGCAGCACCAGCTGAAGCGCCACCAGAAGCTGCAGCACAATAATCATTTGATGATTTTAAAAAGCCGACCTTGGGTCGGCTTTTTTACGTCCATTTTGCCTGTATAGTAATGTTTAGGTTAAAATGCTGTTAAATGATTGATTATCATAATTTTTAGCAAACAAAATATTTTAAAGATGACATGACTATGCGTCAGGCAGAAGTTTCCCGCAATACCCTAGAAACACAGATTACAGTATCCATTAATCTTGATGGTACAGGCATTTCAGAGTTCAATACCGGCTTGGGATTTTTGGATCACATGCTAGATCAAATCGCACGTCACGGTATGATGGATATTCGCGTGCAGGCGAAGGGTGATTTGCATATTGATGCGCATCATACTGTAGAAGACATTGGCATCACATTGGGCCAAGCATTCTTGAAAGCGCTTGGTGATAAAAAAGGCATTAATCGTTACGGACATGCGTATGTTCCGTTAGATGAGGCACTTAGCCGCGTGGTGCTGGACTTGTCAGGCCGCCCAGGCTTGGAGTTCAGTTGTGAGTTTACACGTGCGGCGATTGGTGAGTTCGATGTTGATTTGTTTCATGAGTTCTTCCAGGGTTTTGTCAATCACGCACTAGTGACTTTGCATATTGATAACTTGAAGGGCCATAACGCACATCACCAAGCTGAGACCATTTTTAAAGCATTTGGACGTGCGTTACGCATGGCGATTACGCATGATGCTCGGATGGCAGGCATTACGCCATCTACCAAAGGCAGCCTATAACAATTTGTTGTCATTGAAATGAAAAATATCGATATCGCCGTAGTGGACTACGGCATGGGCAATTTGCGCTCGGTGTCTAAAGCGCTAGAACATGTGGCGCCTGACTTGAATGTGGTTGTCACCAGCAACCCGCAAGACATTCACACTGCCAAACGTGTGGTATTTCCTGGGCAAGGTGCTATGCCCGACTGTATACGTGAGCTAGATGCACGTGGCTTAAGGCAGGCTGTGGTTGAGGCCACCCAACAAAAGCCATTTTTGGGTATTTGCATCGGACTGCAAATGCTATTCGAGCGCTCTGAAGAGGGAAATGCCGCAGGTCTAGGCGTGTTTTCCGGACAGGTTAAGCGCTTTGCAGCCGAGGATATGCACGATGCAGAAGGCCGTAAATTGAAAGTTCCGCATATGGGTTGGAATCAGGTGCAGCAGCCAACTACCCACCCTTTGTGGCTAGATATTGCAGACAACGAACGCTTTTACTATGTGCATAGTTATTATGTGCGGCCGGATGATCCAACACTGGTCACTGGTATTACTGAATATCCTAAACCGTTTACCTGTGCCATCGCCAAAGATAATTTGTTTGCAGTACAGTTTCACCCGGAAAAAAGTGCAAAAGCGGGGTTACAATTATTGCGTAATTTCGTACACTGGAACCCTTAACCGTTTACGCTAGTTTTATTGATTTTTCTTACGTTTATTTATCACTACCATGCTTATCATTCCCGCAATTGATCTCAAAGACGGCCACTGTGTGCGTCTAAAACAAGGTTTAATGGAAGAATCTACAGTATTCTCCGAGGATCCCGGTGCGATGGCGCGGCACTGGGTAGACCGCGGTGGTAAACGACTGCATTTGGTAGACTTGAACGGTGCCTTTGCAGGTAAACCAATTAATGAAGGTGCGATTAAATCTATCGTCAGTGCAGTTGGAGGCGACATTCCTATTCAATTAGGTGGCGGTATTCGTGATTTGGATACCATTGAACGCTACCTAGATGATGGCATTAGCTATGTCATTATTGGCACTGCAGCAGTGAAAAACCCCGGCTTTTTGCACGAAGCTTGCTATGCATTCCCCGGCCAAATTATGGTGGGCCTAGATGCCAAAGATGGCAAAGTGGCGGTAGATGGGTGGTCTAAATTGACTGGCCACGATGTGATTGATTTGGCCAAAAAATTTGAAGACTATGGCGTGGAAAGCATTGTCTATACTGATATCGGGCGCGATGGTATGTTGACGGGTGTGAATATTGAGGCGACCGTAGCGCTCGCGCAAGCATTGACCATTCCGGTCATTGCCAGTGGCGGCGTGACCAATTTAGATGACGTGCGCAAACTATGCGCGGTGGAAAAAGAGGGCATCATTGGTACCATTACCGGACGCGCCATCTATGAGGGTACATTGGACTTTTCGGCTGCGCAAGCACTTGCCGATGAGTTGAGCGCCTAATGGGATTGGCGAAACGCATTATCCCTTGCCTAGATGTCACGAATGGCCGGGTCGTTAAAGGGGTTAACTTTCTAGAGTTGCGCGATGCTGGAGACCCTGTGGAAATTGCACAACGCTACAATGATCAAGGTGCAGATGAGCTCACCTTTCTAGATATTACCGCCAGTTCAGACAACCGCGACTTAATCTTACATATCATTGAAGAAGTAGCCTCCCAAGTATTTATTCCGCTCACAGTTGGCGGAGGCGTGCGGCAAGTGGATGATGTGCGCAGGCTGTTAAATGCTGGTGCTGACAAAGTGAGTATCAACACCACCGCGGTACTTAACCCACAAGTAGTACAAGATGCAGCTGGCCGTTTTGGCTCACAGTGTATTGTCGTCGCGATTGATGCAAAAAAGGTAGATAATCAGCCTTTTGAGTGGGAAGTATTTACCCACGGTGGACGCAAGGCAACTGGATTAGATGCCGTGAAGTGGGCGCAACATATGGTGAGTTTAGGTGCGGGTGAATTGCTGGTCACCAGTATGGACCGCGATGGTACCAAAATTGGCTTTAACAACCCGTTGAATCGTGCAATTTCAGATGCAGTCGACGTCCCTCTGATAGCCTCAGGGGGCGTTGGAAATTTGCAGCATTTGGTAGATGGCGTAACCTTGGGTGGAGCCGATGCGGTGCTGGCTGCCAGTATTTTCCACTATGGCGAATATACGGTACAACAAGCAAAAGCCTATATGCAGCAGCATGGCATTGAGGTGCGATAATGGCTTGGCTAGATGAAGTAAACTGGGACGATAATGGCTTAGTGCCAGTGATTGCTCAGGAGCATGACACCGGTAAAGTGCTAATGTTTGCTTGGATGAATCGTGAAGCATTGCGTTTGACGGAAGAGACGCAGCAAGCGGTGTATTGGTCGCGCTCGCGTCAAAAATTGTGGCATAAGGGTGAAGAGTCTGGGCATATTCAAAAAATCCACGAAATCCGCTTGGACTGCGATGAGGATGTCATCTTGTTGCGTGTAGAGCAAGTAGGTGGTATTGCCTGTCATACCGGTCGTCATAATTGTTTTTTCAAAAAGCTGGATAATCAAACTTGGTTGATTGACCAAGCCGTGAAAAAAGACCCTAAAGAGATTTACCATGAGTGATGTCTTGAATCGATTGGCGGAATTGTTAGAGCAGCGAAAATCCGCAGATGCAACCACGTCTTACGTGGCTAAGCTGTATGCAAAGGGGCTGGATAGCATTCTCAAAAAAATAGGTGAAGAAGCCACTGAAACCATCATTGCTGCCAAAGATGGGCAGCGTGATGCGATTGTGTATGAAACAGCTGATCTCTGGTTTCATACGTTGGTCATGTTGGCGCATCAGAATATACAGCCGCAGGAGATTCTAGACGAATTGGCGCGCAGGGAAGGGTTGTCTGGTATTGAAGAGAAAAACGCCCGCCCAAAAGATTGATCATTGCAAGATGCTTTCGACAGGAAGAACAAGTAAACACAGGGAACTACCGACATGAGCGCAGACTGTATATTTTGTAAGATTGTTAATGGTGCCGTCCCCTCAAAAAAAATATATGAGGATGAGGACTTAATCGCTTTCTTTGATATCAAGCCTATGGCAAAAGTGCATTTTTTGCTGGTGCCGAAGCTGCATGTGGAAACTTTGAAAGATTGCGATAGTAGTCATCAGGCATTGCTCGGGAAAATGTTGTTATTGGCACCAACTCTGGCGAAAGAGCAGGGGTTAGCCGGATTCAAAACATTGATTAACACTGGGCGTGAAGGTGGGCAAGAGGTGTTTCATTTGCATGTGCATGTGTTTGGTGGCGGTAACGCTAGTACTTAATCATGCATCAATTTTTCGAGTTTGGTATGTTTTATGTTTGCACTACGCATCATCTATTTTTAGCGTTGAGCTAACATCTATTAGGAGATTATCATGGGTTCATTCAGTTTATGGCACTGGTTAATTGTTTTACTGGTGGTGGTATTGATATTTGGTACAAAAAAACTACGCAATATTGGTGGAGATGTGGGTGGTGCCGTCAATGAGTTCAAGAAAGCAATGAAAGATGGTCAGTCCCCAGAAGTGACCGAGGACGGCGCTGGTAAGACCATCGAGGGCGAAGTCACCCATAAAACTAAACAGTAATCCAACTTAGTAACGACACTGTGTTTGATATCTCATTTTCGGAGTTGATGGTGATTGCAGTGGTTGCGCTGCTCGTCATTGGTCCCGAAAAACTGCCTAAGCTAGCACGCACTTTGGGGGCATATACGGGGCGTATGCAACGTTTTGTTGCGCAGGTTAAAGATGAGGTGAATCGCGAGGTGCGATTTGAAGAGCTGCAAAAGTTGCAGCAAGAAGTACAAAGTGCAACTGTCAAAGCTGAATCTAGTATCTTGGCAAGTGTTGATGCAATTCAACGCACGACTATTGAGACATCTGAAGAGCCAGCAATACAGCGCAAGCCTACTAGAAAAAAAGGCGAAAATCCCAAAGTTGATGCGCTTGCTATCAAGTCGGAAGATTTATCAGAAACAAACAAGCGCAGCGTAAAAGCCAGACGTGCAGTTGCAACTGAAAAGAGTGAGGTTGTGAGCCAGACCAAGCCGACTCGAGCGCGCAAAAAAGCTGTAGGCTAGTAACTATTTATGACGCCAACCGAATCTTTCGTTTCCCATCTAATAGAGTTGCGCAATCGTCTGTTGCGTATTGTATTGGGTTTTGTGCTGGTGTTTATTGGCTTGTTTCCATTTGCCAATCATATATATAGCTTGTTGGCAGCCCCTATGTTGGCTAAATTGCCAGCCGGTGGTCAAATGATTGCGACTGCAGTAACTACGCCCTTTTTTGTCCCGATGAAAGTGGCGATGATGGCCGCGTTTGTTATTTCGCTCCCGCACACCATTTATCAAATTTGGTCGTTTATTTCACCTGGCTTATATGCGCATGAGAAGAGGCTGATGCTGCCAGTGGTTTTGGCAAGTAGCCTGTTGTTTTTACTTGGAATGTCGTTTGCTTACTTCTTGGTGCTGCCAGTGGTGTTTGGGTTTATTGTGGGCAGCGCGCCAGTAGGCGTTGCTGTGATGACCGATATTGCCGAGTATCTGGATTTTGTCATCACGTTATTCATGGCGTTTGGTCTTGCATTTGAGGTGCCAATTGCCGTGATATTGATTGCACGTTTTGGCTGGGTCACGTTGGCGCAGTTAAAAGAGGCGCGCGGTTATGTAATCGTAGGGGCCTTTATTCTTGGGGCTATTTTTACGCCACCGGATATCATTTCACAATTTATGCTGGCGGTACCGTTGTGGATGCTGTATGAAATTGGCGTGTTGGTAGTGCAATACACCCAACCAAAAAGCAATAGTATCCGCGCGTAGACTTTATTTATCTTTTGGCAGCAACAGGCTTCGGACGCTTACCCACTAAGAGCTCTACTTCTAGTAGTTTGCCATTTCTGATGATGCCTAACGTAGCTTTGTCTTTTGGTTTTAGCACAGCAATTAAATTCAACATGGATTCACTATCTGCCACTTGCTTATCGTTGATAGAGACCAAAATATCCCCCGGTTTTAGCCCGGCCTCGTCTGCGGGACTGTCGCGCAACACACCTGCTATTAACGAACCCTCAGCTTTATCCAGCTTAAATGATTCCGCTAATTCTGGCGTGATATCTTGCGCCTCGATGCCGATCCAACCTCTGGTGACACTGCCAGTTTGAGTGATTTGCTCCATGACATGCTTGGCGATGCTGACCGGTATGGCGAAACCAATGCCCATGCTACCGCCACTACGCGAATAGATTGCACTATTAATACCGATTAAATTGCCATTAGTATCTATCAATGCGCCGCCAGAGTTGCCAGGGTTGATAGAGGCGTCTGTCTGGATAAAGTTTTCAAAGGTGTTGATACCTAGGTGGTTCCGGCCTAACGCGCTGATGATGCCCTGTGTAACGGTTTGACCAACACCGAAGGGGTTGCCGATGGCTAACACCACATCACCCACTTGTAATTTCTCACTGTTAGCAAATGTGATGGCGGGTAAGTTGTCTGCGTCGACTTTCAACACTGCCAAATCAGTTTCTGGGTCTGTACCAACTACTTTTGCCGAGAGTTTTCTACCATCTGTCAGTGCGACTTCAATTTCGTCAGCCGTATTTACCACATGATTATTGGTCATAATGAGCCCTTGCTCACTGACAATTACGCCGCTACCTAAACTGCTTTCTGGTTGCGCTTGCTGCTCACCAAATTGGTCACCAAAAAAATGCTTAAATAGTGGATCATCGTAATATTGTTGATGAGGGTCTGTCCCACTGGTTTTGCTGGTGGTAAAAATATTGACCACAGTAGGCATTGCTTTCTCGGCAGCTTGACTGTATCCGCTTTTTGCTTCTACTTTTGCAACGGAATCAACTTGCTTAATCACAACGGGTTTAGGGGGGGTGACGAGTAGCTCCGGGTAAAACATTCTGAGCACAAACAAAAGGCCTAAGCAGGCAGTCACGGATTGTGCAAAAATAAGCCAAATTTTACGCATAGTCATTCGATAATATTAAGAATTAAGTAAAGTATATTGGAAATTATATGAAATTAAGCGCACTCAATACTTATTTAACAGAAATTTTGCAGCCTGCACGCTTTAATGATTACTGTCCCAATGGGTTGCAGGTGGAGGGGAGGCAGGATGTGCTTAAAATCGTGACAGGGGTCACTGCGTCACAAGCGCTAATCAACGAAGCGGTGAAACGAAATGCAGATGCGATATTAGTGCATCACGGCTATTTTTGGCGGGGAGAACCGCTGGAAATTGTTGGTATTAAAAAACGAAGAATACAAACCTTACTCCAGCATGATATCAATTTGTTTGCCTATCATTTGCCATTAGATGCACATCCTGAGTTTGGTAATAACGTGATGTTGGGTAAACAACTTAATTTAGCAGTGGATGCATGGCTGGATGATAAACAAATGGTGGCTAAAGCGATTTTACCGTCACCCGTAACGTTGGAATATCTATATGACCTCATCAAAACAAAACTTGATAGAACTCCGCAGCTGATTGCAGGCTCTAAGACATCGATTCAGACTGTCGCTTGGTGTACTGGTGCAGCGCAGCAGTATATAGATGTTGCCATTGCGGCCGATGTGGATGTCTTTATCAGTGGTGAGATTTCCGAACAAACTGTGCATGCTGTGCGGGAGTCCAACACAGCGTATATTGCGGCTGGGCACCATGCCACAGAGCGCTATGGCATTCAAGCACTGGGTGAGCATTTATCTAAACAGTTTAATTTGGCACATGAATTTATAGAGATTGATAACCCAGTTTAATTGATATATATCAATTACTTATGTAAATAAATTTGGACGATTATGCAAAAAAATGTATAATCCGTTTTTTGTTAAACCCGTGAAAATTGCTCCAAAAGAGCAAGTTAAGGAAGCCAATGTCAGACACCAAACATGACGCCAATGGGCTCTCGTTTCAGCCGCCCTCAGATGTAGACGTAGAGAAACGCAAATTCCTCATTCAAGCCACCGTGGCAACTAGTGCAGTGGGTGTAGCCGCTGTCGCTGTACCGTTTGTTGGGAGTATGTTGCCCAGTGAACGTGCGAAAGCAGCTGGTGCGCCTGTTGAAGTGGATATCAGCAAGATTGAGCCTGGTAGCATGATGACAGCCGAGTGGCGTGGTCAGCCAGTGTGGATTATTCATCGTACCGATGAGATGATTGCCAAATTAGATGCACACAACAGCCAGTTGTCTGACCCTAATTTGGATGTACCGCAACAACCTGAATATTGCAAAAACAAAGATCGAGCCATCAATGCAAAATACGCGGTGATGTTGGGCACTTGTACACATTTGGGTTGTTCACCCAATGCCAATTTTGTTGAAACAGCGGATTGGGACGGCGGTTTTGTCTGCCCTTGCCACGGCTCTAAATTCGATTTATCTGGACGCGTGTTTAAAGGCTCTCCGGCGCCTACCAATTTGGTCGTGCCTCCACATCAGTATTTAACAGAGACTACTTTGTTAATCGGCGAAGATAAAAAGGCGGAGGCATAAATCATGGCAGAGAAAAAAGTTTCCACCGCTTCTAATGCGTTAGCTGGCGTGGTTGATTGGGTAGATGCACGTTTTCCGCTCACTAGCAATATCAAGAATCACCTAACCGAATACTACGCACCTAAGAATTTCAATTTCTGGTATTTCTTTGGTTCGTTAGCATTGTTGGTGTTGGTCATGCAAATCGTGACTGGTATTTTCCTCACTATGCACTACAAACCTGATGCACAAGAGGCATTTGCATCTGTTGAGTACATCATGCGTGACGTGTTTGGTGGCAATATCATTCGCTATATGCACTCCACGGGTGCTTCCATGTTCTTTGTTGTGGTCTATATGCATATGTTCCGTGGTTTGATTTATGGTTCTTATCGCACGCCACGTGAGTTGATTTGGTTGTTTGGTGTAGGTATTTTCTTGGTGTTGATGGGGGAAGCCTTCTTTGGATACCTGTTACCTTGGGGTCAAATGTCTTACTGGGGCGCACAAGTGATTGTGAACTTGTTCTCAACCATTCCATTTATTGGGCCAGATCTCTCTGAATGGTTGCGTGGCGACTATTTGGTGTCGGACGCAACCTTAAACCGCTTCTTTGCTTTCCATGTGATTGCTTTGCCGTTAGTGCTGTTAGGCTTGGTGGCTGTGCACTTGATTGCCTTGCATGAAGTGGGTTCCAATAATCCAGATGGTGTTGAAATCAAGGCGCTCAAAGACAAGAAGACAGGTATTCCATTGGATGGTATTCCATTCCACCCTTATTACTCTGTAAAAGATTTGGTAGGTGTTGTGGTGTTCTTGATGGTGTTTGCGGCGATTGTGTTTTTTGCGCCGGAGATGGGTGGTTACTTCTTGGAGGCTAATAACTTTGTGCCTGCCGATCCGCTCAAAACCCCAGCGCATATTGCACCAGTTTGGTACTTCACGCCTTACTACTCTATTTTGCGTGCAGTACCGCCAATCGGTATTTCACAATTCCCGGGTGTAGTTGCCATGGGCTTGTCTGTCGTGGTGTTTGCATTCTTGCCATGGCTGGATAGAAGTCCTGTGAAATCTATCCGCTACCGTGGCGCGCTATACAAACGTTGGTTAACTGCGTTTATTGTGAGCTTCTTGATCTTGGGGTATTTGGGCACTGTGCCTGCAGATGTGTGGGGTCAATTTGGAGCTTGGATGGGTAAAGCCGATCGTGCAACTGTGGTCGCACGCGTGTGTATGGCGGTCTACTTCCTGTTTTTTGCGTTAATGCCTTGGTACACCAAGCGAGATAAAACGAAGCCAGTACCAGAAAGGGTAACGTACTAATATGAAAAATTTATGGTTAGGTTTACTACTGTTGCCTGCGTTGGCATGGGCAAATGAAGCAGCAATTACAGTCAAAGCGCCTGTAGATTTAAGCAATCACGACTCATTGCAACGTGGGGCAAAAGTGTTTGTCAATTATTGCCTCAATTGTCATAGCGCTAATTACATGCGTTACAACCGCTTGCAAGATATTGGTTTGTCTGAGAAGCAGATTAAAGACAATCTGCTTTTCGCTGGTGAAAAAGTGGGGGATACCATGCAAGTGGCAATTGACCCAGTGGAGGCTAAAAAGTGGTTTGGCGCAACTCCGCCAGACTTGTCGGTAGAGGTGCGTGCACGTGGTGCTGATTGGCTTTATGCGTATTTGCGTGGATTCTACAAAGACGATACGCGCCCAACGGGTTGGAATAACACGGTGTACGACAAAGTGGCCATGCCGCATGTATTGTACGAGTTACAAGGAGTGCAGGAACTCAATCACGAGACGCAAGCTTTGGAGCTGGTCAAACCTGGCAAGCTAAGTCCATCTGAGTACAATGCAATGGTGGGTGATTTAACTAATTTTATGGCTTTTATGGCTGAGCCCGCCAAACAAAGCCGACAGATGATTGGTATTTTTGTACTGCTGTTCCTTGGGGTGATGTTGGTGCTGGTGAAGAAAATTAAAGCCGAGTACTGGAAAGATATTAAATAAACACAGAAGACCAACTGAATTTGCAGTTGGCTATCTGTGACATAAAGAGAGAATTATAAAACTATGATGAAATTATATTCAGGGACTGTAGATCCATATAGCCACCGTTGTCGTATTGTGCTGTTTGAAAAAGGCATGGACTTTGAAGTGATTGATGTGGATTTGGCTAACAAATCTGAAGATTTGGCTATATTAAATCCTTACGGTAGCGTGCCAGTGTTGGTAGAGCGTGACCTCATTTTGTCTGAGGCCAATATTATCAATGAATATATTGATGAGCGTTTTCCGCATCCACAATTGATGCCAGCAGATCCAGTGATGCGCGCGCGTGCCAGACTGTTTTTATACAACTTCGAAAAAGATTTATTCGATCACATCAAAGACATTGAATCTGGTGATGATGCGAAAGCGGATATGGCACGTAAAACCATCCGTGATAACTTAACGCAAATCGTACCAATCTTTAGCAAGCAAAACTACTTGCTAGGAGATGAATACTCAATGTTGGATGTGGCGGTTACGCCGTTGCTATGGCGTCTGGGTCACTATGGTATTGAATTACCAAATCAGGCTGCACCATTGTTGAAATACGCTGAGCGTTTATTCTCGCGTCCACTGTATGCAGATGCAATGACGCCATCTGAAAAAGCAATGCGTAAATAAGCGTTACACTGAAGGACTGAAAAGCGAGTGCATTGCAAAATGTGCTCGCTTTTTACTTTTTAGCTGATATCAACAATAGTATGATTGTAAGTAATTTGATCGGATAACACTATGACGCAACTTATTCCCACCAAGCCTTATATGATTCGCGCTATCCATGAATGGTGTGTAGATAACGGTTTAACGCCACATTTGCTAGTGGCGGTCAATGCGCAAACACGCGTGCCGATGGCATATGTTAAAGATGGTGAAATTGTGCTGAATATCAATTACTCTGCTACCAAAGACTTGCATATCGATAACGATGCTGTGGTATTTTCAGCACGCTTTGGCGGGGTATCGCAAAATCTATATATCCCGATAGGTACAATCAAAGGTGTGTTTGCGCGTGAAAACGGGCAAGGTATGTTCTTTGAAGTTGAAGGGGTTGCAGAAGCGTCAACAAGTGAGGCGCCTGTGAGTGAGGGAAAGAAAGCAGATGCGCCGTCTGTTGAAAAGCGTAAACCAACACTTAAGATTGTGAAATAGCGTAAAAATACGCGGCTATTAAAAAATACAGAAAATTTAAGTTGTCACGCCTTCAAGAAATGCCGGGTTAGCTCAGTTGGTAGAGCAGCGCACTTGTAATGCGAAGGTCATCAGTTCGATTCCGATACCCGGCACCAGTTTTCATACCATCCGAATGTTAAAAAACGCAGTGTTAAATGATTGCGTTTTTTTAATGTGAGCATTTGACAGAAAGTTGAAATGTAAGCATAATCGCGGGTTCGGTTAGGAGGGGTGGCCGAGTGGTTAAAGGCGACGGACTGTAAATCCGTTCTCTCAGAGTACGAAGGTTCGAATCCTTCCCCCTCCACCAAAAAATAAAGAAGCAAAAGAAGTTAGAGTTGTAGGGCTTGTTGGCTTAGCTACAAGTAATAACCGGCGAGCAAAGTGTAATGGCGGCACCGGATGAGTAACGCGGGTGTAGCTCAGTTGGTAGAGCTTCAGTTTTCCAAACTGAATGTCGCGAGTTCGAGCCTCGTCGCCCGCTCCAAATAATAGGGTTTATGCCTATTGTGATTGAAACGGGCCCATGTGGCTCAGTGGTAGAGCACTCCCTTGGTAAGGGAGAGGTCGCGGGTCCGATTCCCGCCATGGGCACCATGTAAAGCGAATCAAAGCAGTGTGATTTAGCAAGATAAAGTTTTATTAAGTTGAATAAAACTTTTTACAAAAAAACCAATTTTTAAGTTTGAAAATTAAGTTAATAAAATTTTAAAAAATTTAAAGACATTAGTTAAAGGAAAGTAATCATGGCAAAAGGCAAATTTGAACGTACCAAGCCACATGTGAACGTAGGTACGATTGGTCACGTTGACCACGGTAAGA